>Ga0209751_10006140_pt1 | contig 11182 bp, 14 predicted proteins | sample RifCSP13_1_FD_184019 | JGI IMG/M metagenome (GOLD analysis project Ga0209751, IMG submission 184019) | Soil microbial communities from Rifle, Colorado - Rifle CSP2_sed 13_1 (SPAdes) (version 2) | ecosystem: Environmental > Terrestrial > Deep subsurface > Rock core/Sediment | place: Rifle...
TTTCGATATCTGAATAAGTTTATCAGTCGAACGCTCCAGCCAAGCTGAGCTATCGGCCCAAAAATTTTTCAAGCCAACGGTCATTTAAGTTTGCTGGATTTTCCATTTGATAGAGCAACCCATTGACGGGTCAAAGTCTTTCTCTACCTTCTTTCCTTGGAGGAGTTTTTCTATGTTTAAAATCATTGTTTTTTCTGTTGCAACATCTTCTGGTCTCATAGCGTTATCTATTCTGCCGTGAAAGATAAGTTTCCTATCTTGGTCAAAAAGGAATGGATCTGGAGTACAAACAGCACCATATCGCTTTGCAACCTGTTGGGTTTCATCAACAAGATATGTAAATTTAATCCCTTTTTCCACAGCAAATCTTTTCATATTTTCAAAACTATCGTCAGGATAGTTTGTAGGATCATTACTATTAATTCCTATGATCGCAATTCTATCCTTGAACTTATCATGAAGTTCAACTAATGCTTTGGTTTTTGCTTGAACATAGGGGCAGTGATTACACATGAAAACTACTAGTAATCCCTTGTAATCTTTGTATTCTGAAAGTCTGTGGTTCTTATCATCTGTTCCCAAAAGCTCAAAATCAGGTGCATTGTCACCTGTCTTTAAGACAACTTCAGATTTTAACAATGCCATAAAAAAATTGTTTTAACCATATCAATAAAATCTTTGCCTAAACAAAGGCAACAATTAAAATCTACACGCCTTGAATTCCCTATGATGGGCTGGTAGTTCAGCGGTAGAATACCCGCCTTGCACGCGGGGGGTCTGGGGTTCAAATCCCCACCAGTCCATCTTTTAAAGTATAAGGTTTCGTGCCTATGAAAGATGGATTTAAATATCATTTGGTTCTCTGCTGTGTAGGGAAATTAAATGGCGTCAGAAGCAGCAGCAGTTTACATTCCTTTGATAGTGGGATTAGCGCCAGGTCTAGTATACTGGATAGCAATTACTGCTATGAAGAGCAAAAAATAGATGTACTAACATCTTTGCATTCTTTTTCTTATTTTATCTCCAAACGTAAGTAGGTAAAACCTTCTAGTCTAGGTTGTTTAGATTATGATATACAGTATATGATTAATCACTTTTGAAAAGTATCTCTATGAAAGAAATCATTTTTGTTATATTGCTAGCCTTTTTCATCTTACCATCTAATCTTTCATGGGCACAAACCATTAAACCAAATGACAGTCTAACTGTTGAAGTTTTAACTCCTTTTAGCTATAAGGCAGAAGATGGTTCCACTGTGGTTATAGGTGAGGTACAAAATAAAAACAATTTTCCAGTTACTGGAGTAAAATTAGGAGTTTCTTTTTATGATCAAACTGGAAAAATACTTGAATACAAGACTGGTACAACATTGCTCAAAGTTATTCCAGCTGGAGGAAAAGCACCATTTTCAATTATCTCAAAACAGGATCCATCCATAACTGACATATCGGTTAATTTAACAGGATTCAATTCCTCTCCGGAAAGAAAACAAGTACTGGTAATAACTCCTGGAACCCTGGAAATTTCTGATCAACTTGTACTTTCAGGAACTATAACCAATAAAGGAACCATACTTACAAGTGGCACAACAATCCATTTGATTTCATATGATCCCTTTGGAAGAGTTGTTGGGATATCCACTGCGATAGCACAACCAGAAGATATTGGTGTTGGAAAAACATCTATCTTTACGATAAGTTCCACGCCAAACTCAATTACGAAATCATACAAACTTGTTGCAGAGTCTGATAATTACCAATCTACCTTAACTGATATCACAGATATAGAAACAACATTAAGTTCACTTACAGAACTTGTGACCATAAATGATGTATCAGTTACTGATATGATAGGAAACAGGTATTCAACAATACCGATTGGAAGTTCAGCCAAAATAACTAGTGAAATATGGATAAAATATGCACCTGAACAGGCTGAACAACCCTATGTTTGTTATGTTCAAATAAAACAAGTAGGAACTGAAAATATTACACAAAACAAAGATAATACAGCCGTAGTTGAATTCATAGGAACTGTACAAGGGGTATTTCATGGAATGGAAAAACAGGAAATTTCAGTAAGTTGGGTTCCAGATAAACCAGGCGCGTTCTTTGTTGAGGTTTATGTATGGGATCCAAATGCCGTTGCGCTTGCAGAACCAAGTCGTCACATCAATGTGATGCTTGTAAAGTAAAGTAAATCTAAACGAAAACAAAGTATCTGTATGTCTAAATTTAAGATAGTTGCCCTTGGAGGAACATTTGATATAATACACAAGGGGCACTTAGCACTGTTACAAAAAGGATTTTCTATTTCATCTATAGTTATTATTGGTCTTACAAGTGATGAATTTGCCGTAAAAAAAGGAAAAAAACTATTACATAATTATTCTCAAAGATTAGAGTCGCTTAAATCTATGATAAATAAAAATTTTCCAGATTCTCACTATGAGATAAGCAAACTTGATAACGACTTTGGACCTGCAGTTTTGAAAAATGAAGTAGAAGCTTTGGTCGTTAGCGAAGAAACAATAGAACAAGGTAAGATACTAAACAAATTACGTACCCAAAAACACCTCTCTCCAGTGAAAGTTGTAGATGTTCCAATGGTTCTTGCAGTAGATGGTGGACGCATCTCTACAACACGAATTAAAAACTCTGAAATTGATGTAGAAGGAAATTTGCTTTGAATTGACAAACAACTTGTCTATCTTTGAGCAACTGAAATAAAACAAAAAATGTATAGGATCTAATGATGAAAAACCTGACTAATCATATGTTAAACAAAATATCTGCAGACGTAACAGAACTAAAAGACGGTCTTAATCCAGAAAACATTGCCTATTGGTACAATAAAGTCATACAAGAAGCAAAGGAAATGGCTCCTCCTTGGTTAGTGGATAAGATAAATGTCAAACAAGATCCTGTATTGCACATGAAATTTAATTTGGATATATCAAAACGTGCTGTAAGGTATTTTATGATGGCAATAGAAAACCACTTGGATGAAATGCCTTACTCCACTAGATTGTACTTTCTCAAAGTACAAGAAATAATGACTACTGAAATGGACAAATCACTAGTCTAGTTCACTCTTTTGTAATCTCAACTATCTCATTAAAGACTACAGTTTCTGTTATCCGGTGTTTTTTCTCAATAACAGACTGTATAAAATCTGCAAATGATTCTGCCTCAAATTTGTCTTTTAGTATAATACTATGTGCTGATTTATCTTTTGCAAGTATAATGACTTCGTTTTCAATAACTTCTAAAATTCCGGTGACGAATGGATCTTTATCTTGTTTTACATAAATTAAACTAGAGAGTTTCTGTGCTTCATATTCGTCTTCACATATGATCTTTTTTTTCATGACTTTATTCAAACAAGAATCTGTTTACCTGATCTTTTGCTTTTTCTCTTTTTTTCTTAAAATCTACTATGAAGGGCTTTGCAGCATCTTTAAGATCACATTTGCATTCCCCACACAAAAGCTCACCACCCTTACATTTTCTTGCTCGTTCATCAGAATCTTTTTCAGAATCAAAGAAATATCGTAAATACCAAAATACTGGACATATGTTGAAGTTAGCTCCTAATTTGCGTTGTAGTTCAACAGTTGGCTGACCTCCAGTAAATGAATTTGAAATCTTTTTTTCAACGATCTCTTCTTCATCAGTTGTAAAAATCGCAGTTTCTGGATCCGATGAAGACATTTTTCCTTTCATTCCAAGACCAGGAAGAAATTTAGAATGAATTTGTGCAGGTTTTGGGTATCCGATTTTTTCTGCAATGTCTCTTGTTACTCGCCAATATGGATCTTGATCTATTGCAGCAGGTATGAGGACAGGAGTAGGTTTGCCCTCTATTATTGAGGGAAGAAAACAGGGAGCTGCCTGAATGGGTGGAAACCCAATCATTCCTATGTTTGTTGAATTTTGAAAACCAAAAACTGCCTTTACGGTGGAATATGTTATTCTTTTAGCAATTTCAAGAGAAATTGGATAGATCCGTTTGATGTCTTTGGAGTCTATTAGGATCTTTGTTTTCTCGGGATCAAATCCTACCGCAATGATGTCCAAGATATTTTCATATGTATATCTTGATACATCATCAAACGATCTATCGTCACTATAAAGAAATTTTTCATCATCCGTAATCTGAAAGATCAAGTTTACATCGAATTTATCTTGCAAATATTTTGTAAAAATCCATGGAAGAAGATGTCCCATGTGTATTGAACCTGATGGTCCTCTTCCTGTGTAAAGATAGAACTTGTTTCCTTTTTCATACTCGGATAAAACCTTGTCAAAATCTCTATGGCTGAAAAAATATCCAAGCTTTAACATCGGATGTAATTCACCAGTTTTCTTTTTTATTCTCTCAAGCAAATCAGGTGAAATTTTTTCTGTACCGAATTTTTGAATAAGTTTGTCATAATCGACGTCACCTTCAACATTCCATGGAGTAACTGTGAACTCGTCGCCTGACATTCATCATTCAGATAAGTTAAGGTTTAAAAAGTCTTTTCTGCTTTTTGTGATAATGTCAAAAGTTCTTCATCCAATTGAACATAAAATAATCAAGACCCTAAAAGAAACGCCTAACATTTCACATGATGAACTTGCAAAAAATGCGCAACTTACCATTGATCAAGTAAGAAGGGGTGTTGAGTGGCTCAAATACAAAAATTTAGTAGAAGTCCATGAATCTGAAGTTTCCTTTGCTAGTCTTGGAGAAAACGGTAAGGAGACTGCTGAGAAAGGACTTCCTGAGAGAAGACTTGTTAATTATCTTGCAAAACATAAGGTTTGCACTTTTGAAGGTGCAAGAATTGCAGTCTTAGAGGATGAATTTAACGCTGCCATCTCAAACGCAAGACAAAATGGATGGATTGAGATTACAAAAGGCCAGACTTCAAACATTATCACATTAAAAGACAACATAACAAATTCTCCAGAAGAAGAATTACTTTCTATTCTAACTAACAAAATACCTGTTTCAGAGATAAAAAACAAATCCGCGTTTGAGTCTCTTACAAAAAGACCTAACTTTATTCTTCTTGATTCAATAAAAACTACAGTAATAAATCTAACACAACAAGGACTAGATACTCCGATACCACTAACTGAATCTCATTCTACTGATGCCATATTGGTTAGAGCCATTGACGTAGAAGCTCCTGCACCAGAAGTTTTTGCCGCAAGATCTCATCCTCTACAAGACGTTATAAATGAAGTAAGAGAAATTTTTGTTAGTCTTGGATTTGCAGAAATATCTGGTAATCTTACTCAATCAAGCTTTTGGAATTTTGATGCACTTTTTACTCCACAAGATCATCCAGCACGAGAAATGCAAGACACATTCTACATAAAGGATACTAGTGCAAGCAAAATTGCTACACCTAATCAAATTGCTAAAGTATCAGAATCTCACAAAAAGGGATGGCACTATAATTGGAAACTTGAAGAAGCAAAAAGAATGGTTTTACGTACACATACTACATGTGTTACAATAAGACATCTGGCAGACAACAATCCAGATGAGGCAAGGATATTCTCTGTTGGCAGAGTGTTTAGAAATGAAAAGGTCAGCTACAAACATCTTGTTGAGTTTAACCAAGTAGAGGGGGTTGTTGTAGGAAAAAACGTCACACTTAGAGACTTGATGGGCCTACAACGTGAATTTTACTATAAGATGGGTCTAAAGAAAGTCAAGTTCTGGCCAACATTCTTTCCTTATACTGAACCATCATTGCAATCCATGGTCTATAATGAAAAACTTGACAAATGGGTAGAGCTCTTTGGTATGGGAATTTTCAGACCAGAAGTTACTATGCCACTTGGAATTAGAAACCCAGTGCTTGCATGGGGAGGAGGCATTGAAAGAATAGCTATGCTAAAATTTGCATTAGATGATGTTCGTGAACTTTACAATAACAATTTGGGTTGGTTAAGGAGTGTAGCAAAATGCCCGTAGTAACTTTGTATTTCAACAGATTGCAAAAACTTCTTGGTAAAAAAACATCACAAGAAAAAATTATCTCGACCCTTCCATTTATTGGACTTGATATTGAAGAACAAACAAAGGATCACATTTCTGTAGAATACAGTCCAAACAGGCCTGATTATTCAACGGATTATGGAATAGTATCCTCGCTACAAGGACTTCTTGGAATCAAAACAGGGATGCCAAAATTAAAAATCAAAAAAGGAAAATATTCTATTAAAGTAGATCCGTCGGTCAGAAAAGTAAGGCCGTTTATCACATCTATAGTAGCAAAAAATGGAAAACTTGACAATGAAACAATAAGACAGATCATTGCTATGCAGGAAGATCTTCATAATGGAATAGGAAGAAGACGAAAAAAGGCATCGATTGGAATACATGATCTTGACAAAATTAAATTCCCTCTCATCTATACTACAGTGAATAGAGGCCACAAGTTTATTCCATTGGCATCATCATCCGAAATGTCCATTTCAGAAATATTACAAAAAACCGATGTTGGAGCAAAATATGGCAACATTCTTGGCACATCACAAAAAATACCTATTATTTTGGATTCTATTGGTAACACTATTTCGTTTCCGCCTATCATCAACTCAAATCTTACAACAGTTTCCAAAACTACACAAAATCTTTTGGTGGAAATTACGGCTGTTGACAAGAATGCTGCGGAAGATGCACTTTCAGTAGTAGCTAATACACTTCAGGATGCTGGGTTTTCAATTTTCTCAACAAAAATTTCCGGAGCAAATAATTCCACACCATCATTGAATTCAAGAAGAATGGTTCTTGAAGTTGATCTAGTAAACAAAATACTCGGCCTTAATCTTTCCACTTCTACGATTATTGCTTCACTAAGAAAAAGTAGATTAGATGCAATATCAAAAGGAAATAAAATTATATGCACAATTCCAAGATATCGAACAGATATTTTTGGAACCATGGATCTGGTAGAAGAAGTCGCTCTTGGTTATGGAATACAAAATCTAGAACCAACAATTCCACAATCTGTTTCCATTGGACAGAAAAATAAGATTACAAAGGCATTGGACTCTATGAGCACAATCATGGTTGGTCTTGGTTATTTTGAAGTACTGAATTTTGGTCTTTTAAGTAAAGAAGTTCAATATGATCTAACCAAGAGAGACTCATCAAAGATGATCTTTGTAGATGATTCTAAAAGTCAAGGTCATACTATATTACGTGATTCTATGCTCCCAGGATTAATTGATACTCTTTCAAGAAACATACATGAGACGTATCCCCAAAAGCTCTTTGAAACTGGTGTAGTGTTCTCAAAAGTTTCTAATGAAATAAGAGAAGAGATTCATCTTGCTTGTGTTTGTGCATATAATGATGTCAGTTTTAGTGAAGTAAAATCAATCTTACAATCTGTTTTCAAAACAGGATTTGGTTTACAATGCATAACCCAAATGACATCTACACTAATGTTTTCAGAAGGTAGAACTGCTAATATTATAATGAACAACAAAACAGTAGGCGTAATAGGAGAAATTTCACCAGACGTCATTAATAATTTTAAGTTAAGAATCCCGGTTGCTGGTTTTGAAGTAAAACTGACTGGGTTAATATTTGACTGACAACCAAATTATTTTGCCCATAAATGCACGCAGACGGACTGGAATGATAAAACATGATTTTTGGTCCACCCAGCCGTGCGACAGGGCACCCCGGTGTAAGAACAAAGATGAGGGAACGCTAATGCTACCTATGACTTTTTGTGGGTCAGACCCGGGGAACATTTTTCTATAAACAAAAAAGTCAAAAAGAAAATGATTACAAAATAATTACATGGTAAACTATTGGTTGGTAAAACAAGAACCATTGGTATACAACTTTACTGCGCTTGAAAAAGAAAAAAAGACAGTATGGGATGGCGTACACAACAACTTGGCTATAAAATATCTAAACGCAATGAAAAAAGGAGACCAGGCACTTTTCTATCATACGGGGAATGAAAAGCAGATTGTGGGAATTATTGCTATTACATCATCGTCATATCCTAATCCTAGAGAATATGACAAAAGATATGTTGTTGTAGATGTTGAACCCATAAAACCACTCAAAAGACCGGTTACCTTAGAAGAGATGAAAAAAGAGCCATTATTCAAAAACTGGGAACTCTTACGCATATCACGGTTATCAGTAATGCCTGTACCAAAAAACATCTGGGACATAATAATGAAGAAATCAAATAGTTAATAGGACTCTGGCAAAATTCGCTTCACAACAGATCTATTGATATATTTGATTTGTATAACTAGCCTATGGCAACAGCATATGTCTTAATAAACTGCGAACTTGGTTCTGAAGAAGCTATCATAAGCCAATTGAAATCAATAGATGGCGTAAAAGAAGTACATGGAACATTCGGTGCATATGATATTTTGGCTAAGATCGAATCGCCATCAGTAGAAGCGTTAAGAGAAGTAATAACTTGGAAGATTCGAAAGATAGAAAAAATTCGTTCTACCTTAACTCTGATGGGAATAGAAGGACAGAGTTAACCACTTAACTTTTTTGGATTAATTGCAGTAAGAATCAAAACATTCCATGGAAAAATAATTTTTCCATTTTTTGTAAATGTTTTAGTATTTTTTTCTATCTTCTTCTTCATTGCTACGAATTGACGTGTATCAAGAGATTTGAATTTCTTTTTTAGAGGAGTTGTAAGATTAGTGAAATAATCTCTCCAATAATTCTTGAATGTTCCAGGTTTGTATTCAAAATTAAATTCATAAATATTAATTTTTTTGAATCCCGCTTTTTCAAATTCTGCTTTCAACAGATTTTTTGTTCCGAACCTGTGTACTGTTGGAGTTCCTACTGGAAGAAAATCTGGTATGAATTTTAGTACTTCATTAGAAATACAGCTAAAATATGGAGCAGTTTTTTTACTACCATGAACTGCAACAGTAATTTTACCATCTTTTTTTAGAAATCCACGAACTTTTCTTAACACAAGTTGTACATTTGGAAAAAACATCAAACCATATTGACATGTTACCGCATCAAACTCTTCACAGAATTTCATTTTTTCAACATCAGTAACAACAAATTTTACATTTTTTTTCGTAATCCATTTTTTTGCAATCTTGATTGGTCCTGGAGAAATATCAACACCAATCACTTTTCCACTATTTCCTATCTTAGAAGAAATTTTTCTTGTGACTACCCCCGTTCCACATGCCAAATCAAGTACAAGATCTCCCATTTTAATTCCAGAAATTTTTACTAATTTTGTTGTACTCTTAAATGGACCCATGTTTTTGCTTGCCCATTCTGAATGATATTTTGGTGCAAATTCATTCCAAGTAGCTATGATTCCTTTTTTGTATGCTCTTGGATCAAATCTAGACATATTAATTTCTCAAATACGAAGAGCTTTTAACTCTAGCTTTAATTCTTGCACCTATGCTTGTACATTTTATTTTTGTAGTAAAGAAGCAAGATCTAGACAAAAGGACTTGGGAGTTTGAGTACGTAGTACAAATGGCGAAATTTTACAAACTGACCAAATGCCAATTACTCACTCTCTATTTCATCGAATTAACATAAGTTCACTTCTAAATGATCATAGGAAAAGAGGTGAGGATATTTACCATTTTTACCTTACATATTTTAGACCAATTTGGACAGATTGTACTTGTGAAGGATATCATGCAGAAAACTTTAGCATGATTTGGTGGCAACCTGGAATCAAAGACGATATCTCATTTTTAGCAGAAAAAAACTGTACTGTAGTATCACATGAATTGGCTCATGAGTTTCTTAGACAAACAGAAAACAAGAATTATGTCGAACTTGTTCACGAGATCTGGACAAAACACCTTTTTGCATCATTGCCTTTTGAATATTATGATGACACTTTTAAAAAAACAGACAAGATTGCAACTTTTTCAACTATCGATACATCTGAATTTCGGTTATAATAGAATCACCAGTTTCTTTTAATCCTGAAAATCTAAATTTGATCTATGTTAAGTTGTAAAGGAGAATGCAAAACCATCTTTAAGCAATCACTTGGTAAAGCAACATTTCGTTATATGAATGGACAAAAAAGATGTAGTATCTGCAGTGTATATTTCAGATGGGGTGGATCAAAATGTCCTTGTTGCAATGCTGTATTGCATATTAGACCCAGACATTCTCGTGCAAAAGAAAAGTATTATGAAATAGCTGGCATAAAGTGGCTGTAAAATACTAAGTATAGGTTATGTGGATTTTTTGTCTGGATTTATCTGTCCAGATTGTGAAAAACAAATGTTTCATGAAAACGAAACTACCTAGATATAGAAGGAGTTTACGCTAAATTTTGTCCAAATAAGGCAAAATTATCTAGCATTTGGTAACTGAATATATTCTATTTTCAAAACTTGCTGTCTTGAAGTCTATCTTATTTTCGGGATCTTTTTTACGAGCTTTGCTTAGATTCTCAAGATTTACAAGTGCTTCGCCGTTAAAACCTACTGAAGAACCGTAAATCCCATCTGTCAAAAGAGTACCATGCTCCCCTTTCTTGATGTCGTCTACTACTTCATAAAATCTTATGGCCTCTTTTTTGTTTATAGGACCACCAGTTGACTTGTTAAAGCCAACTGCTACATACATTCCATTATTTTTTACTGCAACAGGTACTTTGTGAACCTTGCCAGAAACACCTTGAATTTTTTCATTAAGTAGAATTTCGCACTTGTGAAACATGCTTGAGATATAGGCACAAAAACGATAATTAGCAAAAACACCAGCTACGTCTTCCTCGCAATTAACAAAAACCTTGTGAAGAAGTTCAAGAGCAGAATCATTCATACTTTGCAATCGATCTTCAATCCTTCCCTTTTTGACTAGATCGGATTCGCAATCTTCTGCTACTTTTTCAAGGATGAAATGTGGCAGGTTATAGTTTTTCAGAGCAGAAACATATGTTCCAGTTTTTGAGATTCCGAAACTGGGAAAATTGCCACGACTCAATTTGATATCACTCTAAAATAGTTTAAACCAAATTTAATTATAATCATGCAGAATCACATTATATCACTTTTCGCATATAACTGTTCGCTAAAATATAGATCAAGATGGTGGGGCCGACCGGAGTTGAACCGGTGACACACGGGTCACTACAGCTCCAAACTGTACATCATCCTTTCGTCAGTGA
>Ga0209751_10006141_pt1 | contig 11178 bp, 10 predicted proteins | sample RifCSP13_1_FD_184019 | JGI IMG/M metagenome (GOLD analysis project Ga0209751, IMG submission 184019) | Soil microbial communities from Rifle, Colorado - Rifle CSP2_sed 13_1 (SPAdes) (version 2) | ecosystem: Environmental > Terrestrial > Deep subsurface > Rock core/Sediment | place: Rifle...
CTGCCGGGCTTTGAGGGACGGACTTAAGAAATTGGGTTTTTCCCTGGGCGAGAGCCAGAGCCAGATCCAGCCGCTGGTCATCGGCGATGCGCAAAAATGCATGGATTTTTCGGAGCGACTGCTCCAAAAGGGAGTTTTTGCCCAGGGAATCCGTCCGCCGACTGTCCCTCCGGGAACGTCGCGTTTGCGGATAACGCTCATGGCCACGCACACCCATGAAAATCTCCATCGGGCACTCAAAGCCTTCGAAGAAGTCCAAGCAGGGTTTGGGGGTTAAAGGGTTCAAGGGTTTAACGAAGCGATGGCGTCAAATTATGAAGAGCTCAAACGGTTGGATCATGAATATATCTGGCATCCTTTTACCCAGATGCGGGAGTGGATGGGTGAAGAGCCGCTTATCATCGAAAGAGGAGAGGGGCACTACCTGATTGATGTTCAAGGGAGAAGATATCTCGATGGCGTCTCTTCTCTTTGGTGTAATGTCCACGGCCACGGGAAAAAAGAGCTTGATGAGGCATTAAAAAGCCAGATCGACCGCCTTGCCCACTCGACTTTTCTCGGTTTAAGCCATTCTCCCGGCATCGAGCTTGCCGAAAAGCTTATCGGGATCGGCCCCAAAGGGCTCAGGCGGGTTTTTTATTCAGACGACGGTGCTACAGCGGTGGAAGTGACGCTGAAGATCGCCTTCCAATACTGGCAGCTTAAGGGCGAGACCAATCGCACACGCTTCGCCTCCCTGGTGGAGGCCTATCACGGCGACACCATAGGCGCTATGAGCGTGGGCTACTCCGAGACCTTTCATCGCTTTCATCGACCGCTGCTGTTTCCTGTGATGCGCCTAAACCCGCCGCATATCTTTCGCTACTATAAGGGCATGGGCGAGGCCGATGCGCTCAAGAGCGCCATCCAAGAGGCGGAAGAACAGCTAAGCGGGGAGAAAGATTCCCTAGCGGCTCTGATCATGGAGCCGCTGATGCAGGGAGCGGCGGGGATGTGGTCCCAACCGTTGGGATATGTGAAGGCGCTGAGCGAGATCTGTAGGAAAAACGGACTCCTCCTCATCCTCGATGAGGTGGCTACTGGCTTCGGCCGGACTGGAAAGATGTTCGCCTGCGAGCACGATGGGGTGAGCCCTGATATCCTCTGTCTCGCCAAAGGGATCACCGGCGGCTATCTCCCTCTAGCGGCGACACTGACGACCGAAGAGATCTTCTCTGCTTTCCTCGGTGAGTATGGAGAGTATAAGAGCTTTTTTCACGGTCATACGTATACGGCGAATCCCCTTGGATGCGCCGTGGCGCTCGCCAGCCTCGATCTTTTTAAGACGGAGAAAATTTTAGCTCGGATGCAGTCGAAGATCGCCTATCTTAAGCGCAGCCTGGAGGAGGATTTCCTCCCGCTCGCCCACGTGGGCGACATTCGCCAGTGGGGATTTATGGTGGGGATTGAGTTAGTCGAAGATAAGGCGACTCTCCAGGCGTACCCCTCTGCCAGACGCGTCGGCCATCAGGTTATCCGCGAGGCGCGAAAGAGGGGCGTGATGATTCGGCCTTTGGGGGATGTGATCATCTTGATGCCGCCGCTGACGATCAGCGAAGGGGAGCTAAAGACACTTGTCGACGTTGTCTATGATTCCATCCGCCAAGTCACTGAAAGTTGAGATGGCGATTCAAAGATGCCTATTGCCTGTTGCCTCGTGCCTAGGTTGCTGGGTTAAGGGTTATGGGTAGCGGTCTTTTTATAACCGGCACCGATACTGGCGTCGGGAAAACTCTCGTTGCCTGCGGCCTGGCTGCGCTTTTGAAGAGCATGGGTTACAAAGTCGGCGTGATGAAGCCGGCGGAAACCGGCTGCGAAGAGAGAGACGGGAAGCTCTTTCCCCAGGACGCCTCTTATCTGAAGGAGGCTTCAGGTTGTGGCGAGCCCTTAGAGAAAATCTGCCCGTATCGTCTGCGTGACCCGCTTGCGCCCAGCGTGGCGGCGGCTCGGGAAGGAATTCAGATTGACGTTTCTCTGCTCGAACGAGTCTACGGCGAGATCAGCTCCGCCCATGACATCACCTTAGTTGAGGGGGCAGGCGGTCTCCTGGTGCCAATTCTGCCGAGCTTCACTTATGCCGACCTCGCACGCCTGTTGAAGCCGCCCATCCTGGTGGTGGCAGCCAACCGCCTCGGCGTGATCAATCATTTGCTCCTTACATTGGAGCACGCCTCCTGCCGCAGCCTCAGCGTCCTTGGCTATGTCTTCAATCGCTTGGATGCTCAGCCCTCCCTCGCCGCCGATACTAACTGCGACGCCCTTCTCTCGCTTACGGCAGTTCCCTGCCTGGGCGAGATCCCCTACATCGAGAACTTGGAGGCTAAACGGTCTTCCCTGGCGGATCTATTTGAGGAGAGGCTGGACCTTCGGCTGCTGGAGGTGGTCTTGCCGCGCGGATAAATTTAGATTTGAATGGTTACCTTACACAGATCTTATTATGGGACAAGGAGGTCGGTAAGAGATGAGAAAGACAAAAAAGTGCGAAAAATGCGGCACTGAGATGTACATGGATAATCAGAGCGAGTGGTTCTGCCCCGACTGCGTCATTGAAGAGATCCAACCTGATTTCCTGGATGAAAACAAAATCGGCCGCGGAGAATTGAAGCGACCCTACGTTCTGGAGCCTCCGACCAAGCAGGTCAGCTTAAGGCTGCCTGTAAGTGATCTGGATCTCGCTCGGAAGATTGCCCGCCGTAAGGGAATACCGAAGTACCAGACCTACATCAAGACGCTGCTTCACAAGATGCTCATTAAGGAAGCAGAGAACGAACGGTAACAGTCGTAAGTCAATCATGCATGGTAGACCCCGAATCCGCGTGAAACTTGCAGCTCAAGGAAGCCCTATACACACCATCAGGCCTGATTGGCAAACCTGGATATGCGGCGGGCCAATAGTAGGGTAGCCGCCAAGCGGTGGCAATTCCCGGGCGGGATCACTTGACAAGATTTCGGTAAGTGAGGGATATTGTGAAGCAATCTTTGCTTAAACGAATCGAAGGTGTCCGGAATAAGCCGCCGGCACCGGTGCCGCCTAAACGGCTTACCTAATAGCGCAAAGATCGTCATGGCGCGGACTCTGGCACGGAGATGACAATCTGTGAGGCATTATAAACCAAAACCCAACCCGGCTGAACAGCTTCGTCTGGGAGGACAGGAGCGCCGATGAAGGGCTTCGTACCCACACCCCGCGAAACTGTCGATACGATGGTCGACCTATTGTTCCGCGGGCGGTCGCCCACCGCGGACAACACCGTCCTTGACCCAGGCTGCGGGACAGGAGAGTTCATTGGCGGCGTCATCCGGTGGTGCCAGCGGCGCCGGCTTCCGCTTCCGCGTATCACTGGCGTCGAGTCGGATCCGTGCCACCTACCAGCCCTGCGGGCGAAGTACGACCGGCTGCGCGCTGTATCCATCGAGCACGCCGACTTCCTCGAGGACAGCCGTACAGCCTACGACTACATCGTTGGCAACCCACCTTACGTGCCGATTACGGGGCTGTCGGAAGCCGAGAAGGCTCGATACCGCGCGCGGTACGCCACGGCGCGCGGCCGCTTCGATCTCTATCTGCTCTTCTTCGAGGAAGCTCTCCGGCGGCTTGCTCCCGGTGGCCGACTCGTTTTCATCACGCCGGAGAAGTACCTGTACGTTGAGACGGCTGGCCCACTGCGTGAGTTACTCGCGCGACGTCACGTTGAAGAGATCCTTCTCGTGAGGGAGGACACGTTCGGCGAACTCGTGACGTATCCGACGATCACGGTTGTAGGCCACGCACCGCCCGGCAGGACGCAAGTCGTGCGGCGTGATGGTACCACGGTGACCGTGAAGTTGCCTCCCCGTGGTGATCCGTGGTTGCCCTTTCTCGAAGGGGATGTGTCGCAGTGCGCGGCTGTAAGGCTCGCGGATCTGTGCTTGCGGCTGAGTTGCGGCGTCGCGACGGGTGCTGACAGCGTGTTCGTCCGGCCGGCCGAGGGTCTCGACCCGGCACTCCGGCCCTTCGCGCACCCGACGATCGCCGGGCGGGAGCTTGCGCCCGCCACCACCGATCTCACCCCACGTTTCATTATGTTGATCCCCTACGGAGCGGACGGTCGCTTGATGCCCCTGGGGCAGCTCGGGGCTCTCCAGAGCTATTTGCTGCGTCACGACGTTCGCCGGCGGCTGGTCGCACGAACTTGCGTCAAGCGCAAGCCGTGGTATGCGTTTCACGAGACGCCGGTGCTTCGGGACATCCTGCGGCCAAAGATCCTGTGCAAAGACATCGGCGAGACGCCGCACTTCTGGATCGATCGGTCCGGTGAGATCGTGCCACGGCATTCCGTCTACTACATCGTGCCGCGGGAGTCCGCAACGATCGACGTAATCGCCGACTACTTGCGATCGCCCTCCGCCCATGAGTGGCTCAGGCGGAACTGCCAACGCGCCGCCAAGGGGTTCCTGCGCCTCCAGAGCCACGTTCTGCAACGGCTGCCCGTGCCCGATAATGTAGCGCGTGCGGCTGCCGGTGGGCGTCCGGTCCTGGGGGCGGGCGCCCGGCCCCTGCAGGCGGAGCTGTCCTTCCGCTAGTATGCCTGGGCCCCAGATGAGCACGCCATTTGACGATGTCGTCGAAGCGATCAGGGCCCGAGGCTTCCACAACCACCGGCTCGAGGACCACTCCGGCACGGTGAGCCGCGGGATCGTGCGCGACCTGGGCGCGATGTGCGAGCCGTTCCGGCGGGATTTGACGGCCGGTCGTATCCGCGAGTGGCTCGACCTCCCATCGCCGGGCGGGCGCGCGCGCAAGCTGGACCTCGTCGTGGCCGAACCCGGCGGTGAGACGGGCGGACCGGACCTCGGCCGCCTGCGCCTGTGCGTAGAAAACAAGTCCGTGGTCACCGCGCATCGCAACCGCACGAACCGTTACGACGACTTGAGCGACGTCCTCGTCGTGCTCCATCAGAAGAAGCCCGACGCGATCCTGGTCGCGACCGTGCTCGTTGGTCTCGCCGAAAAAGTCCTCAACGTGCCCGATCGTGTGAAGCCTTTCCTACCGCCCGGAGACTTCGTCGGGCGCGTCCTGCCACGCCTATCTAGCGGCGACGATACACTGTGGGACGAGTTCCCGCATGCCGTGAGCCGCAACCGGCCGCTGGACCCAGAGCGCACCGTGAAGAAGTTCCGCGAGTTGCCGACTCGTCCGCCCGCGAGGACCGACCTGGTAGCCTACGATTATGTCCTTCTCGTGCCTGTCTTTATCGACAACTTATCCCCGCCCCGCCTCGTACGCGAGAGCGCCCTCGGCATCGACGTCGACGCCGAGTACCGCGCGATGCTCGACCGCATCTGCAAAGCGTACACCGCGAGGTGGCACTTGTAGAACGCCCGGTGCCCTCATGGTGCCTGGCTTGCGTTATTGTATTTTCGGCCCAGCGCAGCGCTTCAAACAGATCGCTTAGCAGCGACGGCTGATCTCGCGCATCGGCTGCGCGTCTCGGTAGTGGGCGAGGCAATGGGTTTGAAATCAACGATGTGCCCTGCCAACGAGTAATCAGATGGGCAAAGCACAAGCGACAGCGCTGAAAATAGACACGTTGAAGAAGGGATGGCATGACAAGGATGAAATCCTGTTGCACGGCGCTTTTCAGTTGCTGGTTGATTTCATCGAGAAAGAGCACCCCGAAGAAAGAATTGATTGGAGAGCCGACAAAGTCCATAGGCAGGCCTGGGGAGAGATCAAGAGCCTCTACAAGTGGTGGAAGGAAAAACGCTCGGCAAGGCGAAGTCCTCTGGACGACAAGAGATTGCTCAAGCCCGCCCTGAAGTTCAAGAAAATCCCCGGCTCTGAGTTTTTACAGTCAGTTGAGCCGGACAGAAAGAAGTACGCTGCCTATTATCGGGCCATGAAGAAGCATGGTCGGCTGGAAAAGCAATGGCATGAGGAAGATCAGAGAAATCTGCACCGACTCATCGAGGTCCGAGGCTTTCTGTGGACCTGAAAATAAACAGGTGCAGAGGCACGCAACTCCGGAGAGCGATTATCTTATGCGCATCGGAGAGGGAAGGTGTCAGGTATGCGTTATTACATTTCCAGCCTACCTCAGAGCTCCATACCGATCGCTAACGGTCTGGTATTGATGGACCGCCCGTGGTAATTTGTTGTTATTCACTGTAAGCCGGAGTGAGGCCATGAAACAAAAGTTAACGATGGTGTACTGGAAGGGGGAGAAGTTCTGGCTTGGCAAGTTGATGGAGCACCCCGAAATCATGACGCAAGGGGAGACTGTCGAGGAGCTGGAACAGAACATCAAAGATGCCTACCGCTCCATGGTGATGGATGACGTGCCGGAGAACTTTCAAGTAAAACAAATCGTGGTGTGAAGCGTTCAGAGCTTATCCGTGAGCTACTACGCCATGGATGTGTTCTGCTTCGTCCTGGCGGGCGCCTCGATATTTACCTCAATCCTGCTACGGGCAAAAACAGCCGGTACCCCGCCATACGGAAATCGACAACGCTTTGGCCAAGCACATTAAGAAGTATCTCGGGATAAAGGAATAGGCTTATGACAACCTTGAAACGTCCATCTCATTCCATTCCCAAGCCGGCCGCGGGAACGGTGGCCGTGTTGATCGGCACGCGCAAGGGTGCGTTCATCCTTCGCGGCGACAAGACACGGCGCAACTGGAAGCTTTCCATGCCAATATTCCTGGGCCACATCGTGCACCACATGGTGCTCGATCCGCGCGATGGGCGGACCTTGCTCATCGCCGCACGCACCGGCCATTTGGGCCCGACCGTTTTTCGCTCAACGGATTTCGGTAAAACCTGGAGGGAGGCTGAGCGGCCGCCCGCGTTTCCAAAGGCGCCCGAGGGGCAGAAAGGACTCGTTCTCGATCATGTCTTCTGGCTGACTCCTGGCCATGGCAGTCAGCCGGACGTCTGGTACGCGGGCTCCTCACCGCAAGGGCTTTTTCGCTCTGAGGATGGCGGTCGGACGTGGGATGGCGTTTCTGGATTCAACGACCATCCGATGCGGAGCGCGTGGACCGGTGGCATCGGCGACGGCACTCCCGACGGGCCAAAGCTCCATTCGATCAACATCGACCCGCGCGATCCGAAGCATATGTATGTCGGCATGTCGTCCGGCGGGGTCTTCGAGTCGGTGGATGGCGGCAAAGACTGGAAGCCTTTAAACAAAGGATGCGCGGCGGACTTTCTTCCCACGCCCGACCCCGAGTACGGCCACGATCCCCACTGCGTCCTCCTCCATCCGCTCATGCCCGACCGGCTTTACCAGCAAAACCATTGCGGGATCTATCTTATGGAGCGTCCCGAAGATCGGTGGATTCGGATCGGCCGCAACATGCCGAAGAGAGTGGGCGACATCGGCTTTCCGATCGTGCTCCATCCCCACGATCCTGACACGGTCTGGGTCTTTCCCATGGATGGCACCGAGGTATGGCCGCGAACGAGCCCCGACGGAAAGCCGGCCTGCTACGTCACGCGCAACGCCGGAAAGACATGGAAGCCCCTCGACAAAGGTTTCCCTAGGCGCGCCTGGTTTACGGTGAAGCGCCAGGCCATGGCGAACGACGCGCACGAACCGGTCGGTCTGTATTTGGGCACGACCAGTGGGGAGGTTTGGGTGAGCCGCAATGAAGGTGCAAGCTGGACTTGTCCGGCTAGACATCTGCCGGAGGTTTACTCGGTGGAAGTTGCGGAACTCTCAAAATGAAGGTCCGTATCCCGACGCCGCTGCGCTCCTACACAGCCAAGCAGAGCGTGCTTGAGGCGGACGGAGCGACGGTCGGAGAGATGCTGGCCGAGATCGACCGGTGCTTCCCCGGCTTTCGCTTCCGCATTGTCGATGAGCAGGATGGCATCCGCGAACACATCAAAATATTTATCAACGAGAAGCCGGTGCGCAGTCTGAGTGCGCCGCTCCAGCCAGGTGACACGATTGACATTATCTGCGCATTGAGCGGCGGGGTGTAGTGCGATCAAGGCAGTAGCTGTTTTAGTCCTCAATGCTCCTCAGCACTTCGTTGTAAAGAACCTTGAGCGGTATCCTTCTCAGCCACGGCAATTCGCCTTAGGTCATCGTATTGAGGCCTCGCTCTTTTTGTCCCGTAAGGTGTTGTCGGCCTACGTTTCTGCTCGAAGTGCCTCAAGAGCCGGGCGGCGAAAAATTCCCCAGCAGCCCAGCACTCCCGCTAGAACCGTTGCCCCTGTGACCAGAGCCAGGATCGATAGGACGGGCGCAGGCGAAATCGAAGCCACGGTCCCAAGGAAATAAAAGCTTAGCCCCCAACTGGCCGCGGTTGCGAGAAGGGCGCCGGTCATACACGAGATCACTCCCAAGAACAGATACTCCGCGACGACCGTGTTCACGATCTGAGAGCGCGGAGCTCCGAGAGTTCGCATCAGGATGCTTTCCTTGAGGCGCTGCGACCGGCTGCCCAGAACGGCGCCGGCAAGCACGGCAAGGCCGGTTAGGATGGTGAAAAGGGCGATGAAGCGAATCGCGGCCGAAACTCTGCCGAGTATGGAATCCAGCGTGTTGAGGACAAGTGTCAAATCAATGATGGAAACGTTGGGGAAGTTTTGCACCACAGTACGTTGGAGAGCGGCTGACAGCTGAATCGAATCGGTCCGGGTAACCAGTGCGTAGAACTGCGGCGCATTCTCCAGCACGCCTTCGGGGAAAACCACGAAGAAGTTGGGCTGGACACGCTGCCAGTCGACCTCTCGGATGCTGGCAACTTTTGTCAGCAGGGGAACTCCCTGCAACTCGAACTGCAATGAATCGCCGACATCAACCTTCAGCGATTCAGCAATTCCCTTCTCAAGAGAGATTGGAATTGAATGTTCATCAGCTTTCACTTTTCCCTGCCACCTTCCCTTTATGATCTGCTCAGTGCCGGTCAGGCTGCTCCGGTAGGTGGATCGGTATTCTCTCCGGAGCACCCAAGGGGAAATCGTTGACCTGGGGTCCGCGCGGATCTCTTCAACCGATTTGTCCTTGACGGCGGCAAGTCGCATGGTCACGATGGGGACCTCTTTATACAGGCGAACGTTAAACTTTCGGAAGAAGGCTCTGATGCCTTCCCTTTGATCTTGTTGCACGTCGAAGAGCACCAGGTTCGGTTCGCCCTTGCCGCTCCTCTCTTCGACCTGCTTCAACAGCATGCCCTGGACGCTGTAGAGGGTCACAAGCAGGAAAGTTCCCAGGCCTATCGAGAGCATGACGGCTGTGGTCTGGTTGTTTGGGCGGTGGAGATTCGCCAAACCTTGACGCCATGGATAGGGAAGGAAATCGGGAGTGAGCTTCCTCATCAGAGTTGAGATTCCCTTGGCAATGAATGCGAGAAGTCCGAAGGTTCCCAAAACCGCCGCTGCAAACCACAGCGCATGAAACCATCGCTCGGTGGTTGCCCAAGCAAATCCTGAGATCGCGGCCGCGATGAGGAAAAAAATCAACCAGAGCAGAGGATCCCTCGCGCCCTGGCTCCTTTCGTAAGAGGATCGAAGCGCGAGCAGCGGAGAGATGTTCCTGAGCGACACCAATGGAAGGAGAGAAAAAAGGAGGGTAATGCCGAGGCCTATTCCCACCCCCACCAGAACCCCTTTTGGGGCAAATGAAAAAACGGAATTCACAGGAAGGAAATCCTTGAGCGCAATGGGAAGTATCGATTGCAACGCGACACCGAGAACCGCTCCCAAACAGGAGCCCGCCAGGGCGATGAGCATGGCTTGAATCACGTAGACGATCACGGTTTCTCCGGGCCTGGCACCGACGCACCGGAGCACCGCTACAGAGGGAGTCTTTTCTTTTGTGTAGACGTGGATGCCGCTGGCAACGCCGACACCCGCGAGCAAGACGGCGACGAAGACCGCCAGATGCAGGTAGCGGGAGAGATTCTCCATCGAGCGGGACAGGGCAGCCGTTCGGCGGTTTACGGTGTCGGCCTCCAGATGCAGGCGCAGAAGCTGGGGCGAGATTCTTTGGACGATTTGATCGACGTCCACACCTGAGTCCAGTCTGAAGTAGACCCGGTATCTAACAATGCTCCCCTTTTGGAGAAGTCGGGTTTGATTCAGATGAGCGAGAGGCACATAGACGCGCGGGCTGATCAAAGAGAAGGCCAGCGTCTCTCCAGGGATCTTGCGGAGCTTTCCAGCGATGCGAAAATCCTGATCGCCGATTCTTAGACGATCTCCCAGGCGGGCGTCGAATTGCAGCATGAGAGTCTCATCGACCAGGGCATTGGGACCGTCTTGAAAGTTTCTGCTGGCCGACGAGGGCTCGGTTTCCAACGTGCCGTAATAGGGGAAATTGCCGTTCAATGCCCTCACCTGGACGAGCCGCGACATCCCGCTTTCGGGGAAATAGACCATCGAAGAGAAGCTGATCTGCCGGGATTGCTCGCCGCCGAGCGCAGCAATGAAAGCTTCGGCCTCCTTGGAGAATGGCTGTCGGCTGTCGATCGCTAGATCGGCGCCAAGCAGGCTCTTTGATTGCTCGTGGATGCTGGATGCCAAATTGTCGCGAAACGAGGCCACCGCGACCACGGAGGCGACTCCCAGGATGACGCAGGACATCGAGAGGAGCAGCGTCCTCAAGCCGCGCCGCGCGTCTCGAAACGCCATCAGCCAAACCCATCTTCTGAAAACCGGATTCATGGGCACTTGCTTTTGATCACCTAGCGGGAAGCTTCGCATCCGCTTGGGTGTCGGAGAGCATCGTTCCTCCTTTCAAGCTGATGATGCGACTGGCTTGCTCGGTCAGTTCGCGATCGTGCGTGACAAGCATCAAGGTTGTCCCGGTCGTGGCGTTCAACTCGAAAATCAGCCGCACGATGTCTCCGGCAGTTTCCGTATCGAGATTGCCCGTGGGCTCGTCGGCAAAGAGAATTTTAGGGTGGTTGATGAAAGCGCGGGCAATGGCGACGCGCTGTTGCTCACCTCCCGAAAGCTGGATGGGATAGTGATGAAGGCGACCTTCGAGGCCAACTTGCTTCAGCAGTTCCGAGGCGCGGTTCCGCGCGTGGTTCTCCCCGCGGATCTCCGCTGGAACCATGACGTTCTCCAATGCGGTCAGCGAAGGGAGCAACTGAAAGCTTTGGAAGACAAAGCCGATAAACTGATTGCGGATGCGGGAA
>Ga0209751_10006142_pt1 | contig 11178 bp, 10 predicted proteins | sample RifCSP13_1_FD_184019 | JGI IMG/M metagenome (GOLD analysis project Ga0209751, IMG submission 184019) | Soil microbial communities from Rifle, Colorado - Rifle CSP2_sed 13_1 (SPAdes) (version 2) | ecosystem: Environmental > Terrestrial > Deep subsurface > Rock core/Sediment | place: Rifle...
ATTTCGACCTGCCCGTCGTAGGCCCTATCTTCACAGAATATATCTCGCTTCACGGACTTACCGACCGGTTCAGTTTTCTTTCCGGAGACTTCTTTAAGGATCCATTGCCAGCCGCAGAAGTGATCACAATGGGCCATATTCTTCATGATTGGAGTCTCGAAGAAAAGCGCATGCTGCTGAAGAAAGCCTACCAGGCGCTTCCGGCGGGTGGGGCTCTGATCGTGTTTGAAGCGCTCATTGATGACGAGCGACGTCAAAACACTTTTGGACTGCTGATGAGTCTTAACATGCTTATTGAGACACCCGGCGGATTCGACTACACCGGCGCCGACTGTTCCCAATGGATGCGCGAAGCCGGCTTTCGCGAAACTAGAGTAGAGCATCTGATTGGACCTGACTCGATGGTCATCGGCATCAAGTGACTCGGCCTCAAACTGCCTTTTTAGTTGGACTGATACGATATTGGGCACGGTGTAACTCTTGAGGAGTTCACAGCAAATTATGAAGAGATACTCTTCCTTCTGAGAGCAAAGTCAGACGCCCGAATCGTTGTAACCAACATTCCTGACACCTCACTGGCGCCAAGTCTTCCCGAGTCGCTGCGACCAGAGATTCATCAGGCAGTCGTCTCCTTCAATCAACGCATCCAGGAGGTGGCACCCCGGCACGGTGTAATCGTTTACGACGTTTATACGCCAACACACGAGCTGTTGCCCGCAAATCCGGCGTATATCTCGGCAGACGGCTTTCACCCTTCTGATGCCGGCTACGAGATGTGGGCCGAACGAATGTGGCCCACAATAGCCGCGGTTCTAAACGGTGAAATGTGAGAATTCCTCAAAGGAGGTCATTAAGAGCGCACGGTTAGGGACAGCCGGCGCCAATTCACCCGGAACGGACGGCTCCGTGCGGTCGTAAACCGTTTTGGTGATAGAATGATTTGGAGGTGTCAAGGTTATGCCAGAAGGGAAGGACCCGATTAGCTGTGCTGCTCAGGAAATCTGCAACACATTGCGGTATTTGGGAGATGTTTCCTACGCAATACTGCCGGCGGATTTAGCCCATTCCGTCGGGGATCTGAAAAAGTCGTTTTGGACGTGCGTGCGTTCAGGTATCGACAAGGAGATCGAGTGGATTGACGAACGGGTGGCGGGCGGTGATCGCCTCCGGGAACAGTGGCGCCAGGCGTGCGGGCAAGAGCGAGTCAATGCAAATCCCGCAAGTTGACAGCTTGCGTTGCAAAGCAGGGCAACCGGGAGAGAGATGGAAGTCTTATTAGCTGACGAGTTTGGATTCTGCTTTGGCGTCGAACGCGCCGTCGAGATGGTGGAGAACGCCGTAAGCGAAGGCGTGCGTCCCATCAGGTCGCTGGGTCCTTTGATCCATAATGCTCAGGAGATGGAACGGCTGGGCAGCCTGGGAGTCTCAACGATCGATTCGCCTGCCGAGGCTGATGGCGACACGATCGCGGTGATTCGTGCGCATGGTGTGACGCCGCAAGTGCAGAGTGATCTGGAAGGGCGGGCAGCAAAAGTCATCGATGCAACCTGTCCATTCGTAACGCGGGTCCAACACCTGGCCGAGCGCGCTGCCCGACAGGGACGTGATGTCGTTGTGGCCGGCAATCCTGATCATCCAGAAATGATCGGTGTAGTTGGCTACGCTCCTGACAATACCTATGTCGTGCGGGATGCCGCCGAAGTCAGCTCCTTGCCGCCGTTGCGCGCGCCCCTGGTGGTTTCTCAAACCACCATCAAGTTACAAACGTTTCTGGAAGTCGCCGAAGCCGTACGCGCCAAAGCCGATGCTGAACCTCAAGTTGTAAACACTATCTGCTCGGCCACTCGCGATCGTCAGGACGCAGCCAGAGCGCTAGCCGGACAAGTCGACGCCTTTTATGTGATTGGCGGACGTCATTCTTCCAATAGTGTTAAACTTCTGGCGGTTTGCCAGGAGCAATGTGCGAAGAGTTTCCTAATTGAAACGCCCGTCGAAATCAATGCCGCTGACCTCGACGGCGTAAAGCGTGTGGGCGTGACTGCCGGCGCCTCGACGCCAAACTGGCTGATTGATCAGGTTGTGGAACGGCTGCATGAGATTGGCAACCCTGGTTGAAGTTTCCTGCACCGGCGCCTTGCTCACTTATCGCCCTTTACAGCGACAGATGAAGGACTTAGCCGGCCACCCCTCTCGCCCTTTTCGGGTTCTTCTCGCGTAAGCACGTTCCTTGGTGAATCGGACTCATAGCTTTGAGGGAGAGTAGTTTGTCATTAATGCTCGAAGATTTTGGGGAGCGAGTTGCCAGTGTTTGGTCAGAGTTGCGACCGACCACACGCGGGCTTGTGGAGCGCGCCTTGCAAATCTCTTCTACGTCCGGTGCGCCCGGAAGAAATACGCCGTACGATGCACGTGCAGATCTTGAGTTAAGTCGCCTGCTTGCCGCGCTCGACGAATTGCGCCTGGCAGAAGCAGGCGCCCTGGACGAGATGAAAGGCAATCGTCTGCAGCGAATTGCGGATACCTGTGCCGCTGTCTTGCAGGAAAAAACTCAGTCGGCTGAAGTATTTTCGCAACTCGTGCAGCGCGCAGAGGCGCAGCGCGATTATGCCCGCATCGACTCGCTGGCTGATGAGTTGATGCGATTTGCGCCGAGCGAGACTTGCGAGTTGGCCCGCTCCCAGAATAACGTGGTGCGCGCTCTGGCTAGTGAGGCGCTCGCGCAATTACCCACTGCTGCCCTCTTTGCTCTTCTTAGCGATCCGGTTGACTCCGAAGTTGCCCGCCAGGCACTGCGCAGGCAAGCGGTTGATTATGCTTCCGAAGAAGCGCGAGAAATCGTGGCGGCGCTGGATGCAGTAGAGGAATTGTGAGGGGCTGATTCGGTCAACAGACTGGTGGCTGCTTACTCGTTGTAACCCTGATTATGATCTTTGATTTCGGAAATAGAGGGGAATGGGATCTTCACTATCTCACCATTAGCGCATTCTATCTTGACGCTGTGTGTTGTTAGGGCCTGCGTTGTCTTCATGCTGCGAACCACTCCGCGCACTCTTCGGCCATCGAGTGTCACAATTTCAATGTTGTCTTTCCCGTACAATGGTTGCAAGGCTGCAAGTGCTCTGGAAAATTCCACGGGTCTCTGCCAATCCGCTCGAAGTGGGCTATTGGTTGTGAGGAGATATTGCACCCTGAGGTGTGCCGTTGTCTACGACTCTCAAGGAAACACCGGAGAAAAAGATCAAAATGCAACCGTCAACGTCCGAATCGCGTATAGAGCAATAGGGCGCCGTGACTATTAACCCCTATCAAAAGCTGGTGGATCTGCCATGTCACAGAACGCGCAAATGCCGCTAAAAGAGGCCGCACGATCGCAATTAACGACCTGCTTGAATTGTCATGCTCCCATGCCTGCTGAGTTGCGCTTTTGTCGCAATTGCGGCTTTCGCCTGGGGGAAGGATTGGCCGAGTATAACGAGACAATGCGGTTCTCGAATCCTGCCCCCGTGATGGGGGCCTTTTCGCAGCCTCCGACCGTTGCCGCCTCGGGGCTGCCTGCCAGGAAGCGCAGGCGAATAAGTGGTCTGACCTGGATGTTTCTCGGCCTGCTTCTCTTTTTTGTGGCGGCAGTTGTATTCACCTCGGTTGTCACACCCATCCGTCGCGGCATCCAAATTGAAGTTGCGGGAGTCGCATCCCCCCGTTCATACGTGGGCGTCGACGGATTCGATACTGTGGAGGGAGGAGTGAGCTTCGGGAATGTTGAACCCCCCGGCTCGCCTGCAGACAAGGCCGGTCTTGTGGGGGGCGACATCATTACGAGCTTCGACGGCCAGCAGGTGACGGATGAGGACGAGATATCCGCTTTGTTACGCAAGACGCCGGTCGGCAAGACTGTGGATGTTGTTTTCATACGCGATGGGGAGACAAAAACGGCAAAACTGACCACTGTAGGTAAGGAAGAGTTTGATCGTTTGATCGCGGCATTCCGCAGGCGTCCGGAGGGTAAGGGACGATTTGGTTATGACAATGGGGAACCTGTTCCGATTCCCGGCACAAAAATGGCGGGCGTTAAATTAAACGAAATCTCCCCCAGTTTGCCCGCTGACATGGCGGGTATCAAAGAGGGCGATATTATTATCGAGTTTGACGGGATTCCAATCCGCACCGATGACGAACTACGGTCGCGGATCTCACGTGCGCTTCCCTACACCACCGTCAATGTAGTTGTGATGCGGGAATCTGAGCGAATTGAGATCCCTGTAAAGATTGGCCGACAAACCTAAGGTTCGACTTAGCCTCAGCCCGGCTTACGCCGCAATCAACTAGCCGGGCTGTCTCGGCTTTGCCACCCGATGTAGGGAAGCGGCTCCGCCCTAGCTAGCAGGCTGCTGAAAAAGTCACAGAGGGCTTCCCCATAATCCCACCAACGGAGTTGGTGGATCGTTCATACTTGGCCTACAAGCATCGCCACGGCGGCTTTTTTGGGATTGACCTGTATACTTTCGTGCATCGACTTTTTCAGCAGCTTGCTAGAGCAGCGCCAATTCGGGGCGCGCAGTGGTTCGCTCCTTGATCACTTTTTTGCCACATAGTCGCTTAACCGCGCCTCCAGCTCGCTACGCTTTGTCACTCTATTTTCCTCACTGTCCTCCGGCGCAAATGTCTCAAACAAAGCGTAAGGTGTTTCAGCGAGCAGCCTCAGTTCCCAGGCTTCACGATTGTTATGAGAGGGTCTCGAAAACCAGAGTGCATCGACAGGCGAGTCCAAAATAGCCACGTTCCCAAGCTCGTTTTCCAGGTCACCTACTTCAACCCGCGTTTCAGCTCGCAACAACACGCGCCGCAACCGCCACCCGTGCTTCTCGTACCTGGCAACGATCTCTCTTATTAAGTCTACAGGTTTCATCAGCAGCTCACGCCACGGGCAGTATAGTAAGCCACCGGGCCAATGGGAAACTGCTAAAATAACTGCCTGATTGAAGGTTCACCAGTATCGTGCTGCGGCGCTTTGTTGACCATCCAATCAACGCCAACTATCATCGGTCCTGGTGAGTTTGCTTCAAGAATGTTCAGCCTTATTTGATTCCGTAGCACCTGGGACCACGAAAGCGAGCGTGACTGGAAAGAGCCGGGTGGTACATCGTCATTTTCCACTCTGCCTCAGACTGTGGTCCTTGCTGGGGATAGCCCTCCTCATAGGTTGTGCCTTTTTCGACATAGTGCCGGGACAGGTAACTGACAGCGGAAGAAAGGCGACCACAGCGATACCTGCAATGGTTACAACGGAAGCGAGACTGGTAAGCCCCACATCAGCCGCGTTTTATGACGCGCTAAAGAGAGCTCTTAAGAAACGCAAGACAAAGCTCGAGGCTATCTGCCCAACCGGAGATCTGGTTGCCAGGCGAGTACTCGAAGATTATGGGGCGATGTTCCTGGCTAACAAGAAGGTTAAGCCGCCGCCGGTATGCGTGTTCACGAGTGAAGAGCAGGTCACGCGCTTTCAGGAAGAGGCGGGCTACGTGAGGGAAACGGTTGGCGATGCCGACATAGAATTGCAGGCCGAGGCGATGAAGTCGCTGTTGAAGGCGCGTGAGGAGGCACAAAAGGAAGACCTCGATATTACACCTCGTGATGGAGCGGAGGCGGCCAGGCGAAACTATGAGGACAGCATGCGCCTGTGGGACACGCGCTTCTTGCCTGCTCTCGATTACTGGCAAGCTCAAGGCAGACTCACGTCGGAACAGGTCGAGCGCTTGCGCAACCTTCCTCTCAACGAGCAGGTGGCCGAAGTGCTCAACCTCGAACGGGATGGAATCTACTTCAGCAAGGATTTATCAAAGTCAATTCTGTATTCGATTGCGGCGCCGGGCACTTCCCAACATATCGCGATGCTGGCCTTTGATGTCACCGAGTTTCAGGAGCCGCGCGTGCGCGAGATTCTCGCCAGGCATGGATGGTTTCAGACAGTTCTTAGCGACCTGCCTCATTTCACTTTTCTGGGGTTGAAGGAAAAGGATTTGCCTAAACAAGGGTTACGAAAAGTGGAGGTCGATGGACAAGCGTTCTGGATACCCAATGTACCACTCAGCGACCTGTCACCTATAAGGGAATGAAGTACTGTCCAAAATGTAGTCGCACTTACAGTGACGATTCGCTCAGTTTCTGTCTGGACGATGGAACTCTGCTATCGCGAGTGAAGGCAAATCCACTCGATACCAATGCGACTCTTCCGTATTCGTCGGCTGACGTTACCAGTCCCCCTCCAGTTACAGAGGTTATTCCTCCCGCAGCGGCGCCTACTCTGGCTGCAATCCCCCTGAAAAATGAGTTGCCCCGCGCCCCTACGACCCGTTCGTCCAATTCCGTACTCACCGCCGCAGTCATTACTATCGCACTGTTGTTGCTGGTCATCACCGGCCTTGGCGTAATCTTTCTCTTGCGGCAGAAATCGTCCGAGCAGGGGGTGGTCCAACCGAACAGCAATGTAAATACGATCACCGGCACCGCTACTGCTTCTCGCAGTCCAGTTGTTACTCCTAGCTCTCAGAGTCTCTCCGGCGAGGAGGATCTTCGGCAGGCAAAGTCCCCATTGAGGATCAAGGTTACCGCGTCGTCGGTTCGGTTATCGGTGCAAAGCAATACCTACAGGCCAGAAAACGTCATGGATGGGACCAGAAAGACGGCATGGATTGAGGGCGTGGATGGTTCGGGTGTGGGCGAATGGTTAAGATTTGACTTTGACCGGCAGATTAATCTGCATCGTATTCTTATACTGCCAGGGTATTTCAAGTCTCCGGAAATCTGGAGAAGGAACAACAGGGTTTCGACAGCAACGTTTAATTTTTCGGATGGCAGCTCCCGGCTCTTCAACTTTCCTGATCTCATGGAGAGGCAATCGTTAGATGTAGGCTCGGTAAGAACCAACTGGGTGCAACTGAAGATTGACAGCATATATCCAGGAACGGACCCAGATACGGCTATTTCCGAGATCGCATTTGAATGGGAACCGTGATGTAACTGCCAGCATCCATGGCCGGGCCGTGTTGGTCAGTCCACTATGAACGGGCCTATGAACGCAAGACTGTTCCGATTTGCTCTTGGAAGGTGTTAAACTAGCCGCTACTTCGGCGCTCTCCCCTGTAATCTCGCTTTAATAACTCCCTCAGAACTAGTTGAAAACTATTCTAGCCTCCTCCCCGGCTGAACTCCGGTTTGATAAGTCGTTGAGAAGTATTTGATGACTGGTTAAGAAGGAATGGGTGCGGGTATCTACGCAGTTCTTACGGGGCGTTCGTAGAAGTGAGCGCGCCGGTTCTTGATAGGGTAATTCCGGTCCGCTGCAAGCTTGTTCGGTGGCGGTCCAGGAGATCAAAGATAAACTAGGAAATCCAGATCTTCTTATCTTTTACTTTCCAAACTCCATCTTCCTTACGGAGCAAATAACCGCCTTCACCACAATCCCCGCCACAGTAGGCCCAAGAATAAACCAATGCCTCATTCATTTTCCTGTTGAATCCTACACGTGACAGCATGATGATGCGGCCGCTTGAGTTTGGATACCTCTCCCGAAAAGCGAGGAGCGTATTACTGTTCTCGAAGTAGCTCTTTGCTTCTTGGTTGTTGATCAGAATGTATTTCCGATTAATAGTGAAACGATTGGCAATTTTTAGTGGTTGGCTATTGCCCCACTTGTAGTCATCGAGTGTTTCCATTGCTGTAGTATCCGGAAGGTGGTGTTTGCGGAACTCTTTCTCATCGCCTTCACTGTCTTGCGGAACCGTGCGAATTGTTTGGCTGTCAACACCCAAATTAAACAGCTCTCGCGCCTTGTGCATCCGAGTTAGTAGCGGAAGCAGGAGCAATGTTCTGGTTCATCCGGAACATATTCTGGGGGTCAAACTTAGCCTTCAGTGCTGCCAAGCGCTCGAGTTTCGCGCCGTACGCCGCTTTGAGCCCGTCTGCGCCCTCATCCCCGCCCATATAATTTACATATGCACCTGGAGCCGCGAAAGGCCGCATAGCCTCAAACAGTTCCCGCGTCCACGCAACATTCCGCTGCGCATCCTTTGGATCCGTCCACGCTGAGGTGACGACAAAGTTGAAAGGCCAGGAGCGATGGCCGAACGCCGTGGCCGAGTCTGGCACACGGTCCCAGACGCTGTCGCCATTGTGCTCGATAACAATGACGGTCCGAGGTGAGGGAACTCGCGCGAAGAAGCCAGCGAAAACATCGATGGCCGCATCACTTAGGGCCGCTAGATAGCGCGATTTCCAGTAGCCGTGAAGACCGGAGGGCCACAGGAAATCAGCCATGCGCTGGGCTTCGTTGTACGGCATGGGATTAAAGGTGTCAGCAATGGGAGGACCATATTCGCGCAACGGTCGCAGCAGCTTCTCACCTTCTTCCACTGGTCCGGCGTAGACGCCGCCGAGGCCAACGAGAGCCTTGCCTCGCAGCGGAGGCGGGGCGGACGGATCATCCGGAAAATGAAATAGGAGCGCCCCTTGGTTCGATTCTTCGGGCGATGTGGCTTCAAGGTCGCGCCAGCGGCGGATTGCTAGCGCCGCATTCTCAGCAGGGTGCAGGACGATCCCCGCCAGGACCGTACCTACCGGGTGAACCTGAAACTCGAAAGATGTAACCACCCCAAAGTTGCCGCCGCCTCCTCTAATCGCCCAGAAAAGATCATCATTCTGACGGGGGCTGGCGACGACAAAGCGGCCGTCAGCTAGCACTACCTCCGCTTTGAGAAGGTTGTCCAGCGCGAGTCCATGTTTGCGCACGAGCCACCCGAGTCCGCCGCCGAGCGTGAGGCCCGACACCCCGGTGACTGATACAAAACCCCCGGTAGCAGCTAGCCCGTAAGGCTGCAACGCGTCGTTTACTTCGCCCCAGTTGCAACCCGCTTCAACGCGGACCGTGCGCGCGCCTGGATCAACAGTAACGCTCTTCATTCGCGACAGATCAATTACGAGGCCTTCGTCGCAGACAGCGTAGCCGGCGACGTTGTGGCCGGTCCCCCGCACAGCGACGTCAAGGTTGCGCTCGCGGGCGAAATTCACCGCCTGGACCACGTCGTCGGGAGACGTACAGCGGGCAATGAGAGCGGGCCGCCGGTCAATAGCAGCATTGAAGACCGTGCGCGCCGTGTCATATTGCTCGTCTCCGGGAGCGACAAGGTCGCCACGAAAACGAGATTTCAGCTCATGGATGGCGGTAGAAGTGATCATCATAACCTCCTTTTTTGGGATTTTTGTCAACTATGTTTGATTTCCACGAAGACGTGCTTTCAATTTACGAGCGAGGATCGTGCTGAGCAACGTTGTTGAGGACCGCACGCCCAAGATGGCGCTTCGTAATTGCCCCGATGGCCATGACAGCCTTGAGGTACTTCTCAACAGGTTATGACTCTACCACCTCGGCCACGATCACGCTCGCTGGTCCAGCTAGAGCCTTGTGCTCTACTGTACGCCATCCACTTTCCTGAAGCCAAACGCGCGCTTCCTCCGCGCTATATACATCGCCACCGCCAGGGATGAGCAGGAACTCGCCCGCCATAAGCGCCGCGAAGGCTGGCTCGGTATGTGTCGGGTCAGTCCAGAAATCCACGAGCAGGAGGCGTGCCCCACCGTCTACTTGTCTGCGGATGCCGCGGAGCAATTCGAGGTCACGCTCTGGCGAGAAGCAATGTAGGATGTTGGCGAGAATAAAAGCGTCGTGGCCGCCGGGAACCGGATCCTTAAAGAAGTCCGCTTCTACAACCTTAATGCGCTCTGCGAGGGGGCTGCTAGATAGGCGCTGGCGGGCGATCTCGGCGACAGGTGGCAGCTCGTACAATGTACCCTCCAAGCCGCTGTAACGATTAAGTACCGCCACCAGAAACGAACCGGTGCCGCCGCCGAGATCCAGGACGCGGCGGTGCTGGCTGAAATCGTATGCCGTGGCAAGGGCCTGCGCCGTCCCGGATGTGATCGCCTCGACCCCATCCGAGTAAAGCTGTTGCTGCTCCTCCGTAAATCCCTCGAAGGTGGTCTGGTCAGTGCGAATGGCCTCTTCCAGTCTCATCCACGTGGGATAGCCGAGGCGATCCCAGAAGCGTAAGAAGGGGCGCAGGTCGCCGGGGGTTCGGCCACTCAGGAAGGTGGCGGCGACTGGGCTATTCTGGTACCGGTGGTCCTGTCGCTCGAGGAAGCCCAAAGCAGTAACAGCGTCGGTGAGTATGCGTAGGGTTCGCCGCGGGACACCTGTACGTTGAGTCAGTTCTTCCAGGGTTGCTGGCCCGTCGGCCAGACTCTCAAACAATCCCACATCGTTAGCAACGAATAGGTACTTAGCCGCCACGAAACCGTTGGCGACCTCGATTATTCGCTCGGGGGTTACGTTGTTCATGGAATACCTCCTTTCATCACCTACGTAAGCTGCCAAGCTTTTCGTCCAACCGCTGCTGTTCACCGGCGGAGAGCGAATAATACACCAGCAGCAACGAAACAAGATTGTTTGAGAGGCATGCTATCGCGCCGTCAGTTGCAAGCGCTTAGATGCCGTCGCTAAAATTCAAAGACTGTGAGTCGCTCTCTCGCGATGACCCTGTATCCTAGTCGGTTGAGAAGGAACTTCAAGATCCTCGACATGTGTTTAGCTCCCCAGGGAACCGCAATTTTTATGTTTTCGTTCCTTCGCGTGTCATAAAGCTGCTTGATGTGCTCGAGCAGATGTTGATTTCGATCGCCACCCAACAATCGCGCAAAGTTTTCGAGGTCTCGATCGAGCCTATCATCCTTAGTTGAAGAATCTTTACGAAGAATGTAATTTGCGAGCTTCTCCCGGTTGGCAAAGAAGAATAGATACAATGGTGTTTGAGAAGCACGCTATCGAGCCGTCCGGTGCAACAGCGTTCGATTGCGTTTCCGAAATGGACGGCTCTATTTTGCCGAGCATTCAACAATCGAGTGATGTCGCGATTATAATCCTCAATACGCAACCTTAACGAAAGGTGAAACTATGGTCCGACAGCTACCAGCCCCAATCGACGGCAAAGGACGGGTAGAGACCGGTGCCGTGAAGTTTGGCGGTGACGTTATTCGAGGAGAATCGCGGCGGCCTTCAGGCGAGCAGGAGAAAAGGCCTCGGTGCCGATGCCCTCAGCGATCGCCGCGCTGATACGTCGCGGATTGAAC
>Ga0209751_10006144_pt1 | contig 11177 bp, 11 predicted proteins | sample RifCSP13_1_FD_184019 | JGI IMG/M metagenome (GOLD analysis project Ga0209751, IMG submission 184019) | Soil microbial communities from Rifle, Colorado - Rifle CSP2_sed 13_1 (SPAdes) (version 2) | ecosystem: Environmental > Terrestrial > Deep subsurface > Rock core/Sediment | place: Rifle...
TGGCCTGTGCGACCGTCGATGTTTGCAGGGATAGACCCGAGGAAAACTTGGCGAGCTTTAATAGGCGCGCGCTGAACAAAGGCTCAACAACGATTACGTCGGCCAGGTTCTTGACCGGGGATCGATCATTTCTTGAGATTTCGACGATAGCACGGGATAACGCCGATAACTGAAAAGAAAAATTTTCCGGATCGCCATCCGCGCCCTGAGTCGGGCCTTCGCCGCGATCAGCGGCTGGTACGAAAAACTCCCCGGCTATCTGCTCAACTGTCCGACCTGGGGCATGGGTATCCGGTTTCATATCAGTAACTACTTCGGCTGAACCTCGCCAACCTTTAATTTTACCTAAAGTTTTCGGCAATTTCGGCGATTCAGGAAGCAAAGAGGTTCGAGCCAAAGGACTCTGTTTTGCCCTTTTTTTACCCTCCTTCGCAGAAAGCCACGGGTGTAAACCCGTGGATGAATGCGAGGTGGGTACCCTCCGTAGCCTTGGCGAAGGGGGGGTGCGCTTCGGCCTTCGCCGTCCGAAGTCGGCTACGGCCGACGAAGGTCGGAGGGTTCCGCCCTACGAAGCGTGTGGAGAGGTGCCACGACCGCCCGGCCTTCGTAGCCGAAGCTACTTCGGCGGAGTAGGCTAAGGCCGTGGGGCTCCACGCGACTTTCGGTTTCCGATCACTGCGCCGAAGCTCTGTGGAATGGTTCGGCCGGTCAGTTCGGGATCGCCGGGTCCAAGCGCGGAGTTTTCGTTATTCGTATTCGTGACTCGTGTTGGCGAAACGATCACGATCACGGCTCGCGAGCGCGGTTGCCGGTGAAGCCAGTGAGCCTAACGAAACAGATAAGGCTATTTCAGCAGCCGGAGAGGAAGTAGACGACCCTTGTGCTCACCATCATTGGCTACGTAATCGTCATGGGCTCGGTACTCGGGGGCTTCATTATGGAAGGGGGGCCCATCGCCGTGCTCAATCAGACGGTCGAATTCTTGATCATCGGCGGCGCGTCCATCGGCAGCCTCGTTGCCGGCACGCCGACCAAGGTCTTGCGCGCCCTGCTTGAGAGTATCAAGAAAGCCGTTGCCGGCGCCGGCTACTCCAAAGCCGACTACATGGAACTGTTCGCCATGCTCTACGAAGTCTTTTCCGTCATGCGCAAGAGCGGCGAGATGGCCCTGGAAAAAGATGTCGACGATCCGGCGAACAGCGAGATCTTCAAGAAGTATCCTAAATTCCTCGCCAACCACGCGGCTCAAGGCCTGATGTTGGACTCGCTGCGGCTGGTGATCAGCGGTTCGGCCGACGCCGACGAACTGGCGAACCTGATGGATGAAGAGATCGCCACCCACGAAGAAGAGGCGCGCCAGCCGCCGGGCGTGTTAAGCAAGACCGGCGATGCCTTGCCCGGCCTCGGCATCGTCGCCGCCGTGCTCGGCGTCATCATCGCCATGGGCTCCATGGACCAGGGACCGGAGGTCATCGGCCATAAGATCGCCGCCGCGCTCGTGGGAACCTTTCTCGGGATTCTCTTATCCTACGGCATCGTTCAGCCGATGGCGCAGAAGATCGAACTCATGTCGATCGAAGATACAAAATACTTGGAATGCCTCAAAACCGGCATTCTGGCCTATTTGCACGGCGCCGCGCCGATCATCGCGGTGGAATACTCACGCCGGGTGGTCTTCAGCACCGAGCGGCCCTCGGCGCTCGAGCTGGAAAATGCCTGCCGCGGGAAAAAGGAGTAAAGAATCATGGCGGGAAAGAGCGCAAAAGAACCACAACAGCACGGCAAGGAGGAGAAGCCCAAGGTCATCATCAAGAAAGCGAAAGCCCAGCACGGCGGCCATCACGGCGGCGCCTGGAAAGTGGCCTATGCCGACTTTGTTACGGCGATGATGGCGCTCTTCATCGTGCTCTGGGTGCTCGGGGCTGCGGACAAGAAATTCAAGGCCGGCATCGCCCACTATTTCCGCGAGCCCGGAGTTTTCAGCGGCTCTACCGGCGTGATTCCGGACGGCGGCCACGACAAGGTCGGCGCTGGCATCATTCAATCGCCCTCGCTGGAAGTGCTCAAGGCGCAAATCAGGGAAGGTCTCGCCGGACTGAAGGATCTCATCAACATTCAGGATCTGGTGTCGATCAAAATGACCGATGAAGGCCTCTTGATCGAGATCATCGACCAGGAGAAACAGGCTTTTTTTGAGCTGAGCAGCGCCACGGTGAAACCGATCATGCGTAAAGTTCTCACGTTTATCGTCAAGGAGATAAAGGATACCCCCAACAAGCTCGTGATCAGCGGCCACACCGACGCCCGGCCGTTTCACAACGAATCGTACTATTCGAACTGGGACCTCTCGACGACGCGGGCGCTCAACACGCGCCGCGCCGTGGAAGAACTGGGCATACCCAGTGAACGCGTCGAGCGGGTCGTGGGCTACGCGGACCGCCAGCTGCGCGTTGCCGACGATCCAATGAACTCGGAGAACCGCCGCATCAGCATCCTGATCAAGAAATTAGAAAGAGAAGAGAAAAAATAGCTAGCCCGGATGATTCATGGTCCCAGGCAAAACCACTACACTGTGTCGATCGAGGGGTGAGCCTGGAGGAGCGAAGGCACATAGCCGAAGCGTTTCAATGGCATCTCTAACGCTCGGCACGGTGTTCGCATTCTTTCCAGGCGTCCGCTCCACAAACCCAGCTTGCAGGCCGCTACAAGGCTCAGGCCCATTGCCTTCGCTCCGGAGGGCTCGCCCCTCGATCGGTGTCACCTGTGAATAATCTGAGCTAGCGCAGGCTTTCGATGCGGCGCTCGGGGCTGACCACATCCAAGATTCGGATGGCGAATTTGTCTTTGACGACGACCGCTTCCCCGTGGGCCATCAACTTGTTATTGACCAGGATATTGAGCGGCTCGCCGATCAACTGGTTCAGCTCCACCACCGAACCCTGGTTGAGTCTCAGCAGATTCTCGATGGTCAAGCGTGCGCGCCCCAACTCCACAGTCACCTGCAGGGGAACGTCCATCAAGAGCGACAGATCCATTTGATCCTTGCCTGCCTGTGCCCCGGCAGACAGGCCGCCTTGACTCGCGCCGTTTTCGTTGACTGCTTCATCCATATCTTCACCCGTTCTGTATCGCTGGATTTCGATGGGTCATTAGCCCGGATAATTAATACCTAGCATAGCCTTCGCAGTGGCGCCTCTTGATTAAGTTCAAAGTTCCGGGTTCAAAGTTCAAAGAATCGGATTTGACGTCTTGGATTCAAACTTGGAACCTTGAACACTGAACTTTGAATGAGGTGAATCGCGGTCCACGCCTCAGTAGACAGCATGTCGTCACTTTTTCTTGTCGCATGAATAATCCAGCTTAATAATACGGCCGTGACGCGATGAAGACCTTATTGCCGTTTCGTTGCGCGCCCTTGCCGATAAACTTGCGCTTCCCTTCGACCCAGAGTTCGACCTGGTCCATCCCGGGAGCGTTCAACTGGATGATGTCGCCCGGCCTGAGCCCCATGATCTCGCCGACTTTCATATGCACCATGTCCACCACCACTTGAATATCGAGATCTATGTCCATGAGAGGCTTGCGCAGGCGAGCAGCCAATCCGGCGTTTTCCGCGTCGCTGTCCATGGGCAGGCTCGATCGCAGTTGCTCGCGCAACTGCTCGATGGCCGCCAGCGGTATCGAGAAAAGAATCGTGCCGTTGATCGGCGACATGCCGACGGTGTACTTGGCGAGGATCATCGGATCGCCCATCCCGGCCGCGTTCAGCAAGTAGGGATTCATCTCCGAGCGGTTATAGCGTCCCTTCAATTGGATCACCGACCGCCACGCCTCCTCCATGCCGCGAAGCATTTTTTCGACGAATTTGCTAAGGAAGCGGGTTTCGATGGGGGTGAAGTCCCGCCCCTCCGCCTTGGCCCCCTTGTCGCCGCTGCCGCCGAAAAATAGCTCGATCATGGCGAAGGCAAGGCGGGCTTCGACCACTAGAATGCCGATGCCGCGCAGCGGCTCGAGGCGGACCGCATGGATGCTGGCGGGAACCGGAAAGCTTTGAATGAGGTTTTCGTAGGAGACCACTTCCATCATTTCAAAATTCGCGTCCACCGATTTGCCCAACTGCGAAGCGAACATGCTCTGTAACCGCCTGGCGAAGTTGTTAAAAATGACCTCCAGGCCGGGCAGCCTGCCACGGGATGAAAGCTCGCTGCGGGTGAAATCATAGAGTTTGATTTCGTTCCTGGAGTTTGGAGCTTCAGCGATGGCGGCGGAGGTCTCCCCGCCCTGGCTCGGCTCGCCGGCCGGCACCTGTTCGCTGCCAATGCCTTGCAACAAGGCATCGATCTCATCCTGCGAAAGAACCTGTGCCATCTTGCTTGCTGCTTTCCTTGCTGCTGTTACCCGTGTCGATAATTTGACGCGCTTTTGTCAATCTAATATCGGCAGACCGCGAAAATACTTGAGCAACGTACTGCGAATCGGGGATAGAGCAAGTAGAGTGCCAGGTTTTGTCCGCCGGTCTTGAGACGGCGATCGGAGTCTTGGGTCTTAGCGCGCCTTTAACGTCGCCGGCGAACTGCGCACGGGGAACGAAAAATCCCACTGCCGAGGGTTTCGGTCAACGCTACTCTCTCGACAGGCTATGATCCGCGGCGCTCTTGGCGACAGGGCGCTCTTTGCCAGCCGCGATCCTGTCCTCGCCGAGAACGATGACGAGCACCGGCTGGCCGTTGCACGTAAAATCGGCTTCGCTGAGTAGAACGTGGCGCGGAAACATGAGCTTGAAGTCCTGTCCTTTGACCAGATTCGGCAGCGCTAGATGGCTCGATCCGCTAAGCGCACCTTTGACGTTGCCGGCGATGATATTGATCATTTCGCACATCGCGTCGTTGACGTCCGCCCTCGATGTCTCTTGCTCGTCGCTGCCGAACATCACCGTCGCCACGTGGCGCGCGAGGGCCGAGGAACAATACAACACCACGGCGAGTTGCCAATCGCCGGTGATCTGCGCGCAGGCGGCCATGGAGTCTTCGATCTCGCCCGGCGTGATCCGCTTCATGGCGGGCTCCAGCTCCTCGCCGAGAATGATATTCCAGGTCTCTTCGGCGATCTGACGGACTTCGTGTTCAGCGAATTTCATAGTCATAGGTCGCTCCTAAACGGGACCGGTCCGGTAGTAGGCGGTCTTGTCGATTTGCACGCGCTTGAACGACTCGTCGATGTTCAACGTCGTTTCCGCCCCCCCGAGAAAGAAGTAGCCGTCCGGTTTCAAAATCCTTTTCACCCGGGACAGGATGCCCTTCTTAGTCTCCATATCGAAATAGATCAGAACATTACGCATAAAAATGACGTCCATGGGCGGCAGGGCGGGCCAAGCTTGAGCCAGGTTGAGCTGGCGGAAATCGACCATGCGGCGCAGCTCTTCTTTGATTTGCCATTCGGTGCCGATCTTTTGAAAAAATTTGACCAGCAGCTGCGCCGGCAGCCCGCGGTTGACTTCGAGCTGCGAATAGCAGCCCTCGCGGCAGCGTTCGAGCATTTCCTTGGAGATGTCGCTGGCGATGAAGTTGATCTTCCAGGTTTGGAGCTGCGGGAAGTTTTCGCGCAGCAGCATCAGAATCGTGTAAATCTCCTGGCCGCTGGAGGCCGCTGCGCACCAGAAGTTTATCTGGCGCAGCGCCGCCCGGCACTGGATCAACTCGGGCAGCACGTTTTTCTTGAGCAATTCGAAGGGGTGCACGTCGCGGAAGAACGACGTCTCGTTGGTGGTCATCGCCTCCACCGCGTGCCAGGACAGCCCGTTGTTGGGCTGGCTGCGCATTTGCGCGACCATTTCCGACATCGAGTTGAAGCCGTGCCGGCGCACCAGCGGCGAGAGGCGGGCTTCCACCAAATAGTTCTTCTCTTTTTCCAGAACGATGGCCGCTTGCCGATAGACCAAATCCCGGACGTAGGAAAATTCAGCTTCTGAAAGAGACACGTTCGCCTCCCTTCTGTGGAATGCCCGACGGCCTGGCTCGTCCCTCCCATGCCCTGCGCACAATTTCCCCGGCTATCTGGTTCAGGGGCAATTCTTTATCGGCAAGACCGGCTCTGGCGACGAATCCCGGCATGCCCCAGACGACGCTGCTGCCTTCGTCTTGAACGAGAACTTGGCCGCCGGCTTCGCGGATATGCTCGCAGCCCCGAAACCCGTCCTGCCCCATGCCCGTGAGAATCACACCCAAGGTCCCGGCCCCATAAACTTCCACCACCGAGCGGAATAATGAATCGACGGCCGGGCGGCAGGAGTTTTCGGGCGGTTCCTGGTTAAGTCTGATGCGCGACCCTTTGGCGGTTTTCTCCAGACCCATGTGATAATCGCCGGGCGCGATCCAGATCTTCCCGGGTCTCAACACGTCGCCGGCAGAGCCTTCGGCGATCTCAAGAGCGATCCGCACCGCTAACCGGTCGGCCAACAATTTGGTGAAGATCGGCGGCATATGCTGCACGATGACCACCGGCACGGGGAAATCTCCCGGCAATCCCGGTAGAAGATCGGCCAACGCATTGGGACCGCCGGTGGACGTGCCGATGGCGACGATTTCCACGCGCGCGCCGGGCACCTGGACCCGTGGCCACTGGATAAACGTAGGCCGCACCGCCGCCGGCATCGTGGGCCTGCCCGCCGCCAGGCAGGCGGGCTTGGCGACAGCCTTCCACGGGCGACCGCAGAGCGCCTTGATCTTGGGGATCAGATCGTCGCGCACCCGCGCCATACCCTCACCGACCCTGCCGACGTTGGCCGGCTTGGCGACGTAATCGCTGGCACCCAGCGAAAGAGCCTCGAGCGTAGTCACCCCGCCGCGCGCCGTTAGCGTACTGAACATGATCACGGGCAAGCGCGGATGAGTTTTCCGCAGTTCTCTGAGCATCTGCAGGCCGTCCATCTCCGGCATCTCGACGTCGAGCGTGATGATGTCAGGGTTGACCTGCGGAATCCGGTCCAGGGCGATGCGCCCGTTGGCCGCCACTCCGGCCACTTCCAGCTCCGCATCGCCGGCAATGATGTCGCCCACCAAGCGGCGGATCACCACCGAGTCATCGACGATCAATACTCTTAGCTTGGGCATAGATCAGATTCTTGCCTCAGAAATGTTGGACAAAACGACTGCAAGAAAATTTATCGCGCCAAGACGCCAAGGCGCAAAGTGACACTCCGTGTCATTTCGACCGAAGGGAGAAATCTTTCTTCGACCCCTCGCGTTCGCTCGGGATGACGGGCCGAGGGCACGTCACTTGGCGTCTTTGCGCCTTTGCGCGAGACACGTTTTTCCGATCTCTTCTTCATCCGTAAATTTCAAATATCTTTGGCTAGATTTTTGATCCTTCGACTGCGCTCAGGACAGGTTTTGGATTCTCGGACTGCTCATTCCGAATGCTGCCGACTGCCTATTGCCTACTGCCTCCCCCTTAAACGGCTTGAACGGTTTGAACCCCTTGAACGATTTGAGCCCGCGGTGTTCCGCCGCGGCGCGTCACGGCAGCACTCCCAGCAAAGCGAGTTTTTCGGTGATCACGTCTTTGGTGAACGGTTTCATGACATACTCGTTGGCGCCGGCTGCGAGCGCCTTGGCCATCTGCCCGCGCTCGGTCTCGCTCGTCACCATCATAAGCGGCACCTTGTCATACTGTGCATCCCCCCGCACGGCGCGAACCAGATCGTAGCCGTTCATCTCCGGCATATTCCAATCGACCAGGAGCACGTCCGGTGGATCGATTTCCTTCAAACGCCTGAGAGCCTCTACCCCGTCGGCGGCCTCAAAGACTTCGAAGCCGACTTCGCTCAACATCTTTTTGATGATCGTCCGCGTCGCCCGCGAATCGTCCACGATGAGTGCTCGCATACGCTCCTCCGCCCTTAACGGGACCTTGTCAGTATGACGCTTTCCATTTCATCATCGCCCCAGTCAATTCCGTTGATATTTTCGTAAAATTACTCTCAGCGGCGATCTCGTGCTCCGCCTCCTGTTTGTGCCCCCTGACGGCCAGCCCGAGAACGTGAGCGGCTTCGGCGTGAAACTTGCCGTGCAAATCCTGCACGGTCTTCCAGTGAGAGGACTTTTGATCGCCCGGCGGCAAAGAATAAAGCCACTTGCCGAAATCGCACAAGTTATCCGGACGCACGCGCTCGGTGGTAAATTCGCTTTTCCCCGTATCGATTGCTTGTCTAAGCCGTTGCTTCCACATCCCATGTGCGCCGATCGCCTTGGTGATTTCTTCCGCTATCGCCATGTGCTTCTCCCTTCTTGATCTGAGTTGTTCGTTCAGTGCAATAACTTAATGGATGCGGCGGTTCACAGCTCATGGAGCGTCGCGTCCGCCTGCTGATAGCTCGGCTGAGGCATGCGCGGCATCCTCTGCATGCCGTTTTTCATCCCCACGACGGGCTTCGTCTTCTGTCCGTCCGTGTCGTACTTGAACTGGCTCACCGCGCTCTGTAACTCAGCCGCCAGCCGCGCCAGTTCCTGCGCCGCCGCTTGCGTCTGCGCCGCCCCGCTCGCCGTGCTCTGCGCCGCCTGCGCCACCCCGGTTATATTCTGCGCGATCTCGTTGCTCCCCTTCGAAGCCTCCGCCACGTTTCTGGTCATCTCGTTGGTGGTCACCGACTGCTCTTCCACCGCCGACGCGATCGTGTTGGCAATGTCATTGACCTGGTGGATAACCTTACCGATGGTGGCAATCGCTTCTACCGCCCCCTGGGTGTCGTGCTGGATGGCGCCGATCTTGTTGCTGATGTCCTCGGTGGCATCGGCCGTCTGCTTGGCCAGCTCCTTGACCTCGTTGGCCACAACGGCGAATCCCTTCCCCGCTTCTCCGGCCCGAGCCGCTTCGATGGTCGCGTTGAGCGCGAGAAGGTTCGTTTGTTCCGCAATGGACGTGATCACCTTGATCACGTTGCCGATCTCCGCGCTCGATGCCCCGAGCTTAGCGATCGTCTGGTTGGTCTTCTCCGCCGCTTCCACCGCTTCCTTGGCCACCCGCGCCGCTTCGTTGGTGTTCTTGGCGATCTCTTTGATCGACGCGCCCATCTCGTCCGCCCCCGCCGCCACCGTCTGCACGTTCTTACTCACCTGCTCCGAGGCCGCCGAGACCACGCCCGCCTGCGCCGCCATTTCTTCCGAACTCGAGCTCATTTGCTGGCTCACTGCCGAAAGCTCTTCGGAAGAGCTGGCCACGTCATGTGCGTGGCCGCCGATGATGCGCACCGTGTGCTGGATTTTTTCCACAAAGACGTTGAACCACCTGGCCACCTCGCCGATCTCATCCGCACTCGTCGCGTCCAGCCGCGCGGTCAAATCCCCCTCGCCCTCGGCGATATCCTTGAGCAAGTTGACGATCCTGGCGAAGGAACGGGCCAGATAGCGACTCAGGAAGTAGCTCAGCACCAGAGCCAAAACCAGTGCTCCGATCACGGCAAGGATGACCCCCCAACGGATGTTCGCCGCCCGCGCGCTCGCGGAGTCGGCGAATGCCCTGGCCTCGGTCAGACGAAGCTCGCTGAGCGTGGCCAGGCTCTTCCTGGCGACTTCGAATTTCGCCGCGCCGTCGCCCATCGAAAGATCGACCGCGTCGCGGCGCGCTTCCGGCGTATCCTCGGAAAGAACCTTCACGACCTCGCGGGAGGCCTGCTCCCAGTCTTTAAATGCCGACTCGAAGGCCGGCCGCAGCTTTTGCTCCTCTGCGCTAGCCGGCAGCGCCGTGTAGTTTTTCCAGTGAGCCTTGGCGTCTTCGAGCTTTTTGCTATGGGCCTGCACCTGCTCCTTCGCTCGTGGCGTCGCCATGCTCATGAACATCAGGCTGCGCTCGGACACCAGCGCCTGCTGCATGTCGCGGTCGGTCTGCAACAGATGATCCACCGCGGGAAGACTCTCGTTGGCGGAAATCTGGAAGGCGCTGTCGATCGTCGAAAACGCCCAGATACCCAGCGAGCCGACCAGACCCGTCATCGCCGCCAGTCCGAAGCACACCGCCATCAGGCGGGCGCGGATCGACCAGGAGCGGTATCGTGAAAGAACCCCTCTCATACGAGACTCCTGCGTTCTATGAAGCTCCACGGGCTTACGCCCGTGGTATCTTTATTTTCTTCGGCGGAATCCGCCGAAGCACTCACCCTCCTTCGCTCTTCGAGCTACGGAGGGTCCGTCCGACGCATTCATCCCCGGACTCACACCCGGGGGTCTTCTGCGTAGGCGGATAAAACGATCGACTGGCTACTTCTTGCCGAGTTTCTCGAGATGCGTCAGGTTCACGCCGACCACCAGAGCGCCGATCGCTTTACCGCCGGACTGCACCGGGACCGAAACTTGGATCTGATAGGTTTGCGCCGACTCGTCGAACTCGGGCTGTCCCTGCCAGGATTTACCACTGCCGAACGGAACGTCGAACTTCGCTGAGCCTTTGTGGATGTAACTCGTGGTCTTCTCGACGAATGCAACCTTTTCGCCCTGTGCAGCATTCAAAAAGGCTTCTGTAAAGGTCCCGCCGCTGGCATCGAACTTGGACTTAAGATATTTTCCCGCAGCGTTGTTTTGGAACTCCTTGACGGCGTCGTCGCTGCGCCGGATGGTTTTCCATTTGGCGTTGTCCATCCCTGCGATGGGCCCTTTGCCGTTCTGCTCGGTCACCGCCTTGACGATGACCGAATCGCCCGCCCAGCCGCTTATCTGGGTTTTCATCTTCTCCAGCTCCGCCTGAACCGCCGGGGTCATCTCGAAACCCCAGGCCCGCTCGGCAACCGCCGCTAAGAACAGTAAAATTGCCACCAAGAGATTTAGTTTCGTCTTCATAAACGCCTCCTATTAATGTTTTCCTCTTGCCTGTGCTTCTTTAATTTTGGATTTTGCAATCTTGATCTCCGCGTCCCCCACTCCGCCGCGGTAAGTTTGACGGACGACTCTTCACCGCAGAGACACGAAGCTCGCAGGGGTTAATTTTCCGGACTCCGAATTCTACCTTCGATCTTCCATCCTCCATTCTCCTTCTTCCTCATTCTGCCTTATGCCTTATGCATTCTGCCTTCCTGTTACAGCGCGTGCAGCGTCGCTCCAGGCGGCCTGTGGGTCGGCGGCGTTCGCTTACGCGGCGCCTTCGGCCCACTGTCTTTCACCCGCGCCATCGGCTTCGTTTCGTGCACCTCC
>Ga0209751_10006148_pt1 | contig 11175 bp, 8 predicted proteins | sample RifCSP13_1_FD_184019 | JGI IMG/M metagenome (GOLD analysis project Ga0209751, IMG submission 184019) | Soil microbial communities from Rifle, Colorado - Rifle CSP2_sed 13_1 (SPAdes) (version 2) | ecosystem: Environmental > Terrestrial > Deep subsurface > Rock core/Sediment | place: Rifle...
AGCTGGCGTGGCTGCGGTAAGGGGCAGAGTCTTTCGTACCTTGAAAGACGCCAAAGACTTGATCGCGCAGGTGGGGTATCCAATCGTTGCCAAACCCGATCGGGGGGTTGGGGCTGTGCACACCTATAAACTCCATAACGATGCCGAACTGCTCGCTTTCTACGATCAGAAGCCCCCACTCGATTACCTGATCGAGGAATTCATCCAGGGCAAGATATTCACCTTCGATGGTTTGACGGATAAGAATGGACGCCCGGTGTTCTACACCTCACACACCTATAACCAGGGTATCATGGAAACCGTCAATGATGACTCGCTGATCTATTATTACTCCTTGCGGGAGATCCCACCCGATCTCGAAGCCGCAGGGCTGCGGGTGCTGAAGGCTTATAAAATCAAGGCCAGGTTCTTCCACTTCGAGTTTTTTCGCTCGGCGGAGACCGGCGAGATCATCGCCCTCGAAGTTAACGTTCGTCCCCCCGGTGGCCTAACTACCGATATGTTCAACTTCGCCAATGACATCAATATTTACAAAGAATGGGCTAACGTTGTCGTTCACAACCGGTTTACCGCTCAATATTCCCGCCCTTACCACTGTTGTTATATCGGCCGTAAGGTCAACAAACACTATGCGCACTCCCATGAAGAGATCATGGCCGCCTTTGGTCCCGACATTGTGTACCACGAAGAAATCAGTGGTGTTTTCAGCGCTGCGCTCGGAAATTATGGTTACCTTGCCCGTTCACCTGAACTCGACCAAATCCTGAGCATTGCCGCGTTTATCCAAAAGATGGAATAAGTCCCGAAAATGAATATCGAATATCACCGGTTATGGAGCACTGCCCTAAGCCAGGATATGGAATTTAAAATCTATGGTCATGCGGGGAAACCGGTGATCGTATTCCCCACCCAGGGTGGTAGGTTCTACCAATACGAGGATTACAGTATGGTGGGCGCCTGCAGCGCCTTTATCGCCGAAGGCAAGATCCAATTGTTCACCCTGGACAGTATCGACGATCAATCCTGGGCAAACTGGAATGCTCACCCGGCTGACCGGGTCAGGAGACACAACCAGTACGACCAATATGTCATGGAAGAAGTGGTGCCGTTCATCCGGGAGCGTTCTCCAGCCGCGCTGAAATTCCTGGCCACAGGCTGCAGCATGGGGGGTTACCACGCGGTGAATTTTTTCTTCCGCCATCCGGACATCTTCGATAGCGTGATCTCTTTGAGCGGTATTTTTCGTTTGAATATGTTTATCGGGGGCTATATGGATGAGAACGTATACTTCAACAGTCCCCTGGCGTACCTACCGGACCTCACCGACGAGTGGTACTTAGAACAATACCGGAACAGCCAGATTATCGTCTGCGCTGGACAGGGGGCTTGGGAAGACGAGATGCTGACAGATGCGCACGCTTTAAAACTGATCCTGGAAGAGAAGGGGGTACCCTGTTGGATAGATCTATGGGGACAGGATGTCAACCACGATTGGCCGTGGTGGAGAAAACAAATGCCCTATTTTCTAGGGCAATTGGATTTATGAGCAGCTCCTGAATACTTCTATGATCCTTTCAGCGGCATGCCCATCCCAGAATGGGGGGATATTTCGCATTCCGTTACCAGCCGCCAGCCTGGCGCGCATGGCTGAGAGCAGAGACAGCGAGTTGCTCTCCACCAGCTGGTTGGTGCCAGCAGATATGGTCACCGGTCGCTCGGTGTTCCGCCTGGCAGTCAGGCACGGCACTCCGAGATAGGTCGTCTCCTCCTGGACGCCGCCCGAATCGGTCAACACCAGATCGGCATGCGCCTCCAAAGCCAGGAAATCGAGGTAGCCAACCGGATCGAGCAAGCACACGTTGCCGGCTGATGCATCTAAATTAAATTCCCTGATGCGCTGTCGCGTGCGCGGGTGCACCGGGAACAGGACTGTGACCTGGCGGCTTATCTCTCCCAGGGCGCTTATAATTTCAGCCAGCGTATCCGCGCTGTCAACGTTCGAAGGACGGTGTAAAGTAACCAGGATATAATTTTGGAGGTTGAAGCGTGCTTCCAGCCCCGGCCAGCGGGCTTGTGCCTTCGGTAATAGATACACCAGGGTGTCGATCATCACGTTCCCCACGAAATGGATCTTTTCAGCCGCAATTCCTTCGTTAGAGAGATTCTGGTTCCCATCCTGAGAAGGTGTGAAGAGCAGATCGGCGATCTGGTCAGTGAGCAGGCGGTTGATCTCCTCTGGCATACTCCGGTCAAAGGACCGCAGGCCAGCTTCGACATGCGCCACGCGCACTCCCACCTTGCTGCATACCAGGCTGCAAGCCAGGGTTGAGTTTACGTCGCCAACTACGATCACCCAATCCGGTTGGTATTGCGACAGGACCGGCTCGAAGCGCAACATCACCTGGGCCGTCTGCCAGGAATGGCTTCCTGAGCCAACCTCCAGGTTGACGTCCGGCCGGGGGATTTCCAGCTCTTCAAAAAAAACTGCGGACATCAAGGGATCATAATGCTGTCCGGTATGAACCAGCCTTTGTTCGAAAGCGTCCGGATAGCGGGCCATTTCCCGCATGATGGGAGCGACCTTCATAAAGTTCGGCCGCGCCCCAACCACAGGCATGATCCTCAATTTTATCCGCCTCGCAGGTTAGTTTCCATCGAAAAACGCAGGACGAGCCGGTTTACTGCTTTAAACCGCTCGATAAACTCAGCCTCCTGGTTTGATTCCATCACTTGAGTCACCAGGCCGGACAGCATTTGTAAGAATTCCGGCGTGATCTGCTCGCGCTTCTCTTCCAGCAGGCGCCGGCGAGCCTGATCGTCTGGTGCATCCAGAAGCTCCTCGATCAAGGCGATCTCCGGAGGTGGGGCGCTCGCCTGCTGCAGAACAGCGGCGATCGCCTGCAACTTGCCTATTTTCTCCAGATCCCCTGTCTTACGAACCGCTTGAAGTTCGGCGTTGAGGACTTGCACGAAGAAATCATCGATCTGAGGTAAATTGTCGCTGGTTGCTTTGGCAGGATCCGGCGCGGCCATCAATTGATTGAGCATCTCGTGTGCCTGGGACGTCCTGGCTTCGAGTTGGGCGTCAACCTGACGGGTTAGTTCCAGCAGGCGCTCGCGCAGTTTGGTTAACCGCTCCTTTTCCGGATCACTCGATTTTTCGATTCGCTCGCTGAGCAATTGAAAAAACGGGTAATCCATACCTGGGCGAGCCAGGCTGACCAGGGCGCTTAAGCGCAGGTCGCTGGGAGCTGCCACAACGATATCCAGCAGTTTCTCACGCGTCAACTCCCGGCCGGCCTCCTGGAGAGACATCACCGCGGCCTGGACTTCCTCCGCCTGTTGCTTGACCTGGCGCCCAAAATCTGTGGTTTCGATCAGGGTCGCCTGCAATTCTTCAAGCTGGGCAGCGGCTGGCTGGTCGCCGCTCCCCGCTGCCGCTTCATGCAGCCGGCTGAGCAAGCTGAACAGGTCGGCGTCCACTAACTTCTCTTCTTGTTTGATGATCTCCTTGCGCGTCTCTCCGTCTTTCACAGTTAACAGGCGCTGGAGGAGATTTAAACGCTGTTGTTGAGCCTGGATCATCTCACGCGTGATGCCATCTGCTTCCAGGATTCGCTCCACCAGGCCCTGCATGGTGAGTTGGGCCTGGGGACGCAGCAGGTAGCCCTTTCTCTGTTCCGGCGCCAGATTGTTGACAACCTGGTTGATCATGGCGCCCAGCATGCGTTCTTGCTCAGCGTGCGGTAACCCGAGTTCAGGCGGCACGAAGGTGAGCAGCATCTCTTTTTCTGGATCGTGATACACGATCGGCGTCGCCAGGTTACCCTGGTAACCACAATTCGGGCATTGCACAAAATTAACCATCCCTGAAAGAAGATTCGCTTTGGCCGACCCATCCTTATTCACATCGAAGAGTTGCTGCACGTCGGCCATGATCGGCTGGCGGCAGTTTGGACAATTTATCCGTGTTCTCGGCATTCGTTTCTCCAATTAAGATTTTTAGCGCGGGATTGAAAAGCAAATCCGTGCGCCATGACCTGGTTTAGGGTCCACCCAAACTCGACCTCCATGCGCTTCAATGACCGCTCGCGCCAGAAAGAGGCCCAGGCCGGCGCCTTTGGTCGTCCGGCTGGCATCCGAGGCGCGGTAGAAGCGGTCGAAGACGTGCGGGATATCCTGTGCAGCGATCCCTGGGCCCTGATCACTGACGCACAGGATCACCTGTTCAGGTCTTACCTGTCCTGTTATGCGGATCTCCCCACCTTGCGGCGAATACTTGGTGGCGTTCGAGAGTAAATTATAGAATACCTGCTCTAAGCGGTTCTCGTCGCCCAGGATCACCGGGAAATTCGGGGGAAAATCTACGATAATCTGGTGGCGCGTGACCTGCGTGCGAAAGCGGGCCGCAATCCGTTCTGCCGTTTTTTCCAAGGCCACATCGGACCGGTTCAGTGACAGAGTCCCGCTCTGCAAGCGGGTGGCATCCAGCAGGTTTTCGATCAACTCTGTCAGGCGGTCAGCCTCTTCTTCGATTACCGCCAGGCTGTCCTGGACAACATTTCGATCCCAGGTCGCATCCTCCCGGCGCAGGGTGCCAACGTAGCCTTTAATCAGAGCCACGGGAGTTTTTAATTCATGACTGATCACAGAGATAAAGGTGCTCTTCAATTCATCCGCTTCGCGGAAGCGGGAGATATCGCGCACGGTGGCGACGATATTGATCAACAGGCCGCCCTGCGCCAAGAGAGGCGCGTAGGTAATGCCGATCGGCAGGGGTGGCAGCGCTGGGCGCTCCAGGTCCCCCTCTACATAAAGCGTGGCATTCGGTGTGAGCGGCCACCCACCGGCTTCAGCCTGCTCCAAAGTTAGCCCGGTTTCCAGGTCTGCCCAGCGGATGATATCGGCGTGAGACTCCCCCAGGATCTGGCTGACCGGCTTGCCCCATAAACGTGCAAAAGCGGGATTGCACCGCTCGACGCGGTGGTCGGGAGTCAAGATCAAGATGCCGTCAGCAGCCGAGTCAAGCAACGTATCCAGACGCTGTTTTTCGCGCCGGATTTCGGTGTACAGCTGGGCATTTCGGACGGCGATCGCCGCCTGGTTGGCAAAGCTTTGCAGTAAAGCCTCATCGTTCGCTGAAAACCTGGCAGAATAATTGCGAAAAATAAAAATCATGCCGATCACCTGGCTGTGCACGATCAGCGGCAATCCCACTCCCCCCAGTAAACCCAGGCTGGCAATGCGTGTCACTTGCTGGAGAAGCGAATTGATCTCCGGCAGTTCGAATTGAGCCGGGTCGTCATGATCGGGGATCGACCCGAGCAGAGGGTCGAGATAATTGAGGAAGGCGGGGGGGATGCCGTGAGACGTTGCTACGGTCCATCCCCCCTCTTCACCACGTAAAGCGATTAATCCCGCCTGTCCTGCCAGCATCTCTGCGGAGATGTTCAAGATGCGCGCTAAAACCTCATCCAGGTTTAATTCCTGGGTGATCGCTCGCCCGATCTCTAGCAAATAGTCACGCTGGCGGACGCGGAAATCAGGCAGCATAAGCTACCATCATCTCTCGCTCTGCGATCGTGATCGCTTCTTCAAGGATTACCAGCCCCTCGTCCATTTCGCTGCGCGTAATACTCAATGGGGGAGCGATGCGCACCGTGCTCCTGCCGCACCCCAGGGTAAGCAAACCGCGCTCAAAAGCCAGATCGACCACCCGGTCACGAAGGTCATGATCCGCCACCTTCGTTTCCCGGTCTTTGACAAACTCGACGCCGATCATCAGGCCGATCCCGCGCACGTCGCCAATGCTGGGATGCCTGACCATGATCTCTGCCAGGGCATCCAGGGTATATTGGCCGACATCAGCCGCATTCTGCATATATTCCTGTTCGATCAACTCGATCGTCGCCAGGCCGGCTGCACAGGCGATGGGATTGCCTCCATAGGTATTCCCGTGAGAACCATAAGGCCAGGTGACAACGCTTTTACGGGCGATGATGGCGCCCAAAGGCACCCCGGAAGCGATCCCCTTGCCAACGCAAACGACATCCGGTTCGACTCCGAAATGTTCGATGGCCCACCACTTTCCCGTGCGCCCCATTCCGGATTGGACTTCGTCGACGATCAGCAAGATATCATAACGATCACAGAACTTCCGCAAAGCCGGGAAGAAGCCCGTCGCCGGCACGATGTACCCGCCTTCGCCCTGGATCGGCTCGACCAGCACCGCGGCGACATCCTCATGGGGCAGGAGTTTACCGAGGATTTGTTCTTCGATATAGCGCACGACGGTTTCCCCATAATCCTCTCCGGGTTTCGATTGCAGCACCGGGCGGTAAGGGTTGGGGAAAGGGATGTGCACGACCCCATTCATCAATGGATAAAAACCTTCGTGGTAGACCGGCTTGCTGGCCGTAAACGCCAGTGAACCAAAGGTGCGTCCATGGAAGGCCCCCAGGAATCCGATGAATTGGGTGCAACCATTGTGATAACGCGCCAGTTTGATCGCCGCCTCGACGCTTTCGGTGCCAGAATTGGTCATAAAGGAGACGGCATCTTCCTCAAAGGGGGCGATCAGATCCAGCTTCTCACCCAATTCGACCCACTTGGGATGGTAATAATCAGCCGAAATGTGGATAAATTTTTCTGCCTGCTCCTGGATAGCCCGCACGACCTGCGGATGGCTGTGACCTGTCGAAGTCACTGCGATCCCTGCCGCAAAATCCAGGAAGCGGTTCCCGTCCACATCCCAGATCTCCGTGCCTTTACCGTGATCCATTACAAAGGGAGAGCCGCGTGGATATGAGGGGGAGATCACCACTTGATCACGCTCGATAATGGCTTTTGCCTTGGGGCCGGGTAAATGCATCGGTGGTTCCATAAATTTAACCTCCTTCGAAGTAAGTAAATGGTTATGAAGTTTTGGTTTGGTGTTGGAGATTATATCATTGGAAAAAGGGTATAATCAACCGCTGTGACTGCCCCCCCGTTCAGCTTCGAGCTCCAGGCCAGCCAGGGACGCGCCCGGGCCGGTGTTTTTCACACCCCGCACGGCGATCTGCTCACACCGCTTTTCGCCCCGGTTGGCACCCAAGCCACCGTCAAGGCCTTGACCCCGTCGCAGCTCTCCGACCTGGGCGCCAGCCTGGTTTTGGCGAACACCTACCACCTGTATTTACGACCGGGGGACGCCCTGGTGGCAGAGCTGGGCGGTTTGCATCCCTTCATGGATTGGTGGGGACCCCTGCTGACCGATTCGGGCGGCTTTCAGGTCTTCTCCCTGGCCGAGAACCGGGCGATAGACGACGATGGAGTGACTTTCAAAAGCCACATCGATGGTTCAACCCACCGGATCACGCCTGAAAAATCCATCGCCATCCAGGAAAACCTGGGGGCGGATATCATCATGGCCTTCGACGAGTGCGCCCCGCCCGATGAGCGCGCTTATAGCGAGCTAGCCATGTCCCGCACGCACGCCTGGGCCGAGCGCTGCCTGCAAAGCAAGACGCGCCCCGATCAGGCGCTCTTCGGCATCGTTCAAGGCGGAGTCTGGCCTGACTTGCGCGCCCAATCGGCCGGTTTTATCGCCGGCCTGGGCTTTCCGGGCCACGCCATCGGCGGACTCTCGGTCGGTGAGACAAAGGAGGAGATGCACGCTGTGCTTGAAATCGTCGACGATATCCTTCCAAAAGATAAGCCGCGCTACCTGATGGGAGTTGGCACGCCTGACGACCTGGTTAACAGCGTGGCGCGCGGCGTGGATATCTTCGATTGCGTCTTACCGACGCGCCTGGCGCGCCATAATGCCGCCATCACCCGATCCGGGGCTCGCCTCAACCTGGTGAACGCTGCCTATGCGCAAGATGCGAAACCGATCGACCCCGGCTGCGGCTGCTATACCTGCCAGCACTTCTCGCGCGCGTATCTCCGCCACCTGATCTCCGCCAGGGAAATGCTCTCCGCTACCTTGTTGTCCATCCACAACCTGCACACCCTGCTGAACCTGGCCCGCGAAATGCGCCAGGCGATCATAGCTGGTAGATTTGACGAAATTTCCAAATTATGACCATCTTCCAATCCATCCTGCTCGGCATCGTCCAGGGCATGACCGAATTTATCCCTATATCCAGCTCCGGTCACCTGGTGATCGTCCCCTATTTACTGGGATGGGACTTTCCCCCTGCCCAGGCTTTCGCCTTCGACGTGCTGGTGCAGGTCGCAACCCTGGTCGGCGTGATCGCATTTTTCTGGCGCGATATTTTCACCATCACCCGCGCCACGCTGCTGGGCCTGATCCACCGGCAACCCTTCGCCGATGAGAAAGCCCGCCTGGGATGGTATCTGCTCCTGGCAACCATTCCAGCTGTTGTCGCAGGAATCCTGCTCAAACAACCGGTTGAAAAAGCCTTCGACAATCCCCAGGGCACGGCCATTTTTCTCCTGGTCACCGCCGGTCTGTTAATTGCCGCCGAGCGCATCGGCAAGCGGGACCGCAATTTAGAGTCCCTCACCTGGAAAGATGCGGTTTGGATCGGCATCTTTCAAGCGATCGCCTTACTTCCTGGCGTTTCCCGCTCCGGGGCAACGATCAGTGGGGCGATGGCGCGTGACCTGGAGCGACCCACGGCAGCCCGTTTCTCCTTCTTGATGTCGATCCCGGTCATGCTGGGCGCCGGTCTGGTGGCCACGCTGGATTTGTCCCGCATCCCAAACCTGGGGGCATTGCTGCCGGTATTTATCCCTGGATTCATTATGGCGGCCGTTGTCGGCTATCTGGTGATCAAATGGCTGTTAACTTTCCTGTCCCGCTACCCTTTATACATCTTTGCAATTTATTGCGTGGCGCTGAGCGTCATTACGCTGGCCGTAGGAAGCCTTTGACAGGGATTGGCTGACCATGCGCAGGCGGTTAATATTCCTGTTCGCGTTATCGGTTGCGGCTTGCACGGCGCCCCCCTCCGCCACCCCCTCGCCCACACCCCAACTGGTGCGCGTGGCTTATCCCCCCTCGCTCAGCCCAATGACCGGCGCGCTTTCGCGGTGTGCTCGAGATATTCCAGGCATGGTCCTGGGCGTTTTCGAAACACCGGCCTCAGCCCTGGACATTCAGCAGAACGATATCACTTTATGGCTCGGCGAACCGCCGGGCGGGGGTTTCGCGGCGCTTCTGGCCCGCCAGGAAATCCTGGTCATCCTCAACCCTGGTAATCCACTTGACAAAATTTCAAGCGCCGATCTGCGCGCCCTCTTCGACGGTACAGTTACAAATTGGGAGGAAGTCGGCGGGGACGATCTCGAGGTGGCTGTGTGGGTCTACCCGCAAGACAACGAACTCCAGGAGATCGTTGAATCTGTGATCCTGCAAGGGCGGCAGTACAGCTCCCAGGCCTGGCTGGCTCCTGACGCAGCCGCCATGCGGGAAGCGATCGCCCGGGATCCGCCGGCGATCGGCGTCCTGCCGCGCCCCTGGCTATCCGCGGCGGTGAAACCGGTCGAGGTCGATGTAGAAATGAGGGAATTATTACTCCAGCCGGTGCTCGCCCTGGCTGAAGAAGAACCTGAGGGCATTGAGCGGGAATTTCTGGCGTGTTTACAGAGCTCAGGCGGATAAACTGAGCTGGCAGAACGCTATTTGCCTTTAAAGGATTCAGAAAATTCCAGTTAGGTTTCCACTACTAAATTCCCCACCATTTGTAATCGTCTTTAGAATAGGGTCTACCATTTGAAAGCTGAAAGATTTTTATAGAGGATATATAATTGTCCTTATCGGGTTGTTGCGTAGATTAATGGAGTTCTAGATGCCTGCGTGCCAGGGAAAACTCAGCGACGGCAAACCGTGTCCGAAATCCGTGGACGAGGGTCAAACATATTGCCAGTGGCACGATCCGGAGGATGAAAGCTGGCGGGAAATCTACGATCGCTTGTCGAAATCGACACCGGAGGAGAAAACCGACATCGTGCTTTGTTTGATTGAAGATCATCCGGAGTATGAGCTAGTATTGCCAGAACGAGAAGGTGTACAGCCAAACCTTCAACATGTTGACCTTAGTCGAGAAACACTTGGAAAGAGAATAGTAGCAATAAAATCCGCTCATTGGTGGAACGACATTTTCAGGGGTGTCAACCTTTTTTCCGCCAACCTCCAGGGCGCTTTCCTTGAGAGTGCCAATCTCCAAGGGGCTATCCTTGTGCATGCCAATCTTCAGAACGCTTCTCTTTGGTCTGCCAATCTCCAGGACGCCTACCTTATGGACGTCAATCTCCATGGTGCCGACCTTTGGTTCGCAAATCTCCAGGGTGCTGACCTTGTGCGTGCCAATTTCCAAGGCGCGGACCTTAGTTACGCCAATCTTCAAGGCGCCAACCTTGGGGGTGCTAATCTCCAGATCGCCGACCTGAGAAATGCAAATCTCCAGGGTGTCGATCTGTTCCACGTCCAAGACATAACCAACGTTCACATCAGCGACGCTTGGTTGGAGAGAACTAGATTGAGACAAGACCAACTTGGTGGCGCGATCGGGGAGGAACTCAAAGGTTACTATGCCGCATCCAAACGTGGTTATCTTGCCCTCAAGCAGAACTTTGATGACTTAGGTGATTATGACGCCGCAAGTTGGGCTTATCGCAAAGAAAGGCGCATGGAGAAATTCGAAGCGTGGGAGTTGGGGCAAGCAGCACTCAAGGAACGCAAATGGGGAGAAGCTCTTGCGAGTTACTTCAAGTTTGCCAGTGACTTAATCGTCGAGTATTTATGCGACTATGGGGAGAGCATCTGGCGGGTTATCGGCTGGATGGCGGTCCTCTTCTTTGTCGTTGGGCCGCTCTTGTTCTCGGCGATTGGGGGCTTTTTTTGGCCTGGAAACCTCCTCGAAGATTACTCCGCCCTTCCATCGCCCTGGCACCAGTTCTGGTATCGATACATCCTCTATTTGCTCTATACATTGGATGCTTTAACCACGGCCAGTTTCTCGGGCTTGCAGCCGGCCAACACCGCTGTCAAGCTGGCTTCGGGTTTCTTTTCGATCGCGGGTATCTTCCTCGTCGGCCTCCTGGGGTTTGTGGCAGGCAACCGCATCCGGCGATCGTGATGCAATCGATCCAGGTCTGGCTTTTTCTGACCATCGATCCACCCTCTGAGGAAGGTATAATTCTGGTATGAAGCACGCGTATAAA
>Ga0209751_10006150_pt1 | contig 11174 bp, 11 predicted proteins | sample RifCSP13_1_FD_184019 | JGI IMG/M metagenome (GOLD analysis project Ga0209751, IMG submission 184019) | Soil microbial communities from Rifle, Colorado - Rifle CSP2_sed 13_1 (SPAdes) (version 2) | ecosystem: Environmental > Terrestrial > Deep subsurface > Rock core/Sediment | place: Rifle...
CATACGAATCGTGCGCTGTTCCTTCCAGATATCGGCCTCGTTGTGATAGCCGGCCTGCTCCCAAAAACCGAGACGATCCTGCGCCATCAACTCGAGCGCCCGCACCCACTTGCCCCCTTTCCAGAAGTAAGGGGTCTTCAGGTCGGCGCCGGGGATGTTGCCCACCACCCCGCGCACCGGGTAACCGTGATCGGGGGTGATCGGCTCGCCGTCCAGGTGGGTCGCCAACAGGAAATTGCCGGCCAGCGCGATCTCCAGCGGGACGTTGACGGTGAAACCGTACTCGCAGTGCTGCATGACGTGCTGTGCCGTGGGCTTGAGGCGGATCAGCCCCTGGTCGACCAGGTCGCGCAGGGAGACGCCCTCCCACTCGGTGTCGAATTTGCTCCAGCGGGTGACGCAGTGGATGTCCATCGTGACTTTGCGCCGTGGCAACCCGAGGAACTCGCCCCACGTCCAGCGGCGTTCCTCTTCGACTTCGCCCCAGATACGAAAGTCCCAGGTGGCTGGGTCGAAGGGCGGCACCGGCCCGTAGTGCAGCACGGGGAACTTCTGCGTCAGCGACTGGCCGGGCGGCAGCCGCCCCTCCTTGCGGACGCGTTCCTCGTCCTGCCGGCGCTTGAGCACATCACTCAGCATGTTTCGCCTCCCGATAGGAAGATTCTATCAAAGGACCCTGAGAAATCCTTCGACCGGAACCTCCACCGGGCGGCTGGCGTCTTCTCGTCAGACACAGGAGGTCGCCATGAGCCGTTTCGCCTTCCGGAAACTCGCCGCGCCGGTCCTTACTCTGGTCGCCGTGGGCCTGGCCTGCACCTCGCTCGGCCTCGTCTCGGAGACCCCGCCTCCCCGCCGGATCTCGACGGCCGAGGCCGCCGACGGCGGGTTGGCCCTGACGGTCTACAACCAGGGCACCGCCCTGGTCCGCGACCGCCGGCAGTTCGACCTGAGCCAGGGGTTCAACGAGCTGCGCTTCGGAGACGTGGCGGCCTCGATCGACCCCACCAGCGTGCTCTTCACCTCGCTCAGCGACCCGGCCGGCACTTCGGTGATCGAACAGAACTACGAGTTCGATCTGGTCGGCGCGGCGGCCCTGCTCGAGAAGTACATCGACCAGGAAATCAACGTCGTCACGCAGGACGGGACGCTCTACTCGGGCACGCTGCTCAGCGGCCGCGGCGACGTCATCCTGCAGGACGGCGAAGGCCGGGTGACCGTCGTGCGGGCCGACGATATCCAGGAGTTTTCCTTCCCCGAGCTTCCCGACGGGCTGATCACCAGGCCGACGCTCGTCTGGCGCCTGCTCGCCTCGCGCGGCGGAAAGCAGGACGTCGAGATCACCTACCTGACCGGCGGGGTCAGCTGGCAGGCGGATTACGTCCTGAAGCTGGCCGCCGACGACCGCTCGATCGACCTGGACGGATGGGTCACGGTGAGCAACGTGAGCGGCGGCACCTTCAAGGACGCCTTGCTCAAGCTCGTCGCCGGCGACCTGCAGCGGCTGCCGGAGCCCGGCTACGCCGGAGACGAACTCATGCTGCGTGCGGCGCCGACGGCCGCCGCCCAGGGGATCGAGCAGCGCGAGTTCTTCGAATACCACCTATATGAGGTGCCCCGGCCGGTCACGGTGCGCGACAACGAAACCAAGCAGATCGAGTTCGTGCGCGCTCCCGGCGTCGGCGCCGACAAGTTCTTCGTCTACGACGGCCTCGGATGCGCTTCGTACTATTGGTACTGCACCAACGCCGGATATCCGCAGACCGATCCGTCGTACGGGGTCGCCTCCAACCCGAAGGTGATGGTAATGGTCGAGTTCGACACCGACGACGTCGAAGCCGACCTGCCGCGCGGGCGAGTGCGGGTCTACCAGGAGGACGTCGACGGCGCGGCACTGCTCATCGGCGAGGACACCATCGACCACACCCCCAAGGGCGAGATCGTCCGGCTGTACGTCGGCGACGCCTTCGACATCGTCGGTGAACGCGTGCAGACCGACTTCCGACGGCCGAGCGAGAAGAGCGTCGAAGAGACCTACCGCATCGTCCTGCGCAACCACAAAGACGAAGCGGTGCAGGTGCGCGTGGTCGAGCACCTCTTCCGCTGGACGAACTGGCGCATCCTGCAGTCGTCGCACGACTACGACGAGATGGACAGCTCGACGATCGAATTCGGCGTGCGCCTCCCGCCCGAAGGCGAGACCGAGCTTACCTATACCGTGCGCTACACCTGGCCTTAGGCCAGGTGTGGCCCTAAGGGGGTGAGGTGAAGACGGGGTTTTCCGGCAGGCTCCTTGAGATTGGCGACGGGAGGCTTCGCATGAGAGCGAGCTTGGCCGCCTCATGGATTGCGGCGCTCATGGCGGCGGTGGCCGGAGGGTGCTGCGCGCTGGCGGTGGAGGAGCCTTCCCCCCTGTATCAAGGGACGATGAGCTCCGGCTGCGCGCCCTATGACGCTCCTTCGACCGAACTCCGTCTGGAAGCCGTCGAGGGGCAGGCGTGGGTGTTCTTCAACCTGTGGCCCGACGAGGGCGTCGTGGGGCCCTCGGTCATTCGCTTTGGCGCGGAGAGGCCGATCGGGCAGGGGGCGTACTGCACCGGGCCCGAGACATGCGAGCCGGCGGAGTGGGGCGAGGTCGTGCTGATCGGTGGTTCCGGCAACGCCGATGTCCACGGTGAATGGACGCTCGGCATGCTCGACGGCCAGGTCCACCATGGCAGGTTCGAAGCCGAGTGGCTGGCGATTCAGGCGCTGTGCGGCTAGGTGCGGAAACCCGTTTTGCGTGGCAAAACGGGTTTCTCGAGGCCGCTAATCCACAAGCGGTCCAACCCTCCGCACGCAGGGTCGCCCGAATACGTCGAGCGTATGTGGCGCTTCGGCGATCTCCCCCGTCAGATCCTGGCCGGCGAAGTGCAGCTGCTCGTGCAAGCCGGTGCGCCACTTCGGGCAATCGGTGACATCGTAAACCACGCCGGCATGCGCCACATAGCAGCGCGTGCCTCGCTCTCCGGTGTGTCGCTTGAGCTCGCTGCGGAAGACAGGTCGGTCCTCGATGTCGGCCTCCGGGTCGGCCCGCCCCACGGCCGTCTATCATTCTGCCATGGCCCATCTCCCGTGAAGAACCGGTGACAAATCTATATTGACAATCGTCAATATAGATGGTAGCCTGCGTCCTGGAGATCTGCGTGGAAACGGAGTCGTCGGTCGAAGTTAGGGCCCTGGGAGAACGCTGCTGCGTCGAGCCGGCCGAGCGGCGCCTCTTGCCGCGCCAGGCAGCAACTTTGGCGAGCGACCTGCAGATCCTGGGCCACCCAGTCCGCCTGCAAATCCTCGACATCCTCGCCAGCCGCCCCGGGCAAGTCTGCGTTTGCGACCTGGAAGCCGCTCTGCCCGTGCGCCAGCCGACCGTTTCTCATCACCTTCGCCTTCTGCGCCGCGCCGGTCTGGTGACCGTGCAACGGCGCGGGCTGTGGGCTCACTACACCGTCGTCCGTCCGGCGCTCGAAGAACGCCGCCAGCGCCTGCGCGACTACCTTGACTCGCTGTGAACAAGATCCTGGGTGTTCCGGGAGGAAACCGATGAGCGAAAATCCCGAATCGATCCGGCAGGCCGTGCGGGAACGATACACGCAGGTGGCCGAGTCTTCTGTCGGATGTTGCGGTCCTGAATCCGACACCTGCGCCTGTGCCCAGTACGATGCCGATGAGCTGGGCCTGCTGCCGGTCGAGGCGGTTGCCAGTGGGCGTGGATGTGGCAACCCAACGGCGATCGCCGAACTGCGTTCCGGCGAGGTGGTGCTTGATCTCGGCTCGGGCGGAGGACTGGATGTGCTGCTTGCCGCCCGACAGGTCGGGCCGCAGGGGTTTGTCTACGGCCTCGACACGACGCCGGCGATGATCGACTTGGCCCGGCGCAATGCGGCCCGCGCCGGGGTCACCAATGTCGAATTCCGGGCGGGCGAGCTGGAGGACATCCCGCTCGCCGACCAGACGGTCGAAGTCATCATCTCGAATTGCGTCGTCAACCTGACGCCGGACAAGAGCCGGGCGCTGCATGAGGCTTTCCGGGTGCTAAGGCCGGGCGGGCGGCTGGCGATCTCCGATATCGTCATCGACCCCGACCTGGAGGGCCTTCCCTTCCGCGCCGATGCGATCCGCCGCTCGCTCGACTGGGCCGGATGCGCCGCCGGCGCCCTGACTTCCGCAGAACTGCGCCGCGCGCTCGACGAGGCCGGCTTCCGCGATGTCCGCCTGGATGTCGAATACCGCATGACGCCCGAGGAGCTCCCGCGCCAGACGTCCGATCTGGCCGCCGCCGTCGGCGGAGATGGCCTGCGCCAGGTGGCCGGCCGCTTCACCAGCACATCGATCACAGCCCGGCGACCCGCCTGACCGCAGGTTCGCGGCAGGTCCTGTCGTCGATCCCTGCTCGCCACCTGTTCGCGGATCGAGACGAAGGCCGGCGTGCCAAGCGGGCGGAAGCCCGGCGCGAGTGGACGGGCCGAGCTACCCAACCCCGATGGTTCGGTGGAGCCGGTGGTAGATGGGCCGAAACCCGAGCGCCGGCCAGAAACGCGACGCCGAAAGATTCGTCATCCGCCAGTTGGTGACGACGCTCCGGTAGCCGGCTTCGGCCGCCACGCGCAGGATCTCAGCGACAAGGGCTTCGCCGATTCCCCTCCCGCGCAGGTCCGGACGGACCACCGTCGAGGCCAGATACGCCGCGTCCTGCGGAACGCCCAAGACCGGCTCGGGGCGGTAGATGATGGTGTGCCCTACCATTTCACCGTCGGCTTCGGCGACGAAGTAGCGCAGGCCCTCTTCTTGAAGGTCGGTCTCGAGCCACTCGGCGCGTCGAGCGTCCCGGTCCAGCGGCAAGCGCGCAAAAGACGGTGAGAGCTCTTGAATGCGAAAGATCTCGAAGTCGATCTCCTCGGCGCTCTCCAGGTCGGCCCGGGTCCCGAGGCGCAGGGTTATCCCTTTCGGGGCCGGGCGAGTTTCGGTGGAGATGGAACGGAGCGCTTCGACGTGCATATGGCCGAAACCCAGGCGATACCACGGGGCCAGGGCTTCGGCGAAAGCCGGGACCAAGACGTAGTGGCGCTCGGCGCCTGCCGCCACCCAGATTTCGGCTGCCGCAGCATAGACGTCACGCAGCAGTTCGTCGTCGTCCGTGGCCTGGCCCGCGTGGGGAATCCACGCGCTCCGTCCGAATACGGCGCGTTCGCCAACCTCCGCCAGGACGAAGGCCGCCACTCGACCCGCCTGGTACCCGACCGCGCCCGAGACGCTCTTTCTTCGCCACAGAGCTTCGAGCGCAGATCGGGAATCACCCTGAGCGAGCACGGGCAGCGCGGTCCCGTGGCGCTTGTGCCGCGCGGCGAGGACCTCGGCTGCCTGGTCGAGGTGGGTCCCGCTGAAGGGTACGATCTGCAAGGAGTTCATCCGCCGCGGCCCCTCGTCAAGGTTTCCTTCAGCGGCGGCGGCGAAGCGCGATCACAAACGGGGGTGGCGATCGAGGAAGCGGCGCACGACATCCAGGTAGCGCTCGTTCTCTTCGACGAAAGTCATATGCCCGCTGTGCTCGAAGACGACCATCTCACCGCGTGGGATGCCCAGCGCCAGCGCCTCGGCCGCCGGCACCGAGCACACGCGCTCGTGACGTCCGACCAGGATCAGCGTCGGCTGGGTAACCGCGCTCAAACGCTCTTCCACCTCGATCGCGCCGTATTCCTGATTGGCGAAGAAGCGCAGGACGTCGGGCGAGTAGACCGCACCGCCGCTGCGCGCCTCGTACTCGGCGATACGCGGGTCGCGCGGGTCGGCGAAGTGGAACGGCTGCTGATCGTGCAGCAGCCTGGCCACCTCGTCGGCCGTCCGCGCCGACTTCTCCCTTTCCCAGGAGTCCGCCACCTGCCGCCGAAGCTCGATCGGTTCGAAGGCTGCCAGGTTGGCATCGACGTGCTCAAGATAGCGCGCCGACGGCACGCCGCCGGAGACGATCGTCAGCGCCGCCGCGCCGGGGTGATCGACGGCGTGCTGCAAAGCGACGAACGAGCCGAAGGAGTGCCCGAGCACGGCGTACCGATCCAGCCCTAGCGCTCGCGCCAGCGCACTGACGTCGGCGGCCATCTGGCTCAGGCTCCACGTGCCTTCCGGTGTGGGGTCCGAGCGGCCCTGGCTGCGCTGGTCGATCAGGAGCAGGCGGTAGGCGTCGCCCAGCGGGTCGAGGTAGTCGCCGAACATCCGATGATCGAGCCCGGGTCCGCCGTGCAGCACCAGCAGCGGAAAGCCGCCGCCGCGCTCTTCCAGGTAGAGCCGAGTGTCGCCGATGGGAACCAGTCGACCGCTCATCGCCGGCCGTTCACCCCGCGGCCCTCGATAGGTCCTTCCAAGGAAGGGCGCGGGGTCCCCTCCGGGATCCCCTCCGGGATGCCTTCTTCAGGGTGCGAAGCGCGACGAAGCGCAATGCGAAGCGCGATCACCCGGCGCCGAAGACCGGCAAGTGGCCGAGGGCGATGATCGACTTCCATTGGGCCGGATCGCCTTCGGTGAAGACGGCCGCCTCGGCGGCGACCGTCGCCCCGCCCTTGGCCATCAGCGCACGCATCCCGTCCAAGGTCGAACCGGTGCTGACCACATCGTCGACCAGGACAACACGTTTGTCGGCGATCAGGTTGCGGTCCTTCTCATCCAGGTAGAGCGTCTGCGGCGCGCCGGTGGTAATGGAAACCGTCTTAGTCTGGACCGTTTCCCCCATGTAAAGCTTGTAGGCCTTGCGCAGCACGACGTAGTCGCGGCCCGTGACCCGGGCCAGCGCATGAGCGAGAGGGATGCTCTTGGCCTCCGGCGTGACGATCAGATCGAAGGCGACTGTCGACAGGCGCAGGGCCAGGGCCTGGGCGCAAGCTTCGACCAACCCCGTGTCACCTAGGATGTTGAGCACGGCGATGCGCACGCCAGGCGCCACTTCGAACAACGGCAATTCCCGGCGCAGGCCGGCGATGTCGACAGCGTAGGTCTCGCGCGTGGGAAGCATGGGGCCCTCCGAGCCTGGCCAGGCCTTATCGATGCTGGGCGAAGTCTCAGCTATTTCGCGCGGCGACTTGCCGCGCAGGCGTGGGGCCGGGTTGGACAATCACGGACGGGGGAGTCCGCCTGCCAGATCGTTTCCGAAGCGGTTTCCCAAACGGTGACCGTCGTGGACTCCACTTTGCCGGCCAGCCGATCGGCAAGGGACCCGGCGCCGCCGGCGCGGCTGGGGAGCGAGGCGTAGGTTCGGAAGAACCGCTCGCGGGACCGGCCCTGCCAGCCGGCGTTCAGGCGCTGCAGTAGGGCGCCGGCCTCCCGGCCGAGGGCGTACGACTCCTGGGCGAGAGATCGCAACTGAATAGCGATATCGACGGCCTCGGGAGGTGTGATGACCCGCGCCCGGCGCATCAGAACTTGCTTGTAGGACATGAGGCTGCTGCCCCCATTATATAATGGATGCCGGAGTCATCCCTCTCTTCTATTCTTCCGGGTATGGACCATGAGTCTAATTGTCGTTGATCCTCCGAAGCTGCGCGACGCGGCGCGGGCGCTCAAAGAACTTGCGGTGAATCTGCGCCGGCTCGCCAGGGAGGTCCTGCGGACGACGGAAGGCGCCCCCAGCTACGACGGCGAGTTCGGCCCGCGGGTGCGGTCGGGGGGCGCGGAAGTGTACGCCGAGCACGAGTCGGTGGCGCGGCTGGCGGAGGAAGCGGCCGACTTCCTTTTGGAGAAGGCCGATCAGTTCGAGTCGGCCGACCAGTCCGGGCAGGCGGCGCTGGCGTCGTTGGGCATGCAACTGTCCCAGTGGAGCCAGGCGTTCGAGGCGCTGCTTGGCGCCCCCGCTTCGGAACCCGATGAATCCCAGGAGTTGTCCCTCGAGGACTTCGAGGCGATGACCGTGGACGAACGTATCGCCTGGCTGCGGGCCTTCCACAAGCAGCCTGGCGACGGTTGATTCCTCGAGTTCGTCACTCCGCCGCATCGTCAACCGCCCTGTCCGTCTTCCACGCCCGATCCCTTGCAGGTGTCGCGCGGTCTCACGACTGCGAGTCCGAGAGGCGAACCTAGGGCGCTGAGTCGAACTGCGTGCGGATGAATTCCTGAAACGCCAGGCCGCTGTCGCGTGGTGTGCCGTCCGGTTCGATCAGGGACTGCGCTTGAGGCGCGTCAATGCTGAACCACACCGCGTAGGGCAGCTCCAGTTGAACCACGGTCGCCATCAGATCACGCACAGATTCTGGACTGCGGTCATGCTGACCGATCTCATTGGTCATGGCTGGCAACCCGGTCTCAAGGCTCAAGAAACGGACCGCCTCGGTCAGGGCCATCGGGTCGGCAATGTACCAATGGAAGTTGATGTAATCCACCCCCGAGGCTGGATAGATCTGCAGCAGCGCTCGACCCTTCTGAATCTGTTCTAGGGCGCGCGGCGAATCCAGCTCGCCCGCCTCGTCGGCGGCAAAGGCCCGGTCGGCGAAGGACTGGGCACGAGCGGTGTCCCCCGCCTCCAGGTAGTGATCGTACACCAGCAAGGCCACCAGCTTGCTCACCAACCCGCCGTTGGCGCAGGGAATGCCGCGGGCATGCGCTGTGTCGCATGCAACTCTTAGCACGGCGCCGTACTCTTCGGGCGTTCCGGAGAAGAACAGGCTGGAGTTTTCTTCGTTCTCCACGACGAGCAGGGTGGGCCGAACCGCATCCAGAATCATCCCCAGGGTTTGGGCGTAGGCATCCAGGTCGTCCGGCGGCGTCGAAGCCTGCAGGGCGCCGCCGTCATTGCGCACGGTCAAGATCAGCTCGAGTCCGGCTTGCCGAGCTGCCTCGCACTCCGCACAGACACCCCGCCAGTCCTGGATGAAGACAGAATTCGGCCGAAAGGATCGTCCCCCCAACTGTTGGACGATTCGCACCCGTTCCTCAGTGCCCAGTCCGCGACCCCCAAGCATGAGACCAAAGGGATTGGCGCCTTGTGAAACAGGAACCAACTGCGTCGGCGATGGCGCGGCGGCCGTCGGGGTAGCAGAGCCGGCGGGGCGTCCCGCGAACTGGCAACCATATGCCGCGATCAGGAGGATGGCGCAGGACCTGTACAACTTAGGCACCCTCGAGATCCAAGTTCGGCCGCTCAACGTGGCACCTCCCTGCTCCTCGGAAGAGTCGGCGGCTGGCTCGACGTTGGACACCGGAGGTACGGAGGGAGAGCAATGGGCTAGGCCCCCAGGATCCGTCCGAGCAGAACCTGGATGGCCCAGACGGCGACGGGCAGGAGCAGTGCGGCGACCACGGCGCGGATGGCACCGGGCTGCCAGGGCCACGTCGGGATCTTGCGCAGCGCGTTCTGTTCGATCTCAAGGCTGGCGAGCGCCTTGTTCAGATGGTCCATCTGCAGTAGACGGCCGCGGTCAAGCTGGCTGTGCAATTCAATGGTGGCGGCTTCGAAGCGGGAGGTCGCCTCCGCCAGGCGGGCTTCTTTTTCGGCGGTCAGGCGGCGATGAGCACCCAGCAGAGGCAGGGCGAAGGCGGCGCCTCCAATTACGGCCAGCATCAGAGTACCTGCGAGATCCCACACCGGGAGGATCGGAGCGGAGACGGTGAGAAACGCATAGTTAAAGGCGATCAGTGCAAGGGCAGTTAACGCACCAGGTTGGGAAAGGGCGTAGAGGGGCTGAAGCTGGTAAACGTTGATGCGGGCGTGCCTAGTGTAGATCCGGCTCACCTGCCTCAACTGATGGACGGCATGATACATGAAGAGGAACCCGATCCCAGTCGTAGGGATGAACACCGCTAGCACCGCTGCGGTGGAGAGCGTGGTTCGGACGGTTCCCGCGAGAGGGGTGGGGACCGCTCCGGCGGAGAGTTGGAGAGTGAACCCGAAGACAGCAGCGGCAATGCCGGCAATTGTGGCAATCATCGCTGGCCGAGAGGGGAGGGTAGTGAGCCGATAGGAAAGGTCGGCATATCGCGACTGGTTATCGAGAGGTAGTCGACGCGCGGGCTTGGTTTCCGTAAGTAGCGGGCGGAAGGAAGCGATGGCGTAGGCCCCGCTCTTGTCCAGGTAATGCATCACCCCCAGAAAGTAGGCGAGACTGCCGACCGCCCACACGTTGACGGGATGGAACGTGCCAACGGGGAATGCTCCTTCCCGCCACTGAATTGCCGTCTCGGCAAGCACAAGCGCCGCAGCCAGGATCAAGTAAAAGCCCCACGCCGGCCCGGGCAATCGGTCCACCCAGGCAGTGAAACGGTCGAACCAGCTCGGAGGGTACGGAGGGGTGAAATCCCTTTCGCGTGGGGGCACCTGAGAGGCTAGCTTCCTTTGACTTGCCATCGATCACCTCCCCGAGCATGGGCCGGTGGCTCCCCGAAGACAGATTTCTCAATAGTCTTCATTCCCGGACTTCGTAGATCCCTGCCAGCACACGAAAAACCCGGCGTAGCCGCAGGCTAAAGCCTGCGCGACACCTTGGATCTGGCCATGACCGCAACAACCCCCAGGATTTCGTGTATCTCTGCGAGCACGCGACCCCCCGCGTAGCCGCAGGCTTTTGCCTGCGCTGAACCGTCCGAGCGATGGATCCGGCCAGGACCGCGGCTACTCCCGGAACTCGTAGATCCCGCCGCGCTTCGGCCACAATCGTCCACACCTGGCGCAGCGGACGCCGTCCTCCGACTCGGTCATCTGAAGCGACTCGCAGGCCGGGCAGCGCCAGAAGCCGACCTCCGGCTGCTCTGCCCCGCCTCGGGCGCGGGCCCGTACGAAGATGCTGGGGGTGTACAGCCAGGCCCGACCGAGGCGCTGTAAGGCGCTCTCGATGGCCAAAAGCGGGCCCAGCGGGGCGTGCCGCTTGAGCCAACCAAGGCGCAGGTGCGACACCGGCAGCTGACGTTCCACGTGAAACATAGCCGCCTGGAGCCAACCGAGCACGGCCTGAGGGTGGAAGTCGTAGTTCAGCCGGGCGAACTCCACCGGCGCCGGGTCGAACGGATTCCAGGCCTGGCGGCGCAGAAACCACCGCCCGATCGCGCGCAGGTTGCGCTTGTTGGCGAACTCCAATACGAACACCGCTTCGGGCGCCAAGGCCGCCCGCACACGTCGCAGCGCCGCCGCCGGATCCTGCATGTGGTGCAGGGTGCGGATCATCGTG
>Ga0209751_10006155_pt1 | contig 11169 bp, 13 predicted proteins | sample RifCSP13_1_FD_184019 | JGI IMG/M metagenome (GOLD analysis project Ga0209751, IMG submission 184019) | Soil microbial communities from Rifle, Colorado - Rifle CSP2_sed 13_1 (SPAdes) (version 2) | ecosystem: Environmental > Terrestrial > Deep subsurface > Rock core/Sediment | place: Rifle...
GTAAGAGTTAGGCGGCTTCGGGCGCGGGCCGGCGGCGGCCGCCGAGCACGCGGCGGAGGCTGACGACGCCGAGCACGTTCGAGCCGTCGACCACCGGAAGGTGACGGAAGCCGTGGTCGAGCATCACCTTGGCCGCGTCGTCGAGCTCCATCTCCGGTGACGCGGTGACGGGGTCGGCGGTCATCCACTGGCGCACGCGCGCGTCGCTCGTATGGACCCGCGAGGCCATCGCTCGGAGCATGTCGCGCTCGGTGAGGATCCCGATCAACCGGCCGTAGTCCTTCACGATCACGGAGCCGACGTTCTGCTGGTTCATCTTCTCGGCCACCTCGCCCAGAGTGTCCTCCGGGGCGACGGTGATGAAGGTCGGCTTGACGATCTCCCCGAGCGTGGCCACGCGCCGAGTTTATCCGCTGAGTCACTGCCGCGCTCTCCGACTTTGAATAACGACTGCTGATTACAGCAATAAGGAAATCCGCTACGATGCGGCCCGTGCGCAAGGGCGTCTCCTTCGACGTGCTCGTCATCGGCAGCGGCGCGTCCGGTCTGGCTGCCGCTGTCTCCGCGGAGCGGGCGGGAGCCCGCGTCGGGCTCGCGACGAAGACGACCCTCCAGGCCTGCAACTCCGCGAAGGCGCAAGGAGGCATCCAGGCGGCGTTCGGCGAGGACGACTCGCCCGAGATCCATGCCGAGGACGTCATGCGGAGCTCGCACGACACGGCCAACCCGCGCCTCGTGGAGGTGCTCACGAGCGAGGCGCCGTCCGCGATTCACTGGCTGGAAGAGCTCGGCGTCGAGTTCACGCGCTCAAACGGTGGCTATCGGCTCGCGCGCTGCGGCGGAGCGAGCCGGAAGCGCCTGCTCCAGGTCGGCGACCGCACGGGGCACGCGATCACGAAGGCGCTCCGCGATGCGTACGAGGCGGGTTCGGGAACAGAGCTCCCGCATCATGCTCTCGGTGGACTAGGCCCGGCTCGGAACGGCTGGGGGGCCTCGTTTCGCTTGAAAGACGGCTCGACTACCACGCTCGATGCCAGCGCGGTCGTGCTCGCGGCCGGGGGCCGGTGCTACGCGGAAGCGGGATCGCGCGGGGAGCTCTCGACGAACCACCCGAACGCGACGGGCGAGGTCACCCGCATCGTGCTCGAGGCGGGTGCCGACGCGCGCGACCTCGACGCGCTCCAGTACCACCCCAACGGAGGCGCGTGGCCGGCCACGATGCAGGGCTACTCGATCCCGGAGACGACGCGCGCGTACGGCGCCGTGCTCCTCAACGCCGACGGCGAGGAGTTCACGGACTCGCTCGGGCCGCGCGACGCCGTCTCGCAGGCGATCTTCGACGAGGTGGACAAGGGGAAAGGCGTCCTCACGCCCGACGGCAGGCCTGCAGTCTGGCTCGACACGACCCGGATCTCCCCTGAGGACGCCGAGATCTCGCTCCCCTACATGCTGCGCCGCTACCGCGGGGCCGGCATCGACCCACTGGCGGAGCCGATCTTCACGTACCCCGTCCTCCACTACCAGAACGGCGGGCTCGTCATCGACGAGCACGCGGAGACCACGCTCGAGGGCGCCTTCGCCTGCGGCGAGATCGCAGGCGGGACGCACGGAAGGAACCGGATGATGGGCAACAGCCTTCTCGAGTGCACAGTGTTTGGGCGACGTGCTGGTCGAGCGGCGTTCGAGAAGGCTGGGACATGAGCACCGAGACGACGACTCTGTCTAGCCACCTCCAAGACGCAGTCTTGGAGGTGGCTGCCCACCTGTACGTCTGGGCGCTGAAGGACATCCCGCAGGACCTCCGCGATGCGCTCGCCCGTGCGCAGGAACGAGAAACCTCTGTGACCGGCCAGCGTGTTCTCCAGACGATCCTCCGCAACGTGAACGTGGCAGAGGAGGAGCAAAACCTCGTCTGCCAGGACACGGGGATCGCCGTCTACTACTGCCGCGTCGGCGAGGGCTTCCCGCTCCACCCGGCACGCATCTACGAGGCGCTAAAGGCGGGCACCGAGCGCGCGACCGTCGAGCACCCGCTGCGCTCGAACACCGTCCATACGCTGACGCGGGAGAACACGGGCCCGAACGTCGGCTTCCGTGTTCCGATCGTCCACTGGGATTTCGTCCCCGACTGGGACGGCCTCGACGTGAAGTGCGTGCCGAAAGGCTCGGGCTCCGAGAACATGAGCTTCCTGAAGATGTGCGTTCCGGCCGACGGCGTCACGGGGATCAAGAAGTTCGTCCTCGAGTCGATCGTCGGCGCGGGCGGGAAGCCGTGTCCGCCCGGGATCGTCGGCGTCGGAATCGGCGGCTCCGCCGACTACGCGATGCACCTCGCGAAGGAAGCGATCGCGCGCCCGGTCGGTACGCGCAATTTCGATCCGCTCGTGGCACAACTCGAGGACGAGCTTTACGAGCTCCTGAACGAGACCGGTATCGGGCCGATGGGGCTCGGGGGAGACGTCACGGTTCTCTCCGTCCACGTCGAGCACGCCGACACGCACATGACCCTGAACCCGGTGGCGGTCAACTACCAGTGCTGGGCCGCGCGGCGCGCCTCGGCCCACGTCTCCGCCGACGGCACGGTCGAGTACGAGAGAGACGCGTAGTGGCGACGCACGAAGTCACGTTCCCGATCACCGATCCCGCCGAGATCCTGAAGCTGCGCGCGGGCGACGAGGTCGTCGTCCAGGGACACATCATCGGGATCCGCGACCGGACGCAGATCCGGATCTTCGACCAGGGCGTGGAGCCGCCGATGGATCTCAGCGGCGCCTTCCTCCTGCACACGGCGCCGGGTGTCCGAAAGCTCGGCCCCGGCCGCTACGAGAAGATCTGCATCGGGACGACGACGAGCGCCCGCATGGTGCGCTTCACGGAGGGGCTCGGCTCGAAGTACGGCGTCCGGGCGATCTGCGGCAAGGGCGGCTTCCCGGACGAGGCGATCGAGCCGATGCAGCGCCTCGGGATGGTCTACTTCGCCATCGTCGGCGGGGCGGCCGCGCTCGAGACGACCCAGATCGAGGAGATCGAGGAGGTCGCCTGGGAGGAGCTCATGCCCGAGTGCCTTTGGAAGTTCCGCGTGAAGGACTTCGGGCCCCTCACGGTCGGCATCGACGCCCATGGGAGCTCGCTCTACCACGACGTTCAGGAGCGAGCCCGAAAGAAGCTGGAGGACATCTATGCACGCCTCTGATCAGAACTCTTTCCTCGATGTGCCCATCCGCGATGGGAAGCCGCGCTCGCGCGGGCTCACCCACGTCATGGACAAGGGGCTCAACCTGCGCGAGATCGAGGGCCTCTTCGACACCGCAGGCGAGTACGTCGACATCGTCAAGCTCGGCTGGGGAACGAGCTACGTCACGAACAACCTGGAGAAGAAGATCGCGCTCTACCGCTCGTTCGCCACTCCGGTCGTGTGCGGCGGGACGCTCTTCGAGGCGGTGTACGCCCAGGACAAGGTGGACGAGTTCAAGGCGTGGCTCGAGCACTTCCGCTTCTCGCACGTCGAGATCTCGGACGGCACGATCGAGATCCCGCGCGAGCGCAAGCTGGAGCTGATCGCCGATTTCGCCCGCGACTTCGCCGTCCTCTCCGAGGTCGGCTCGAAGGACGCCGAGGTTGTCTTTGCCCCCTACCAGTGGGTCGAGTGGATCACCGAGGAGCTCGCCGCGGGAGCCTGGAAGGTGATCGCCGAAGGCCGCGAGGGCGGAACCGCGGGCATCTACCGGCCGACCGGGGAGCTCCGCACGGGGCTCGTGGACGAGATCGAGCACTCGATCAGCTTCCACGACCTGATCTGGGAGGCGCCCACCAAGTCCTCGCAAGCCTGGTTCGTGAAGCACTTCGGCCCCGAGGTCAACCTCGGGAACATCCCGCCCGACGAGGTCATCGCGCTCGAGACCCTGCGGCTCGGGCTGCGCGCCGACACGTTGAAGGAGGTGCTCCTTGGCGGCCAGAGCGTCGAGTCTTCCCCAGCTTCCTGACCTCGACTTCGAGGCGATGTCAGCCGAGGAGGTGATCTCCTGGGCGCACCGGTTCTTCTGGCCGCGGCTCTGCCTCACCTGCTCCTGGCAGAAGCAGTCGTCGGTGCTCGTCCACATGGTCGCGGAGCTCGGGCTGCGCATGGATACCGTCGAGCTCGACACCCACCTCTTCTTCCGCGAGTCGTACGAGACGCGCGACCGCCTCGTCTACCGCTACGCGCTGAAGCTGATCCAGCCCGAGATTCCGACGATCGCCGAGCAGCACCGCGCCGAGGGTCCGAATCTGTGGGAGCGTGACCCCGACCGCTGCTGCCACATCCGCAAGGTCGAGCCGCTCGTGAGCGCGCTCGCACCGTACGACGCATGGATCTCGGGGATCCGCCGCGATCAGTCGCCGAGCCGCGTAGACACGCCGAAGGTGCAGTGGTCGGAGCGCTACCAGGTCTTCAAGATCCACCCGCTCGCCGACTGGGACGAGAAGCGAGTCTGGTCGTACATCGAGCTCAACGAGATCCCCTACAACCCGCTGCACGAGGCTGGCTACCGTTCGATCGGCTGCATTCCGTGCACCCGTCCCACGAGTCCCGACGAGGAGGAGCGGGCCGGGCGCTGGGCAGGATCCGACAAGCTGGAGTGCGGCCTTCACGTGGAAGCTGCGCTTCCCCGTGAAGGTTAGGAAGGCAAGAACCGACAAAGGAGAACGTGAATCTTGAATGAGTCCTCTAACCAATCTGCGAAGCAGATTGGCAGCCACATCTACGCGCACGAGCATCCGGAATCGGAGTCCGACAGAGGCGGCGGCTTCACTCTCTGGTTCACGGGGCTCTCCGGCTCCGGGAAGACGACGATCGCGCACCTCGTGGGACCGGAGCTCGACCGCCGCGGCCTGGTCGTCGAGTACCTCGACGGGGACACCGTGCGGACGCACCTCTCGAAGGGGCTCGGGTTCTCGAAGGAGGACCGCGACGCCCACATCGAGCGTCTCGGCTGGGTCGCTTCGCGCGTGACCCGGCACGGCGGCGCCGTCATCGTCGCGGCGATCTCCCCGTACGAGCAGGCGCGCCAGAACGCGCGCGCCATGGTCGAGGAGCACGGGCCGTTCGTCGAGGTGTACGTCAGGACGTCGGTCGAGGAATGCGCCCGGCGGGACGTCAACGGCCTCTACGCGAAGGCGTTCGCGGGCGAGATCAAGGGGTTCACGGGTGTGGACGATCCATACGAGGAGCCGGCCGCGCCCGAGATCGTCGTGGACACCGAGGGCGTGGAGCCGGAGGAGTCCGCGGCGGTCGTGATCGGCAAGCTCGAGGAACTCGGGCTCGTCCCCTCTGAGGTGGCGGCGTGACCGTCGCCTCTACCGATCGGCTGATCAGCCCGCACGGCGGCACGCTCGTCGATCGGACGGGCGAGCGGCCCGAGGATCTCGAAGCGCTCGAGCGCTTCCCGCTCACCTCGCGGGAGCTCTCCGACCTCGGCATGATCGCCTCCGGGGCGCTCTCCCCCCTCGAGGGCTTCATGAGCCGCGCCGACTACGAGCGGGTCATCGAGGAGATGCACCTCGAGAACGGCTTGCCCTGGGCGCTCCCGGTGTGCGTTGCAGTGGAGGAGGCGCCGAAGGGCGATCGGGTCACGCTCACCGACGAGGAAGGCCGCGCCGTCGCCGTAGTCGAGGTCGAGGAGGTCTTCTCGTACGACAGGGAGCGCGAGGCGGAGCTCTGCTTCCGGACGACTGACGACGCGCATCCCGGCGTCGCCCGCCTCTACGCCCAGAAGCCGCTCTATCTCGCGGGACGTCTCACTGTCTTCGAAAGCCCGCAACCGCCGTTCGCCGAGCTCGCGCTCGATCCGGCCGAGACACGCCGGATCTTCGCCGAGCGCGGCTGGAAGCGCGTCGTCGGCTTCCAGACGCGGAACCCGATCCACCGGGCCCACGAATACCTGACAAAGGTCGCGCTCGAGACGGTCGACGGCCTCCTCGTCCATCCGCTCGTCGGCGAGACGAAGGCGGACGACGTGCCGGTCGGCGTCCGGGTCGACTGCTATCGGACGCTGCTCGACGGGTACTACCCGGAGGACCGCGTGCTCCTGTCGGCGTTCCCGGCGGCGATGCGCTACGCGGGCCCGCGGGAGGCGATCTGGCACGCGATCTGCCGCAAGAACTACGGCTGCTCGCATTTCATAGTCGGCCGCGACCACGCCGGCGTGGGGGACTACTACGGCACGTACGACGCACAGCTCATCTTCGACGAGTTCGCGCCGCACGAGCTGGACATCGAGCCGATGTTCTTCGAGCACACGTTCTGGTGCAACGTGTGCGGCTCGATGGCGAGCACGAAGTCGTGCCCCCATGGGCCCGAGGACCGCGTCCACCTCTCGGGGACGAAGGTACGCGAGATGCTTGCCGCCGGCGAGCTACCGCCTGTTGAGTTCTCGCGTCCCGAAGTAGCCCAGGTTCTGATCGACGCGTACCGGCAGAGCTAGCGGAGCATGGACTGGGAGTTCGTCCTCGTAGGTCTTCTGACCGGGCTCCTGGTCGGAATGACGGGCATGGGGGGCGGGTCGCTGATGACGCCGATCCTTGTGTTCCTGTTCGGCATCCCGCCGGCGACAGCGATCGGCACCGACATCGCCCACGGCGCAGCTTTCAAGACGGTTGGGGCCGTTCAGCACCGGCGCATGGGCAACGTGCGCGCGCGGCTCGCCGGGTGGATGCTCATCGGCTCCATACCGATGTCGCTGCTCGGCGTCTGGGTCAACGTGCAGCTGACGGAGCGGTACGGCGACGACGTCAAGTCGGTGCTGGGGCAGGTACTCGGTGCCGCTCTTCTCTTCGGCGCCGTCGGGTTGGTGGCGAAGAGCCTCGTCCGGACGAGCGCGATCGGCGACGCTGACTGGAGGCTCACGAACCGGGATCGCGTCGCTGCGGTCCTGATCGGAGTGTTCGGCGGGTTCATCGTCGGCCTGACCTCGGTCGGGAGCGGCGTCTTCTTCGGGCTGACGCTCCTCGTCGTCTTTCCGCTGCGGGCGCATAAGGTCGTCGGCACAGACATCTTCCACGCCGCCGTGCTGCTCTACGTGGCAGGAGCTGCGCACTGGGCAGCTGGAAACGTCGACTTCGGCATCCTCGGCTGGCTCCTCCTCGGCTCCATCCCGGGCGTCCTGATCGGCGGACGGCTCACGCTCTCGATTCCCGAGCAGGCGCTTCGTCTCCTGCTCGCGGGTGTACTCGGCCTTGCCGGGATCAAGCTCCTCGACGTTCCGGGCGCGGGCACGATCGTCGTCTTGGCGCTCTCCGCCGGACTGGTCGCGTTGCTCGTCTGGATCGCACGGCATAGCTGGATTCGCATCCAGCGAGTCCGAAACGGCAGGCTTCCCTCCGCAGTCGACTAGGTAGCATCGCCCGTCGGCGATGCGCACGGTCTGGGTCAGCTTCGACACGGTGGGCCGCGACTGCCTGGAGGCGTCGGCGGACGTTGGCGCCGAGACCGTGGGCGTCGTCACGCTCCCGGGGCCGATCGACCCGAACCGCTCTGGTCAGTGCTCGTTCGACGAGGTTGCGGCACGGCACGGCGCGTCGCTCGTCACGACGACGGACGTCAACGCCGGCGAGACGCTCGAGGCGATACGTGCGCTCGACCCGGAGCTGATCTTCGTCGTCGGCTGGTCGCAGCTCGTTCGTGAGCCGTTCATCGAGCTGGCTCGGGAGGGCGTCTTCGGGATGCATCCGACGCTCCTTCCACGGCACCGTGGACGCGCTCCGATTCCGTGGGCAATCCTGTCCGGGCTCGCGCGGACCGGCGTCACCCTTTTCGAGATCGTGGATGCAAGCGCGGACTCAGGGGCGATCGTCGGGCAGGTGGTCATCGAGATCGCGTCAGACGAGACGGCGACGAGCCTCTTCGACCGGATCGCGGAGGCCCACGTCGCGCTGGTCCGGGAGGTCGTACCGCAGCTCATCGCGAGGAGCGCTCCGCGCGTTCCGCAGGATTCCCGCCGCGCAAGCGCCTGGCCGAAGCGTACGCCCGCAGACGGGATCATCGACTGGGAGACGCGTGCCCCGTACCTCTACGACTGGGTGCGGGCGCAGACGCGGCCGTATCCCGGCGCGTTCACGTTTCTCGGAGACGAGAAGGTCGTCGTCTGGCGCGCCCGGCCGGTCGAGCTCGAAGCGGAGGCGCCCGCGGGGACGATCGTCGCGGAGCGGTCCGACGGGCCGGTGGTCGCGTGCGGCGAGGGCGGGCTCCTGCTCGAGGAGATCGAGACGGGTGCGGATGCGCTCGTCGTGGGGGCGCGTCTCGGATGATCCGCGTGCTCGTGATCGCGGCGCACCCGGACGACGAGGTGCTCGGCATGGGCGGCACGATCGCCGTGCACTCGGAGCGGGGAGATGTCGTTCGCGTGGTCGTCGTCACGGACGGCAGCTCGACGCAGTACCCGGACGATGCCGCCACGCGGGCGCGGAAGGAGGAAGAGGCGCGCCGCGCCGCAGCCGAGCTCGGCGTGACGGACTACGTTCACCTGGATCTCCCCGACATGCGGCTGGACACGCTCGCGCACGTCGAGGTGAACACGATCGTCGAGGAGCACGTACGGGACCTCGCGCCACAGGTCGTGTACACGGCCCAGCCGGACGTGAACCGCGACCATCAGGTCCTCTTCGACTCGGTCGCGGTCGCCACCCGTCCCACACCCGGCCAACCGGTGCGCAGGCTCCTCACGTACGCGCCGACCTCGAGCACGGAGTGGACGCCCGCGCCCGTGAACTGGTTCCTCCCGAACTGGTTCGTCGACGTCACGGGGACGCTCGAGAGGAAGCTCGCCGCCTTCGTGCACTACGAGACCGAGCGCCGCGAGTATCCGCACCCGCGCAGCGAGCGGGCGATCCGGGCGGCGGCCGAATACTTCGGGGCGAGCTGCGGGTGTGAGTACGCGGAGCCCTTCGTCCTCGTCCGCGGGCTCGAGCCGATCTTCTAGTGCGCAAGACCGGAATCTGCGAGCGCAGATTCCGGTCGCGCGACAATCCCTGAAGGCGGCCGCTTCGCGGCCGCTGTGTCTGTGGTTGCACATCAACAAGTAGGTTCCGGGCCATGGCGCGGCTGCCCCAGATCGTCCTCGTCGTCGTCCTGCTGGGCGCGACCGCGGCTGCGTTCGCGGTCACGGAGCGGCTGAAGCTCGAGCGCAGCCCGATCACCGGAACGCGGGTGGACAAGACGTTTTCCCCGGTCTGCGAGTGCGCCCGCGACTTCGCGGTGATCTCCTTCCAGCTTCGCAAGCCCGCGAAGGTCACCGTCGACATCCTCGACTCGGGCGGCCACTCCGTGCGGACGCTCGTGCGCGACCGGGCCGAGGAGGCGGGGCGCGTGTCGTACACGTGGGACGGGCGGGACGACGCCGACCGCGTGGTCGCGGAGGGCCGCTACCGTCCGCGCGTCGAGCTCGCGGAGCACGGCAGGACCATCGTCCTTCCGAACCCGATTCGAGTCGACACGACCGCGCCGAGGATCCGGCTCGTCCCGCGAGTCTTCTCACCGGACGGAGACGGGCGACGCGACCGCGTCACTGCCACGTATGTCGTGGACGAGAGCGCGCGCGCCATGATGCTCGTCGACGGGCAGCGGAGGGTGCTGAGCCGGTTCCGCTCGCGCGAGGGCAAGCTCGTGTGGTTCGGACGCGTCGACGGTCGATCCGTACGGCCGGGGACGTACGGGATTCGCCTGCGCGCGGTCGACCGGGTTGGGAACAGATCGGGCTCGACCCGTGAGATTCCGGTGCGCGTCCGGTACGTCGAGCTCGGGAGAGAGCGGATCGAGACGGTTGCAGGGACGCGCTTCTCGGTCCGGGTCTCGAGGGATGCCGGGTCCTACCGGTGGGTCTTCGCCGGGGAGACGGGGTCCAGCCGGTCCGACGTGCTCGTCCTGCGCGCGCCGGAGACCCCGGGCATGTACAAGCTCTACGTCTCGGTGCGAGGCCGGGCGGACAAGGCCGAGGTCATCGTCGAGGAGCCGTAGGAGTGGCCGCGCCGCTGATCGTTCTTGGAGTGAGCCGCTCGGGGACGACTCTGCTCCGCGTCATCCTCGACGGCTCGCCCGGGATCGCGATTCCCGACGAGACGTTCTTCATCCCCCAGCTCGCACACAGGCACAGTGGCAGGGTCGATCCGGACTCGTTCCTCGACGACCTGCGCCGCTTTCCGAGGCTCGCTGTGTGGGGGCTCTCGGCGGATGACTTCGCCTCTCGTCTCCGACCGGACATGGCGATCGGCGAGGCGATGTCGGCCGTGTTCGACGCATACGCCTCGAGCCGGGGCAAGCCGCGCTGGGGGGACAAGACGCCGATGTACATGCGTCACCTCGGGCTGCTCGACGGTCTCTTCCCCGATGCCCAGTATGTCCATCTGATCCGGGACGGCCGCGACGCGGCGCTCGCGTTCCTCGACATGCCGGAGGGTGTCGTCACGCGGACGTGGGCGCATCCCCATGACGCTGCGGGGTTCGCCCGTGAGTGGCGGGTCGAGGTCGCGGACGCGCGCGACCTCGGGCGGCAGGTCGGGTCTTCGCGCTACCTCGAGGTGCGCTACGAGGACCTCGTCACCGACCCCGAGCGGGTCGTGCGCACGATCTGCGAGTTCGCGAGTCTTCCCTTCGAGCCGGCGATGCTCGAGTACTCGAGCGCCGTCGACGTGTCCGCAAAGCCCCACCATCAGAGGCTCTTGCAGGCACCCACGAGGGGCGTCCGCGACTGGCGTACCCAGATGAGCCCCGAGGACGCGCGCGCGTTCGAGGCGATCGCGGGCGACCTTCTCGCCGAGCTCGGCTACGAGCTTCTCGACCGCGGCTCGGCACGGCCTGGGGTGCGCGCGGGGATGACACTCGCCTGGTACCGGGTCCGCATCGGTGCGTACAACGCCGCGGCGTACGCGCTGCAGCGCTCCCCGCTCTGGCGCCGGCGGCATCCGCGGCTGATGTAACCGTCCCTACGACGCGCGCAGCGCGTCACGGCCTCGAAACGCGATGAGGCGCCCATTGAGGGAGAAGAAGTACGTCCGCTCCGTGGCGATCCCGGGCGAGTACCGGCCCATGGGAAGGCGCCAGACGATCTTCCCGTCGGAGACGCGCGCCGCGTACGTCCGCTTCTCGAGCGTCGAGAAGAAAACGAAGTCCCCGATAACAACGGGAGCGCCGAGGATCCG
>Ga0209751_10006156_pt1 | contig 11168 bp, 9 predicted proteins | sample RifCSP13_1_FD_184019 | JGI IMG/M metagenome (GOLD analysis project Ga0209751, IMG submission 184019) | Soil microbial communities from Rifle, Colorado - Rifle CSP2_sed 13_1 (SPAdes) (version 2) | ecosystem: Environmental > Terrestrial > Deep subsurface > Rock core/Sediment | place: Rifle...
GCGGCTGACGGCCGCGAGATGCGCCGTGCACTCGCCAGCGCGACGCCGGATCTGATCGTGCTCGATCTGATGCTGCCGGGCGAGGACGGGCTCACGCTGTATCGCAGTCTCAATCCGAAGGCACGCATCCCGGTGATCATGCTCACCGCGCTTGATGAGGCGGCCGATCGCGTGATGGGACTGGAGCTGGGTGCGGACGATTACGTTCCCAAGCCGTTCGAGCCACGAGAACTGCTCGCGCGCATCAAGAGCGTGCTCCGCCGCGCCAGGCGACTGCCGCCGAACCTCGCGCCGGAAGCGGTGCGGCACTATCGCTTTGCTGGCTGGCGAGTCGATGTGGTGGCGCGCGAGCTCGTCGGTCCCACCGATGTGGTCATCAGTCTTTCAGGCTCGGAGCTTCGCTTGCTGAAGGGTTTCCTGGATCATCCTCGCAAAGTGCTGAGCCGCGAGCAGTTGGCCACGCTCGCCTATGGCAAAGACATCTCGCCGTTGGATCGCGGTGTGGACGTGCTGGTGAGCAGGCTGCGCCAGCATCTTGGCGACGATGCACGCAAGTCGATGCTGGTCAAGACCGTGCGCTATGAAGGCTACCGCCTCGACGCTGATGTGGAGGCTGTGGACTGATGCGCCGTGTGTGGCCGGATTCCCTGTTCGGGCGCATCGCGTTGGTGCTGCTCGTCGGATTGCTTTTCGCGCAGGCGGGCAGCGCACTCATCAATGCCCGTGAGCGCAACCACCTGTTGCGACAGTCCGACGAACGTCAGTGGCAAGAGCGCATGGCGGCGACGGTGAAGGTGGTCGATGCGCTGGAGCCCGCGGAACGGCCACCGGCACTTGTGGCACTCGCCGCGCGGAGGTTGTCGCTCAGAATCACGACGTCTCTGCCTGACCGCACCGAGGAGACAAGCGCAGCCGGAGGGATCTCGGCGCTGCTCGGGCCGGGCTACCGCGTGCGCACCTGGAACGAACCAGACCGCAACCTCACCCGGACCGCCGTCGAACTGCATGACGGTGGCTGGCTGGTTCTGGATTACTACTCCTCGGGTGATGTGTTCGGTTTGCCACGACAGTTGCTTTGGAGCTTGGCCGTGCTGCTGGTGGCCGCACTGGGGCTGACGCTGCTCGCCACGCGCGCCGCCCTCGGCCCGCTCGAGCGTTTCACCCGCGCGGCCGAGCAACTGGGCGGGAATCTGGACGCGCCGCCCATTCCCGAAACCGGCGTGCGGGAGATGCGCCGCGCCGCGCGCACCTTGAACCGCATGCAGGCGCGCATCCGGGAATCGGTCGCTGAGCGCACCCGGCTGCTGGCCGCCATTTCACACGACCTGAAGACGCCGCTTACGCGCTTGCGATTGCGCGCGGAATTCATTCGTGAGGACCCGGAACTGCGCGCTACGCTGTTGCAGGAAGTGGAAACGATGCAGGCGATGACGCGCGCCGTGCTCGACGTCCTTCGTGGCGGCGAGGGCGAAGAAATCCGCAACGTGGATGCAAATGCGTTGATCGAAGGATTGGCTGCCGACGCCACGGAACTGGGCGGGCATGTGACGATTCACGGTCGCGCTCAGAAGCCCTTTCCGGGGCGTTCGCTCGCACTACGGCGCGCACTCGCGAATGTCCTCGACAACGCCCGACAATACGCAGGCGGCGCCGTGGAGATCACGGTGGAGGACAAGGCGGCGTCCCTCACAATCCGCGTCACCGACCACGGACCAGGCATCCCCGAGGCTGAACAGGTGCGCATGCTTGAGCCGTTCCAACGCCTGGAGCCCTCGCGCAATCCCGCAACCGGCGGCAGCGGGCTGGGCCTGGCCATCGCACGCAGCATCGCCCGAGCCCACGGTGGGGAACTTTACTTGCGCAATGGCGCGGACGGCGGACTCGAAGTTGAAATCAAGCTGCCACGGCCGTAACAGCCCGCGGCCTCAATCCAGCAGGCGGGACCATCTGGCGACCGATAATGTGTCCAATCGCGGCGCTTCAGGAATTTTGGGGCCGATCCTCTCGCTGCGCCAACGTCGGGCCCTCGACCGATCGGGACAGAAGGTTCGGGCCATGCCTTGCACGCCCTGGGCAACGACCGCGACGGCCACGAGCTTGAGCCCGTGAACCACGCTCTCGCCCCAGGGACCCGTCAGGTTGTTGCTCAGGGTGGCGAACGCGAAGAGCAGCAGCGCCGAGGGGGCGACGAACGCGGCGAACGCGCCGAGCCATCCGCCACGCAGCAATTCGTTCGAGAAACCAACTGGCTCCTGGCCAGCCCGGGCAGGCACTGGCAGACGGCCAACAACTGCGCGAAGTGGACTTCATCCTGCCAGCCACGGCGCTGCACGAACTCCTCGCGCAGATACCCCAGGTGCGCGATCGGGCCACCGAAGGACGTCAGCCCAAGTCGCGGGGACTCCCCACCCATCTCAAAGACCCGTCCAGCGGCGTTTTGGTCGTGGGTAGGTCGCATAGAGGCGGTGCCGGCAAACAAGATGAACTAGGAACGCGAATCAGCTCGCAAGCTTCATTGGGTCCACTGGAAGCCGACATAGTATGACAACTCGTTGCTCGTGGTTGCCTCCTTGATCCCGCGTCCTACGGAAAGCAACAAGTGGTGGTTCTCGGAGAAGTCGTAGATGCTGCCGATGTTGAAGCCCGTGCTGCTGCGTCCGCCGACGGTGTCCGCCGTTTGATAGAAGACCTCCCCGCCCAGAGTCAACTTCTCCGATAGCTTGCGTTGCAGCAGCCAGCCGTAGAACCAGTAATCCTTGTTGTCGGTACCGGGATTCCACCAATAACCCCCGCCGCCGTAAGTCGTCCAATCGTCGAAGCTCTTTTGCACCCAGACTGGCAGGAACAGCCGGGTGTGGCCGGCGCCCAATCCTCGGCTCGAACTGCCGGTCGCCAGTTCAACCAACGGGAAGATGCCCAGCTGCGGGCGCCAGCCCTTGTCATCTTCGTCAACGAGGCGATACTTCACGCCGAGTTCGGTGTCACCGTAGCCGAACCTCGCGCTGCCGCCAGACGGGTCGTCGAACGCCAACGGAGCCATGACGTGCAGCTGCAGATTTGGCGCAGCCCCGTAGTTGAACTCGATCCCCGGCAGCGTTCCGGACGTGTCGCCCTCGACACGCGTTCCGGTCGAGAAGGTGTAGAACTCCCAGTGCCTGAGCTCCACAGGTTCCGGATCGTCGGTCCGAAACGGCGGTCCAGCGAAGGATTCGTGGGCGGTCAGTGCCAGGCATGTCCCGAGCAGAGCACCTGTCCACTTGAGTCGTCGAGCCGCGGTCGTCGTCACACCGGACAGCGGACCGATCGGACTGTAGAAATTGAAGACGTTTTTGATCGACGCGAACGCGTCGCCCAGCGTGACAAGAGCCCGACGAAGAAACAGACGATGTAGGCGCCCGAGAACACCGTAATCCAGGCGAGGAATACCATCGCGCCAAGGTAGCCGTGGAACAGCAGCCGGTCCTTACGAAGCAACACAATCGGTTCGAAGAGTGCAGCGCCGCCGACCACCACTGCCGACAGTAGGATGAGTAAAGACAGTCTTCTCACAACCCCTCCTTTCCTCTCGTCTCGTACGCTGCCGCACCCCACGCAATGGGTTGGCGATCAGTGCCTGGTCTTGCTGACCTAGGCGCTAGGGAACAAGCCCGCTCCGGCGCTTCGTAATCGCCCCGAGCGCCGTGATGGCCACAGCTATGGCAGCGGCTATGGCAAGTTGGCCGAGATTAATCGGCGCGAATTTGAGATACACCCGCAATTCCGGGACATACAGCGTGGCAGCAAGGAACAACATGACTGCCAGGGTCCAAGAATTGAGTACACGATTACTGAGCAGGCCTATCGTAAGCAGTGACTGGCTGTCAGACCGCGACAGGAAAGCAAGCGCCACGTGCGCTACCATCCAGGCGACGAAGGCGACGGTCTGAGTCTCCCCGGCGCTCGCGCCTAGCCACCGGCTCAGGCCGTAGGCGGCCATCACTGCGGCGAACAGGAGGGTGCCCTTGGTGAGGATCGCCATCATGGCGGGGTGATCGAGCAGCGCTGCGCCACGGCGCGGCGGACGGCGGGCGAAGATCGTGCGCTCCGCGGGTTCCGCCACGAACCCCGCCGAGGCAGCGAGATCCATGAAGAGCTCCAGGACGATGATCTGGATCGGCGAGAACGGCATCGGCAGACCGGTGGCCGCCGGCAGCAGAAAAATGAGGATGAGTCCTAGTTTGACCGAGAGATAGTAGACGACGCCCTTGCGCAGATTGTCGTAGAACTTTCGCCCCTCGAACACGCCGCGCGTGATGGTGACGTAATTGTCATCCGCGAGCACTACCTGCGCAGCTTCCTTGGCGATGTCGGTGCCCTTGATCCCCATTGCGATTCCCACGTCGGCAGCTTTGAGCGCGAGTGCGTCGTTGACGCCGTCCCCGGTGACCGCCACGATTTCGCCGTCGCGTTGCAAGGCCGCGACGATGCGGTGCTTGTGCTCGGGAGAAGTGCGCGCTAAGACCGACGTCTGCCGTAGCGCGTCGCTCAAAGACTGATCGGACAGTTGGTCGAGATCGCCGCCGGTAAGCACTTTGTCTGCCGGAATGCCGACTTGGCTGGCGATGGACACAGCGGTGGCCGGGTGGTCGCCGGTGACCATCAGTGAACGGATGCCGGCGGCGGCGGCACGCATGATGGTCTCTCGGACGCCGGGCCGAGGTGGATCTTCGAAGCTCACCAGCCCCACGATCTCGAGATCGCGCTCCAAAGTGGAGAAATCGAACCCGATCTCTTCCGGAGCAACGGCGCGGCTCGCGACCGCGATGACCCGACGACCCTGCACGGTCTGCGTGGCCACAAACTCGTTGTATCCATCGGACGCACTCCGCGCGAGACTCCGCACCTCCTCTGGCGCACCGCTGACGAACAGCCGCAGGCTCTCACCCTCGCGCCGCAGCGTAGCCTTGGACTTGCGCCCGTTGCCGACGAGTCGCACGTGGACGACCTCCGAGGCGGATTGCGACAGCCCGCGTGCGCGGGCGGCCTCCGTAAGCGCCCTCTCCAGAGGATCAGTCACGTATCCGGAGACGTTGGCGACGGCCGTTTGAAGGACTGCACCGGCCTGGGTTTCCGGATACAGGCTCACCACCTGCATCCGGCTTTCGGTGATCGTGCCTGTCTTGTCCGTGACGATGACCGTTACGTCGCCGAGCGTCTCCGCGGCGTGGATGCGTTTGACCAGGAAGTTGTTGCGCGAGAGTGCATAGGAACCGAGTCCGAGTACCATCGTGATGATGATCGGAAGCTCCTCGGGAATCGTGGCAAAGGCGAGTGACAGGCCTGTGAGGACCATCTGGCGGAAATCCTGCCCTCGCAGGATGCCAACGAGCGGGATCAGGATGGCGAAAAAGACAGCAACCCAGACCAGCTTGCGTGCCAGTGCTTTCATCGCAAGTTGCAGGGGGGTCTTGGGGCGCGCGACTTGCGCAAGGGTGCGGGCGATGGTGCCGATCCGCGTGGAAGCCCCGGTCGCCGTTACGAGCGCCTCTCCCTGGCCGGCAACTGTGACGGTACTGGCGTAGAGTGTGTGGTCGGCGCTCTTCTCGACAGCGATGGACTCCCCAGTGAGCGCAGATTCGTCGCAGGCTAGATCTCGGCTTTCTGTCACGCGCGCGTCGGCCGGTATTCTCGTTCCCGGGACCAGCACCAGCAGATCCCCCGGCACGACCGCTTCGGCATCCAGATCCACGACGGTCCCGTCCCGCACGACTCTGGCCTTCGGGGCTGCGATGCGTTCCAGCGCGGCGATCGCGCGTTTCGCCCGGAACTCGTTGTAGACCTCCACGAGCACGAGGACGGCGATCACCGAGAAGATCGTAACCGCGTCGCCAAGCTCGCCCCACAAGCTATAGACCACGCCGACGATCACCAGGAGGACGATCATCGGTTCGGTGATCTCCTCGCGCGCGATCGCCCAGAAGCGCACCGGACTGGGCCGGAAGATCCGATTCGGGCCAATGCGCTCGAGCCGAGTGCGCGCTTCCTCCGTGCTCAGTCCAGCGTTCTTCCGAATATCCACGGTGTCACTTCCCATACCGTCCGGTCCAATTGATAACCGCGTGGCGCGAACCTCCAATCGGCGCTCCCCCTAGGCGAGCAGGGTCGCCGCGATCGAGGCGGTCACGCACCACAGCACGATCCACAGCGCCGACACCCGTGCGGCGGCCAACAACGCAAACCCGACCACGGCGATGGCGAAATCGGCTGGCGCACGCACGCCCTCGGTCCAGACCGGATCGTAGAACGCCGCCACCAGCAGGCCGACCACAGCGGCGTTGATACCCGCCATCACCTTGGCCGCCGCGGGATGTCGAGTGAACCATGTCCAAACTGGCAACACCGCCAGCAGCAGCAGGAAACCGGGCAGGAACACTGCGAGCAACGCGATCGATGCGCCCGCCGCGGCCGGCAGACCCAAGGGCACCTCAGCACCAAGGAAGGCTGCCAGCGAGAACATCGGCCCCGGCACGGCCTGCGCGGCGCCGTAGCCAGCGAGGAAGGTGTCCGGACTCACCCACCCCGTGTCGACCACCGTTTGATGGAGCAAGGGCAACACGACATGGCCGCCGCCGAACACCAGCGCACCGGCCTGGTAGAACGCACCCGCCAATCCCGCGGTCGTCGGTGTATTGGAGGGCGGCAACATCAGGGCGCCTCCCAGGCCGATCAGGAAGAGCGTCAGGAATACGGCGGCGCCGCGATGGCCGTAGCGCACCGGAAACATTGCCACGACGGGGGCGTTCACGTGGCGGCACAGCCACGGACCTAGCACGCCGCCCAGCGCAATCGCGATCAGTTGCACCCAGGCGTTGCCAGTCAACACGATCAGTGCGACGGCACCCGCCGCGATCAGCGCACGCGGCGCGTCCGGTGCCAGTTGCCGCACCATGCCGAGCACGCCATGTGCGACCACGACCACCGCTACCAGTTTCAAGCCGTGGACGGCAGCTGCCCCGATCCCGTGGCCGAGGTACGGCGCCAAGGCCGCGAAGCCGAACATCAGCAGTGCCGAGGGAAGCGTGAACCCAATGAAGGCCACCAGCGCGCCACGCCAGCCGCCGCGGAACAGGCCGATGGCAAAGCCCATCTGGCTGCTGGCCGGCCCTGGCAGGAACTGGCAGACAGCTAGCAATTGCGCGAAATGGGCTTCGTCCAGCCAGCCGCGACGCTGCACGAACTCCTCGCGCAGGTAGCCCAGGTGCGCGATCGGGCCGCCGAACGAGGTCAGCCCGAGCTTGAGGAAGGCGCGGAAGACTTCGGCGACGGAACCGGATGGGCGCGTAGCGGTCATGGAATCAACGTGCGACATTGGCGGGCGGCAGCGGTGCGGTCACGGTGGACAGGTCGGCCAGGCCGAACTCGACCTCGATGCGGGCAATCTTCTCCAGCGCGTCGTCGAACCCGTCACCACCAAAGGTGCGATGCTCGATCTCTTCGAACTGTTCGCCCATCTCCGCATAGCCGCGTTCGCCCAACGCCGTCTTCCAGGCCGGGAACAATTCGGTGTCCTCGCGCGCCGCATGCGGTTCGTACATCCGCACGAAGCCTTCCAGGGCGTGTGCCAGCGGCTCGGCGTCGGCGCCCAAGGTCGCCCGTGTTGCCAGCCGCTGCACGTAATCGGTGATCTCGCGCCCGCGCTGGTGCTGCGCCAGCAGCACATCGGGCAGCTTCGCGACAGGCGTCTTGAGCTTGCGCACCACCGGGAAGATATGCCTCTCTTCGAGGGCGCGTTCGTGGTAATCCTCGGCGAAGTCGCGGAACAACATTGCGGTTTCGCCCAGCCGTTTCAGCGGAACGGTTTTGGGCGCGGTACGTGCGCGGCGTGCCGCTTCGCCGTACACCAGCAAGGCCCTGCGGATCAGCCCGTGCTCGCGCATCAGGTCCTCGTTCGCGCTGACTTCTTCTTCCTTGTCTTCCTCGGCTCTGGCATGGGGTGCCGCAACCAGCAGCCCGAGACCTGCTGCCCCGAGTGAAATCAGGAACTGGCGTCGCTGTGCAAGATCATTCGTCATTGCGCGTCTCCTCTTGTGAATTGAAATGCCCTCGACGGGCGATGTCGGGCCAGCCAGCGGTCCAGCGACCAGCCGCCGCTGCCCACGATCAGCAGGAAGATCAGGCTCAGGAACATCACCATGTCGGTGCGCGCCTCATGCTGGGCGCTCCAGAAGCCGTAACGGCTCATTTCGCGAACGTGGAAGATCCACCAGTCGTGACCGAGCAGGATCGGCAGCTTGGTCGAGATCAGTGCCACGATCATGGTGATGATCAGCGGGATGGCCGCCCAGCGCGTGGCCAGGCCGAGGATGATCAGCAACCCGCACACGGTCTCGACCACCCCGACGAACGGACCGAAAAACTCCGGCCAGGGAATGCCGATGCCGTCGAAGCGGCCGGCGCCGAGGATCGCCGGGAACAGCAACTTCTGCAGGCCCTCGGGAAAAAACACCGCCAGACCGACTGCGAGGCGAATCAGGACGATGGCCTGGCTGTCGTTTGTTGACCACTCGTTCTTCATGCGTCGACTCCAATGGCCAGAGGGCTATCGCTCATTGCCGGATGTCTGCAACGGCAGCGGCTCGCGGAACAGCGGCTGGTCGTTGACGAAGGGCACCTGTTCGGCGGCATGGCAGGCCATGCACGCACCCTTGGCTCGGGCGAACGCCGGCCCGATGCGCGCCGGATCCTGGCTTTCCAGGGCCTCGTGCAACCCCTTCCACGGCTCGCCCAGGAACAGCGCTTCGGCGTTCGCACGCCGCTTGGGGCGCTTCATCAGGCCGCCTTCGATCGTGGCCTGGATCTTTTCCCAGTGGTACGCCGCCAACGCCCAGTTCTCGTCGCGCAAGGCTTGCTCGACACGTTCGTACCGCTCGCCCACCTCCCACATCGGCTGATCGAAGCCGCGCAGGTACTTTTCCAGGCGCTCGTCTTTTGTTGCCTGATCCGGCGCGCCGGTGAGCCAACCGTCACCGCGTGCGGGTGGGGATGCCGGCGGAGCAGCTTGGTTGCAGGCCGTCAGCATCAAGCCGAAAAGTGCGATATGGCTCACGGTCGCTGCGATATGTCGTGGGGTCATGAAGAGGCTCCGGCCTTGTGTCCGCGTGGATGGTGAGAGGCCGGGTGGTGCTCCCCGATAACCTCACTGAACAATTCCCTGACCTGCGGCTTTACCGCCTGCAGGGCCGCGCGGCCTTTCGGCGTGGCGCGGTAATAGCGCCGCATCGTCTTGCCGTTGCGCTCCTCGCGCGCCTTCAGATAGCCGCGCTCCTCCAGTCGGTGCAGCAGGGGGTACAGCGTGCCCGGACCGATGCGGTAGCCGTGGTGTCGCAGCTCCTCCAGCATCGCCTGGCCATAGATGTCCCCTTCCACGGCGTGGTGCAGCACATGGAGAGGAATCAGTCCGGCCAGAAGGAAGTCGCTAGTCATAATCGAAACTCGATATCGAAATGCGATTATGAGAGTTTACCGCGCGGCCGTAAAGCCCGATTCCTGGCTGCGCCGGTGCACAGAAAAGCGGCCCCCGGGGGGGCCGCCAAGTCCAACAACGCTCAATGCACCAACTGCCGGGCCAGTGCCACCTCCACCGAGTCGCCGTCCTGGTTCAGTACATCCAGCCCGGATTCGGGCACATCGCCCGACGTGCTCTGCGACACCATGATCTTCCTGGCCATCAACCCCAGGCAGGTCATCTGCGAGGAATTGGCGTAGCCGAGGTAGACCACGCGCACCGGCTGCTTCTGGCCGATGCGCCATGAGCGCCGGGCGGCCTGCTGCAACGAATACACGTTGTAGCCGGACTGGAGGAACACGATGGTCGGGAACTCCAGCAGGTCCAGGCCGGTTTTCACCAGCTCGGGATTGGTGATGAGCACGTCGATGCCACGGTCCAACTGCTCGGCGATCCAGTCCTCGCGGCGGGAGGCATCCACGCTTGCGCGCAGCACCGCCACCTTGAAGCCTTCCTGCTCCAGCAGCACCTTCAAACGCGACGTGGTGTCGCGCGTGCCGGTGTAGACCGAATAGACCAGGGTCTTGCGACCTTCTGCTTTCTCCTGCTTGCAGATCTCGATCAGCTCGCGTTCCTTGGGCATCACCTCCAGCTCGTTGAACTGAGCCGGCACGAACGCCAAGGTGCTGCGCGTGCGCGGATGCACCACCGTCTCCGACCGGAAGCAGCAGTCCGGCCAGGCCAGCAGCACGTTGAGGACCACACCGAGCAGCGTCGTGTCGCGCTTCGCCAGGGCCTGCTTCAGCTCCTGGGTCAGGCGACCCGCCAGATCGCGGTAGGCCGCGGCTTGCGCCGTGTCCATCGCGACTTCGCGGAACTCCTCGTCGTAGGGCGGCAGCACGTTGCCACCGATGTCCTTCAACTTGAGGAAGACGGTGAACGGCAGGACGCAACGCAGCACGCCCTTCGGACCGAAGCCCGGCGCCTTGACCGTGCGCACCGATACCTTGGTGCCCTTGGCCGTCTTGTGCGCCGTGCCGGTGCTCTCGGAATAGATGTCCTTGAGCACGCCGTGATCGCGCATGAACGCCATCGCGGCCGAGGTCATGCTGCCGCTCTTCGTCGGCCGGTAGCCGTCTTCGATCATCCGCCCCGGAAGGGCTCGGAACAGCAGGTGGAACAGGTCGTCGCCGTAGCCGCCCATCAGCGTGCCGGTGAGCAGCAGCGTCTTGCGCGCCTTGGCCGCCAACACCCCCATGGCCTGGCCCTGTGCGGAGCCGCCGTTCTTGTACTCGTGCGCCTCGTCGGCGATGAGCAGGTCGAACGTGCCTTGGGGAAGCTGCCTCTTGATGAACTCGGACGGCTGGTAGCCGCCTTCGCCGAAGCCGAACTCCATGTTGGCCATCGCACGTTCCATGCGATGGGCTTGCCGGTCCGAGAAGACCAGCTCGCCGTTGCCATCCATCAGGTTGATGAACTCGTGGATGTTGTCCCCGAGCATCGACGCGAGGAAGGCGTCACCGAACTTTTGCATCAGCTTCTGCGCGGTGACTTCCCCGATGGTTGGAATACGCTTCAGTGCCTTGAGCACGGTCGAGGACTGGTCGCTGGCGGACAGACCTCTGGGACGGATCAGCGTCCACAGCGGTGAGGTGCAGTGGCTGCATTTGCGGCGGGACTCTTC
>Ga0209751_10006158_pt1 | contig 11164 bp, 8 predicted proteins | sample RifCSP13_1_FD_184019 | JGI IMG/M metagenome (GOLD analysis project Ga0209751, IMG submission 184019) | Soil microbial communities from Rifle, Colorado - Rifle CSP2_sed 13_1 (SPAdes) (version 2) | ecosystem: Environmental > Terrestrial > Deep subsurface > Rock core/Sediment | place: Rifle...
GGCGGACCATCTCCGCGCTCCCGCCGCCGGCGGGGATGAGCCCGATGCCGCATTCCACCAGGCCCATGTACGTCTCCGCGGAAGCCTGGACCCGCGCGCAGGGCAGGCACCACTCGGTGCCGCCGGCCAGCGTGCGTCCGAAGGGGGCCGCCACGACGGGCTGGGGCGAGTACCGCACGGCGAGGTTGTGGCGCTGGAGGTGGCGCACGGCAAGGTCCAGCTCGTCCCAGTTGCCCTCCTGCGCCTCCAGGAGCAGCAGCATGATGTTCGCCCCGCCCGCGCAGAAGTCCGGGGCGTGGTTGCCGATGACGAGCCCGTCGAAATGCGCGCCGAGCTCGTCGAGCGCGCGCTGCGCCATGCGCAGCGTGTCTTCGCCGATCGTGTTCAGCTTGGAGTGGAACTCAAGGCAGGCGACGCCGGCGCCGAGATCGACGACGCTGGCCCCCGGATTGGCGGCCACGGTGCGGCCCTGTTCCTTGAGCGCCCCCAGCAGCAGCACGCCGGCGCGCTCCGGCACCGGGGCGTACCGGCCGGCGGCTACGTCGAAGAACTCCTCGGTCCCGTCCCGCTTCCTGTAGAAGCGCCCCTCGCCGCGGTCCAACACGGCGCGGACCTGCTCCGGCACTTCGCGCCGTTCGTCCGCCAGGCGGGTGGCGATCTCCGCGACCCCGAGGAGATCCCACGTCATGAACGGGCCGCGCTCCTCGGCGAATCCCCAGCGCATCGCGCGGTCCACGTTGACGACGTCGTCGGCGATCTCCGGCACGCGGCGGGCGGCATAGGCGAGGACGCTGCTGATGTACTGCCAGAGGAACTGCCCGCCCTTGTCCGGCGCGGAGAGCAGCTGGCGCATCCGTTTGGCCGGATCCTCGATCAGCCGTGCCGCTTCGACGCTGGCCAGCGCGGGCTTCCGGCGCGGACGGTACTCCATCGTGGCGTAGTCCAGAGTCTGGATCTCGCCGTCCACCCGCCGGTAGAAGCCGCTCCCGGTCTTCTCCCCCAGCCATCCGCGCTGGGCCATGTCATAGAACAGCGGCGGCACCTTGAAGATCTCGCGCTCCGGATCGTCGGCGAGGTTGCGGTACGAGTTCTCCGTCACATGGATGACCGTGTCCAGCCCCACCAGGTCGGTCGTCCGGAACGTCGCGCTCCGTGGGCGTCCGATGAGGGTGCCGGTGAGCTCGTCCACCTCCTCGATCGTCAGCCCCAAGTCGAGCATGAGGTGCACGGCTTTGCGGAAGCCGTAGCCGCCGATGCGGTTGGCGACGAAGTTGGGCCGGTCGTGGGCGTAGACGATGCCCTTGCCGAGCTGCCGCTCCCCCCAGGCGCTCGCCGCAGCCACGACCTCGGGAGCCGTCTCCGGCAGGGGGATGATCTCCAGCAGCTTCAGATAGCGGGGCGGGTTGAAGAAGTGCGTGCCCAGGAAGTGCTGCCGAAACCCCGCGGACCGCCCCTCGACGATCGAGGCGACCGGGAGTCCGGACGTGTTCGTGCTGACCACGGCCTGCGGGGCGCGGCTGCGCTCGACCCGCTCGAACAGCGCCTGCTTGATGGCCAGGTCCTCGACCACCGCCTCAATGATCCAGTCCGCGCCGGCGATGTCTTTGAGATGGTCGTCGAAGTTGCCGACCGTAACCAGCCGCCCGCGCGCCGGCGTGAAGAACGCCGCCGGATTCGCGCGCAGGGCGCGTTCCTTCCCGGCGGCGGCGATGCGGCTGCGGACCGCGGGGTCGTGCAGCGTCAGTCCGCGCTTCCGCTCATCGTCCGTGACCTCCCCCGGAACGATGTCGAGCAGCAGGACGGGAATGCTGGCGTTGGCGAGATGTGCGGCGATGGCCGCACCCATCACCCCCGACCCCAGCACCGCCGCCTTCCGCAGTCGTGCCGTCACCGCTGCACCTCAGGAATCCCGCATCTGACCATCGCCGCGCAGACCGTCGAGGAAGAGCCCGCTGAACGTCTCGGCGAAGACCGTGTGGCCGGTCGCTCCGCCCGGATCGAACCACTGCGTGAACCAGTTGCAGGCGCCGAGGATGGCGAACACCGCGGCCTTCTCATCCACCGCGCGGAATTCACCCGAGGCGACGCCCGCCCGCACGAGGGCGCGGAAGATCCCCTCGTACCGGTCACGCATCGCTACCATGGCCTGCCGCCGCCTGGGAGAGAGCGATTTGAGTTCCACATGGAGGATGGTCAACTCATCCCTGCTCTGCGCCGCCGCTGTGAGGTGGGCGGAGATCGCATCCCGCATCCGCGCCGCCGCGGGACGGCGCATCCGGGACACGGGCTCCACTCCGTCCCGGAGCGCCTCCATGGCCCGCTCCATGATTTCCCAGAGGAGATCCTCTTTCGCCTCGATGTAATGATAGAGGCTTCCCCGCTGCACACCGACGGCCTCGGCCAGGTCCTGCATGGAGGTGGCGTGGTAGCCGCGTTCCCGGAAGAGGCGGACGGCGGCAGCCACAAGCTCCTCGTGCTTGGGACGGGGTAGGGCCTGGGCCATGTACCTACCAAACGTTCGTTAGGGAGGCGTGTCCTCCTCCCCGGCGGCTCGACGGAGGCAGTCTCAGGGCGGCGCGAGGGTGAGGGAGTCCTCCACGACCTCGAGAGCCCTCACCGAGGTGAACGGCATCGGGTGGTACTGCCCGGTCGCCCACATCGGGACGAAGTCGCGGTAGTGGCGGTGGAAGGGGATGCCGCTCTGTCCCGTGGTGTGGATGGCCAGCGACCGGTCCCAGTTCCCAACATCGACGATCTGCCGGTAGGAGGCCACCACCACCTGGCGGAAGGTCCGGATGCTGAACCCCGCGTTGTTGACGGTGAACGCGTCGCCACCCGTGGGCGGCGCGCTCGCGTTGAAGATGCGGCCCAGGCCCGGGACGCGGCCGAGCGGATGGTCGAAGCGCATTACGTGCAGCCTCCCCCACGTCCACCGGGGGCGGTCCGGACCCAGATGTTTCCTCAGCGTCTCAGCCGCTTGGTTTAGGGCCCTCGCCACCACGGCATCGCGGCCGGTCGGTCCCCACCAGGGGGACGCCGGCTCCGCGAGCAGGTGCATGATCGCGACCGTCCAGGCATCCGAACGATCGAGGTACCGCTTGAAGACGTCGGGACCGAGGGCGTCTTCGAACAGCAGCGGAGGAAGCGCGACCCGGAACGCCTCATAGATTGCCGCCGCGGTGCTCTCCGGGGCGAGCACGCCGTCCCACTCCCGCAGCTCTGCGAGCAGCGACGCCGCCGGCTCCTCGGTGACCTTGACGCTCTCCAACGCGCGCAGGATGGTCCGGGCGGGCAGCGAGGTCTGATCGAGCTGCATGTCCGCCATGACCTCGGCGGTGATCTGGGGCTGGTCCTTGAGCATCGTCTCGATGCGCTGGGCGCGGAACCCGGGGTCCCACTCAGCGGCGATGAAGTGCCCGTAGCCGTCGGGGATGATGCGGTTGTTCGCCGTGATGATGTACCCGCGCTCGGGATTGAACGACGACGGCAGTTCTTCGTAGGGGATCTCGCCGATCCACTCGTACTCGCCCGTCCACCCCGGCACAGGGAGCAGCCCGGTGCCTTTGGCTCGAATCGGGATGCGGCCGGGTAGTTGGTAGCCGATGTTGCCGTCCCTGTCCGCGTAGACGAAGTTCTGGGCGGGGACGGTCCATAGCCGCAGCGCGCCGCGGAACTCCTCCCAGTTCGCGGCGCGGTTCAGCCGCAGCACGGCGCCGGCGAGCGCCCCGGGTTCCAGGGCCGTCCAGCGGAGGGCGACGAAGGCATCGAGCCCCTCGACCACGCCGTTGAGGATCGGCCCGTGGCGCGTGATGCGCACGGGCAGGATCACCGGGTCCGGCCGGCCTTTCACGGCGATCGCTTCCTCGAGCACGGTCGCGCGCTCCCACTGCCCACGAAACTCGTACAGCGAGGGATCGCCGGCATGGAACCGCTCGAGGTACAGGTCCTGGACGTCCGGGCCGGCGTTGGTGACCCCCCAGGCGATGCGCTCGTTGTGGCCGATGACGACGCCCGGGGTCCCGGCGAAGGTCGCGCCCGTCACGTGGAATCCCGCGCTGGAGAGGTGCATCTCGTACCAGATCGAAGGCATCGCCGCTTCGAGGTGCGGATCATTGGCCAGCAGCGGTGTCCCTGTGGCCGTGCGGGTTCCGGCCACCACCCAGTTGTTGCTGCCGATGCCGGCCCGCGGGGGCGCGAAGGCGGCCAGGCGCAGCGCGGCGGCCGAGCGGAACGGTCGGTAGTCGGCGCCCTCAGGCGCGATCACCGGCATCTCGGCGGGATAGGGCGGGAGGAGGCGCTCGATGCCGGCGTCCCCGAACCGGCTCAGCAGATGCGCGCGAAGGATCTCGGACTCCCAGTTGCCGCTGAGCGTCCACGACATCAACTTGCCGAATCCGATCGAATCGACAGGTGTCCAGGGCTCGGGGGCAATCCGCAGCAGGGTGAACTCGAGCGGCAGTCGTCCGCGGCGCGAGGCGATGTACGCGTTCACGCCGGCGGCGTAATCGTTCAGGAACTCCCGCGTCTCCTCGTCGAGCAGCGCCGCTTCCGCCTGGGCCGCGCGGCGGAGCCCCACGGTGCGCAGGAACCGGTCCGTCTCCAGCGTGATCGGCCCGAAGATTTCCGAGAGCCGTCCGGCGGCCAGACGCCGGTGGAACTCCATCTGCCAGAGGCGATCCTGGGCATGGACGTAGCCCTGGGCAAAGAACAGGTCGCGATCGTCCTGGGCGTAGATATGCGGGATCCCCCACCGGTCGCGCATCACCTCGACGGATCCGCGCAGTCCGTCGACGGTGATGCGGCCGGACGTCTGGGGAAACGGCCTCCGGACGGCATAGACGCTGAGACCGGTGACTAATCCCGCCGCCGCGAGGATGGCGGCGAGAATGCCGAAGAGGAAGACCCGCAGGAACCGTCTGATGGGCCGTCTCTTCGAATCGCTCACAGGGAACTCCTCGTGGGCCCGCGGACGCCTGTGGTAGACTCGGACGAGATGGCCGGACCGAGCGCCACGATCGCCCCTGTCCTGCGCATGCCGCAGGTGCGCGCGGCGATCGTGTCCGTCGCGGCGGGCGTGGCCATCCTGGCCTTCAAGTTCGCCGCCTATGTCGCGACCGGATCGGTGGCCATCCTCTCCGATGCCGCCGAGTCCGTAGTGAACGTCGTCGCCGCCAACGTCGCCCTGATCAGCCTGGTCGTGGCCGTGCGGCCGCCTGACGAGGGACATCAGTACGGGCACGGCAAAGCGGAGTACATCAGCAGCGCCACCGAGGGCGGGCTGATCGTGCTAGCCGGGGCGTGGGTGCTGATCACCGCCGTCCTGCGCTTCATCCGGCCGATCCCGCTGCGCAATCTGGACTGGGGGCTGGCCGTCCTGGCCGTCGCCACCGCCGCCAACTTCCTCACCGCGCGCTTCCTCCTGCGGGTCTCGCGTGAAGCCGACTCGATCGCGCTGGGCGCGGACGCCCGCCACCTGCTGGCCGACGTGCTGACCTCCCTCGGGGTCCTGGCCGGTCTCACCCTGGGGTGGGTGACCGGCCTGGCCTGGCTGGACGCCGCGGTCGGCGCCGCGGTCGCCCTGCACATCATCCGCATGGGTGCGGACGTGTACTCGCAGGGGTTGCACGGCCTGATGGATCGCAGTCTCCCCGCCGCTGAAGAGGCGGTGATCCGGACCATCCTCGACGCCCATCAGAACGAGATCGTCGAGTACCATGCGCTGCGTTCCCGCAAATCCGGAACGGCGCGCTTCATTGATCTCCACCTGGTCCTGCACAAGGTGCTCACCGTGGGGCAGGCCCATGCGTTGTGCGACGATCTCGAGGAGCACATCGAGGGCGCGCTGCCGGGGAGTGACATCACGATCCACGTCGAGCCCTGCCGCCCGGGCTGCCCCCGCTGCGGGCCCTGACCGCTTGACTCAAACCGGACCCCTAAGGTACGATTTAGCCCAGGCTAATTTAGTCTGGGCTAAATTCATTCGGGGCGAGGGTTACCACATCATGCGCATGCCACGTCGTGACTTCTTGGTCAAGGCCGCCGCGGGGTTGCTCGGCGGACTGACGGTGGGGCGGGCCGCCGTGCTTCCGGCGGCGGCATCCACCGAGCACTCGAGCCAGCACGCCGTCCCCCACGGCGGGAACATGACGGTCGGGGACGTGGACCTGAAGCGTCTGGGTTTTGACCCATCGCGCTATCTCCGATCGTTCGATTGGGGGCGGGCATCGAAGCTGCCCAACGGGCGCACCGTGCGGGAGTATTCGATCGTCGCCTCGGAGCGCGATATCGAGATCGCTCCGGGCGTGTTCTTTCCGGCCTGGGTGTTCAACGGGACGGTTCCCGGTCCGACGCTGCGGGCCCGCGAAGGCGACCTCCTCCGGATCAAGCTCATCAACGCGAGCAAGCACCCGCACACGCTGCACTTCCACGGCATCCACAAGGCGGAGATGGACGGGGTCCCGGGTATCGGCCGGGGCGACGTGCTGCCGGGCGAGTCGTTCACCTACGAGTTCGAGGCCATCCCCTTCGGCCTGCACCAGTATCACTGCCACTCCGCGCCGCTCAAGCGGCACATTCACAAGGGATTGTACGGCGCGTTCATCATCGATCCCAAGCAGGGCCGGCCGCCGGCCCAGGAGCTCGTCATGATGATGAACGCCTTCGACACGAATTTCGACAACGAGAACGAGGTCTACGCCGTGAACTCGGTGGCGTTTCACTACGCGAAGCACCCGATCCGGGTGATGCGCGACCGGCTGGTGCGCATCTACCTCATCAACATCACCGAGTTCGATCCGATCAACTCGATCCACGTGCATGCCAACTTCTTCCACGTGTTCCGCACGGGGACGTCGTTCGTGCCGTCGGAGTACACCGATACGATCATGCTCTGCCAGGCGGAGCGCGCCGTGCTGGAGATGCGCTTCCCCTATCCCGGGCGGTTCATGTTCCACGCGCACCAGACGGAGTTCACGGAGCTGGGATGGATGGGCTTGTTCGAGGTCACCGACAATGGCGGTGTCTGACGCACGGCGGATGAGCCGGCGGTGGGTGTGGGGCCTCCTCCCCCTCCTCCTCCTCGCGGTCCTCGTCGCGGTGCTGGTGCGCTTTGGCCCGCTCGGAGTGTTTCAGGCGGTCGTGCCACCCCTGGAAGAGCTGACGATCAATCGGGTCAAGCTGGAGCCGGGACGGTTCGTCATCCACGTCACAAATGGAGGGCCGGAGCCGGTCACCATCGCCCAGGTCCTGGTTGACGAGGCGTACTGGCAGTTTGAGATGTCCCCCGCCGGCACGGTGCCGCGTCTGGGGACGGCGACGATCACGCTCGCCTACCCGTGGGTGGAAGGCGAGGCCCATCACCTGAAGCTGCTCAGCTCGACCGGCACTCCGTTCGAGCACACCGTGGACGTGGCCACGGCGTCCCCGCGGGTGGACGCCCGCTATCTGGGAACGTTCACGCTGCTCGGCGTCTACGTCGGGGTGCTCCCCGTGTTCTTGGGCCTGCTCTGGCTGCCGTTCGTCCGCCGCCTGGACTCGCGGTGGACGGGGTTCTTCTTGAGCCTGACGGCCGGGCTGCTCGTCTTCCTGGGCGTGGACGCCCTCGATGAGGCATTGGAGGTGGCCCGCGGCCTGCCCGGCGCCTTCCAGGGCGTGGGGCTGATCCTCACCGGCGTCCTCGTCTCGGCGCTGCTGCTGGTCTGGGTGAGCCGGCGTTTCACGGCGGGGAACGAGACCGCGCGGCACCTCGGGCTCGCCCTGCTCATCGCCGTCGGCATCGGGCTGCACAATCTCGGCGAAGGGCTGGCCATCGGCGCGGCGTACAGTCTGGGCAAGGTGGCGCTGGGCACCTTCCTCGTGCTGGGATTCACGATCCACAATACGACCGAGGGTCTGGCCATCGTCACGCCCATCGCGCGCGAGCGGACCGCTCTTCCCACACTGGTCCTCCTCGGGCTGGTCGCCGGGGCGCCGACCATCCTCGGGGCGTTGATCGGCGGGTTGAGCTATTCGCCCGTCCTCGCGACGCTGTTTCTCGCCGTGGGCGCCGGCGCGATCTTCCAGGTTGTCTATGAGCTCCTCAAGCTCATGATGGCCGACGCGCGCACGCCGGCCTTCGGCTATCAGGTGGCCGGGTTCGCCGCCGGGCTCCTGGTCATGTATGTCACCGGGCTGTTCGTGGCGGCCTGATGCTGACGCAGGCCATCCAGGACTATTTGAAGATCATCTACAAGCTGCAGGGCGAGGGCGCCGGTGTGACGACGAACGCCATCGCCGACCGCCTCGGGGTCGCCCCGGCATCCGTGACGAACATGATCAAGAAGCTCGCCCGGCTGCGGCTGGTCGAGCACGCGCCGTACCGCGGGGTGGCCCTCACCGCGGGCGGCGAGAAGGTTGCCCTCGAAGTCATCCGCCACCACCGCCTCCTGGAGCTGTACTTGTCCGATGTCCTAGGGGTGAGCCTGGACAAGGTGGACGAAGAGGCGGAACGGCTCGAGCACGTGCTGTCCGAAGAGCTGGAGGAGCGCATCGCCCAGAGCCTGGGCGATCCGACCCACGATCCCCACGGCCATCCCATTCCCTCGCGGGAGGGCACGCTGGACGAGCTGTCCTATCCGGTGCTGGCCGAGCTCGGGAGGGGCGCCAGCGCCGTCATCGTGCGCGTCAGCGACCGCCACGCGGCCGTACTCCGCCACCTGGCCGCCGACGGGCTGCTGCCGGGCGCACACCTGCAGGTTGTGGGGGTGGACCGCGAAGGGCGGATGCGTGTGCGTCTCTCCGCAGGAGAGCGCGAGGTGCCGCGGAAATTCGCTGAAGCGGTGCATGTGACGGCCAGCGAGGAGTAGCGTCTCCTGAGCCGCGCGCGAATCCGGAGGGTGATCGATGGCACGGAAGCGGCGTCCGCAGCGCAGGTCACGGGCCGCCTGGTGGTGGATCGGAGGAGCCGGCGCCGTCGTCCTTGCGGCGTGGCTGATCTGGGCCGCCGCGCGCCCGGCCGCCGGTCCGCCGGAGGCCGGCATCCCGATTCGGACACTGGTCGGGGCAGAAGCGCCGGTCCTCGAATTCCCCGATGCCGCGGGGACACGCTACCGCGTTCCGGAGCGCGGGCGGACCACGGTGCTCATCTTCCACATGGGGCTGCACTGAGGGAGCTGCGTCGCCCAGCTCGTCGAGCTGGCACCCAGGATCCCGGCCCTGCAGGAAGTCGCCGACGTCTATGTCATCAACCCGGACACTCCGGAGAACTCGCGGCTGGTCCTCGCCCGCACCGGCATCACCGTACCGATCCTGCTCGATCCAGGCTACACCGGAGCGCAGACGTATAATCTTGCCGGTGAAGGGCGGCCGATGAGCGGGCTCGTCGGCTGGGCGGTGATCGACGCCGGCGGGATCGTCCGCGAGCAGCGCGTGGACACCGAGTTCGGCGTCCATACCGCGCAGATCATCGACGCGGTGCGCACTCTGCGCTGAGACCGTCACGCTTCTCCCTTTGACAGAAGAGGCGTCAGCCTCTATACTCACTCCCAATCTGACGCCGATGCCATCCCCTTTCGATCCACGACCCGGCGGCCCGCGGCACGCGACCAACGATGCGAGGAACCCAGCACACGCGCTGGGTTTCTGCGTTTCTTCCCGACTGGTCGCCCGCCGGTGCGGGCATGGAACCTGCAACCGCCGGAGCCCGTAGAGGCGGGTAAGAAGGCTGACCCCCATGCAGACGGTCATCGAGTACTTGCAGGAAGCGCAGCAGGACCGCCGGTTGCGGCGGACGACGCACCACTACGTCTCCGACATGATCGAGCACTACGGCCGCGAGCGGGTCTTCGAGGGCGTCTTCGGGATGGAGAAGCAGCTCGACGACATCGTCTCCTACTTCCGTGCGCACTCCATGTCGATGGAGCGCCGCCTGCTCCTGCTGGTCGGCCCGCAGGGCTCCGGCAAGACGATGACCGTGGACCGCCTGAAGCGGAAGCTCGAGGAGTACTCGCACACCTCCGGCGGCGCACTCTATGCTCTGGAGAGCTGTCCCTTCCACCAGCACCCGTTCGACCTCGTCCCTCCGGACGTCCGGGAGGAGCAGGGCATCTTCTGGCACGAGGAGGCGGTGCCCTGTCCGGTGTGCGACCGGTTCATCGCCCGCGCCGGGTCCTGGCGCACGGCGCGGGTGGCCCGCATCTTCATCTCCGCGCGGGACAAGATCGGCGTGGCCAAGCACACGCCGACCGATCTGCGCCGCGAAGACATCACGAACTTCGTCGGGAACATCAACTTCGCCATGCTCAAGGAGCGCGGCTCGACGTACGATCCCGACGCCTACGACTTCGAGGGGAAGATCATCTGGGCCAACCGCGGCATCCTCGACTGGACCGAGGTGTTCAAGAGCCGGCGGCAGCTCCTCTCCCTCCTGCTCGAGCTCATCCAGTCCAAGCGCATCGACCTGGCCAGCTTCCCGACCGTGCACGTGGACGAGGTGGTCATCGGCCACAGCAACTATCCGGAGTACACCGTCTTCGTTTCCGAGGACATCATGGAGCCGCTGCGCGGGCGGATCCACAAGATCGACTTCCCCTACAATACGGACCGCGAGGGCGAGAAGAAGATCTACAAGACGCTGATCGACCGGGCGAACCGCATCCGGGGCGAGGACAAGCATGTCCCGGAGGACGTCTTCGAGCTGGCCGCCCGCTACGCTCTGAAGACGCGCGCCGACTCGCAGGGCCTGCGCGGGCTCAGCCCGCGCTTCTTCGAGGACGCCTTCTCCTACGGGTACACGCTGGCCGCCCGCTGCCTGGACCTCGACGTCGTGGCCGCGGCGATCGAGCGCACCTTCGAGCACCAGTCGTTCAAGGATCTCAACGTGAAAGAGATGCTCAAGCAGTTCGAGGAGACGAAGGTCGAGTTCATCAACAGCAAGATCGACCTGATCGTCGAGGACCTCGTCCCCCGGCACTTCTATGACTACGCGCAGAACCTCTACCTGAACTACCTCGAGGCCGCGTCCCGGAACGTAGGGGGCGAGGGGTTGACCGACGGGGACAAGGAGCTGGTCGAGGAAGTCGAGGGGATCATGGTGCAGAAGCGGCAGATCAGCCGCCAGGGCCGGGTGGCCTTCGAGAACGTCCTCCTGGAGCGGAAGGACGAGCTGGGGCGGATGCGCTACACCGAC
>Ga0209751_10006159_pt1 | contig 11163 bp, 9 predicted proteins | sample RifCSP13_1_FD_184019 | JGI IMG/M metagenome (GOLD analysis project Ga0209751, IMG submission 184019) | Soil microbial communities from Rifle, Colorado - Rifle CSP2_sed 13_1 (SPAdes) (version 2) | ecosystem: Environmental > Terrestrial > Deep subsurface > Rock core/Sediment | place: Rifle...
TATTGCACACCGAACGTCAGATCCGGCCGGCCACCGAACTGGCGGCAATAGCTCTCAATCCATTTCGTATCGGGTTTCGACAGCTTGACTCCGGCGCGATAGTGAATCGAGCCACCCGTCGGCACCGCGACGGACCAGACGATCGTTCCGGGAAAGCGCGCCTCGCCGGCCTCGCTGGACAAGACGATGCGCACCGGCTCGTTGGGGCGCACGCGCGTCGGCAGCAGCACCTGAGCGCCAGTCACCGACAGATCGATGAGCGCGCTGGGTTCGCCGTTCACCACGATGGCGCGGCGGTCCATCACATAGCGAAGCGCCGCTCGCGTGCCTGCGCGGTCGAGCGGTCGCGACGTTTCGAGCAGCGCCTTCTCCGGCGACGTCGCCTGGTCCGCGAGCAGAAGCGGGACCTTGTCCTCATCTTCAATCAGCATCCGAACGTCCGTTCCGCTCAGGCGCGAATCGGTCTTGAGCTCTGCGACAAGCGCCGCACCCCGCGCGGTCGCGGCAAAGGCCGGGTTCAGCGCCACGATTCTTGGATGCTTTGTCTGAATGGCTTCGAGCGCCTTGAGCGAGTCGGTGTCGGCGAAGACGACGACCGCCGCATCTTCCCCGAGCCGCTTCCGCACCGCGCGCATATGCTCCGGCGCGCTGATGATCACGAATGACATCGTACCAGCGAGTATAGCGCGCAAAACGGGAGTTCCCCCGAACTCCGCTGTTCGGAAACGGTCGCGCAGGCGCTGCTGTGCCTCGGCGAGAATCCGAAGCTCCTCCTGTTGCGTCCATGTGGCAGACGGAGTGATGATTGTTGAGAGATGGCCCGCCGTCGCCTCCTTGCTATCGGCGGATTGGCCCTGCTCGCCTTCGGGTCGCTGGCCTACGCGCAGCGCATCTTCGTCGGCGGCGGGTTCAGAATGCGGCCACGCGTTGCGACGGTCGGGGACTTCGACGGCTCTTTCCTGTATTGCCGGGGGGTCTATCGGAGCGTGTGGGGCGAAGCGGGGGGGCAGGGATGGAGCACCGACTATCCCGGCGCCGACAATAACTTTTCCATCCGGCTCTCGGAGCTCACGCGCGTCCAGGTCAAGTGGGATCCCACGCGGCAGCCGATTTACGTCGTCGTGCGCCTGGACGACCCGCTCCTTTACCGCTGCCCGATGCTGTTCATGGAGGACGTCGGCACGCTCAGGTTTTCCGAGAGCGAGGTCCTCGGCCTGCGGGACTATTTACTGAAGGGCGGATTCCTCTGGGTCGACGACTTCTGGGGCAGCCGCGCCTGGGAACAGTGGGTGGCCGAGCTGCAACGCGTGCTGTCCAAGGGTGAGTTTCCGATCGTCGATGTTCCGCTGTCGCACCCGATCATGCACACCGTCTATGACGTGACCGACTACCTGCAGGTCCCTTCGATCAACTTCTGGTATCGAAGCGGCGGTTCGGTGTCCGAGCGCGGCTTCGACAGCGCGCAAGTGCACTATCGCGGCATCGAGGACTCGCGCAAGCGCCTCATGGTGCTCATGACCCACAACACCGACGTCGCGGACACGTGGGAACGCGAGGGTGAAAACCAGGAATACTTCAGTTTGTTCTCGCCCCGCGGTTACGCCATCGGCGTCAACGTCGTCGTCTACGCCCTCACGCATTAGACCGGAGCGAAGGCGGGAGCTAGGAAGGCGTCGCGTAGCGGGCCGCGAATGTTTCGATCCCCACGTCATCCGCTTTCGTGAACCGGACGCCGGCACGGTAGCCGAGGGGCTGGCCGGCCGCCATCGGTTCGAGCCGCGTCCAGACCACTTTGCCGGAACAGACGACCGGCGCCTTGTCAGCCGGCAAGAGAATCTTCACCATTTGATTCGGCTTCAACGCGGTCGGCGACAGCAGTTGACATCCGCTGATCGAGAGATCGAAAAGACGGGCCGGGTCGCCGTTGACCTGCACCGAGACCTCCGAGTGGAACAGATATCGATTGGCGAGCCGCACGGCCTGCCAACTCTCTTCCGGCTCCTCCTGTGTGAGAGCGGAGGCCGGCTTGGGCGCCTGGCCCGTTGTCTTCGCCGGAGGCGTTTCGACATGCGGAGGCGCGGACGGCGACGCAAACTCGGCCTCCGCTTCACGGAGTTCGCTGATCCACTTCTGCGCCGCCGTCAATTCGTCGGCGATTCGGTCGCGCTCTTTGGCCATCGCCTCGAGTTGCGCGGCGATCTTCTGGTAGTCCGCCACCGCCTGCGCCTCGTTGCTCCGGGCGCTCGAGAGCTGCTGGTCGGAGTTCTCGGCAGCCTGGCGGATCTCAGTCATCGAGGTGCGTTCTGTTTCGAGCTCCGCCTGCGCCGCAGCGAGCGCTTGGCGAGCCTCGGCCAGCGATGCCTGCAGGAGGGCGGCCTCTTCGTCCGCGTCCCGGCCCTTGGAGCTTTCGCGGCCGAGCGCCGCGCTCAACTCTTCTGCCCGGGCGGCCGCCTGCCGCAGTTCGGCGACGATCGCGCGCTCAGCCTCGAGTTGCGATTGCAGGGGCGCCTGAGCGCGTTCGCGATCGGCCGCGGCCTTACGCTCGCGGGCCAGATCCGCGGCGATGGCGTCGCGCTCCGCGCACGCCTCCGTCAGATCCGCGAGGGCCGCTTCGTGCGCTGACTGCTCGTCCGCAAGCTCGCGTTCGACGCCCGTCAACCGTGCCACCGCGTTCTCGGCGGACTGCCTCAGTTCGGCGCCGGCCGCGCGCTCGGCTTCGAGCCGCGATTGCCAGACGGCGCTCGATCGACGCTCCTTCTCCAACTGCTGCTGAGCGTCCGCAGCCGCACGTTGAAGATCGCCGGCCGCGCGTTGCAGATCCGCGGCGATCGATTGCTGCCTGACACCTTCAGTCTCGAGCCGCTCGCGGTCGGTCCGCAAGCTGGCTTCGAGCTGTTCACGGGCCGCCAGCAGATCGGCTTGCTTGTGGTTTTCGAGCTTTGCCTGGTCCACCTCCCGGCGAAGGTCGGCGCCGATGGCCTGTTCCTGCTCCAGGGACGTCTGCGCCGATTTCAAGGACGCCTGGGCCTCGTCCAGCGCAGCTTTCGCAGAGGCGCGAAGCGTGGCGATCTCCTTGTCCGCCTCCGCCCTGATTGCCATGCACGCCTGCGATGCAGCGGCCTGGGCTTCTTCGGTGGCGATGCGCGAAAGGTCTAGAATCAGTCCCGCGAGCGATTCGCCGCGCGACGGATCTGCGAGCACCTCCTCGAGGGCGGCGAGCCGGCTCTCGAGCGCCCGGCGCAGGGCGGCAAGCTGTTGTTGGGCGGCATCGGACAGATGGTCGTTCAAGGCGAGAGACGACGCGTCGTCGGGGGAGTGTGTCGAGGCCGCGCGTTTCGCCATAATGTCGGCGTTACATGATATCGGCACGAAGCCGATAAAAGCATTTGAAGAGTGACATGCCGCGATCTGCAGATGTGTGAAGTTTTTTGAATAACCGCGAGAATCTGTTGCACGAGCACGAAGACAACACTCGACAAGCTCAGCTGCGGGAGGCCGCCGAGGCCCTCGTAGGGTGGATGCACGCGCGCCGCGCGACATGGTCCAGCGAGCCCCTCGGGACCGCGCCACCACCAGTGTTCACGGCCCCGCCGCCGGTGCTCGCGGACGCACCCGTTCTTACGCCGCCGCCGCCGGTAAGCCCAGTGGCGTTCGATGTCGCGGCTGTCTTCGATGCCGAACCGGCTGTCTCGAAACCCGCTCTCGCTGAACCTGCCGGCGCCGAACCCGCGAAGCCCGTGGTCCGGCTGCGAATCCCGACAGCCGCGGTCCGTTCGCTGGCCGCATCGCTCGTCCGCGGGGCGGTGCGAGTGGCGCCGCTGGCCGCAGTGGTGGCCGTGGTGGTCGCCGCAGGATGGATGGCGCGTCCGTACGTCGGCAATGTCAAGGCCTGGCTGACGGAGTTGGCGGAGAAGGCGACATCCCCGAAGCCGGAACCGGTCGCCGCCAAGCCCACACCGCCAGCGGGCGCGCGCCGCACGGGTCAACTGATGGCGCGGTCAGAGCCGGCCGGCGCGAGAGTTCTCGTCGACGGCCGCGAACGCGGCGTCACGCCGCTCACGCTCGACGACGTCACCTTGGGGTCGCACACCGTCGTGCTCCAGAGCGACAGGGGCTCTGTGCGACGCACGGTGACCGTCGCCGCCGATCGAGCCGCCCTCGTCAGCGAATCGATTTTTGCCGGATGGCTGACCGTCTTCGCGCCGTTCGAGCTTCAAATCACCGAAGGTGCGCGAGCCATCCGGCTCGACGACAACAGCAAGGTGCTGCTGCCGCCCGGCCCGCATGAGCTGCGGCTCGAGAATCGTGACCTGGGGTACCGGGAAACGCGGCGTGTCGAGATTCAACCAGGGCAGACGACGTCGCTGTCGATCGTGGCGTCGCCGTCGACGCTCACCGTCACTGCCAGCGCACCCGCCGTCGTGTTGATCGACGGCCAGCAGGTCGGCGAGACACCGTTGACGAATCAACCCATCGCGCTCGGCACGCGCGACATCCTCGTCAAGGGCGCCGACGGGACCGAACGCCGGTTCACCAGGAAGGTGACGACCGCGCCCGTGCAGATCGACGTGGACTTCTCGAAGCCCTGAAGATCCTGCGGTCTCCTACGACCTCTCCAGCGCGATAAAGCTGAACGCCCCATCGACCAGCGCGTCCGTGGTCAGGTCGCGAATTTCGATATCGAACAGCAAGTTGCCGGTGAGGGCGTCGCGCTGGATGAGCGCGATCCGCGCGACCGTGTGCAGCGCGACCGACGTGGCGACGGGCGCGAAGAATTTCGTCGACGTCGCCGCAGGGATCGTGATGCGATAGCTGCCTGCAACGAACCATCGGCTCACGGTGAAACCGCTGCCGAATCTGACCGTCGCGTTCGCATTCACATATCCCGCGAGATAGACAGGCATCGGTCCTGCCGGTCCGGTCGCGCCCGTGGCTCCCGTGGGTCCGGCAGCTCCGGCAGCTCCGACAGGTCCGACAGGTCCTGCTGGTCCCATGGGCCCCTCGGGACCTGTGGGCCCTGCCACGCCTGGTTCCCCTGCCGGTCCGGTCGCGCCAGTTGGTCCTGCCGGTCCAGTCGGTCCGATTGCCCCAACGGCAACCGTGAACTGCGCGGTCCAGTTTCTTGAGGTGACCAGTAAGAGATACGTTCCGGGCGAGAGCGCGGGCATCAACGCGGAAACATGCCGGCTTCCGGCATCGACCACAACGCCCGTCAGCGCCACATCGCCGAGCACCACGACCGGGTGAGAGTTGAAGTTCTCGCCCTCGACGAACAGTGTCGTCTGATCAGCCGAGACGCTGGCGGCCGTGATGACCGGCTTGTCGCTGCCCTGGGCCGCGGCGACCGTGATCGTCGAAACCGTCATCACGAACGCGACAACGGCGGCAGTTCTTCGCGCGGAGCGTACCATGTTCGCCTCCTTATACATGCCGTGGAATGACGGGAGACAAAGAGGGTGCCGATCTGGTTCAGTCGCCCTAAACAGCGGATACGGTTCAGTTTCAGGTGGCCCTGATCCAGATTGGTGCAGGGGTAGGCTGAGCGCAAATCTGACGATTCTGGTCGCAGGATTTCAAAAGCGGAGCTCACGGCGTGCGGATGTGGAGGCTCGCCGTGGCAAGAGAAGTGATAACATACCCGCTTTGTCCGAAAAGGAGGGACTGCGATGGAACGGAGAAAGGCTTCCGATTTTCCACAAGAGCTGCTGGACGAGTTTCATCTTTATGTCCACGGCGACATCGACCGACGGACGTTCCTGGACAGAGCGGGGAAGTACGCCGTCGGCGGACTCACGGCGGCCGCCATCCTCGACTTGCTCAAGCCCAATTACGCGTGGGGGCAGCAGGTGCCGGCGGATGACAAGCGGATCAAGACCGAGTACGCGACCGTGCCCTCGCCGCAAGGCAACGGCTCCATCAAGGGGTATCTGGTTCGACCGGCGAATGCGAGTGCGAGCGCGAAGGTGCCGGCGATCCTCGTCATCCACGAGAACCGCGGCCTCAACCCCCACATCGAAGACGTGGCGCGGCGTCTCGGCACCGCAAACTTCATGGCGTTTGCGCCGGACGGCCTGACCTCGCTCGGCGGCTATCCGGGCGACGAGGAAAAGGCCTCAGCGCTTTTCGGGAAAGTCGATCGCCCGAAGATGACCGAGGACTTCGTGGCCGCGGCGAACTGGCTGAAGGCACGTCCCGAAGGCAACGGCAAACTGGGCGTGGTCGGATTCTGTTTTGGCGGCGGCGTTGCCAACACGCTGGCGACCCGGCTCCCGGATCTCGCGGCAGCCGTGCCGTTTTACGGCGCCGCGCCTCCGGACGCCGACGTTCCGAAGATCAAGGCGGCGCTCCTGGCGCACTACGGGGAGCTCGATACGCGTCTCACCGCGGCGTGGCCCGCGTACGATGCCGCGCTGACGGCGAACAAGGTCACGCACGAAGGCTACGTCTATCCGAAGGCCCAACACGCCTTCCATAACGACACGACGCCGCGTTATGACGAAGCCGCGGCCAAGCTCGCGTGGCAGCGCACGATCGACTGGTTCAACAAGTACACGCGCACGACGTAAGCACGCGCGATTCTGCCCACCGCTCATCATCGAGGGGCCCGGTCGTCGGGCCCCTCGATCGTTGTCACACCGACGCCATCCTGCGGCACACGACTTCCACCGCACTCGGCGAATCGACGCCACGGTAGAATCGTCAGGGTGCCGGATGAATTCCTCGTGACCTGTCCTTACTGCGGCGAGCAGGTCGAAATCTCGGTCGAGGAAGACGTGCGAGGCAGTTTTGTCCAGGATTGCGAGGTGTGCTGCAATCCCTGGCGGGTACGAGTGATCGGCGCGCGTGAGAATCGCTCGGTCGACGTCGCTCGCGCGGATGGGTCGGAATAGTCCTTCGCCTGGTGGACGGCCTTCCGCGCAATGGAAGACGTTGCCACCGAGGCAAAGCGGGAAGCGACAGAGTACAGTAACTGGGTGACCCCTGTTCCAGAGTCCCTCCCGTCAGAAGTTCAGGACGCAGGAGACATAACACCGTCTCCAGGGCTCGCCGAGCTCGAACGAGAGGTGTCGAGACGGCGCACGTTCGCGATCATTTCGCATCCCGATGCGGGCAAGACGACGCTGACGGAGAAGCTGTTGCTGTATGCCGGCGCCATTGAGCTGGCGGGCGCCGTCCGAGGCCGCAAAGAGCGCCGTCACGCGACGTCCGACTGGATGGAGCTCGAGCAGCAGCGCGGCATCTCGATCACGTCCGCCGCGCTCGAATTCGAGCTGCAGGGACGGCGCATGTCGTTGCTCGACACGCCCGGCCACAAGGATTTCAGCGAAGACACCTATCGCGCCCTCATCGCCGCTGACAGCGTCGTGATGGTGATCGACGCGGCGAACGGCGTCGAGGACCAGACACGGAAGCTGTTCGAGGTCTGCCGAAGGCACCGGCTGCCGATTCTCACGTTCATCAACAAGTTCGACCGCCCGTCACGCGATCCGCTGGAGCTGATGGACGATCTCGAGCGCACGCTCGGGATCGCCGCCGCGCCGGTCAACTGGCCGATCGGCAGCGCCGAACGGTTTCGCGGTGTGTACGACATCCAGCGCCAGACGTTGCTTCGGTACGAGCGCGAGGCGCAGGGGCAGTATCGGGCGCCGGTCGACATGTCGTCTCTCGACGATCCGGAAGCGCGGAAAATGATCGGGGCGGACGCGTACGCGAATTTCCGCGAGTCGCTGGACGTGGTCGGCGCCGCCGGCACCGGGTTCGACGTGGCGGCATACCGGGCGGGCCGGCAGACGCCCGTCTTCTTCGGCAGCGCCTTGACGAACTTCGGCCTCGAGCCGTTCCTGCAGGCGCTCGTCGAGATCGCGCCGCCGCCGCAGCCGCGCCCGAGCGATTCGGGGATCGTCAACCCGACCGATGAACGCTTCAGCGGCTTCGTGTTCAAGATCCAGGCGAACATGGATCCGCGCCATCGCGATCGTGTCGCGTTCGTCCGCGTCTGCTCCGGCCGGTTCACGAAGGACATGACGGTGTCCAACAGCCGGCTGGGGAAGTCGCTCAGGGCGTCGCGCGCCTACCGGTTTTTCGGCCGCGATCGCGAGACGATCAGCGTGGCCTACCCGGGCGACATCATCGGCCTCGTCAACCCGGGGCATTTCGCGATCGGCGACACGCTCCATACCGGCATGCCCTTGCGGTTTCTCGATCTGCCGCGCTTCCCAGCGGAACACTTCGGGCGTGTCCGCCTGAAGGACACCCGTTATAAGCAATTTGACGATGGCCTCAAGCAGCTCGAAGAAGAAGGGCTGATGCAGGTGTTCTACGTCGCGGTGGGCCGCCGCGAGCCGATCGTCGGCGTCGTCGGTGCGCTGCAGTTCGACGTGATCACCAGCCGCCTTCGTACCGAATACGGTGTGTCGGTTGAAATCGAGCCTGCAGGATATGCGGTTGCTCGATGGCTGGGTGGTCCTGTGGGGCGGATGCCTGCACTGGGAGCGCAAAGTGCTGTGGCCGCGGACCGGCAGGAACGACGCGTGCTCCTGTTTGGCTCGGAATGGGAGCTGCAGTACTTCCAGCGCCACCATCCCGACGTGCCGCTGCTGGCCGAGTCGCCGGTCGCCTGAATCACAGTCGCGGCGGTGATGTTCGACTTTCTTGGCCGTTTTCGTCGTTTGAACACCCCCGCCCAGCTTGACGCTGACGGTTCGGGCAACGTATTCTTATGAAAATCACCGTTCTTGCGGCGTGGAATCATAAGAGAGAGGTCAGCGTATGGCGCGTTGGGTTGCAGCGGGATTCACGGTGTTCTGCGTGATGGCGATGGGCGTGGTCGGGCACGCGGGACAGGCGACGGCGGCAGCGGCACAAGCCAAGCCCGCCGTGAACGCCGCGGCCAAGGCACTCAAGAACCCGGTCCCTGCCAACGCCGTCTCAATCGAGACGGGGAAAGGCGTGTTCGAGAAGTACTGCCAGAGCTGTCACGGCCCGGAGGGCAAGGGCGATGGCCCCGGCGCGCCAAAGGGCGTGCAACCAGGAGACCTCACAGATGCCACGTGGGTTCACGGATCGACCGACGGCGAGATTTTTTCCGTGATCAAGGATGGGGTTGCGCCCAAGTACGACATGGACGCCTGGGACGGCCGCATCAAGGATCCGGACATCTGGAATCTCGTGAACTACGTCCGGACCCTCGGTCCGAAACCCGCGGCGAAGAAGTAACCGCTTATTTGGCCTGATCCCACCCTTCGCGATAGGCTCGGCGGAACGCTTCGCGATATCCGGCCTGGTAATCGGCGCGCGGACCCATGCCTGGCTGATAACCCGAGTCTGCCTGCTCGAGCTCGGTCTGGCCTTCGAGGTCCCACGCCCGGTTGTTGAGACGCTCCTCACGGCCAGCCTGCCGTCCTTCGATCAGTCCGCGTTCATACCCGGTACGGTAGGCGGCGCTTCGAATCGGTTCCGGCGCTGCCGCCCCCTTGAATTCCTGCGCTGAGAGACGGCCGTCCCGGTTGACGTCGAGCCGGTCGAAACTCGCTTTTGACCACCGCCACTCATTGACGGTTATCGAGCGATCGCGGTTCATGTCGACGCTGCTGAACAGCTCAGGTGGTGCAGCGGTGCCGAGCATCTCGGTACGGCTGATGAAGCCGTCACGATTGTCATCGAGCATCTCGAACCGGCGGGGACTGCCGTGCCACTCGTCGCGCGAGAGGCGTCCGTCGCGGTTCACGTCGAGATAGGGGAAGCTGTCGCCGCGGTCGTCGTCCTCGGCGTCCTCGGCGAGAAATTCCGCGCGCGAGATGGCGCTGTCCCCGTTGTGGTCGGCACGGCGGAACCCTTCGCGATCGAAGTGCCATTCGTCGCGCGTGATGCGGTTGTCGCGATTGTAGTCGAGGGCGCGGAACCCGCGCTCCGTCCAGTCGTCGAAGACATATTCCCGCTCGTAGTAGTCGAAGTCGTCGGTATTCGATGCACGATCGTCGCGCGCCGCGCCTGGCCGCACTTCGTTGCCCGACAGCTTGCCGTCGCCGTTCCAGTCGTGGACCTTGAAGGATTGCGCGCTTCCGCGCCATTCATCGCGTGCGATCACGCCGTCGTTATTCCGATCCATCCCCTGAAAGCGGATGGTGGCCTTGCGCCCTTGTGCGTTGGCTGACACCGCTCCGGCAACAAGGACGACCAGCCCGAGCGTAAGAATCTTTGGAGACATGCTCACCTCTTTCGGGAGCAGAGCATGCCAACCGCGTGCCGCTCGATGAATTCAGCGGTACGGCGTTAGCCCATCAAGCGGGGAGATCAGCGGTTCACGGGCCAGCTCGGCGCTATCACGGCGAGTCGGGTTTCGCCGCGATGCTGCGGAGGTAGTTCACCACGCTCCAGATCTCGACATCGGTCATCCGGCTCTTCATCGATGGCATGTCGAACTTCGGATCGACGCCGTTGTGAATGTTCGTGAAGATATCCCCGTCTGTGGCGCCGTACTTCCACTCGGAGTCGGTCAGGTTTGGCGGATGGGCATTCTTCGGCGCCAGCGGCCCGTCGCCCATCGCGTCGGCGCCGTGGCAACCCTTGCAGTACTTCTGAAACAACTGCCGGCCCGTCTCGACCGATTTCGCGGTGGACGGCACCGGGTTCGTCACCTCGCTCGCGAGCACCATGCCCGCGAGCGTGATGGCGACCACTGTTCCTGCTGCTAAAGGGAACATCGACTTTATGCGCGTGACTTATTGCCTGACGAGCTGACCGCGCATGACGCCGCCGGGGTTGAGCGTCGTGTGAACGTTGAAATAAAAGCCGGCCGGGTTGTTGATGATCGCCTGCGCGTTCGCGGCTGTAATGGGGAGGCCCTGTCTGGAGAATGTTCCCACCCCGTTCGTCAACGTCACTGTCCCCGAACCCGCCTGGGCATTGACCAGGACTCCGCCGTTGACGCCTGCCGCGCCGGTGTGAATATGCGCATTCGTGATCGTTGAAGTCGCCGGAAATCCGCTGAGCTCGACGCTGAAGTCCACGGTCGCCGCCGTGATGGTGCCGGTGCCATCTTTCGTGAGATTGAAATTGATGATGGCCGCGCCGCTGGCCGTGGACTCGGCGTTCGTCACCGGCGGCACCTCGCTGCTCGGCAGCAGGTTGGCGACGAATTGCGGGCGGTTGTCGTTGGCCGCC
>Ga0209751_10006160_pt1 | contig 11162 bp, 9 predicted proteins | sample RifCSP13_1_FD_184019 | JGI IMG/M metagenome (GOLD analysis project Ga0209751, IMG submission 184019) | Soil microbial communities from Rifle, Colorado - Rifle CSP2_sed 13_1 (SPAdes) (version 2) | ecosystem: Environmental > Terrestrial > Deep subsurface > Rock core/Sediment | place: Rifle...
CCGGATTGGTAGGGCTGTTGGCGGGGGCCTGTAACTCTGCACCTGGGGAGGTAACCAGCCAGCCCGTCTTACCGACCGCCCAGGTACCGCCTCTATCAGAGATCGATGAAGCTTACCAGCGCTGGAAGGCGAGTGAAAACACGAGCTACCTGGCTGAAGTTGAAGAACGCCGCCAGGATGGGCATCGCAAATACCTGGTGGTGGTGAGCGATGGACTGGTGCGGGCAGCCCAGGTGTTGGAACGCGAACCGGGGGGGACCTGGAGCGAACCGGCAGCTCTTTCGGCTCGGGAAGCGCAGGCCTATACTCCCGAGAGGATATTCGAACGGTTACGGCGGGATGCCCAAGGAGAAGGTCCCGATCCTGTCAATCTAAAGGTCTCCTTCGATCCCTCGCTAGGATACCCGATCGCGATCCATGCCGAAGCTCTGGCCAATTATAATGAAGAGGGCAAGATCGTCCTCGATCGCCAAAACAACTACGACCTTACATTAGCCATCAAGGCGTTAATGCAAGATACGTTCGGCGCTGGTAAAGAGGCCGTCTTAACTCTCCAGCAGAGTGGTGGGCCGGAAGCCTGGTGCGATTTCTTGCGCGTCTTTTCTGACAACACGTCGGTGTACACGGATGACTGCCGGGATGACGTCCTGCAATCGGAAGTGCCGTCCAACTTGCAGGCGCGCCTGAATGAACTGCGCGCCGCGTTTGCGAGCCTGGACAACCTGCGCGGCGAAGGGGATCAGGTGCAGCGGTTGATAGTCAACGGCAGCGGCGAGGGCTCGGCGGACCCGGCGGAAGTGGAGACGGCCTGGGAGCTGGCGACCGAATTTAACGAGGTATTGTCAGAACCGATCGGACTCGGCCTGATCGTCTCCTACATCCAGGACGGGCGTCTGCACGGGCTGGACGTGTATAACCGGCGGATCATCCCGGCTGACCTTGCGGCGGATAAACCCATTGCGGGGGGCGCCTGGGCGCCGGATGGAAAGATGCTGGCCTTCGGCCGGGAAGGTGGATTGACCCTATATGACAACAAAACCGGGGAGTTCAGCGAACTGCTGCCTTCCCCGGAGGAAGGGTATTACTTGCCGCGCGGCTGGTCCATCTCGGGGAGCTTGTTAGTCGACCAGATCATAAGCGATGCGGCTCCCATTCGCCATGGTTGGATCACGATGGAGGAGAAATCCTGGCACGATCTACCCGTACCCGAGGGGAGCAGTGAGTATGGCTGTGACACCGGGATGGCCTGGTCGCCGAGCGACCTGCGGGTAGCCACCACCGGGTTGGAATACGGCGCCCCGTGCAATACGAGTGCAGGTCTTGGAGTAGCCGATCTGGAGACCGGTACAGCCCGGCGCATCGTCTCGCCGCCTGTCCTTTCAGGCGTTGAAAATGGAAGTACGCTGGCAGCGGGCGCGCATACGCCAGCCTGGTCTCCGGATGGCGCCTGGATTGCCTTTGCGCTGGACCAGGACGCCACCGCACCCTTGACCTTCCCGGCGCGCCTGTATCGGGTACATCCCGATGGGAGTGGCCTCACCCCGTTGACCAACAATTCCACCGGGAAGGCCTCCCACCCGGTCTGGGCGCCGGATGGTTCGCTCTATTATGGTTTAAACGGAGCCAGCACGGAAACGGATGGCATCTACCACTATCTCCCGGCGGAGAATACGCATGCCCTGGTTGTCTCTGGTTCAAGCCTATACCCGCTCGGAATCTCTCCCGATGGGGAGTTCCTGATCTTTGAGGATGATGGAAACCTGAAGTTGTGGCAATTCCGCCTGGAAGATGTCGTGGCAGAGATCCCGATCCAAGGCGAAGCCCGCCCTATCTTTATTGGTTGGACGCAGGTCGCTCAGTGATGACCGCGACCTGTTTTTGTGATCCTTCCACCCATTGCGCCTGGCAACCCACCTCCTGGGCCGGATTCTTCCGGCCCGATCATGATCCGCCAGGTTATTCAGATCGGCTCGCATCTATTGTCTCACGATGAGGTAGTTTTTGAATCGATTTGTAGCATCAGGAGAAAATATCATGGCGAATACCCCATTTCCTTCCCGGCGAGCCCCCTTTTATGCCCAAGTGCCCGATGAGCAATGGAATAACTGGCGCTGGCAATTGAGCAACCGCATCAATACGCCGGAAGAATTTGAAAAAGTGATCCCCTTGACCGAGAGCGAGCGTAAAGCGCTCTCTTCCAAGGACCTTTTCCGGGTGGATATCACCCCTTACTTCATCTCATTGATCGACCCGGACGATCCGAACGACCCGGTGCGCAAACAGGTGGTCCCGACTGCCGGGGAGATGGTGCCTTTCACGGCGATGATGGAAGACTCGCTGTCCGAGGACCGCCACTCACCCGTGCCCGGCCTGGTGCACCGCTACCCGGACCGGGTGCTGATGCTGGTCACCACTCAGTGCGCCTCGTATTGCCGTTACTGCACCCGCTCGCGGATCGTCGGCGACCCTTCGGCGACCTTCTCGCGGGCCGAGTTCGAGATGCAGATCGAGTACCTCAAGCGGACGCCACAAGTGCGCGATGTGCTGCTCTCCGGAGGCGACCCGCTGGTGTTGGCCCCCAAAATACTGGAGGAGATCCTGCGCCGCCTGCGCGAGATCCCGCACATCGAGATCGTGCGCATCGGTTCGCGCGTACCGGTTTTCATGCCAATGCGCGTGACCGAAGAGCTGACGGATATGCTGCAGAAGTATCACCCGCTCTGGCTGAACATCCACGTGAACCATCCGAACGAGATCACCGCCGAGCTGGCAGAAGCCTGCGACCGGTTGACTCGGGCCGGCATCCCGCTGGGTAACCAGTCGGTGCTCCTGGCGGGGGTGAACGACAACGTACACATCCAGCGACGGCTGGTCCAGGACCTGGTGCGGATCAGGGTGCGCCCGTACTACCTGTACCAGTGTGACCTGGTCGAGGGCGCGGGACACTTCCGCACCCCGGTCGGCAAAGGGATCGAGATCATGGAAGGGCTGCGCGGGCATACTTCCGGCTACGCCGTTCCAATTTATATCATCGATGCTCCCGGCGGAGGCGGCAAGATCCCCGTTGCGCCCAACTACCTGCTGAGCATGTCCGATCACAAGGTCATCCTGCGGAACTTCGAAGGCTATATCACCACCTACGAAGAACCGGTGGACTACCACCCGAGGGACGCGGCCAGGTATACACTCAAGCGGCCAGAGCCCGGGCAGGAAGGCCTGACTGCGTTACTGGATGGCGAAGGCATGTTCATCAAGCCGGAAGGTTTCGACCAGATCCACGACCGGGATGGGATCCAGCACCGCTTGAAGGACGAGCGCAAGTGGGCCCCGCTGGGGATCGGATCTGGCGAAAAAGAGGCTGAAAAAGAGGGCGAAAAGCCGGATTCTAATGAACGATAGACTCCGGTAAGAAAAGAACAGGACAATTGTCCTCTGATTGCACGCCGTTTCGCCGCGTGGTAGAATGAAAGCGATATCATCGGGTGTACTAAACGAATGGAGGTAAGCAGTATGGAAAAGCAACTTGGCACCTTTGCAGTAAAAAAGGGCCTGGCGCAGATGCTCAAGGGCGGTGTGATCATGGACGTGGTCACGCCAGAGCATGCCAGGATCGCCGAGGATGCTGGAGCGGTGGCCGTCATGGCGCTGGAACGGGTGCCGGCAGACATCCGCGTGCAGGGGGGCGTGGCCCGCATGAGCGACCCCGAGCTGATCCTGCAGATCATGGATGCCGTCACCATCCCGGTGATGGCGAAGGTGCGTATCGGACATTTCGTCGAGGCCCAGATCCTGGAAGCTATCGGCGTGGATTACATCGATGAGTCTGAAGTGTTGACGCCAGCCGACGAAGCCCACCACATCAACAAGCACGATTTCAAAGTTCCTTTCGTGTGCGGATGCCGCAACCTGGGCGAAGCCCTGCGGCGCATCGGGGAGGGGGCGGCAATGATCCGCACCAAGGGTGAGGCCGGGACTGGCGATGTGATCGAAGCCGTGCGCCATGCCCGCTCGGTGTTAGGAGAGGTCCGCCGCCTGCAGAACATGCCCGAAGAGGAACTGATGAGCGCCGCCAAGGAGCTCGGTGCGCCCTACGACCTGCTGATCGAGACGCGCGCCCTGGGGCGCTTACCGGTGGTCAACTTTGCGGCAGGCGGCGTGGCTACGCCCGCCGATGCAGCCTTGATGATGCAGCTGGGCGTCGACGGTGTGTTTGTCGGCTCCGGCATCTTCAAATCGGGCGATCCGGCCCGGCGGGCTGCTGCGATCGTGAAGGCCGTTACCCATTTCAACGATGCGTACATCCTGGCAGAAGTCAGCCGGAACCTGGGTGAACCGATGGTGGGGCGGCAAATCTCATCCATCCCACACGGAGAGCTGATCGCCGGGCGCGGCTGGTAGCCTGACTTAGCCGTTGAATATGGGCTGTACCAAGGGGTTGGTAGTTTTATTTCTGTCCAGGGAGTAATGGGTCAAAAGACGAGGCTGCCTCATAGTACGAAAATCGGTGTGCTCGCCCTGCAGGGCGACTTTGCCGAGCACATCCAGATACTAAAGAACCTGGGCGTCGACGCGGTCGAAGTCCGCCTGGCCGAACAGCTGGCCGATCTGGACGGGCTGATCATCCCAGGCGGGGAATCGACGACGATCGGAAAACTGGCCCAGGATTACCAGCTGCTGGAGCCATTACGCCAGTTTGGCAAGGACAAGCCCATCTGGGGGACCTGTGCGGGTGCGATCTTCCTGTCCCGAGATGCGCGGCGCACCCAGCCACTCCTGGGGCTGATGGATATCACCGTCGAGCGGAATGCCTTCGGCCGCCAGGTAGAAAGTTTCGAGGTCGAGCTACGGGTCCCGGCCCTGGATCTGGTGGACTCTGAAAAGCGGCCCTTCCATGCCATCTTCATCCGGGCGCCATTGATCGAATCGGTGGAGGGCGAGGCGCAGGTGCTGGCAGCTTTGGAAGATGGACGGATCATCGCTGCTCAGGAAGGGCACCTGCTGGCGACCTCCTTCCACCCGGAACTAACGAGAGATGATCGTTTCCACCGGTACTTTCTTTCGTTAATTGAATGTCAGGCAACTTGAGTCCCTGGCAAGGTACAGGCATTATAAACGAATGAACATCCGATTGTTTGACTGGCGCGATCTGCCCGTTCTGATCCGTTACCGGCGTCATGGCCTGTTTTTCGATAATGCGCTGGTGCTGACGCGCGGGCCGGTGCTGGTTCCGGCGGTGGCGATGATGTCTTATTTTGCATCAGCAACCGGCATCTTTACATATCTGTGCACCGGACATAACCACACCGGCGGTCCGCTGATGGGACAGGTCGCCCATAATCCGGGCTCGGCGGTGGGACGCTTAAGTTTCCTGGCGCCTGAGACCGCGCTCGAATCGGATGGATTGCCCGCCTTGTTGGAGTACATGGTAACGAAGCTGGGGAAGCGTGGGGCGATGCACATGCTGGCAGAGGTGGACGAGCGCTCGGAGGCTTTCGAAATGCTACGCCACTCAGGCTTTGCCACCTACGTCCGCCAGCGTATCTGGCGCCTGCGAGGGGGATCGCCCGACCCGGTCAAGGAGCGGGCCTGGCGTCCTGGCAGAGACAGGGACATCCTGGCGGTGCGATCGCTTCACAATGTCCTGGTGCCAGGCCTGGTCCAGCAGGTCGAGCTGCCTCCTGGCAATCACCTGCACGGCCTGGTGTATTACCTGGATGGCGAGCTGCTGGCTTACGCAGAACTTCACTACGGCCCGCGCGGGATCTTTATCCAACCTTACATCCACCCCGACGCCGAACTGGTTGGGAGTATGCTTGTCGAGTTACTGCGCGACCTGCCTGGCCGGAGGAAGCGACCCGTCTATATGAGTATCCGGTCCTACCAATCCTGGATCGAGCACTCCTTGGAGGAATTGGGGGCCGACGCCAGCCCGAACCAGGCTGTATTGGTCAAACACCTGGCGATCGCCAAGCGAGTGAGCCAGTCCTTCGCTTTGCCTGCCCTGGAAAGCGGGCATCAAGAAATGACGGCCCCATTTATTAAATCGGAGAGTAAGTTTGGGCGCGGTCTCCAGACCACGCATCAGGAAGCGGAGATCTTCGTTTCAAAAAAGAATTAAGAATATGACTCAACGTCGAATTACAGACGACTTACAGGCGTTAATGGATGTCCTGCCGCCTCCGATTGCACAAGCCGTCGTGACAGCTAACGACAGCGACAATCTTTTAGAGGTGATCATGGATCTGGGCCGGGTTCCGACGGCTCGCTTCGTCGACCGCGAGATCGTGCTGAGCTCGATCGAGATCGGCCGGGCGGAACTGGATTATGTGGTGGGCCGGATTGGAGAATTCGACGCGGACAATCGCGCCGGGCTCGAGCGCACCCTGCACCGCATCTCGGCTATTCGCAACCGCCGCAGGCACATCGTCGGCCTGACTTGCCGGGTCGGCCGGGCGGTTTACGGCACGACTGACATCATCCAGGATCTGATCGAGAGCGGTAAAAGTCTGCTGATCCTGGGCCGGCCGGGTGTGGGTAAGACCACCCAGTTACGTGAGGCTGCCCGCATCCTGGCCGAGAACAAGCGCGTGGTGATCGTGGACACCTCGAACGAGATCGGCGGCGACGGCGACGTGGCTCACCCTGCCGTGGGGCGAGCACGCCGTATGCAGGTTTCCATGCCGTCCCTGCAACACGAGGTGATGATCGAGGCGGTCGAGAACCACAACCCTGAAGTGATCGTGATCGACGAGATCGGCCGGGAGCTGGAGGCGGAGGCGGCGCGCACCATCGCCGAGCGCGGCGTGCAGCTGATCGGCACCGCCCATGGCAACAGCCTGGAGAACCTGCTACTCAACCCGACCCTGTCTGACCTGGTGGGGGGGATCGAATCGGTGACTCTATCGGATGAGGAAGCCCGCCGGCGCGGCACCCAGAAGACCGTGCTCGAGCGGCGTTCTCCGCCGACTTTTGACGTGTTGATCGAGATCCAGACCCGCGACCGCCTGGCAGTGCACCTGGATGTCGGGGAATCGGTCGACTCGCTGCTGCGTGGGGCGCCGCTACCCCCCGAGATCCGCTCACGCGGGCTGGACGGGGAAATCCATACGGAGAAAGCCTTGATCCCGGCGGCTGCCCGCCAGACTTTCCAGACGCAAGGCTTCCGCCGGCAGGCGAATGGAGGGTCTGCCAGGGGGAGGGCGATGCAAGAAGGCCAGGCGTTCTCTCAGCCGGTGCGCCCCGGGGCAGGCGAGGCTCCTCTGAAAACCGTACGTATTTATCCGTACGGCGTCGCCCAGAACCGGCTCTCCCAGGCTGCCAAGCGCCTGAGTGTTCCGGTGATGGCGGTCAAGGATTTCTCAGAAGCCGACGTCGTCGTTACCCTGCGCTCTTACTACCGCAAGCGCCAGCGCCCGATCGTGGACGCCGAGCAGCGTGGGCTGCCGATTCACGTCCTGCGATCGAACACGGTCAACCAGATGCAGCAGTTCTTGAGCGACCTGTTCAACCTGTCCCGCGTCTCCGGCGAGGAGCAGGTGGTCGAACGCGCCCTGGAGGAAACCGAGGGAGCCATCAGCGCGGTCCTGAACGGCGAGCGCTGGGTGGAACTGCCCCCGGCCTCGGCCTACATCCGCCGCCTGCAGCACGATTTGGCCCGCCAGGCGAACCTGACCTCCCACTCCTATGGGAAGGAGCCATACCGCCGGGTGCGCATCTTCCGGGAATAAGCCGCTGGCCTGACGTTAACGAGCCCATGTTCATCACGCTTGAAGGACCGGATGGCAGCGGGAAGACCTCCCAGGCAGCCGAGTTGGGCGAATTCCTCCGCCAGGAGGGTTACGAGGTATTAATCACCCGCGAGCCCGGGGGGACTGCGATCGGCGATCAGATCCGCGCCATCCTCTCCAGGCTGGAGAACAGCGAGATGCACCCGCGCACGGAGACCCTGCTGTTCCTGGCGGCGCGCGCCCAGCTGGTCGAGCAGGTGATTCTGAAGCACCTGGAACGGGGCGGCGTGGTGATCTGCGATCGTTATGCGGATTCCACCCTGGCTTACCAGGGGTATGGTCACCAAAACGACCTGGCGCACATCCAGAGCCTGATCGACTTCGCCACTGGCGGGCTGAAGCCGGATTTGACGCTGTTGCTAGACCTGGACGTCGAGGTTGGCCTGCGCCGGCGGGCGCAGGGCGGGGAATGGAACCGGATGGATGCCTATGACCTGGAGGTCCACCGGCGGGCGCGCCGGGGATATCAGCAGCTGGCCCAGGCCGAGCCGGGGCGCTGGGTGACCATCGATGCTGCCCAGACGCCCAAGATGGTGCAGGCTGCCATCCGGCAGGTGGTCGTGGAGAGGCTTGGGGAGAAGGACCTGAGCCGGGCAGCCTAGCTGCTGGAGCCGGTCAGGCGCGCCGATCAAACCGGCTCAATCTCCGAAGTCGTCTCCCAACCCGCCGGCCTCGCTGCCGAGGTCGGGGATGGCGGACTCGATCTCCTCCGGGCTCTGCCCGGCCTCCAGGCGGTCGACGACTTCATCGAATTCGGGGCCGAGTTCCTCACCCATCTCGGAGCTCATCTGGCGCATCATGCGCGCCATGGCCTGCGGGTCATCCTCCAGCCCGGCCAGGCTGTCCGGATCGGCCAGGGAGTCCAGGCGGCTTTCTTCGGAGCGGGCAAAACGTACCCGGCCGATGCGCCGCTGGACCCGATCGCTCTGACAGTGGGGACAGTGCAAACTTGGCTTGCCTGGCAAACTTTGCTTGCCCTGCAAGCTAAGCTTGCCATAATCGTTGTAGGACAGGTATACTTCAAAACGGCGTTTGCAGTTCAGACACCGGAATTCGTAATTGGGCATCAAGTGTTCTCCATTACTTGTTCTTGTGCCTGATTATACCTTTTAGAGAGGTTGCCTGTGATGACCCGCACTACCGATCCTTTTCGTCCGGTGGAGCAGGAACCCCTGTTGATCGTGATATCCGGCCCTTCAGGAGTGGGTAAGGACAGCATCATCCAGCGCATGAAGTTGCGCAGCTTGCCGGTACACTTCGTGGTAACCGCTACTACCCGCGCGGCGCGACCGGAAGAAGTGCATGGAGTAGATTATTTATTTATGACCTCTGACCAATTCGCAGAGACGATCGAACAGGGTGAGCTGCTGGAGTATGCGATCGTATACAACGACTACAAAGGCATCCCGAAGGACCAGGTCCGCCAGGCGCTGGCCAGCGGTATGGACGTGATCATGCGCATCGACGTCCAGGGAGCAGCCCGGATTCGCGAGATCTGCCCTGGGGCGCTGCTGATCTTCGTCACCACCCAAAACGAGGAGGAGATGGTCCAACGCCTTAAGCAGCGCAAGACGGAGACTCCGGAGGGGCTCAAGTTGCGCATCGCCACCGCTCGACAGGAACTCAAGCGATTGGGGGAGTTTGATTATGTGGTGGTAAACCAGGAAGACCGGCTCGATGAAGCGGTAGACACGATCTTAGCGATCATCCGCGCCGAGCACCACCGGGTCAACCACCGAAAGGTATCCCTGTGATCGAAGATCCAAACCGTCCAGACACCCAATCTCCGCCTTATCAGGATTTTGACTCGACGCGCCCTCCCATCGCACCACCGGAACCCCAGCGCGCCCTGGTCAGTATCCCGCAAACGCGGCCATTCGTCACCTATACACTGCTGGGCCTGAACGTGCTGATCTATCTCCTGCAGTTAGCCAGCCAGTCGATCTACGGCGTGGATCTGGTCGCGGCGATGGGTTTGAAGGCCAACGAACTGATCGTAAGCGGGGAATTGTGGCGGCTGTTCACTCCCATGTTCCTGCACGGCTCGATCCTGCACCTGGGGTTCAATATGTACGCCCTGTTCATCTTCGGCCCGGGGTTGGAGCGACATTACGGTCACGGGCGGTTTATCGCCCTCTTCCTGCTGGCCGGGTTTGCCGGGAATGTGGTGTCGTTCATGTTCTCGGAGGCGCCCTCGTTGGGCTCGTCGACAGCCATCTTCGGCCTGCTAGGCGCGGAAGGTGTGTTCCTGTATCATAACCAGCGCCTGCTGGGCGGCTCGGCGCGGCGCGCCCTGAACAACATCATCGTGATCGCCGTGATTAACTTCATGATCGGCCTGCAGCCGGGAATCGACAACTGGGGGCACCTGGGCGGGCTGCTGGGCGGCACATTGTTCGCCTGGCTGGGCGGCCCCCTGCTTGCGGTCGAAGGCATCTACCCGGACCTGCGACTGGCGGATACCCGCGAGCCAAGGCAGGTGTTCGTGGCCGGCGTGCTGGACGTGCTGGTCTTCGGTGCGCTCGCCTTCGGTACGATTTATTCGCGCGCTGGTTAGGTGATTGGCTGATATTTTTTAGTAAGTCCAGGCGCTTGACGGCCAATCAAACGAGCAAACCGCCGATCAGATGCAGGACTGGGACAGTAACCTGGGGCGGTTTGCTCAGGTGCTGCGCAACTCCACGATGTCCCCGTCCTGGAGCACGTAATCGCGAGACACCCGCTGCCCCTCGAAGGCGGTGCTGCCCCACACCCGGGCAGATTTCAGCTTCTCGAAGAAATCCCGGTGGACTTTTCCCGCCAGGTCGTTCACCGTGCTGCCGCGCTTGAGCGCGAATGGCCGGTTCAGGTCGGCCTCTTTTCCGGGGGGTTTGGCATACACCCGGATGATATCCAGGTGGGTGAAGATCACGTGTTTTAGCCAGTCCAGGTTGCGACCTGTGGTAGCAGAGACTGGCAGCAAGGACCATTGGCCTTCCAGCAGCTCGCAACAGATTTGGAATAGATCGTCCATGCGCGCGTCGTCGTACTTGTTGATCGCAACGACCAGCGGTAGGTAAGCGGCGCGGTCCGGCGCAGAGCGGTCTAGCGCGCCAGCAGCGGGCTTAAACTGGGCCGGGACGATGTGGTGCTGATCGAGCATAGTCAGGGTATCGTCCAGCTGCTGGAGCGGATCTTCCAGCAGGTCGATGACCAGCAGCAGCAGGTCTGCCCGGCGGATCAGGTCGAACAGCTCAGGCTCCAGGTACTCGCGGTCGGTGGAAGGGGTATCGACCAGCTGCACCTGGACATTTTCCACCTCCATCATGCCTGGGGTGGGCTTCCAGGTGGTGTACAGGGCGGGGGAGACCTGCGGCTCTGCGTGGGTCAGGGCGG
>Ga0209751_10006163_pt1 | contig 11161 bp, 10 predicted proteins | sample RifCSP13_1_FD_184019 | JGI IMG/M metagenome (GOLD analysis project Ga0209751, IMG submission 184019) | Soil microbial communities from Rifle, Colorado - Rifle CSP2_sed 13_1 (SPAdes) (version 2) | ecosystem: Environmental > Terrestrial > Deep subsurface > Rock core/Sediment | place: Rifle...
CCCGCGGTGCGCGGGTCCGGTTCCTCGGGGCGGTGCCGCACGAAGCGATGCCGCAGCTCATGAACGCCGCGGACCTTCTCGTCCTTCCCTCAGAGTACGAGGGGCTGGCGACCGTGGCGCTCGAGGCACTCGCGTGCGGGACGCCGGTCGTCGCGACCCCGGTCGGAGGGCTCGTGGAGGTCGTCCGCCAAGGTCGCACGGGCTGGCTCGTCGAGGACCTCGAGGGTCTCGGTCGAGTCCTCTCGCAGGCCCTCCCGCTCGCTTCCGAGCTCCAGACGGAGTGCGTCGCGGCGGCTCGGCCCTACGCGTGGGACGCAATCCTGGACCGCATCCTCGCCGTGTATCGGGAGGCCCTCGCGTGAGTCTCCTCCGGCGCTGGCCCTCCGCGGACCGCTTCCAGCTCGTCGAGAGCAAGTTCGCGCGGATCCTCGAGCTGTGCGAAGGCAAGGACGTGCTCGACTGCGGTTGCATCGGCGACATCGCGGAGACCGCGGAGGAGGCCCGCCAGGCGAGCCATGAGCAAATCGCGAAAAGGGCCAAGTACTGTCTCGGCATTGACGTGTGGAAGGACGAGGTCGAGAAGCGGAAGGCCATGGGCTACAACGTCGTCCACGGGAACGTCGAGACGATGGACCTCGGGCGGCGGTTCGACGTGATCGTCGCGTCCGACCTCATCGAGCACCTGGCGAACCCGGGGATGTTCCTCGAGAGGTGCCGCGAGCACCTTCAGGACGACGGCGCGCTGTGCCTCGTGACGCCGAACGCGCATTCGCTGAACACCGCCGCCAAGGCGTTCCTCGGCGCGAAAGTGGCGGTGAACCCGGAGCACACGTGCTGGTACGACCCGACGACCTTGAAGCAACTCCTCGCGCGCCACGGATTCCGGCCCGCGGAGGAGTACTGGCAGGACTACCAGCGGTCCCCGCTCGTCCATCTCTGCGTTCGCCTCCGCCCGAATCTGGCGGCGCACTACATCGTCATCGTGCGCAAGGGGGCCGCCACGTGAAGCTCGGGCGGCGGACCGTGTATGCCCTCATGCTCGGCCTCGTGGCCCTCAACCTGCTCGTCCGCTTCCCGAGGACCGAGCACGAGACCGGGGTGGACTCCTTCTTCATCCACAACCTCGCGACCGCGATCACGGAACAAGGCCGCGCCGCCTGGATCCTGAACCCGCTGGGCTACTTCGGATGGTACCCGCTGTCGTATCCGGGCTCAGGGCCCTTCCTGATCTCGGGGCTGGCGCAGGTCGCGGACATCACGGGGGAAGGATCCATCCTCGCCCTGTCCCTCCTTTACGGCGTCCTCGGCCCGCTCGTCGCGTTCCTGATGGCGCGGGCGTTCCGTCAGGACGACCTCTTCGCCCTCAGCACCGCGCTTATTTTCTCCCTCGCCCCGCGCTTCATGAGCTTCACCTTGTGGTCCGCGTCCACGAGGAACCTGTTCATGGTGCTCATCCCCGTCTTCCTCTGGGCGTTGGTTCGGAGCTACCGGCGACCGACGCGTTCGAACCTCGTCGTCCTCATCTCCTCGCTCGTCGTCATGCTGGCGACGCACCGCCTGACAATCCTGCTGGCCGTGATCGTCCTCGCCTTCGTGATGGCGTACGTCTTCATCCTCCTTCACGGGGTGTCGCGCGTGCGGTTTCCGCGCCTGCTCCTCTCGCGGAGCGTTCGGAAGTGGACGCCGCGGCTTGCGCTCATCGCCATCGCCGGGATCGCGGGCTTCATGCTCTTCGGGACGGAGGTCTTGAAGGAATACTCCGCGGGGGAGATCTGCACAGGGGAGTCCCTCCCGGATCAAGTCTGCAATCTCGGGGTGAGCATCACGCGCAGCGTCGGCCTCGTGCTCCCGTTCGTCATCGTCGGCGTCGTCGCGCTCGTCCGAGAATACAACAAGGGATTTATCGAGGCGTTTCTCGTCTTCTCCCTCCTCGCCCTGATCCCCACCCTCTTCCTCCGACAATACACGGGCTTCTACATCCTTCCGTTCCTGGCGTTGTTCGGCGCCTTCGGCGTCGTCGGCCTCTTGCGGGCGCTCCGGAAATATCCGCGCATGGGGAAGGCGGTCGTCGTGGCCTCCGTCGTGGCGATCTCCGGATTCTCGATCGGGATCCTGGAGATCGAGGTGGACCGGACCACAAGCGTGTCGAGCGGCACGTATTCGACCGCACTGTACCTCGCCTCGCTGCCGGGTGGAAACTTCGTCGCGAACGAAGGGCTGATGGGGGTTCGCGTGGCAGCCATCTCGGGCCGTAGCGTGCTGCCGGTTGGCGGCGCAGGCACGACGAGCCAGAGCCCCGAACTGCTCGTGATGGGGCTGTACGAGCCCTCGGAGATTTTCGCTCGTGAGGACCGCATCCCCCTCGGAGAGCTGACGATCGAGGACGATTCTCCCTTCCGCGTCGAAGGGATCGACTCCCTGCTCGACTGGCAAGTCCGCATCCTCTTCCTCCGAGCCGATCAGGTCGCGAATCGCACGATCGAGGAGCACGCCCTCGTGTACTACGTCGAGCTCGAGGACTTTCGGGGGGCGTATTCCGCCTTCGGGAACACGTACCGCGGCGACCCGTTCAGTAACTTCGCCCTTTCCTGCCAGGCGACTCGGTACAAGATCTACGACGGATCCAGCGAGGACATCTTCTACGCGTTCGCGCCGCCCAGATGACCTGCCACCCGAACCGCGCGACCGTAAGCCTCCTCATAGGACCGAACGCATTGTTCCAGGTTGTATGAAGAGGCGACGAGCGAACTCGCGCGAGCGCCCATCGCCTCGCGTCCCGCCCGGGAAGAGGCCGCCTCCACCATCGCCGATTCCAACCCAGCCTGGTCCCCGGGGTCGACGAGCCACCCCGTTTCCCCGGGACGGACGACCGCGGGCATGTCCCCGACGGTCGTCACGACCGCGGGAAGTCCGGCCGCCATAGCCTCGAGCAGGCTGATGGGGAGCCCTTCGTGAAACGACGGCAACACGAACACGTCCGCCACCGCCAGATGGTCCGAAGGCGTTTCGACGAGGCCGACGAACTCGACGTCACGCGAGAGTCGGCCCTCCTGGGAGCGAACCTCCGCTTCCACGGCCTCGTCCACCGGGCCCACGGCAACGAGCCGGGTCTCCTCGGACCGCGATCGAACGGCGGCGAAAGCGTTCAGGAGGACCAGAAAGCCCTTGTCCTTCGAAATCCGCCCGAGGAAGAGAAAGGCGCATCCCCGGGCCCGCGCGGGTGCGGATTGTCGCAGGGCGTCCACGCGCGCCCGGATCGCCCCGGCATCGACGCCATTCGGGATGACGATCCCCCCGCCCCGGAACGACTCTCTCAGGGAGGACGCCACGAAGACGAGACCGTGGGGCGCGCGAAGCGAGAGGCGCTCGGAGAGGTCGAACACCCAGCCGCGGAGGCCCGTCGGGCGAGGAGAACGGCCGTGCACCGTGAGCACGACGCCCTTGCCGAGGATGCGGGCCAGGGTGGCGGCCGCAACCGATTGCGGATGGAGCTGCTGCACGTGGATGAGGTCCGTCGTCTTGCGAAGCCGCCACACCTGGCGGACCGCGAGCCATGCAAGGCGGAAGTTCCCGAACCCCTGGGGTGCGGTCCCCTCCGGCAGGAGGGCGCGGACTTCGTGGCCCCGTGCGCGCAACCGATCCGACAGAGCGTGGACGAAGGAGACGACCCCCGTCGCCCTCGACCCATAGGGGGACAGGAGCAGGATGCGCACGTCGCGCCATCCTAGGGTCCGTATATAATCCATGGCGGCCCGATTCGCACTTTCGCGGCACGGCAGGCGTTTCCGCTCGGGGGGCCGAGATTCGCGTCGATACCATTAACCGCCGCACGAGGTTCCGCGCAGACGTTCCCGGGCGGGACCCGATGAACCTTCTGTTCCTCGCCCTCGATATCGATCTCTCCATGCCCCGAGGCGACTCCATCCACGTGAGGGAGCTCGCGCGCTTTCTGGCGGCGCGAGGCCACCGGGTAGACCTCGTGACGGCCACGAAGGGCGGGGTCGATGTGCCGGGCGTGCACCACCACGAAAGACCCGGATCAGGGGACGTTCGAATCGTGCGGTTCTGCTGCGCGGTCGCCCGCGGCTCCCCCTCGGAGGTCATCTACGAGCGTCGCCTCTCCCCAAAAATCGCGTTCGGGGTGAACCGCCTCCTCGGACTCCCGTACGTCGTCGAGATCAACGGCATCGAGGAGGAGGCGGCGATGCAGGGGCGTGCGAGGAGGTCCGCGATCCGCGGCGTGAAACATCGCGTGCGGCGGCGAATGTTTCTCAAGGCGCACGGGGTCGTGACGGTGAGCGACCTGCTCGGAGAGGCGGTCCATAGAAGATACGGCCTCCCGAGGGAACGAGTCTTCGTCGTGCCGAACGGAGTCGACACGGACCGGTTCCGGCCCATGGAACCAAGCGCCGCGCGAAGGCAGCTCGCGTGGCCGGCGGCGCCTTGGGTCGTTTTCGTGGGCAACCTTGTCACGTGGCAGGGGCTCGACACGCTTGTGAGGGCGGCTCCCGAGGTCATCGAGGGGTGCGGGGCGCGAATCGCAATTGTCGGGGACGGTCAGATGCGATCCACCCTCGAGACCTTGGCCGAAAACCTGGGGATCGCGGATCGGGTCGTGTTCGTCGGCTCCGTTCCGTACGAGGATGTGCCCACGTACATCGGCGCCGCGAGCGCATGCGTGGCACCCTTCACACGCGCAAGAAACGAGGCCATCGGACTCTCCCCGCTCAAAGTGTACGAGTACCTCGCGTGCGGTCGACCTGTCGTCGCGAGCGGCGTCCCTGGAATCTCGGAGCTCCTCCAACGGTCGGGCGCGGGGCTCCTCGTCCCGCCGGACGATCCGCGGGCGTTGGCGGCAACCCTTCGAGAGGTCCTCGAGGACCCGACGCGGGCACGAGAAATGGGGGATCGGGGACGCGCCTTTGCGGTCAACGAGTGCTCCTGGGGTCGAACCGCTGAGAGTGTGGAGCGTGTCCTGAAGTCCGCCGTGCAGGCCGGATGACCAAAGCCTCCGACGATGGCGGTGGGTTCATCTCCCCCCGCTCCATCCGGCGCGGCGGAGGCAGCGGTTGAACTTCCTGGCGGTCGGCGCCCATCCGGACGACGTGGAACTCGGGTGCTTCGGCACGCTGCTCGAGAAGAAGCGCGAGGGCCACGGGGTGTTCGCCGTCGCCCTGTGCCCGGGCAAGTACGGCCGGCACTCGTTCGACGAGGTCGAAGAGCGCTGGAGCCGGGCCCGGAAGATCCTGCGCGCGGGGAAGGGCAGGGGGGACTACGTCCTGGGGAAGTTTCCGATCGGCGGTCTCACGCACGGCTGGGACACGGTAGGCTTCGTGGACAATCTCGTGAAGGAATTCGACATCAACGCGGTCATCACGCACCACTACGGGGAAGCACACCAAGATCACGCCGCGACCCAGCGCATCGCGTCCAGCGCGGCCCGCCGCCACGTCGACGCCTTCTGGCTATGGGAGTCGTCGATCTACACCCACCGCAACGTCTTCCCGTTCCGCCCCCAGCTGTACGTCCCCCTCTCGAAGGCGTCCTTCGACGGGAAGATGGAAGCGCTGGAGGGGTACCGGGACGCGGGCCTCCTCGAGCCCCAGGAGGTCGAAGCGCACCGCCACCTCGCGCAGTACCGGGGCGCGGAGCTCCGCAGGGACTACGCGGAGGCGTTCGAGGTCGTCTGGCAGGTGCAGACGGGATAGGCGACGATGATGCGCCGCCGCGCGAATGCGCGGAAACGGCGGAGGATTCGTACCGCCACGATTCACGCGTCCGATGTGAAAGCTAAAGGGAGGGAAGCGATTCGTCGGCCGTCCCGTGTACCCTGATCCCGAGTCGGATGTGGAGCGCCGAGCCGCCATACAGTGCCGTGAGTATCACGAGCATCAACGAGGGACGATGGACCTGGAAGCCAAGCGGCGCGCCCTCGCCGCGTTCGCGAGGCGGACGTACGAGGAGAGGCTAGGCCTTCAGCCGACACCGGGAGAGCTGGCGACCCTCGGGGGACTCGCGGATCCTGAGACCATGCTGGTCGAGATCGCGCATGACGGCCAGTTGCCCCACCTGGGGATCGTTCGCATGGTACTGAAGGCGAACGCGATCGCGCGTCAAGACCGGCGAGGCGCGACGCTCTACCTGATCGGGAATCACTATTCGCCGGACATGCGGCCGGACAACATCCATTTCGGAATGCCCCTCCGGGGAAGTCCGCCGAACCTGGTGAAGCACCCGCCGAAGCTGAGGATCGGAAAGTCGAACGCCCGGACGCCCTTCCGCCTGCTTCCGCCGCCCAAGCTCGACGAACTCTCCTCGCTGCGGGCGCTCGTCCTTCAATTTGCGGAGCACAACCTCGCGCACGAGCGAAAGTCCGGAGTCCGTTTGGAGGAAAGCGCCCGCATCAAGGTCGAAGAGCGACTCGACGACCTCTTCGGCCTTCTGAAGCGCGCCTCCGAGGAAGTGGAGAATCTGGGAGACTGGCTGATCCGCGTGCAGCACGATCTGCTCCAGAGGATGCTCGGCCGGGACGCGGACGGAATCGTCTTCCTGCCGATGGCCGAACTCACGGAATTGTTCCGGGACGAGCTCGAGCGACTCGCACACGGGCGGGACGTTGCGAGGCAGCCGGGGGGACGCCCTACGGACCGAGCGAATCCTCAGGAGTCGACCTCGTTGTTCTGGGTCTACTGCCCACGCTGCTTCCGCCGTACTCGGGTGGCCTCGCAGCCGGATCTGACGGTCGCACACGTCTGCGCCGTCTGCGGCCATCGTCAGACGCTGGCCGGCACAGAGCTATGGCGGTGGTTGATGCCGGACATCGCCGGGTACGAAGCGGGCCTCTTCCGCCTCGGCATCGGCGGCTGGGTCATCGGCTCGCTGGCGCCATACCATGAGGAGATCGAGCGCTTGTACCGGGAAGAATACGGGGAGGCGATGCCCCCCAAGTTCCTGCTTGCGAGCGTGCCCATGTTCCGAGGCACGGGCGACCCCCCGGAAGGCTACGGCAAGACGCGCCTCCTACGAGCATGGCTGGAAGCCGAACCCCCCGCCCTCGCGGCCGCCCTCCTTGCGCCTTGGAACGAGAATCCCCGCATTCGGTCCGATTTGCTCCCGGACGCTCCGTGAACATCAATTCAGGTACCGCACCAGACTTTTCATACTCATCAAACAGCCCTTTCTTCCCGAGATGACGCTGGAGTACGTCGGCCTCCGGATCCTCGAGGCGCTCGCGAGGGCGCGCCGCCAGCTCACGATGGATCAGCTGCAGGAGGAGTCCGGCCGCCGCGGGTTCCCGATCCCCCAGGCGAGCCTTCGTGACGGCCTGCGGAAGCTCCGGGAAGCCGGACTCGTGGACGTTCTGGTCCTTGCGGGCGGCGAGACGGAGGAGTTCGCGGGCGCTCGAATCACGGATCAGGGCGAGCGCAAGATACGGAGCATCGTGCGTCTCTGAAGTCATTCCGTGGCGAGGCCGCAGGCTCGGCGGTGGTCACGCGGCGTGTTTCTCGAGGGAAGGACTGGGTGCCGGCGGTCGTGCACAGGCCGGACATCGCCCTTCCGTGGTCAAGCATTCCATGTGGTAGAACCGGCCGCAGACGCACCGCGTGGCGGGAATCGCGGGGGTGAGCACGATCCCGCAGATGCCGCAGAACGTGCCGCGGCGCTTCGGCAGCACGGCTTGCGCCACGATCCCGGCCTGGGTTGAGGAATCCCGTGGCAGGAATCGAAAGAGCGCCATCCAGAACAGGGCGATCCACGCGAGGAAGATGATCCAACCCAGATTGCTGTGGGCGATCAGCAAGTTGTTGACGCCCTCCTGTGGGGTGTCGTACTTGTAACCGATGTAGGCGATGGCGACCATGCGGAGGATGTTCGCGAGGTACGCGAGGAAGACGCCGAGAGCGAAGAAGGCGACGACGCGTTTCGTCAACCGTTTCTGCTCCGTCATCACGAACGCCGTGAACGCGGACGCGAAGATTGCGAAGCTGTAGATCCCGGAACACGCACTCGTGATGACCACGGTCACCCAAAGACCGCCTTCCGTCCGGAAGGTCAGCCCGGGCGCGGTGCTGCCTGCGACGGGTCCCAGCGTCGTGGGAATCCCGATCGCGTTCATGATCGCCCCCGTCTCCGGCGCCAGCGCGACCCAAGAGTAGGCGTCGACGCTCTCATTGATGTCCCCAAAGGCCCTCAGGAAGAGGAGGGGGAGGACGAGGATGAGCGAGAGCGTGAAGGCGAAGAGGAAGACGAAATCGCGCTCCCTCCCGTACCGCTGGGGCACGAATCGATAGGCGATGAGCATCCCTCCTGCCAGAAGGGCGGCCTGGTCGTGCTCGAGGAGCTCCGGCGTCACCGCCAAGAAGGCGTTGTAGGCGAGATCCGCGACGATGACCGCGATTCCGAAGACGGGAAACAGGGGGATAAGCCGCCCGTCCAAGGTCGCCCACCATAGGAACCGATGCGCGAGCGTGTCGCCCGGCGAGCGGGGTCCTCCTTTGGCGGTGGGCCAGAACACGAGCGCGAGGATCGCGAGACCCGCCGCCAAGAGGGGCACGGGCACCCAGCCCACGTCCCCTTTCGGCCGGTTCACGAGGAGGTCGGCGCCCGCGACGACGAGGATGAGGCCGGCGACGACGAGGACGTTTCGGTGACCCTTCGCCCACCCGACGACGTTCCGGAACTCCATACGCGCGCGTTCATCGGAGGGGCGCGTATAAAAAGGCTTGTCGCCCCGTGTCATCCGTGCGAGGATTCCCGGAGGGAACGAACGGCGGGGCTTTGAAATAGCGCCGCGGGGTTGCCCGAGCGGAACACCATGAAAGTCGTGGCGGGGTCCGCCTCCCTCGGCCTCGGGAAGGAGCTTGCCCGCAACCTCGAGGCGGGGATGGTCGAGGTCGCGTTCGAGAAGCACCCCGGCGGGTTCCCGGACGGGGAGCGGTATGTCCGCCTCCTGGGGACCGTTCGCGGGGAGGACGTCGTGCTCGTCCAGTCGACCCACCCGGACGACAAGATCGTCGAACTCCTGCTGTTGCACGATGCGATCGATGGCGGGGGGGCGCGGAGCGTCACCCTCGTGATCCCGTACTTCGGGTACGGCCGCCAGGACAAGAAGTTCGAGCCGGGAGAACCCGTGAGCGCCCGGGCTCTCGCGAAGCGCCTCCAGATCGGCGTGCAGGCTGTGTACACGGTGAGCGTCCACGAGCTCGGGGTCCTCGGGTTCTTCGACGTGACCGCCAGGGACGTGAGTGGGATGCCCGCGATTGCACGCTACCTCGGAGGCAAGGGGATCGACTCCGTCCTCGCGCCGGACGAGAATGCACAACGCTTCGCGCGTGAGGTCGGGGAGGCCCTCGGCACGGACTGGGACTTTCTGGAGAAGCGGCGAATCGACAGCTACACCGTCGACGTGACGCCGAAGTCCATGGACGTGAAGGGCCGCCACGTCGCGATTGTGGACGACGTGATCTCGACGGGCACCACGATCGCGATCGCCGCCAAGATGCTCCGAGAGCAGGGGGCGAAGCGCGTCGTCGCCGCCTGCGTCCACGGCCTGTTCGCCGCCAACGCGCTCCAGCGCCTTCAGGCGTGCGACGAGGTCATCGCCACGGACACGTTGCTCAGCCCGGCGACCCGGGTTTCCGTTGCGCCCGAGCTCGCGGCCGCGATCCGGTGATCACGTCGCAGGCTTGCAGAGGTTCGTCGGCCTCTCGAGATACCGGTTGAACGCGATCACCGCGATGGACAGGCCGTAGTCCGCCATCCGCTGGATCCCGTCGACGATGTTCCGGAACCCGAGCATGACCGCGGGCTCGTCGACCTCATCGAACAAGAGCCGCATGAACTTCTGCTCCTTTTTCTTCATCTCGTCCCGCGTGAGAATTGCCTGGTTTGCGAGCTTCAGGTCTCGGGACAGGAGGCCCCCGATGCCCTTGCTGTACACGTCCCGCACGCCCTGCGCGAGTTCCCGAAGAGACCGTATCAGCGCGGTGGGCACGTCCACGTCGTTCTCGATAAGCTCGATTACGTTGCGCGCGATGTCCTCCCCGTAGTCCGCGACCGTCTCCAGCTCCTTCGCGATGAGCCGGTATCCGGCGATCTCGAGGCGGTTCCGCAGGCCCAGCTGCTCGAGGAGGGAATCGTCCGTCTGCGCGCTCAGAAGGAGCCGGACGAGGAGCCAGTACATCATGTCCGCGTCGTCCTCGCGGCGGAGCGCATCCTCTGCGAGGCGGCGGTCCTTCGTCACGAGCGCTTCGATTGACTCGTCCAGCATCGTGCCGCTCAGGTTGTACAGGCGCTTGATCAGCGGGTCGACGGGGTATTTCCCCGGGTCGATCGAGCATTGGAGCGTAATCCGGGAGGCGGTCTCCTCGATGATCCCCATGCCCATGAGGCGGCGTGCCGCTTCCCTCGCCTCCGTGACATGTTCCGACTTCAGGCGACCGGAGGCCTTGATGACGAGCCTCTCGCGCCCGAGCACGTAGTTGCCGACGATCACGCGGTGCAGGATGCCGGGCTCGTCGCAGAGGTCCGCGTTGATGACATAGTCAGGTTGCCCCTTCGTCCGGATCGCCATCGCCGCCGGGGTCAGCTTGAGGTGGGACCCATCCTCCTCGAGGAACACCTGATCCCCCTGTTTCAGGCCGTACTTCTCGACCCACACCTTGGGGAGGGAGATCGTGAGCGTCGATGTGCCGACCTTCTGGACCTTCCTGCTTTCCATGCCGTCGCCTCCTTCGTTCGAACAGTATGGTATCCTCCGCGCGCGTATATATATGGCGAACGGCGGGCGCGCGAGCCACGACGAACGCTTTTTGTACCTGCCCCCCGCATCGACCCGCGCGCGAGGAGGCGTCGTTCCTATGGAGAAGGGCCGCATCCTGTTCCTCTACGAGCATGCGGCCCCGTTCGTGACGACAGACCTCGAGATCCTCCGCGAGCGGTTCGACGTTGTCCCCATGGACTGCTCGGCGGGCGTGACGCTCGCATCCCTCCTCGGGCCGCTGCGCCGTGCCGAGGCGAGCTTCTCGTGGTTCGCCCTCGGCTATGCCGCTCGGGCGGTTCTTCTCGGGAGGTGGTTTCGCAGGCCTTCCATCGTCGTTGCCGGGGGATGGGACGTGATCACGATGCCGGAGATCGGATACGGTGCCGTGCGAAGCCCCCG
>Ga0209751_10006164_pt1 | contig 11157 bp, 13 predicted proteins | sample RifCSP13_1_FD_184019 | JGI IMG/M metagenome (GOLD analysis project Ga0209751, IMG submission 184019) | Soil microbial communities from Rifle, Colorado - Rifle CSP2_sed 13_1 (SPAdes) (version 2) | ecosystem: Environmental > Terrestrial > Deep subsurface > Rock core/Sediment | place: Rifle...
CGGGAATTCGATGTCGACAACTGTACCGATGATCTGTACTACTTTTCCTTCTGAGCCAGCCGCCATCGCTATTCCTCCTACGACGCTTTGAGCGCTTCCACTCCGCCGGTGATGTCCAGCAGCTCGCTGGTGATGCTCTCCTGGCGGGCCTTGTTGTAGACGAGCGTGAGGTCCGTGATCAGTTCATTGGCGTTATCCGTGGCGTTTCGCATCGCCACCATTCGCGCCGATTGTTCGCTGGCGATCGCCTCGAGGATCGCTCCGTACACCTGTCGCTCGATGTAGCGGGGCAGCAGTTCAGCAAGGACACTTTCCCGGCTGGGTTCGTAGATGTAGTCGACCCTCGCGGTCCCGGCGTCCTTCGGAGCTTCCACCGGAAGCAGTTTGAAGACCGTCGGCCGCTGAAGGACGGTGTTCACGAACTCTGCGAAAAGTAGATGAACCTCGTCCGCTCTCCCCTCCACAAAATCCTCGATCGCGACCTGCGCAATAGGCCGTACGTCTTCGTAGCCGGGGTAGTCGCCAAGAGCGAGGAATTCAGCCACGATCTCCTGACCGGTCCTGCGCATGAAGTCTCGACCCTTCTTGCCGACAGCGAGAATTCGCGCCGGCACGCCCGCCTCCAGGATGAACTGCGCCGCGCGCCGGTTCAGACTCGTCGGCAGCCCGCCCGCTAGGCCTCGAGTTGGTGTCACCAGGATCACCTCGATCGTCTTGACCTCGTCGCGGGGCTTGAGGAGGGAGTGTATCGTCTCCGGGTCCATCAGCGGCAGCGTCTCGGCCAGGTCGGCGAGCACCCAGCGCATCCTTTCGGCATACGGACGGCCGGAGAGCGCGTTCAGCTGAGCGCGCCGCATCTTGGAAGCGGCCACCAGTTCCATGGCGCGCGTGATTTTCGCGGTGCTCTGTACACTGCGGGTTCGTCGCCGGATCTCACGGAGCTGTCCTGGCATAGGCTAGACCGCCACCGTCTTCTTGAACGCTTCGATCGCCGGCCGCAATTTGCCGTTGAGGTCGTCGTCGATGGTCTTTTTGGATTCGATTTCGTTCAGAATGTCCGGGTGGCTGGCGCCCATGTAGGAGTGGAACTGCTCCTCGAACGCCCGCACCTTCGAGGCTTCTACGTCGTCCAGGTAGCCGTTGACGCCGGCGAATATGATTGACACCTCCTGGCCCAGCGTGAGCGGGCTGAACTGCGGCTGCTTCAGGATCTCGGTGAGCCGCTGGCCACGGTCCAGCTGGCGCCGGGTCACCGCATCCAGATCTGAGGTCCCGAACTGAGCGAAGGCCGCAAGGTTCCGGTACTGCGCAAGGTCTAGACGCATCCCACCGGCGACCTGCCGCATCGCCTTCGTCTGGGCGGCGCCACCGACTCTGGAGACAGAAAGACCCGCGTTGATGGCCGGGCGGATGCCCGCGGCGAAGAGGTCGCTCTCCATGTATATCTGGCCATCAGTAATCGAAATCACGTTCGTCGGAACGTAGGCCGAGACGTCGCCGGCCTGCGTCTCGATAATCGGGAGGGCGGTGAGCGAGCCGCCTCCGTGCTCGGGCGCCAGCTTGGCCGCGCGCTCCAGCAGACGGCTGTGCAGGTAGAAAACGTCACCGGGATAAGCTTCTCGGCCCGGTGGCCGGCGAAGCAGGAGCGACATCTGGCGATAAGCCCAGGCGTGCTTGGAGAGGTCGTCGTAGATGACCAGAGCGTCCTTGCCCTGTTCCATGAACTCCTCGCCGATAGCGCACCCCGCATAGGGGGCCAAGTACTGGAGCGCCGCAGCATCCGAGGCGTTTGCGGCGACTATGATGGTGTGCTCCATAGCACCGCTCTCTTCCAGGACCCCGACGACCTGCGCCACCTTTGAGGCCTGCTGGCCGATGGCGACGTAGATGCAGGTTACGTTTTGTCCCTTCTGGGCGATGATCGTGTCCAGGCAAACCACCGTCTTGCCGGTGAATCGGTCGCCAATGATCAGCTCTCGCTGTCCACGTCCAATCGGCACCATCGCGTCGATCGCCTTGACTCCTGTGTGGACCGATGTGTTCACGCTCTGGCGCATCACGACGTTTGGAGCGATGCGCTCTACCGGCCGCGACTTGTCGGACTTAACCGGACCGCGGCCGTCCAGCGGTTGACCTAGCGAGTCGACTACGCGTCCAATCAGCCCCTCACCGACCGGCACCTCGACGATACGTCCTGTGGAACGCACCTCGTCGCCTTCCTTGATGTCCAGGTAGTCGCCGAGCACGATTGCTCCTACCACATCCTCTTCCAGATTCAGCGCCATGCCCATCACGGACCTCTCGTTGCCGGCGTGGTCCTTCGTCCGGAACTCTAAGAGTTCGCTGTACATGGCGTTCCGCAGTCCATAAACTCTGGCGATGCCGTCGCCGGATTCCACAACCGAGCCAACATCGACGGCGGTAATACCGGCGCCGAACTGCTCGATCTGCTGCCGGATGATCGATGCGATCTCTTCTGGTCGTACTGCCATCGTGTCTCTCCTCGAGGCGATCAGCGGAGACGCCCTTCAGAGGCGTCTCCTCTCCGACATTACTCCTCTGTCGTCTCCAATTGCTTCAGCCAGGTGCGGATGTGGTGCTCGTGTTCGCGATAGTGAATGGTCGTGTCTCCCAGGAAGCGGCTCAGCTGTGGCCACCCCTGCACTTCCATCTCCAGCTTCTCCGGCGGGGCAACCTCGAAGGCGGTGCGCGCGGCCGCGAAGCTCTGGAGCCACTCCCGTCGCAACTCCTCGAGAGGTTTGTCCTTGCGCGCCGCCGCCTCGCGGGCGTTCCACTCAGCGACCACTTCATCGCCGCCGGGCGCTTCAATTTCGCCCTCAGTGCCGGAGCTGAGCGCCTTCAGATCGTCCGACGCCTTATTCGCCCAGAACGCCATGTGGCCGAGGAGGTCCTTCACGGACCACTCTTCGACCACTCCTTCCTGGAGCTTCTCCTGCTCAGGAATGGAATCCACAAGCGACTTGATATCGCCCCAGGCGTCGTCGAGGCCGCGAAGAATCTGTGCTTTGTCTACGGTCACGAGCCCGCGCCTGCCAGCTGCCGCTTCAGCGCGACCAGTTTGCTCTTCGTGCTGCCGTCTATCAGGCGATCGCCGATGCGGACTACCAGCCCGCCCAGGATAGCTTCATCCACCCTGGCATCGACAACTACTGAGCCGCCGGTGATATCCCGCAGCCGCAATGTCACCGCATTCACATCGTCAGCGGATAGCGGGACCGCGCTGGTCACGGTGGCGTGCGAGACGCCCTTTGCCTCGTCCAGCAGCTCCTGGAACGCCTCCCTGACTTGCGGCCCGATGGCGGACTTCCCACGGCGCATCAAGAGTCGCGCCAGGTTGAGGACGAGGGGGTCCACACCAGCAAGCGCCCGCTCAACCAGCTGCGCCTTCTCGACCGGCGACACTCGGCTGTTTTCGAGGAACGCCTGGGCCAAGGGATCGCCGAAGAGGTCCGCCAGGGCGCCCAGGCCCTCACTCCACGCATCTTCCTTGCCGTCCTCGCGAGCGATGAGATAGGCGGCTTCAGCGTAGCGCTTGGCGGCGGCATCCTGGATCACCTAGTTGGCGCCTCCATCGCGGGAAGAAGCCTCCGTGAGGACCTGCTCGATCAACTGCCGGTGCGTGCCGGCGTCGAGCTCCTTCTTGATCACACGTTCGGCTGCGGCTACGGCGAGGCCGGCGAATTCGCGCCGAAGCTCCGCTATGGCGGCATCCCGCTCAATGGCGATCTCGCCGCGAGCGCGCTCGATGAGCTGCTCGGCTTCGACGCGGGCCCGCTGCGCCTCCTCCTCGCGGAGGCGGTTGGCCGCCTGCTGGGCCTGCACTATGAGCTGCTGCCCCTCCTGGCGAGCCCGATCCATCTCTTTCCCCGTCTCCTGCTCGGTCTCCGTCAGCCGGCGCTTGGCTTCATCCGACGCCTGGAGCCCTTCCTCTATGCGCTGCTTGCGCTGGTCAAGGACGTTGAGCAGCGGCTTGTAAAGCAGCAGGCGGAAGATGATTAGGAGCAGAGTGAAGTTGACGAGCTGGGCGATAAGCGAAGGGAGATTGAACCCGAGCGCGTCGATTCCTAGAAATACTGGTCCCATTACACAGGTCCTGTCTCTGCGATCTGCTCCTTAGAAGACGAAGCCGATCATGACGGCCGTGACCAGCGCGTAAATCGCGATGGCCTCGGCGAAGGCGAGTCCGAGGATCATGTTGGTCTGGATCACCGGCTGTGCCTCAGGGTTGCGGCCCAGGGCGTCGAGCGCCCGGCCGGCGAGGTTACCGATAGCAACCGCCGGGCCGAACCCGCCGATACCCATCGCGATACCGGCGCCGATGTACTTCAGGCCGTTATCAGAGATGGTGATCGCGGTCTCGCCCTCCTGCGCCATTGAGCGCATGGCGTCGATCGCCGGTGGGATGAGTGCTAGAAGCACATCCATGTTGTTGAACCCTCCTTTTTGGTCCTATGTTTCCGGATTCTGTCGCTAATGGGCGGCCGGTTCGAGGCCGCCCGGGCTACCGCTTTCCTCGTGTTCATCGGCGTGTCCTTCGTGCTCGCCGTGCGAAACCGCCATCATGGCGAAGACGAGAGTGAGCATGGCGAAGATGAATGCCTGGATCACGCCGACGAAAATCTCCAGTCCGTAGAACGCCACCGTAATGACGACCGGGGTCAGGAACGTGAACATCAGAATCACCACCTCACCGGCAAACATATTACCGAAGAGACGGAAGGTGAAGCTCACGAGCCGCACGAGCTCCGAGATGAACTCCAGTATGCCCACAAAGGCGTCGATGCCACCCTGGAAGACGAGCCCGAAGTTGAACCGGGTGATGCCTCTGAACAGCGGCCCGAAGTTGAAGAACTTTTTACCATAGCCAATACCAAGAGAACGGATCGCCCAGGTCTCGACTGCTATCGCGGAGATGATCGCAAGGGCCAGTGGCGTGTTCAGGTCTGTGTTCGGGCCCCGCAAGAAGGGGAAAAGCTCCCCAACTTCCTTGCCATCGCTCTTGGCCTGTTTATAGAGTTCCTCATGGTTGGCGTCGTCCTCGTCTATTGAGTCGGCGCTCAGACCCCCGGGGCCGGAGAGGGGAGTGTAGAGCACGCCGGCCGTCTGTTCGAAGACGAAGCCGTGCTCCTCCTTGACCACGCCGCCGATGACGTTAAATACAGGGAAGAGGGAGAGCCAGTTTGAGGCGAGGACGAAGAAGAATATCGTGGCGACGACAGGGAAGAACCTGCGTCCGTTCTTCTCCCCCGCCACTCCGATGACCAAGTTATAAAAGGCTTCGACCACCGCCTCGACGACGTTCTGTACGCCGCGGGGCACCATCTCCCACCGGCGCGTAGCGAAGTACACCGCAATCACGAGGAAGCCAACGACGAGCCACGAGGTCAGCATCGTGTTGGTGATATCGAATCGGGTCAGCCAGCCGTCGCCGAGGAGGCCGGTCTCGATCAGCGGTTCAGCCTTGATCGCGATGTGCGGCGTGGGGCCACGGAGGAAGACGAATCCGATGAGCGTTAACGCTACCAGGGCTATCGCTATGAGACGTCCGCGGCTAATGTTCGTCCGGTCCCTTCTTTGTCGCGCTTTCCGATAGCACTCGCGTCAAGATCCTAAGACCGCCGTAGAAGGCTAGCCCGAGGCCAAGGAAAAGGCCGAGAATCTTGAACAGGTCGCCGGTGTCCAGCCAATTGTCAAGCAGCAGGCCACCGACGACTCCTCCGATTATGCATACCGCGAAATACCAGCCGATGCCCAAGAGGCTCATTGCGGCGGGGACTTGTTTCACGTTAGATTTCGTTGCTGGAGCGAGCGCCTCCAGCCTCCCGGCCTCAACCAATTGCGAAGAATATCACAATCCGTTTGTAGCAACAACCCCGCCTGCAGCCCCGCCCCCAGATGCGCGAAGCCCCAACCCGGCCGCCAACGCAGGGCGCTCGGACCACTCAGTCACTTCTTTCCGAAGTCCTCCAGGTCCAACCCCTCGATAACGTCGCGGAACGGGCTTAGCTTCTCCAGTTCTTCCGGCGAAACCTCTTTCTGCTCCTCAGTCAACTCGCCGGTTACCGACTCCAGGGAACCTTCCTGGTCAAGCCGAACTCCGGCCTTGTCCAGGACCGTCTCTTCAGCATAGATCGGCACCTCCACCCGCACCGCCAGCGCGATGGCGTCGCTCGGGCGTGAATCGATCTCCATCTCCTTGCCATCCACCTGCAACATGATGCGTGCAAAGAAAGTGTCGTTAGAGAGGTCGCTGACGAGGACGTACGCAACCGAAGCGCCCAGGTTATCGATAACGGAACGCAGAAGGTCATGTGTGAGCGGCCGCGCGACCGAGACGTCCTGAAGACGGACGGCGATGGCATCGGCTTCGGCCGGGCCGATCCAGATCGGGAGGTACCGGTCAGACTCCTTCTCTCTGAGGATGACCACGCGTTGATAGTTCATCAGGCTCACCCTGATGCTCTCTATGGTCATTTCGACCACACTGCCACCTCCCTGGTGATCACACTCTGAGTCTATCTAACCCCCTGAGGGGCGTCAATTGAAGATCGTTCTTCTTCAGGGCGCCTCGCCTCGCCCGGGGCGCCGGGCGGCGGAGGCATCTCCCTGCCCCCGATGCGATGACTGACCACAGCCATCGCAAGAAGCCCGCCTGCCAGCACAAGGAGTACGAGTGGGACCTTAATCAAGTCTGTGACCGCGCCGATCACAAGCAGAGGCATAAGCGAGATGAAGTTGGCGGAGATGACCTGGGTCGCAAAGATCCGGCCCCTCATCTCCGGCGGCGCCCGTTCATGCAGCACCGTTTGCGCGGGCGCATTGAGCAGCGAGAAGAAGAAGCCCATCGGTCCGGCGAAGAGCATGGCGAGCGCCTGGAGAAGTGAACCGCGGAGCAGGCGAAGGAAGTAGTCGGAGCCGGGTGTCAGCTCAGTGACCTCCGCCAGCGGTTCGACGGCAGACAGCAGCGCTACACAGACAGCGACCCCGGCGAGGCCAATCACGACCATGCGGTTCTTCCCATACTTCGAGAACCAGGGGATGAACCGAAGCCCAACCAGGGCCCCGATACCCGTCGGAGCGAAGACGAACGCCGCGTTGTCTGCTGGCACGTCAATTACGTCCTGCATGTACCTGGGAATGAGAATGGCGAAGATCAGCACAAGGGTACTACTTACGATCAGTTGCGCCAGTGCCAGGGTCGAATAGCGGTCGGCTACAAGAACTTGCCAGCTCTCCCGGAACTCCTGGGGGATGCGGCCCAGCACGGAGCCCCTACGCTGAATGGGGTCGTGCTCCCCCGGTACTTGCCGCAGGCGGTAAGAGACGACCGCTGCGCCAAGGAACATCGCTGCCGCAGCGATGAACAGACCATCCTCGTCGAAGACCTTCAGCATCAGGGGTGCGAGGAAGACCATCCCTAGCAGTTGAGATCCCGTGACCGTGAAGTTGTAAAGACTGTTCGCTGATACGAGGCGTTCACGAGAAACGAGTGACGGGATCAACGATACGATGGCAGGGTTGAAGAAGAGCCCCGCGATCGCGAACCCAACCGCGATGCCGTAGATCGTCAGCTCGGCGTCGTGGAAGAAGAGGAACAGCAGGCAGGCCGCTGCCCTCGCAAGACTGGTTACAATCAGCACTCGACCCTTGCTGACGCGATCGAGGAGCACTCCCACGATGAATCCCATGGGAATGGACGGCAGAGTGAAGCACAGGACCAGGATTGAGGTGTGAATAGACGAGCCCGTGATCCGAAGGACCACCACCAGAAGCGAGAAGAGGACAGCATTCTGGGCGGTCTGGGCTAACCCCTGGGCCAGCCAGAGGCTGGCGAAGCGCCGGTCGGACAGCAGCGCTCGTGACTTCACGACGTCGCGGACGCGCTCGTACTTGAAATTCATGCCTGGTTAGGAGATCTCGGAACCTCGGGTCCCCTCGAGAGGAACGTCTTCACGCGCTTCTCAAACAGGCTTCGCGCGAGCAGGACCCGCCTTCGGCAGGTGCTGCAGACGATGCCGATATCTGCTCCCAGGCGCACAACTTCCCAATCGAAGCCTCCACATGGATGCACCTTCCGCAGGCGTACAACATCGCCGAGGCGCACCTCCAGCACCATCTATCACCGCCGCGCCTGCACCGCTTCGCGCATTAAGTTGATGCGCCCCCGCAGCTTCTGCGCCGCCTTTCGAGCCGCCTTCACATAGTCGTCTCCCTTCGAGGCGTAGAGGACACTCCGCGAAACGTTCATGAGGAACCCCCCACCCTGGGAGTCCATCGCGGCCTGGACCGATGCCTCCAGGTCCCCTTCCTGCGGGCCGACTCCCGGCACCAGAATCTGCATCTCCGGACAGAGATCACGAACACGCTCCAGTTGTTCAGGCCAGGTGGCGCCGACGACGAGTCCAACGTTGCCGTGATCGTTCCACCCTCGGGCCTGCTCGGCGACGGCTTCGTAGAGGGGGCGACCATCAGTGAGTGGCAGGTCCTGGATGTCCGCCGCGCCGGAATTCGAACTTCTGATCCAGATGAATATCCCGCGGTCGCGGTAGTCCAGGAAAGGCTGAACGCCCTCCCGGCCACCCCAGGCGTTTACCGTGCAGGCGTCGAACTTGTAGACGTCGAAGATCGCCCTCGCGTAGAAGCGAGAAGTGTTGCCGATGTCGCCGCGCTTGGCATCGGCGATAATCGGTATGTGCCTCGGTACGTTTCGCACGGCCTCCGCCAGCGTCTGCATCCCCTGCCAGCCCATCGCTTCAAAGAACGCCAGGTTCGGTTTATAGGCGCAAACGAGGTCACTGGTGCCGTCGACGATCTCCTGGATGAATGACGGCACATGCGGGTGTGCCATGAGCTCCGGGTCGGGGTCGAGGCCGATGCAGAGGAAACTATTATTGGCCTGCTGCGCGGCGCGCAGCTTGTCACTGAAAGTCAAGGAGAACTCCGCTCGGGTGGGTCCGGCGTATTTGCCTTCTCTGGCCGGTGCATCGTCGGCATAATAGCACGGGCGGGTCAGAGGAAGCAGGGTCAGCCTAATCGATGTGAGGTCACATGCTTGAGGATTGATGTAGCCCTATTGCCCGGGCAACGGTTTGAGCAGGAACGGTCGGTCTGCATAGTCGTGGATGTGCTGCGTGCCTCTTCCAGCATCGTCACGCTCCTTGAGCGCGGCGCAACACGGGTCGTCGCGGCGGCGGATGTCTCTGAGGCGCGGCGGCTTCACAAGCGCCTACCGGACCACCTGCTCTGCGGCGAGGAGCATGGCCTGCCGCCCGACGGGTTCGACTACGGGAACTCCCCCTCGGAGTTCTCGCAACTGGAGTTCGGCGGGAAGCGGGTGATCCTGGCGACATCAAACGGGACCCGTATCCTGGCCGTGCTGGCCGAAGCTCCAGCGCTGCTCGTCGGGTGCCTGCTGAACCGCACCGCGGTGGCCGAGGCCGCAGTGGGAATCGCTCGAGAGCGGGGGTTGGATCTCGCGGTTGTGTGCTCGGCAGCATATGGCGGGTCAGTCTTTGTGTTGGAGGATGCGCTGGGTGCCGGGGCGATCGCTGACGCCGTTCTAAAGCTCGCCGCCCCTCCGGAGCCGAGCGATGCTGCCCGATTCGCCCGAGACGCGTTCGATGCGGCGGCGCGCCACCTGCCGGCGGCGGTGGCGTCGGCGTGCCACGCGCAGGAGTTGGTGGAAGCGGGGTTGGGGGACGACGTGGCGTACTGCGCACGGCTCGACGTGTCGAACGTCGCGCCGGTGGTGGAGCGGGGAGAGGGTGGGTTCCTGGGGGTGACTCGCTTGCCCGCAACTTAACGGATGCTATACTACTGCGGGTGATAAATTTCACGAACGGATCGCGCGCCCGAAATCGGTCGAGGCTGCGGCCCCGACTGCGCCATACCTTGGTTCCGAATTTCGCGATCTGACCCAGGAGGACCCTCATGCCCCACATCGTCTGTCTGGCCAAACAGGTGCCTGATCCGGAGACGCCCGCCTCCCAGTTCAAGGTGGATGAGGGCGCAAAGAAGGTCATCCCGGCGCCCGGCATTCAGCCGGTGCCGAGCCAGTTTGACACCATCGGTGTTGAGGCCGCGCTCCGCATCAAGGACAAGATCCCGGAGACGGTGATCACGGTCCTCAGCCTGGGTCCAGATTCTTCGCGTGACACGATCAAGCACTGCCTGGCGATGGGCGCTGACGAAGGCGTGCACATCAACGACGCAGCGGTGAACGACGGAGACCACTGGGTGACAGCAGAGGTGCTGGCGGCCGCCATCCAGAAGCTCGGCGCGTTCGACCTGATCATAGCCGGCCGCCAGGCCGTCGACTGGGACATGGGCGTCGTCGGCTCGACCATCGCCGAGATCTTGGGCGCGCCCGTCGTCACGATCGCCAAGCAGGTCGACTACGAAGAGGGCAAGGTGACCGTCGAGCGAGTCTTGCTTGACGGATTCGAGACCGTAGAGGCGCCGACGCCGGCGGTCGTCACGGTGAGCAACGAACTGGGCGAGCCGCGCTACCCGCAACTCCGGCAGATCATGCTGGCGGCCAAGAAGGAAGTTAAGAACTGGACGCTGGGCGACCTGGGCATCGCTCCTCCGGCCAAGCGGGTGAACCTGGATGCGCTCTTCGTGCCCGACACATCGGTGCAGACCGAGTTCATCGACGGCGATTCAGCCACGGAGAAGGCCCAGAAGCTGGCCCAACGCCTGAGCGAAGCGAAGCTGATCTAGCAAGCACCTGGAACCGAGAACCAGGCACCAAGGACAGAGCCGGCGGGGGCACAGGGGGCAGCAAGCCCCTTGTCGGGGGGTTCGGGGGGTGTCCCCCCCGACCTCTTTCCCTCTTGGGATGGGGGGTGGCAGGGCGAAGTTAATAACGGACAAGGCGAGAGGAGGCAACTGATATGCCAGCTGGAGTACTGGTCTTCGGCGAGGCGACCGAGGATGGAAAGCTAAACCCGGTAACGGCTGAGCTCATCGCAACCGGCACGCGGCTGGGCGGCCCGGTGACCTGCGTCGTGCCCGGATCAGGTGTCGAGGGGCTGGCGCAGCACTGCATAGCCGCAGGCGCCGCCAAGGTAATCGTCGTGGACGACCCGATCCTGAAGGACTACCAGGGGGACGCCTATCTGCCCGCTGCCGAGC
>Ga0209751_10006165_pt1 | contig 11155 bp, 9 predicted proteins | sample RifCSP13_1_FD_184019 | JGI IMG/M metagenome (GOLD analysis project Ga0209751, IMG submission 184019) | Soil microbial communities from Rifle, Colorado - Rifle CSP2_sed 13_1 (SPAdes) (version 2) | ecosystem: Environmental > Terrestrial > Deep subsurface > Rock core/Sediment | place: Rifle...
CGGGCTGATCCAGACCTCCCAGCGGCTCGGCTTTCCCCTGGGCCTCGCGATCTTGCTCAGCGTCGCGACCGCCTTCGATCCGGGCCTCGGAGTCGCTGGGTTCCGGTACGCGTTCCTCGGCGCCACTGTGCTCGGCGCGTCAGGACTCGTACTCGCGTTCTTGCTCGGACGTCAGAGCGCTTCGGATCAGGGCGACTTCAGCACGCCGACCGGTACCGAGCCCATCGCGGAGGAATGATCTCCGGGCACGGCGGTCGGACCGCTCGCCCCAATCTGGGGGCGGTACAATCAATCCGCGCCGCCGAGAAGAGCCTGCATCCAGCTCGGAGAACCGTGGGGCGAACTTTGACCGACCTGCGCCTTACCAAGGCGCCGTCATACAGTGTGCTGGCTCGGAACGGATCGCCGGATTTCGAGGCCCTACCCTACTACAAACCGAGTCTCATGGTCTAGGATCCGCCGAGACCTGGATGGCTAAACGACACCAATAGTTACGGCTCAATCCGAGCACTCAGGCAACAGACGCCCTCCAGAATTCCGGAGTCAACTGGTGTGCCCTTCACCATACTCGGATCCGCCACGACATCGACCACGAGACCGCCATATGTCTTCACGACCATGTGGTAGAATTCCTGCGTAGTCACAGGATTCGATAGACGCCTCGTCCGACGGATGCTGCCGGCGAAACCGATCCTCGACGTCTGTGGCTGGGAGAACTGGCCGAGCGGAAAATACGACTCAGGAGCCCTAGTCATCCGGTCGATTCGTTTGCGGGCTCTCTCTATGGGGTCCTCTGGTTCCGGACCCATCGGTCGGGGCGGTAGTTCCGGTTGTTGCGCCTCTTCATATTCCTCTTCGTCCGAGAAGCAACTAATCTCGTGTGCAAAGGCCGCCAGTTGAGCCCTTACCTTCGTCGGGCACGTCAAAGATTGCCTCACGATACCAAAGTCAGGCGAATCCGCCAGCACGGGTACGCCGGTGTCCTCCGCGAAACCGTCCGCATCTGGGCAAGAATAACATGAGAGAATGCCTTCGAGCGCGGTATCGACTGTGTCGACCCATACGAATTCCTCGATTTCGAGCGAAACTCGAGCGAGGCCCATGAAGTGAGGCATGCAGCCGATGATACTGTCATCTCTATCGGTTTGGACCCACAGCTCAATGTCCGAACCTGGTCGCCAAACCAGATAGTTACCTGATTCGCAATTGAGTTTTCGCCCCGCACTAAATGCGCGCTCGATAACCGCCTGCAGGTCGTTATCGTTGCGAAGCGCAAATCCTAGGTCGTTGTAATGATCTATCATTGTTGCGGTCGGTCTCAACGCGCGCCTCCAGCCTCTTTCTCTTCGCTGCCGCGAGAGGTGAGCAAGGCAAAGAACGGGACATTGTGCTCACCCGAATGATCGGTTGTGACTACGATGTTTCGATCGGTTTCGAGAGCCGCCCTTGTTAGGTGTTTGAACACAAGCATCGCGCCTTCGATCGGCAGACCGCGATCCTTACAATAATCCAAGCCCAGCAAATGAACCACGATCGCCCCGAACTCACCGCGTCCTATCGCCCTTTCCATCTCCTCCACCACCTTCGCATCGCGTTCCCATGGGCTCGTCTCCTTGACAGAAAGGACATAGTCGGCTGCAGCACAGTAAACATAGGCGGAGTGTAGACCGCCTACATAGGCTGTCTTCACGTTCCACTTGCGGCTGTACCGCCTGAAGAAACGAGGCGTCCGGAAAAGGGTCTCCATCCCTTCATTGGTGGTTGTGCAAGTCGCCGTTACAGGCACTGGCTCCGAACCCACAAGCTCTTGCATTTCTCGAATCGTCGCATTGTCAATCAGGAGATAGAGGAGCGGCGGTGGGAGATTCAGGACGACTTCAGGGATGTCCTTTTGATCACCCAGCTTAACCTCTCGTTGGACTGCAGGTTTCTCAACCTTGGGATCCCCTTTCCGAGCGCCCTCCACGATTCGGCGGGCCAAGCCCTCGGTTTTCCCCTCTTGCACGAGGATCTCTGCGGCTCGGAGAGACTCTTCCTCCGTCATCTCCCGTCCCTTTCGCAGCAATGGAGAAGCTGCGGTTCCCTCGGGTCTCTTCGGACGGATCTCTCGGAAGATGGCTGTGACGGCCTGTTCCTTCCACTGCTCCAGATCTGGCTCGAAGACCGCGGGCGAGACCTGCCCTGCCAGCCACTCACCTTTCCACTCCCTTGCGACCGCCGCGGCCTCCTCAATCCTCTCACGTTCAGGCATCCTTTCCAACGCTCGATGTGCCTCCACCGCCTGATGGAAGGTCTTCTCGTCGAACGGTAGGGAGGGAGTAAGCCGCCTGTAATGCAACGCGAACGGTGAGCGCAGAATCGGCACGGGATCGAGGGAATTGTCGTCGACTGGCAAGCCCGCCTCCTTCACGGCTCGCACGACGACCCAATGCACGACATTCCGATCGAAGGGAGTGCTCCCGGAATCCCGCGGCAGGCCGACGCGTATGTGGAGACCTTTGAGGGAGGAGAGTTTGAACGACGCCGACCAGTCCTTTTCCTCGAAGAACTCAAGATACCGTTGATATGTTTCCTCAAGACGGCCTTCTGCGTCGACGTCTAGTCCAACGAACGACTGATCCCATATCAGGTTTTCACGGCACGGGGTTCGCGGACAGTTGTGGCAGTCCCAGTGCTTCGTACCGATGAGGCAGTAGTTCTTCCGAATGTACGTTGCGATGATAGGATCGCGGAACGCGGGACAAGTGAGGTTCAGGTCGAAGGCCAGCCACGATCTCATCACGTCGATCAGGTCCTGAGGGGTGGTAATGCGAGACACGCACTCCCTGACGTAGTCCACGCCCTTCGTAGTCCGTGCATCTTCCCGCTTGATTTGGTATGACCTCGACACGATGAGCTGCTGAAAGCCCACGAGACGCACCAGCTGGGGAGAAAAGAAGTACGGGCTGATACGTCCGACCACTTCCTGGTAATACTCCATCGCGGGCTCGACGTACTCTTCCATCACAACTTTGGTGGCTGTAAGCTTCTTTCTGGCCATAGACCAGTCTTGAATAGGGCGCTTGCCTTAACTGTATTCTGGAGCCGCAGGGGGGAATTGAACCCCCGACCTGCGCCTTACCAAGGCGCCGTCCCAGCAAATGCTGGCCAGGAACGAATGGCCGAATTTCGACTCTTCACCTTACTATGAATCTTGAGCACGATCGATTGAGATCACGCTGAGATTCAGCCCGGAGCCTTTACTATTATGACAGGCGTGGGAGATCGCGGAGAGCCGGAGGCAGTTCGCGGTCCGGAAGGCTTATCATCGGAGCTAGCATTCACGCGCGGGGGAGAAGGAATGCCAAGATACCTTGTCCTGTACAAAGCAAATCCTTCGGTTTGGCCGACAGATCCGAAACAAGCGCTCGCTGTTTGGGAGGGGACAATTGCGGGAGGAGACCATCTCCTGAAGACGGGCGCGCTTAAGGAAGTTGGCTGGTTTACCCCTCAGGAAGGCTACGCGATGTTCGAATCGGATTCCAAGGAGAAGGTATTGGGAATGGTTCAGCCTTTCTTCCCCTACTACGACCAGGACATCCGCGAGATTGTATCCTGGGAGAAGGCCAAGGAAGCGCTCTTGGGCAGTGCCCGTAGGGCCGCCTCGCGGTGACTGCCTCTTAGTACATCCGGCTCGCTCCTCGGAAAACGAGGAATTATGGGCCCGGCCAGATTTGGACTGGCGACCTCCCGGTTATCAGCCGGGCGCTTCGGGCACCGGTCGAACGTTTACGAAGTCTAGCCCGGCATCCTGTCCATTCCCCGGTGGACCGCTGAAGCCGCAGGGGGGAATTGAACCCCCGACCTGCGCCCTACCAAGGCGCAGCTGATCACCGCTTCAGGGGTGCCTCGGCAGGGTCTCCATCTATCAGCGTCGCGGAGACCGTTACCATTATTAAGCGAATCCTTAAGTATTTTGGGCGCCTGACGGTTAAGCTGATGCTTAAGGTTCAGAGGGTCCGGCTCGACGACGTGTTCGCGGCCCTCGCACACCCCATTCGGCGCGCCATCATCGAGCGCCTTGCCGAAGGCGAATGCACGGTGGGCGAGTTGGCAGAACCCCACGACGTGAGCCTTCCGGCCATCTCCCAGCACCTTCGCGCGCTGGAAGAGGTCGGTCTCTTGGAGCAAACGCACACGGGGCGGGTGCGCCGATGCACCCTAAAGGCAACGCCGCTTTCCGCGGCGTTCTCGTGGATCGTGCAGTATCGCATCTTCTGGGAGGACATGCTGGACGACATCGCCGAGAAAGTGGAAGGAAGTGGAACCATGACAGCGACCAAGGGAAAGACCAAGACGACGACAGGGACGGTGCGACTGAGCCGCGTCTTCAAGGCGCCGCGCGAACGCGTGTTCAACGCATTCCTCGACCCCGACGCGTTCGCCAAGTGGAGCCCGCCGAACGGGTATTCGGCCCACGTGTACAAGTTCGACCCCAAAGTCGGGGGCACCTACCGCATGAGCTTCTCGTCCCTCGACAAGAAGGACACCCACTTATTCGGCGGCAAGTTCCTAGAGATCAAGCCTTACGAGCGACTGCGGTATACGGACAAGTTCGAAAGCGACAGCCCGGAGATGCAAGGCGAGATCATGGTCACGGTCACGTTCAAGGACGTCCGGGGTGGGACCGAGGTGAAGATCGTCCAGGCAGGACTCCCGCGGGTAATCCCCATCGAGGGGGCCATGTTGGGCTGGAGCCAGTCGCTCGAGAACTTGGCGCGGCTCGTGGAGCTGTAGCAGAAACCCGAATCGCGTACGAAGTCCGCGCAGCTGGGCTGCGGTCATCCTCACGGGCGGCGCCGTGGCCCCCAACGTTACGGCATGCGTGAGAGCCGCAGGGGGGAATTGAACCCCCGACCTGCGCCTCTTTGGCCTCTCGCGGAGGCTACCAAGGCGCCGCTCTACCCCTAAGCCACTGCGGCAGCGAACCGACCAAACCGCGGACCCGGCATAAACATTCCCCGGCGCCCGGCGGCCGCCCGCGGCTTTTTACCCCTGCGCGCGTTTCCGGACCGCTCCCCGGAGGGCACCGATGGCGACGAAAGAGGGCAGGCAGCGGATTCGCAGTCCTCGCAAGGGCATCCTGAAGCGCCTCGACGAAGGACCCGTCCTCGGGGACGGCGGCTACCTGATTGAGCTCGAGAAGCGCGGCTACGTCCAGGCGGGTCCCTTCACCCCGGAGGTCGTCCTCAAGAACCCGGCGGCCCTGGGGGAGCTCCACCGGGAGTTCCTCGACGCGGGCGCGGAGGTCCTCCAGTCCCTCACGTTCTACGCGAGCAAGGAGAAGCTCGGGACGGTTGGGTACGCGGGCAAGGTGCGCGACCTGAACCGCGAGGCCGTCCGGATCGCACGCATGGCGGCGGGCGACCGCGCGCTCGTCGCAGGGAACATCAGCCTCACGTGGCTGTACGATCCGAAAGACCCGAAGTCGGCCGACCGGGTGCGGCGCGAGTTCGACGAGCAGCTCAAGGTCCAGCTCGCGGAGGGGATCGACTTCGTGATCGGGGAGACGTTCTCGTACCTCGGGGAGGCGCTCGTCGCGGTGGAGGCCGGGAAGGCGACCCGGATCCCGACGATGGTCACGATGTGCTTCGAGAACGAGCCGAGGACCCCGGAGGGCAAGACGCCCGCCGAGTGCGCGAAGGCCCTCGTGGACGCGGGCGCGGACATCGTCGGCGTAAACTGCCTCCGGAACCCGAGGCACATGCTCCCGCTCGCGATCGAGATGCGCGAGGCCGTCGACGTCCCGATCGCGTGCCAGCCCACCGCGATCCGCACGCCGGACGATCGCCCCGACTTCACGTCCCTCCCTCAGTTCCCCTACGAGCTCGAGGCGCTCACGCTGTCCCGCCGGGAGATGGCGGACTACGCCCGCCAGGCCCGCGCGGCGGACATCCGGTTCATCGGGGCGTGCTGCGGCACGATCCCCGCGCACATCCGGGAGATGGCCCGCGCCCTGGGAAAGATCCCCCAAGAGGACCGCTCGTGGCGGATCGACTACGACCGCCCCATGTCCGGGTACGAGTACTACAAGCACACGGAGCGGCCTCCTGGCCAGGGTCCCTGACGGCGCGTCGGACCGCGGTGGGGCATCTCGCATGGCCGCCTTCGACGCGATCGTGGTCGGGGGCGGGCACAACGGCCTCGTGGCCGCGGGGTACCTCGCGAAGGCGGGCCTCAAGGTCCTCGTCCTGGAGCGGCGGGGCCTCGTGGGCGGGGCGTCCACGACGGAGGAGGTGTTCCCCGGAGTGCGGTTCTCCCGCCTCGCGTATTCCGCGGGCCTCCTGCGGCCCGAGGTGATCCGGGACCTCGATCTCGCGAGGCACGGCTACGTGGCCCACCCGTTCGACCCTCAGTTCTTCCTGCCGTTCCCGGACGGCCGGTCGATCCTCCTGTGGAAAGACATGGACCGAAATCTGAAGGAATTCGCTCGTTTCTCGAAGAAGGACGCGGAAACCTACCCGAAGTACGTCGCGTTCTGGACGGAGACGATGGAGCTGTTCGAGGCGATGGTCCTCGAGGCTCCGCCGCCCCTCGCGGACCTCCTCTCCATGTTCCAGGGCGCGGACGCGGAGGAGCTCGCGAAGCGCGTCCTGCTGCAGAGCGCGGCGGCCCTCCTCGACGAGTTCTTCGAGTCGGACCAGGTGAAGGCATCCCTCGTGAACGCGACGACGATCGGCCTGCCGGCGGGGCCCAAGACGCCGGGGACGGCCCTCATGCTCGGCCACATGCTCCTCCACGAGATCAACGGGGTCAAGCAGACGTTCGGGTACGCGATGGGCGGGATGGGCGGGATCAGCCAGGCCCTCGAGCGGTCGTGCAAGGCCCTTGGAGTGACGATCCGGACCCACGCGGCCGTGGCCCGCATCCTCACGAGGGACGGCCGCGCGATCGGCGTCGAGCTCGAGGACGGGACCCGCCATGAAGCGCAGGCGGTCCTCTCGAACGTGGACGCGAAGACCCTGTTCCTCCGCCTCGTGGGACCGGACGCGGTCGACCCGGAGTTCCTCGCGAAGGTCCGGCGGATCAAGGCGACCGGGGTCGTGACGAAAGTGAACGCCCACCTGAGGGAACCGCCCGAGTTCACCGCGCGGCCCGGGAAGGGGGTGCAGCCGCACCACCGAGGCTACATGGACATCTGCCCGTCCGTGGACTACCTCGAGCGCGCGTGGGATGACGCGAAGTGGGGCGAGCCCTCGCGGCAGCCGTTCCTCGACTGCGTGATGCACTCCGTGACGGACCCGAGCCTGTGCCCGCCCGGGACGCACACCCTGTCGATCTACGCGCAGTACTTCCCGTACGCGCTCGCGCGGGGGACCTGGGACGACCGGAAGGCGGAGGCGGGCGACCGGATCCTCGACACCCTCGCGGAGTACGCCCCGAACCTCCGGCGGGCCGTGATCGACCACGAGGTCATCACGCCCCTCGACATGGAGCGGGAGTGGGGCCTCCCGGGCGGCTGCATCTACCAGACCGACATGACGCCAGACCAGCTGTTCTCCCTGCGCCCGGTCCCGGGATGGTCCGGGTACCGTACCCCGATCCAGGGCCTGTACATCTGCGGGAGCAGCGCGCACCCCGGAGGCGGCGTGACGGGGGCGCCGGGCCGCAACGCGGCGATGGTCGCCCTCGAGGACCTCGCGCGGTCGAAGCCATGATCCCGGGCGGACCGCTGAACCATTAAGTAAAGCGCCGGACTTCCAGACCCCATGAAGACCGCCCTCTCCTCCGCGGACCTCCGGGCCCTCGTCGCGGAGTGGCAGGGCCTCCTCGGCGGGCACGTGGACAAGGCGTACCAGCGCGAGGACGAGGTGATCCTGCGGATCAACCTGGCAGGCGGAGGTCGGACGGAACTGTACTTCAAGGCGGGCCGCTGGCTGTGCCTCCACGAGGTCGAGACGAAGCCCCAGGAGCCGCCGCCGTTCGCCCAGACCCTGCGCCGCCTCCTGGACAACGCCCGCCTCACGGCCGTCGAGCAGCGCGGGTTCGACCGGATCGCCGTGTTCAGCGTCGAGCGGGGCGGCGAGCCCCTCCGGGTCGTCTACGAGGTGTTCGGCAAAGGCAACCTGGTCGTCGTGAAGGGGGATGCGACCGTCGCCTGCCTCAGCCCCCAGACGTACGGGGACCGGGCCGTCCGGCCCGGGGAGCCGTACGCGTTCCCCGCGACGGGACCCGACCCCGTCGAGCTGGACCGCCGCGGGTTCACGGAGGCCGTGCGCGGCGCGAAGGGCCAGGTCGTCCGGGTCCTCGCGAGCGTCCTGAGCCTCGGGGGGCAGTACGCGGAGGAGCTGTGCCTCCGCGCGGGCCTGCCCAAGGAGACGAAGGTGAAGGACCTCGCGGACGCCCAGATCGACGCGTTGTACACGGCCCTCAACAACCTCGTCGTCTCGATCGACTCGGAGCGGAGGCCGGCCGTGATCCACGTGGATGGCCACCCAATCGACGCGGCCCCCATCGAGCTGGCCCAGTACGCTCACCTGGAGGCCCGGCCGTTCCCGACATTCAACGAGGCCCTCTCCCAGTACATCGCGACCGCGCCTCCCGAGGAGGCCCCCGCGGACGAGGTCGCCTCGAAGTACGAGCGACGCACCGCGCAGCAGGAGGAGTCCCTCCGCGCCCTCCGCGAGGAGGCGACCCGCCTGGAAGCCCAGGCCGTGTTCCTGTACGCGCACTACGTGCCGTTCGACGAGTTCCTCCGGGCCGTGCGGGAGGGGCAGGAACCGCCTCCCCACGCGCAGGTCAAGGCGATCGACCGGAAGGCCCGCACGGTCACGTTCGGCATCGCGGACTTCGACTCGGTCACCCTGGAGTACGAGAAGGACGTGACCGCGAACGCCCAGGCCCTGTACGACCGCCGGAGGGAGGCCCAGCTCAAGGCCGAGCGGGTCCAGGAGGCCATCGAGGCGACCCGCCGGGAGATGGAAGCGGCCCGCAGGAAGGCGATCAAGGTGGCCAAGAAGCCCCGCGTGCGCCCGACGAAGGCGATGTGGTTCGACGCGTACCGCTGGACCCTCTCCTCGGAGGGACACCTGATCCTCGGGGGCCGCGACGCGCGATCGAACGACCAGCTCGTGAAGAAGCACCTCAAGGAGGGGGACCGGTACGCCCACGCGGACGTCCACGGGGCCCCCTCGACCGTCGTGAAGGAGGGGTCCCGGGCCGGGGAGGCGACCCTGCGGGAGGCGTGCGAATTCGCCCTCGCGTACAGCAAGGCCTGGTCCGCCGGGCTCGCGGGCGGCAGCGCGTACTGGGTCCTCCCCGAACAGGTCTCCAAGCAGGCCGAGTCGGGCGAGTTCCTCCCTCGCGGGGCCTTCGTGATCCGCGGGAAGCGGAACTACCTACACGACCTGCCGGTCCGCCTCGCGGTCGGCGAGGTCGAGATCGAGGGTCACCGGAAGGTGATGGGAGGCCCCCCGTCCGCCGTGGCGGCCCGCGCGGCGAGGCACGTGGTCTTGGGGCCCGGGAAGGGGGATCGGGAGGCCCTCGCGAAGCGCCTCGCCGCGGCCTTCGACGTGCCCATCGAGGAGGTCGGCCGGGTCCTCCCGCCGGGCGGCTGCGAGGTCCTCGAGACGAAGGACGTCCCTCTCCCGGTGGGCCATCCGACGTCAAGTTCATAAGATACGCGCGGGTCCTCGAGGAGTCCAAGGGTGTGTGAGGACATCGGCGCCTACCTGCGGCTCTTCCTCCTGTTCGCGGCGCTCACCGCGATCTTCGTCGGCTTCGGCTGGGTCATCGGCACGGTCTGGTTCGGGGACTGGGTCGGCGGCGCGATCCTGTTCCTCGCCCTCGCGGGAGCCATGAACGCGTTCGCCTACTTCTTCTCCGACAAGATCGTCCTCTGGTCGTACCGCGCGAAGGTCGTCTCGGAGGCCGAGGCGCCCGAGCTCCATCGAATCGTCCGGCAGGTCGCCGCCCTCGCGAACGTGCCCGTCCCGTCCGTCGCGATCGTGCCGACGGACACCCCGAACGCGTTCGCGACGGGGCGCAGCCCTCGGCACGCGGTCGTGGCCGTCACCCGGGGCATCCTGGACCTCCTCACGGAGGACGAGCTCCGGGGGGTCCTGGCCCACGAGGTCTCCCACGTCGGGAACCGGGACATCCTCGTGATGTCCGTCGCCGCGACGATCGCGGGCGCGATCAGCTTCATGGCGCGGATGTTCTGGTGGAACAGCCTGTTCGGGGGATCCCGGAACCGCGAGGGGAACGGGGCCCAGGCGCTCCTGGCCGTCGTCGGGATGGTCCTCGCGCCCATCGCGGCGTTCGCGGTCCAGATGGCGATCTCCCGGAGCCGCGAGTACAAGGCGGACCACACGGGCGCGACGACGATCGGGAATCCGCTCGCCCTCGCCTCGGCCCTCCAGAAGCTCGAAGCCGCGAACCGGCGCAAGCCGCTCCGGTTCGGGAGCCCCGCGTCCCAGGGTCTGTTCATCGTGAACCCGTTCTCCGACAACGGCTTCGTGCGCCTGTTCCGGAGCCACCCGCCCATCCAGGAGCGGGTCCGGCGGCTCGAGGCCCTCGCGGCCGGCATCGGGCTGCGGTGAACCGACCGAGTCAGCCGAACTCATGCCCGACGTGGCGCCCGTGCCTGGCGTCCAGATCCCGGATCTGCTCGCGCACCTCGAGGTTGGGTTCGAGGACCTCGAACTCCTCGAGGTACGCCCGGTCCTTGTACAGGACCGTCGTGCGGCCGTTCTTCGACGTGCGCACCATCAAATTGAGGTCGCCTCCGCCCTCCGGGCCCTCGTACAGCGTGTAGAAGCCGAGGAAGTGCCCGACGACCTCCTCGAAGCCGTGCTGGGGGTAGAAGAACCGCAACCGCACCCGGTCGCCGGGGAAGATGTCGAGGCGGTCCATGAGCTTGTCGTCGAGGATCCCTGCCTCCTTCAGGATGCGCCGCTCCTCCGCGACCGCATCCCGGTTCTCCACCATGGACGGCTGGGAGGGCGCGCCCGGCCTTAAACCCGCCGTCCGGCCTCGCGGCCCGGCTCAGGCCGAGGCCCGAAACAGGCCAGTGCAGCGTCCCGCGCCGGCCGATGGGATGGGTGACCGTGGTCACGCATCCATGTACCGGTAGAACTCGTACGGGGAGGGCCGCAGCGAGGTCTGCAGGTGCTCG
>Ga0209751_10006167_pt1 | contig 11154 bp, 10 predicted proteins | sample RifCSP13_1_FD_184019 | JGI IMG/M metagenome (GOLD analysis project Ga0209751, IMG submission 184019) | Soil microbial communities from Rifle, Colorado - Rifle CSP2_sed 13_1 (SPAdes) (version 2) | ecosystem: Environmental > Terrestrial > Deep subsurface > Rock core/Sediment | place: Rifle...
GGCTCGGCCGGTATGGCAGGTATCATGGCCCTGCCCTTTTTCAATGAATCGAGATAACCCAGGATGCGCACCGTGCCCTTGTAGCTCTTGTCGCGCTTGTTTTCCGCCGCCACCTGCCTGCTCTCAAACGCCTCCTCGTAACTGTGAATATCGTCGCCCAGCGTGCCGCTTGTTATGGATGAGCGTTCTATGAGGCCGATGACCTTGCTGCCGCCGTATTCCAGTACGACGTACTCGCCGATACTCACCGGTCTCTTTGACTCAAACGTCACTTCATCGGGCCGGGCACGGCCGACCAGTATCCCTACAGGGCTGTCACTCATTCAGCGCATCCCTTTCCCCTTGTTCATGCTGCAAGCTGAATATGCTCACAAGCTTGTCTATATCTTCATTGCTCACCTTGCAATTGTTGTGGGCAAGTTTTAGGCAGTGTGGGTAGCCTCCAACACTGTGGTAGCTTAACTTGTTCAAAAGGCCCCTTAGTTCATGCTCGCCTGCGCTCCCCAATATCTCAATCCTCACCATCGGCGTGTGCTCCTTCAATCTGGCATAGACTTCGACGATGCGCGCAAACTCTGACTTGATTTCTACAGGCGTGCTGAAACCCGCCGCGTGGCTGCTTGCGTGGTTGTAGTAGTAGATGTCGCCGGCCCGCGAGTCAAGCGAGCCAAACTGCGCTCTGCTCTCTGAGCTTTTCGATATGAAGACAGAACTGCCGTACTTGCTGACCATGTCGACGGCAATCGCGAGGCTCTTGCCGGCGGTCCTTGCTACGAGCGAGCCGTCGATGCAGATGACATCGACCTCTTTCTTCTCTGCTGCCTTTTGCGCGACTGACGCCTCCATCGTCATAGCCTTTGACTCTAGCGAATCGCGCCGGGCAGAGTCAGCAAGCTCGACTTCAAATTGTGTTGCAAGAATCTTGTTTGCACTCGTAACTGCGACCGCGTCAATGACATACAGATTAAGGCCCTGGAACGCGCGCTTGTTCCAGCTACTATCCACGCCGGCAGACTCGCATTTTTTCTGCGCCGGCTCGTAGGCTATCCACCTCGACGATGCCTCTGAGATTATCTTCTGGTGGTTTGCGTCCTTTATTTTCGAGACCTTTTTCTCCATGTTCCTCAGGGCGTCAAGGTATACCTCCTTAAGCAAGTAAATTCAGCATACCTGAGCCATGGTTATTTAAAAACGATCGTTGTCTATCCTGCCGGCTATTTCTGCAGGATCCCAGAGCGTCCTTGCCTTGCTAACTGGCAGAGCTCCCATTTCGACAAGCTGCGTCGCTATCGCTGCCGCCATCGGGAGCGCCCCGGTCGCGCCGGGCGAGTTGTAGTTCAGGACGTGTAGCGACAAGTCTCTTTTCAGTACCAACGTGTCGGGGACGAACCTGCCCGTGCTGTCCACCACCGACGAGCGTATCCCGGCGGTGCCCCTGCTCGTGAATGCAGAAGGCTTGATCGCGGGCAGGAATTCCCGTACCCTGTTTATCATAGCAGTCTTGGAAAGCGAGCTTTTCAGTTCTGCGCCTGCAAGCGACAGGAACTGCCTGTCAAACGCAATCTTTCTTGCCCCCGTCCTTGACGACTCTATGATCTTGGGTATCATGTCGGCAAGGTTGCGCACAAGGCCATAAGCGTACGGCCCGAAGACGGGCACGGCGTTTGGCCCCACCTCCCGCCTGCCGTCGGCCCTAACTATCCAGTGAGGATCGAGGAAGGGGTACTCGGGGTGCCTTGGCACGGAGTATATCGAAAGCTTTGTGAGATCATGATATTTCTCAGGCGCCTGCCAGTACTCGCCTCTAAAGTGCAGGTCCGTGTATTCTTTTGCCACGCCCATTGAGTGTGCTATGTCCACCGCGTTTCCACCGGCCGCGTTTACGATAAACTCTGCCTCCAGCCCGCCCTGCCCTGTAGATATTGCGTATGCGCCCCTGCGCGAGATCCCTGTCACCTTGCAACCCAGAAGGACAGAGCACCCAAACGACTTCAGGTCCTGCAGGAACGCCTTTGTAAAAGAGCCATAGTCGACCGAGCCGTCCTTTGAACAGTATATCGCCGACTCGCACATGACGTTTGGCTCCATCTCCGCGACCTGTTTTTTATCAAGAAAGCGGAGTTCGTGCTTTTCAAGCCCGTTAGCCTCGCCCCAAGCGATGTACTTCTGCAACCTGTCGATGCCCTTCTCGTCAAGCGCCACCTCTAATACGCCGTCGCGCACAAAGGGCAGGCGCTTTTCCTTTGCAAACTTTTCCCACATTTCAAAGCCAAGCGACGCGGCCCGTGCAAACATCTTTTTCTTGACAGGGTCGTACAGGAACGGCGCGTGTACCTTGCCGGTGTTCCTGCTGCTCGTGTGCCTTGCAATGTCGCGCTCCTGTTCTATCAGGGCGATTGAGGACGGGTCGCTGGCTTGACCCGAGAGAAAGTACGCTATCGAAGTCCCAAGCACGCCCCCGCCTATTATCGCGACCCGGTACAACAATTGTCATGGGTGCAGGGGCAACTATTAACGCTTGCAAGCATCGTAAAACGTTTAATACGATACTTTGCCAGCTTCAATCAAGTTGGCGCAGCAGGAAGTCGCGGAGAGGAGAAAGAGGTACGACGATCTACCGGAGATCCCTGAAGGGAGGCCTGCGCTCCTACTTTCGGCTATCTATTCCGGGGAGGAAAGAAAGGTGTACCTGAAATTCTACGACCCAAGCGAGAACGTCATTTACCACTGGCGCGATAGAACGGGCCACAGGCCGTACTGCTACAGCAAGTCCCAGTATGCGGACTTGGTCGACGCCATAGTTGCAAAAGAGCCCAAGTACACGGTCGAGCGCGTCAGAAAAAAGGACGTCATCGCCGACAAAGAAATTGATGTGTTAAAGATATCGGCGCCAGACCCGCTCTCGATAGGCGGCACTGACGGCAGCATCCGCGAGAAGGTGAGGTGCTGGGAGGCCGACATAAAATACCATGAAAACTACCTTTATGACAACGGGCTGATAGCCGGACTATACTACATCCGGCGTGGCGACAAGATAGAGTCCCACATGTACCAGATAACCGAGAAGGTCGAGTTTGAGCTCAAGAGCCTGATATGGGACAAGATAAAGGAGGAGGGCGAGGCCGGCAAGGAATACCGGCAATACGTCACCAACTGGGCCAACCTGCTCAACCAGCCCATCCCCGAACTGAGGAGGGTTGCTGTTGACATCGAGGTCGAGACCGAGGAGGGGAGGATGCCCACGGCCCGCGAGCACGACAGGCGCGTGAGCGCGGTGGGTTTTGCCGCAAGCGACGGGCTACGCAAGGTTCTGGTCCTTGGCGACAACGTCAACGACAATGGCCAACCACTCATCAAGGAGGCCGAAGTCTGCAAGACGGAAAAGGAGCTCCTGGAAAAGGCGTTTGCGATAATCAATTCATACCCGATAATCCTGACTTTTAACGGCGACGACTTTGACCTTCCTTACCTTTATGCGAGGTCTCAGGACCCAAGGATCGACACGAAGGAAGGCAGGGCGATACCAAAAGACCGGGTGCCGATGGTAATCAAGAAAGAGTCTTTCATCAAGCACGGCATGCAGGCCGAGCCGGTGGGGATACGCCACGGCGTGCACATTGACCTTTTCAGGACACTCCAGAACCGCTCGATACAGATCTACGCCTTTTCGAGAAAGTACACGGAATTCACTTTAAACGCGATATCCGAGGCGTTGTTAGAGGACTCGAAGATAGAGTTTGATGGCGATATCAGCGACCTCCCAATGCAAAAGCTTGCAGAATACTGCTTGAAGGACGCAGACCTGACTTTCCGGCTCACCAGCTTTGGCGACAACCTGCTCATGAAGCTGCTCGTAGTCATCGCAAGGATTGGCAGGCTGTCAGTCGACGACATCGCTCGCTTTGGCGTCAACCAGTGGATCAGGGGGATACTTTACTATGAGCACAGGCAACGCAATGAATTGATACCACGGGGCGACGAGCTAGAAGAAAAGGGCACGGCCTCGACTGCCGCCGTGATAAAGGAGAAGAAATACCGCGGAGGCGAAGTGGTCGAGCCGACGCCGGGCATCCACTTTAACGTCGTGGTGCTGGACTTTGCGAGCCTGTACCCGAGCATAATCAAGGTCCATAATCTCTCGTATGAAACGATAAACTGCGTCCACGACTCGTGCAAGCTGACAGGCAGGATAGAGGGCACGACCCACTGGGTGTGCCAGCTGCGCAGAGGGCTCTCGTCACTGTTGATAGGGTCGCTTCGCGACCTGCGCGTCAGCTACTACAAGCAGCTGTCAAAGGACAAGACGCTCCCGCCGGAGGAGCGCCAGCTTTACAACGTCGTAAGCCAGGCTATCAAGGTCATTTTGAACGCAAGCTATGGCGTCATGGGTGCAGAGATATTCCCGCTGTACTGTCTTCCAGTCGCCGACGCAACTGCAGCCATTGGCAGGAACACCATACACGCGACGATCAATAAGTGCAAAGAGCTTGGCATCGAGGTGGTGTATTCTGACACTGACAGTCTCTTCCTCAAGGAGCCGTCGCACGAAGCAATAGACAAGGTGATGGAGTGGGCAAAGGACAACCTAGGGGTCGACCTCGAAATAGACAAGCAATACCGCTACGTCGTTTTCTCTAACTTGAAAAAGAACTATCTCGGTGTTTTGCCTGATGGCACCGTCGACGTAAAGGGCCTGACGGGCAAAAAGTCACACACGCCGCCTTTCATACGCAACGCCTTTTACGAGATCCTTGAAATCTTGGGCAAGGTAAACTCGCAGAAGGACTTTGAGACCGCGCGTGAGAGCATCAAGAGCATCATTCAGCGCGACGCCAAGAACCTGGAGTCGCACGCGATCCCCATGCAGAACCTCACCTTCAACGTCATGATAAACAAGTCCCTGAGCTCGTACGGCAAGAAGGTGGACTCGGTAAAGACCGTCGACGGCAAGGCCGCGCCGGTGGAGACTTTCAAGGGACTCCCGCAGCACATCAAGGCTGCAAGATTGCTGTCTGACAAGGGCCGCGAGATCAAGGCAGGCGACATCATCTCGTACGTGAAGACAAAGACGGGCGATGGCGTCAAGCCGGTAGAGCTTGCCAATGCCGACGAGATAGACATCGAGAAGTACCTGGAGACGATGGAGTCTACGCTTGACCAGGTGCTTGCCGCGCTGAATTTTGACTTCAAATCGATGCTTGGCAAGCCCCGGCAGCAGAGCCTCGACGAGCTCTTCTGGAGCAAGCCGCCGATGTAGGTTTATTATCCAGGGCAATCGAAATTGCACCGTGGAACCGCGGCTCATGCGCCTGTTTACAGTTCCTGAAAAAACCAAGGCAGGCTACAGCTTTGCAGACACGCCGGTCAGGGTTTCCCTCAAAGAAGCTAAAACGGTGGTCTACGGAGTTCCCCTTGACGCCACAACCAGCTTTGGTAAGGGGACCGCAAGGGGCCCGGAGGCAATCAGGATGACTTCGGCGCGCCAGATAGAGACGTTTGTACTCGACGAAGGCGCAGACATTTACGAGATGAATTCGATTTTTGACCTTGGCAACTTGAAGATGCCAAAAGCAAGCGTTGCGAAAACGCTTGCTTTTCTTGATAAAACGATCCCGGAGGTCGTCGGCGCGCTTAGGAAAGATGGCAAGGTGCCGGTGATGCTCGGGGGCGAACACACATTGTCATATTATCAGCTGAAGGCGCTTGCAGACGAAAAGCCATTTGTTGTCCACTTTGACGCCCACCGGGACATGAAGCCCGAGTACGAGGGCATGGAGTTCTGCCACACCACGCCCTTTTACCATATTTTGAAACACATGCCGGGCAAGAATCTTGTGCAGATAGGGATAAGGCAGGCCGACAGGCAGGAAAACGACTTTGCGGCCAAAAACGGCGTGACCACGTTTGACGCGTGGCAGGTGCATGACGATATCTCGCGCGTCGCGAGCTACCTGAAGGTGACTACTGCCGGCAGAAACGTCTACATCTCGTTTGACATCGATGTCTACGACCTGCCGTACGTGCCGTGCACCGGGACGCCAGAGCCCTACGGGCTTGACCCGTTTCAGGCGCTGTACCTGCTCAAGGCCATACATCCGACGGCGCGCCTAGTGGGGATGGACATGGTCGAAGTCGGGCTGAAGAACAACGACTACAGGGAAGGCGCGCTTGCGACGCAGACGTTGCTCAGGATACTATCGCGCAGGTACTCTAGGCCATAATCTGCGGCCTTGACGACAAATAGCGCGGCAGGTTCAGCGGAAGGTAGGGCTTGTCCTTTGTCTGCGTCGTTATCTCGTCAATGAGCTCCTGCATCGTCATCTCGCGCTGCTTGCCCTCAAGTCTGTCCCTGACGACGAGCTTGCCTGACGCCAACTCCTTGTCGCCGATTACCACTGTATAGCGTATCCACTCTGTCTCTGACTCGCGGATCTTCTTGCCCACCGATTCGTCGCGGTCATCGATATCAGCCCTAACCTGGTTTGAGGTAAGCTGCAAAAGTATGCTGTCGCAGTACTGCAGGTGCTCCTTGCTCACCGATATCACCCTAACCTGCGTGTGCGCAAGCCACAGGGGGAACGACGGCACGCCACCTGCCTTTGACACCTTTGCGGCCTTTTCCATCAGCGCATACATAACTCGCTCCACAGCGCCCGAAGGCGAGTTGTGCAGGATTATCGGATTTTTCTTGGTGCCGTCCTCATCGACGTATTCAATGTTGTAGCGCTTGCCGTTCTCCACGTCTATCTGGTCGGTGGATAGCGCCGACGCCTTGGCAAGGCCGTCGATGTAGTTGAACTCCCACTTTAGTGTGAAGTAGAAAAAGCGCTCCTTCCAGACTTCCGCGAGCACCGGCTTCCCAAGTTTATCGATGAGCTCGGTGATGAACGCCTTGTTTTCGTTCCAAAAGTCTTCAGTAAACCTGATGGCCATCTCGATGTCTTCATTCTGCAGGCCCAGCGCGTTTATCACGCTTATCGACAGCTCGAAGCGCTTGCGGAACTCCTCCTTTGCCTGCTCCATGTCCCTGCAAAAGGCGTGGCAGTCAGGCATCGTGAACGCCCGCAGCCGGCGCAGGCCTACAAGCTCGCCGGACTTTTCGCGCCTAAACGAATACCGCGTCAGTTCATAGAGTTTGAAAGGCATATGCTTGTACGACACGTTCATATCCTTGGCTATCAGAAACTGCCCAAAGCACGCGGCGAATCGCAAAAAGAGCTGCTTGTTGTCAGACTGGATGTTATATTGTCGCGCAGGGAAGCGGTTGAAGTAGCTCTCCATCGACGGGTGCTTCGAGTCGTACATGATGGGCGTCTCGACCTCAATGCCGCCGTACTCCATGACCCTGCGGGTCACGTACTGCTCTATCAGTGATTTCATGTGCCGGCCTTTCGGGTAAAAACGCATGTTGCCGGCGTCAGACGCCGGCTCGTAGTCGGCGATAGCCATCTTTTTCATCAACCGCACATGCTCGGGCTGCTGGTTGACCGCCCTGTTTTTTGTGATCTCGTAATTTGTAAGAACCTGCAGGTTTGCGTCCTGCTTCTTGAACTTGTATTCTGCGACAGGAGTCAGCACGCCTCCCGGTTGCAGGACGTACCACGTCGACTTTAGCTTCTCCTCGTTTGCAAGCGCCGTCGAGACCCTGCTCTCGTCGTGACTGTGCTCGTGAAGATGGACGTCACCGGCATGCTTTGATATTGCCTTGGCGTTTTCAGCCAGCGGATGACCTTTGACTTTTATGTTGAAAGCCTTGGTCCAGCCAAATGGCGACCTGTGCACTTCGGCTATTGATTCTTTTGCAAAGGTTTCTACCGTCTTTACCATGACGGCCGCAACATCGGGCGGAGCTAGGTCGGAGCTCAGATGCGCGTACGGGTACAACAAAAGACGCTGGCACTTTACCATGTCCATGTACTTCTTTATCTCGACAGTAGCCGCTTTTGCAACGCTCTCGTCGTCGCCGGCCTCGACTGCCACAAACGCGACCACCAAGTCCTCGAACCTGATTTTTTCCTTGGACGCGATTTCCTCGGCGCTCTTGATCTCTTTTTCAATCGGCTCGTACTCGATAAAGTCTGAATGCAGCTGCAAGAGGCGCATATTCTGTCACCGCTTCCATGCTAATTTATTGTATTAGCCCCATCTTGCTCGCTCGTTCTCCCTATCTTCCTTGGTAGCCTTTTTCCACTCTTTGTAGTGCGCGTGGCAGAGGTAGACGCGCTTGGCGCCCCCAAGGTCCATGTCCGGTGCCATGGCGGCCTTGTTCCCACTCATCGAGCGCTCCGCAGGGTTCTGGCACCCGCTTACGCTGCAGGCAACGCCTTTTTCCACTCGGCCCATAACTGCAGAATCAACCGTTTGTGAATATAAAAAGCTGACTGGAGCTATCTTAATACGCAGCTTTTGCACAACACCGGCGTTGCCGTACAACGAGCCCTTGTGCGCCAAGTGCCTCCACCCGATGGAGCTCCACACGTACGTACTTGCTCGCATCGACGGCACGGAGGCCCGGCGCTGCTCCATCGGTACGTGCAGCTGCATAATCATGGCCAAAATCAAATAGTTACATAATGCTTATAACGAACGTATTTTCGGTATAGCTGGATGTCTGAAGACGACGACTTTGAGGACGAGTTTGACGACGATGACGACGACTCGGCTGACGACGACGGCGACGAATAGCAGGCTGTCATTTTTCGCGTTTTGCAGGAATTCAACATCGGCAGTAATAACCGCGCTGCAATACTTTTGAGAACGCCTATACCCGCAGGCCAAAGCCCTCGGCAAAGCCCTTGAACTGCTGATAGCTCTTCAAGAATTCCATGCCCTTCTCGCTGATGCGGTACTTTGACTCCTCGGGAAGCTCTTGCAAAAGCCCCGACGCCTTTAGCTCCGAGACGAGTGAGGAGAGCCGCCCGTGGGGTACGTTTGCCCTGCGGATGAGGTGTGTCACAGTGGCGCCCCTGTCGTGCCCTTCATAGCTGTATTCTCTTGCCGTGTCGAGTATGTCTGCAATAATGCTGATGTGCGTCCTATACCCCGTCAACTTTTTCCATTCTCCCAAGTCCCAGCCTTGAGAACGGCACGAACATGAGGCCAAAGCCTGCCACCTTGGCGGCCAGGGCAGGAATTGCAAACGTGCCTGGAAATATAAAGCCGTACCAAGCCACGATCTCCGCCGCCGCCAATGTGCCAAGACCAGAACCTATCATGAGGGTGCTGTTCTTCCTGGTCTGCATATAAGATGCCATTGTTTCGATCGACACATATACTAATAGAATAAAAGAAATTGACCTGACGAGGTGTTCTATTGAATTACCCGGTATGATGAAGGGGGCGGTCGTCAGAGGGACTAGTAGAAGAGCCGCCCCGTGCCGGGACGGAACAAAATCAGACGACGACTTTAGCCCGTGAGACATGGCAATGAAAAAGTAGCCCACAGCCTGGGCCGCCAATCCGCTGGTGTTCATCGCCCCTGAAAACGCGGGCCCGGCGAACAGGGCCGTTGCGATGAGTACAAAGCCGGCGGATATGGAGATGAAGGCAAGCGTGAGGCGGAGCAGGTTTGGGCTCCCGACCGCGGCGTAGCCGGCGTACGCAAACCTCCCTATGATTATGGAAATCGCGAGGCCGGCAAGGTTTGTCGCAAGCTCGATCTCCAACTGAAATGGTGCACGCTTGCAGAGTTAATAACCCTAATGCTTGTAGTCGCTCAGGATGTCCTTGTACCGGGCGTCCTTGTAAGCAATGTGTTTTACGTAGTCGCCATAGGTCATGTCAAATCCGCACGCGGCGCACCTGACGTAGGAAAAGTCGTCTGCCAGCTCGGCTATTTCCTTGCAGTCCGGGCAGGGCACCTTCATCGACTGATCTTGGCCGTGAAGATATAATAACTTTGTCAGGGCGGAATCCGGGCTTATTTTGGAAAAAAGTTCTTAAGCGCAGGATGCGCAGTTTATCTGATGGACAGCAGCCTCAAGCCGGTCCTGAAAAGGCAGGCTATATTCGTTGGCGCCAGCCTTGGTGCTGGACTGCTGCTCACATACTATTTCGGCTTTCTTGTAGGGATGACCGCAAACATCGCCATTTTCATGGCAGCGATGTTTTTCATCAGGTGGCGCCAGCAAAAGGCGCTCAGGTCGTTTGGCTTCGGCAGCCAGACCACCGGGCGGGGCTACGAGGGAGAGGGCGTTAAGATAAAGTACGTCTGTCTGTCCTGCGGCGCCGAGGTCAAGGGCAGCAGGTGCGCCTGCGGCTCGAAGATGAGAAGGCCGCTTTTCTAGCCTAACTTTCTTGCGGGATTTTGCACTGGTAAATCGGCACGTTTAAACCAGACCCTTCTGAGGGCTAGCTAATGGGAACTGTTCTCGAATCGAGAAGTAAGGCCTGGTCAAACTTCCATGACACCGAGACGAGTCCGCGAACGAAGGACAGCTATAGCCGCTGGGTCTGGGCTTTCATGCGGCACTGTGGCGCTGAGGACCCTGACAAGCTGCTAGAAATTGGAACAGTAGCAGAGATCGAGGATCGCATGATCGCATGGATTGGAACGCTAAAGGATGTGGGGAGGGCCACCGCAACCATGCGGATAGCCCTTGCTAGCGTGGTATTTTTCTATTCATGCAACCGCATAAGGATAGACAGCAAATACGTAGCACGCAGAATTCCCAAGAAGCCTGCCCTTCCACACAGGAGCCCAACGAAAGAAGAGATAGCCGCTATAGTCGATGCGGCCAGCCTTAGAGGCAAGGCACTTACCGGCTTACTCACTTCATCAGGTGTTAGAATAGGCGCAATCTCACCTATGAAATTAAGGCATCGGCGAAAGTTGAGCGCTGAGGAGCTAGAGCACAGAGATTGCAGTTGCAAGGATCGTTCACAGCCTCTTAGGTTTAGCGGGTATTTGCTCGATGTTTACGAAGGTGAAAACGAGCATTATTTCACGTTTGTATCCGAAGAAGCTAGCACGTGGCTCAACAGCTACCACAAAATGCGGGAAAATGCTGGCGAGACCCTGACCCCTAACAGCCCATTATTCAGAGAAGAGTTTGACATAGAAAAGCTGGAAATTGTCAGGAATCCATCTAGGTGCAGTGAACCGATGCTCCAATCCTTCATGTCTAGGCTTGCCATAACCGCAGGAGTCAAGAA
>Ga0209751_10006172_pt1 | contig 11149 bp, 11 predicted proteins | sample RifCSP13_1_FD_184019 | JGI IMG/M metagenome (GOLD analysis project Ga0209751, IMG submission 184019) | Soil microbial communities from Rifle, Colorado - Rifle CSP2_sed 13_1 (SPAdes) (version 2) | ecosystem: Environmental > Terrestrial > Deep subsurface > Rock core/Sediment | place: Rifle...
AGAACGGCTACCCACAGGCCATGGTAAACATAGCGGTTTAAGTGATCCCTTCCGGTCTTTCTGAGGTATGAAAGAACGATTGCGACAATCAGGGCAGCCTCGACCCCCTCTCGCAAGGTTAGAACCATAGCCTCAAGCATTTTAGACAGCATCGCGCGTCCCAAAATTGGTAAAGTAGAGTATCGACATCCCTACTGTAGTTCGACGCAAAAAAGGGGCCGAAGTTAGCCTATGCGAACTTTATCTATTTGATCCATCAAATTATCAGCTTAAACCTCCTCCGGCCAACCGGCCATTGCCGGTGTTTTCCCAAAGCTGACACAAACACGAAACCGAATCTCAAGAATTGAGAAACATCTTTCCTAATGGCCATCGTCGGCTGAGGGAGGCGCCTCCTGGTAGCGATGGCGAGGTATTCTGCCAAACAAGTTTCCTTCAGCTACGGGCGCTCCCATTGTTGTGGACATCCCTGGGACTGACGCGATTTGCGCTCACGAACCACGGGAGACAAGCCAGAAGATTGTATAACATTGGCCATTCCAGGCTTCCAAAACCAGCCAAAGATAGCTACCTTTTTTAGGAATGGCACGCGGCATACGCAGAGTCGCGGAGAGCCTATGCGGGTCGCCTGACAGAGGAGTTGCACTCCAAACGGGGCGCTCAGCGTCACCGAAAGCAATCTGTAGCGCGCGGATCTGCTCGTAGCAGCCGCTGCAGAATCGAATGCGCCAGCTTACATCTGCACCCGGCTCGAATGGTTGCCGAGCGTTTGTGCCGACGACAACAACCCACGGTCCAACCTGCTCCGGACCAAGAATCGTTGTGCCGAAAGGCGTGGGCCGCAAGGCCGGCTTCCACGAAAGAAAGAAAAAGAGGACCGGAATTAAAGTAATCGCCAGGATATTGGGCCATTTCCAGTAGCCGAGAAAATCCAGGAAGCGCAACATGATGATTATTCGACCCTAGCCTTAGCTGGCATTAAAGATGTTCGCCTTAAACTTTGCACTTTGTTCGAAAGTTACGTGATGACATTGGATCAGCGCCAGGAAATCTGAAGCGATGTCAGTTTGATCTTGGGAAAATCCTTCTCGCTGTTCCACAGCGTTGACCAAAGCTCTGGCTTGAAAATCTTGTAGAAAGTTACCTTCAGCCAATTCAGTAGACCTTGTTCCGACCAACGCCTTCCCACCCTCTTGATCCGATTGTTCACTTGACTAAAGGCACTCTCAATGGCGTTGGTGGTCAGTGGTATGACTTCCCCGGTGTCCAACCAGTGCTTGAGGAAGGTGATCACCGGCTCTATGAGATTTTCGATATAGGTTCGAGTCCGGGGATAGCATTGGGGGTCTAGAGCTTGGAGCAATTGCTCAAAGCCCTGTTGGGTCTTCTCCACCATCTGCTCGACTAAGGGGCGATCCTCGGGGCGAAGCTTCTCCATGTCGTTCTGGGTCAGAGTCATCACGGGAACCGATTGAAGCTTTTCTACCAGCGACCCTTGCTCGGCTTTTTTAAAACCATCAGCATACAGAAAATAGGGAAACTCCCGCTTGCCGTGCCACTGACAACGCTGTTGTTTCATGGCGGGGTGTAAAAGGTTCTCTTCGATCCCTAGCCCACCGTCTGAGAACAGCACCTCCAGTTTCTGGTAATCCAAACGGTCTTCCAGCTCCTTTCGGATCTCAGCCCACTCGGTGTCGATCCAGAACCCCACCGGTTCAAAGCGGCTTAATGACCCTACCGACGCCATCGCCCAGCGCATCTCCACTTGCCCCAAGTCCTTTCCTGCTGACCCTTGCAGGTGTACCTTGGTGCCGTCTACTACCAGAAAACGAAAGGCTCGCTCCTTCATCGGCCCAAACGGATCATGGCTGCGGGCGAACTTCTGAAGACGAGTATGAACCGTGGTATGGCTCATCGCCTGCCCCCCAAGCCGCTCCACCTCACTGGTTGCTCGCCGGTATGAGACATGCACCGAAAGTCCAATCCCCGGCTCCAAAGCTTCCTCCAAGTAATGATCGTAGGCGGGAATGGCCAGGGCTTCGACCAACGGCATCAAGCTGCGCCCACTCTGTCGATCCTTGAGCTGAGCGAACCGATAAGCAACGCTCCCTAACGAACTCTTCAGATAACGGGGTTTGCTTTGACTTCCGTTACGCCGATAGCGCTCGGGATCATTCTGTGTCATCTCGTTGATCAAACGTTCTTCGAGGGCTCTCATTAGCTTGCTTAAGATTGCCCCGTGAATCTGGCCCACCGCTTCTTTCAGTCCGCCAATCAAACCGTTGATCGTCAGTCCCGATTCTGGTATCTGAAAAACCAAGCGTAGTTCCAATGTGATCTCGCCCAACGGATTGCTCTCCTCTCTTGGGGTCTGCCAACACCAAGAAGAAGCAATCCGTTTCTTTTTGCAAGAACAAATTCAGCCCATCACGTACTTTTCGAACAAAGTTGAAGTTTCAGGCCGGCACGCGGTCTCACCGATCGGCCCCATCGCTCGCAGTACTGCGCTGTTTCTCGTCAGCCGGGCAGTAGGCTGGATACCAGCTGTACTCCGCACGCTCTACAACGTGCTCCCTTTCGTCCTGCGCGGCGCCCGCTCGCTGCTCACAGGGCGACTGGATTCCGCAGTCCTAGACGCTTCAGCGATCGGTGTCTCCCTCGCCTCTAGCGACTTTTCGAACGCCAGCACCATTAGTTATCTGCTCACCATCGGACGTCATCTGGAAGAGGCGACGCTACGGCGCGAGGAAGACCACTTTGCCGAGCTACTACGCCGAGAGGACGACGAGGTTTGGATGGTCATTGATGGCACAGAGACGCGCGTCAACCGCCGCGAGCTCAAGCCCGGTGTTCATGTGATGCTGCGCACTGGGTACGTGGCGCCAGCTGACGGTGTGGTGGCACACGGGGAGGTCCTGGCGGACCTCGCGTGGCTTACCGGCGAAGCGTTGCCTCGAACCCTACGGGCGGGTGACCGTGTGTACGAGGGCGCCCAAATAATCCAGGGTCACGCGGTGTTGACCGTGGAGAGTGCCGGAAACGACACCCGGCTCGCCCGGATGGTGCGCATTGCCCAAGCGGCGCGCCGGACCAAGTCCGCAGTCGAGAGCTACGCCGAGCGCCTGGCCGATCGCACGGTACCCTGGGTTTTCGGCGTGGCCGGCCTTGCGTTGGCGGCAACCAGAGACGCTGTCCGTGCGCGGTCGATCCTGCTCGTGGACTATTCCTGCGCTCTGAAAGTGACAATTCCGCTCACCATACACACCGCGATTCTCGCGCTTGCGGAGAAGGACGTACTGGTCAAGGGCGGCAAGTGGATCGAGCGCCTCGCCCGGATCGATGCCGTTGCGCTCGACAAGACCGGCACGCTGACCCAGGGTCGCCCGCGCGTCGCGGCCATTGTCCCATTTAGCGGCTATGACCGCGACTTCGTGCTGCGCAACGGCGCTTGTGTCGAGGAGCACTTCCCGCACCCCATTGCCCGCGCCATCGTCGAGGCCGCGGCTGAGGCGGGGCTGTCCCACGCCGAGGAGCGTCACGGAGAGGTGACGTTCCAAGTGGCCCGCGGCGTATTCTCGACCGTCGATGGTCGCCGGTTTGTGATCGGAGGTCGCTGGATCTTGGACGAGGTGGAGAGCCGCGAGGCATTGGAGCAGATCGCTGCTTTGGAAGCGAAGGGTCATTCGCTGGTGTGCGTTGTCGTTGGCCAGAAACTGGCTGGGGTTATAGCATTCGACGATCCGCTACGCCCGGACGCGGTGACGACCTTGGCCCGCCTGCGAGAGCTGGGGATAGGACGGCTCCTACTGATCACTGGTGACGAGTCCCGCGTGGCGGAACGAATAGGCGGTGATTTGGGCCTAACCGAGATTTACGGCGACGTCTTTCCGGATCAGAAACTGGCGCTCATCCGCACGTTGCAGGCCGGGGGCCGCACCGTCGCCATGGTCGGCGATGGCATCAATGACGGACCGGCGCTATCCGGCGCCGATGTCGGAGTGTCGGTCGCGAACGCGGCCGACCTCTCACAGGAGACCGCGGACGTACTGCTGCTGCGCCCCGGCCTCGCCGGATTGGTTGATGCCTTGTCGGTGTCTCGCGCCACCATTGCTCGGGCCAAGCGCACGTTCCGTGAGGTCGTGTTATGGAATACCTTGCTGCTGGGCCTCGGCTTGGCGGGGAGGCTCACACCCACCCGCTCGGCTCTGCTCCACAACCTCGGCACGGTTTTTCTCTCGCTGCGTGCCCTGAATCCCCGGACCGGCCCGAAGGATCAGTCGTAGCTCTCAGCGCCTCGATCAGGGTCGTACGCGCGAGGCCGAACTATTGCGGATCCCGCTGTCTCAAGCCGACGTACTACCGCATCGTGGGTCGCGCCCGCGGCGTCAGACATACCGCCTGGGTTCCGTTTAAACGGCAAGCAACTTTTCGACGATTCGATTTGACATGAGCGCGCAAAGTTCCAGTCGAGGCTGGCTTGCGCGCGAGGTGAACGCGCTGGCTGGCTTAAGTACTAGAAAAAAATGACAGTCGCTTAAATATCAACTCGGTCTGACTAAGGCAAGGCGCGAAGTTTTTGCGGCTACAGTCCTTTCTTTAGGCTCGGCGCGGGCTTGAACGCCACGGTCCGGCTTGCCTTGATCTTAATCGCGGCGCCGGTTTGGGGGTTCCGGCCATTCCTTGATTTTTTCACTCTCACTGAAAAGGTTCCGAAGCCCGGCACTTGAACTCGCCTGGATTTCTTCAGGCCTGTAGCAAGACTGTCAAAGGTGGCGTTGACGACTTCTTCCGTCGCCCGCTTAGTCATGTTCGCTGTCGTCGCCACCGCATTGATAAGATCGGTTTTAGTCATTTCATCATTCTCCCTTCAAACATCGAGTTATTTCTAACGGTCGCTTGAAACAAAAAACAGTGGCGTCGATACACCTTGCTATGGACACAAGCAGCGACGTAGAATCAGTCCGTGTGATCGTAGGCGCTGCGAATCGCGTCGTTGGATTCCATCGAGTCGCCGCTTGCGCGTTCATGGTTTCGCATCGCTCGCGGGTGATTTAACTCTCACCGCCGTAATCACCCCGGCTTTACGCGCGACGATATTCCCGTGGGCGTCGAGCTTGAGGTTCGCTTGGATGTTGACGAAGCCCCAGTCGTAAAAGCGAAATAGATTATGACGGTCGAGAGTTTCATAGGCCGGCCAGGAAGTCGGACGTTTGAGAAGGCCGCTTTTGCGCGTGATCGGCAAGTCGGTGTCGCGCGCCGGTTTCGGCGCGCGCGGCGCCGAGCATTCGAAAGTTTTCTTCTCCGGGTAAAACGTTCCGACGCAATCGAAGCGGAACTTGCCGCTGCCGTCGAACTCGCGCAGGGTCAATTTATGGTCTTTCTGATGAAAGACATAACCGTAGTGGCCGCGCTTCTCACCCTTGCCGGTCTGATTCAAGAAAGTCACGCGCGGCGCATCCTCGAACTTGTCCAGTTCCAGAAACTGAAGATGGTAGGTCGCTGACTTCGTCCGCCGCGTTCGCCGCGCCGGTACAGCTAAACAATATCAAGATTGCGCAAAATAGTTTCACCATACGGATGTCCTCGAGTTCCTAACGTGCCGGGTAGGCGGCCTGGGATCTCAGTTCTAGAGCCTCAATCCTTTGATCCCTCACAAACCGACGCCGGAAAAACCGCGGCAGAGCGGAGATTCCAGGATAGGTGCCGATCAGCAGTACCGGACAACGCGACCTCAAGGCTAACTTCAGCAGGATGCTGCGGCCCACCAAGTAGGAAAAAAAGCGCCGATGCTTGACCGCCAAGACGATGAGATCGGCGTTTTCTTCCTTCGCGGCGCGCATGATGCTACCGGCGGGACTGGCCATCTCGACTATTCTCTTTATGATGACTTTGCCCGGATGTCGCGACAAGTCTTCAACAAAATTATGGAGATCCAACGACTTCTCGTACAGCCAGCGATCCACCGTCGGGGCCGGTACGGACGGCAGCGTCAAGCCATGGAGCGCGGCAAAATACTCCAACGCTGCTTCCCGATGCTCCTTGGCGGTTTTATCGAAGACATGCAGAACGGTAAGCCGGGCATTGGTTTCCCGTGCCAGCGAAAGCGACGAATCGAGCGCATTTTTCGATTCTTTGGAAAAGTCGACGGGGACGAGAATATTGCGAATCTTGTTCAAGCAAAACCTCTCAATCTGTGACAGATGGCGAGACACTTGGCAGAGACCACGGCTACCGGGTCGCGTTCCAACGCTGCGCGACACTTACGTTTACAACTGTTGAGTAGCCGGGTGAGCAAGAGTAAAGCGGCAATCAACAATGCGGTATAGGGAATATATCTGGATAACATTCGTACTCTCCAGTGTTTGAGAGTTTCAATTAGCGGGGCATGGCGCCCAGCCTAGGCGCCGAGCGGCCATGCCCCTATCCCACGGCCCTTCACGAGGAGGCAGACAAACAAGGGCGGGGATTTCGTGAAACCGTACCGGTCCCCCTTTGACAATAATGGAAATGACTTGAGACATGGCTACTGTAACAGTTCTTTGTTGCTTTGAATTCTATGTGGTTCTACCGCGACGTTCAGTTGATTCGTTAATTGTTGAAGCTCAACGGCCAAATCGACAAAATCTTCCTTCCGGATGTCAAGCGAGCCGGTACCCGTAGTGCACGTGGACCGTTCCCCTTTCACAAACCGCAATCTTTCACTTTCTCGGGGTTTCCATACTACCCTCCAAAAAAAGAGCCCGGGACCCCGTCTTTTTCCTTGGCGAAACACCGGGCTCTGGGTTGAAAACCTCTGGCCTCTACGTTCCACTTAGCTAATTATTATTATTCGTATAGTCTAACTAATTTTGTTTGTCGCGGGAAAGGTTGAGCAGAGGAAAACCCTCCGACCGCCGGTTTTTTTCGTCTTTGCTCAAACGCAGAATTTTCACAGGGCTCCATAAGTCTTGGTCTCGCTCCTCTGGCGGATTGCGCAGAATGACGTACTTGCTCAAAGCCTCCGCGACACTCGCTGTCTGGGACAGGACCACCGCCTGGATTTTTTTAGAGACCGCGGTTCCCAGCTTGGGGTCGATGAGATGGCCGTACGTTTTGCCCTCGATCTCGAAGCTTTTGCCGAGGCTGGAAGATGCCGAAAGGGCTTGGTCTTTGACTTCTAAAATCCCCAGCGGTTCATCGCCGGGAAATTGCAAGAGGAGTCTCCACGCCAAAGCATGAGGAGGGGTTCCCATGGCCCGGATGCTGCTATGGCCGAAGTTAACGAGCGCGCGGGTAATCCCGTGGCTTTTCAGGAGATCTGCTATCCGGTCGACCGCATAACCCTTGCCGATCCCCCCCGTATCGATGCTCATTCCTCTTTTCCTCAATTCCGCTTTGTGTTCCAGATAAAGGATGAGACCGGTAGAACCGACCAGGGATTGTGCGGCTTTCGTGGAAGGCTCCGAAGGAAAGCGCCTCTGTTTGGAGGCCTTCTGCCACAGCTCCATCAGGGGACCCACCGTGATATCAAAGGCCCCGTCTGTGTTTCGCGCCAGGGATTTCGCCAGCTCCAGGAAGCCGTAGAGCTCCGCAGAGATCTTGACGGGTCCAGTTCCAGCCTTCCGGTTCAACCGGTTGATCTCGCTCTCAGATTTGTAGTTGCTGAGGAGGCTGTCGAGCCTTTGCGCGAGGGAGAAGGCCTCTTCGAGGATCTGTCTGGCTTGCCGGACATCATGATAATACAGCGTAATCTCCAGGATCGTTCCCATCACATATCGGGCCTCACGGGTACGCTGGAGGTGATTGGCGTCGACGACTCCGGGTAGTGCCGCTAAGGCGCGGAGCGCCGTGAAGAATGCAAAAATGGCAACTTGCCTTTTTTTCATCTTAAGTCGTTTTGGAATCGAAGTCATGGGTGTAGGCGCTCGGGGTTTGCTTCAATAGGGCGGAGAGAACGTATCCCATGAGAATGAGAAGGGTCAGTTGGAGCGTGCAGAAAGAAAGGATTTTGAGGAACGCAAACCACGGGTGGACAAAGCGAATCAGCCAGCTCGAAGCCTCGTCCAGAAAGGCGCTGCCGAACGAAAGGCAGATCAAAAGCGCCTTTCGCTGAGGGGCGAGCGGCACGAAGAGAAGCAGGTGGGTCAAAGTGAGCATCAGGATTCCCATCGAAAAGAGATGGAAGTGGCTGATTTCCAAAAGGCCCTGATAGCTACGAGGCTGAAGGAACCGCTCTTCTGAGCCCAGATAATAGTTTACGACGGACTCATAAGTGAGCCCCATTTTGTTGAAGTAGAGAAGCGCATTGGTGAGCCAGAAGATCGCCACGTAGGCGAGGAAAAAAAAGACGATGAGCCTCAACAAATGATTCCGCGTCCATTCGCCCGTGACCACAAAGCGCATTTATTTTTTCTCCTTGATGAGGATCTGAAAGAGAGCCAGAACCTTCCGAACCCCTTGGCCGATCGCTTGGCTCGTCAGGGTCGAGCCCGCGATGCCGGCAATATCTCGCCCGATCCCAAGTTCGGAAGACAGCTCTTTGTCCTGGAACTGCTTCAGCCATCTCTCGGAGGCCAAATACTCCGGCGGCTCGTGGAAGGCGAGGATCAGGGCGGTTCTTACGCGGCCTTCCGGAGAGAGGACGACCATAAAAGTTTCAGGCAGCGTCCGGACCGTGTGGGTATCGATGGCCGCATAGCCGATGACCGCGCCGGCCTTTTTTCCCACATAGAAGGTAAAGAGCTTCGACTCGATCCGCGCGCGGGCAAGCTGTTCCGCCCTTTGAATCTCCGCATTCTTCAGGATAAAAGTTCTCATCTCCACCCGATCCGCCTCCGGAAAGGCGACCTTCAGGGCCTCGTCCTTGGCGTAGAAGACTTTCGAAAAACTGGAGATGGGGCTGAGAAAGAGAAAAACTCCCAGCCCCATCCCCAGAGAGATAAAAAACGTATTAGAACGCAAACCCGATACCGATCGCGACCTCATCGGCCACTTTGGTCGGCCCCTTGGCGTCATAGTTCCGATAATCCATCTTCAGGACCACGTTGGGAATCGGCTTATAGGAGATCCCGACAGTGTAGAGCTTTCTATCCTTGGACCGGTCCGGAGTGAACCCGCTTGGAACCTCAGCCTGAGTGTTGTAGCGCTCGAAGCGGAAAAAAGGCGCCAAGTATTGGGTCGTCCCGGGCCGAAGCAGGGGGAAAATATCATAGGCTCCCTCCAGGTACCACCCATAGATCCGGCTCGCGATCGGCCCGGAACTAGAGGCGCTGCTCAACTTTGCCGCGTCATCAATATGTCCCCATGCCCCTAAGGCCCTCAATTCCAGACCCCGATGGCGGAACTGTCCATGCAGGTCCCAGATAGTGGTGAAGACACCTGGCTTGCTTGAGCCGATGGTCTCATTCTGGCCCTGGTTGCCCATAAAGAGCGACCCGCCGAAGGTGGCCTGAGGTATCGGCGTATAATCCAGGCGGGCTATCCAGGACGGATCCTCAAAGAGGGCATTGCTTCCGCTCTGTCGGCCTTCACGCAGTCCAGACTTAGTAAACTCCTTCGCCCGAAGGCCCTCCATAATGTACGTCCTGTACTGCAGGCCGGGGAGGATCTCACCGAAAATGCCTGCACCCACTCCTCTCCAGGTACTGGGAATAATTTGTGTTTCCACGTCAGGCCTCCGAACTCCGTGAAATGCAATGGGCTCATGGGACTCGTTGATAAGCCCAATAGGGGCTAGCACCATGCCTGCCCGAGCGTTGAAAGGCTGCGAGAGCAAAAAGTCGAGATAGGCAAACTCGACCGACACCTCGCCTTTTTCCTCGCTGCCTTCGCCGGTAGTGGCATGCTCAAATTCGACTTCCGAGTTGAATAGCATCCAGTCGTTAAACTTGTAACCGGTATAAAGCACAAAGCGGAGCAGATCGCCCCGGTCCTTGTTGCTCCCGATGTCGCTCACGAACTTGCGATAATTTACCTCTCCATAGCCCCCCAAGGAAAGGCCGCGGGTCACGGAATAGACCTTGGACGCCGCAGTGCCAAGGCCGTACTGAGGTTTGATCTCAGCTAGAGAAGGGATGTACTCCTCCAGCCGCTTTTTCTCCAGCTCCTCGGCCAGCGTTTTGGTTTTTCGCTCCTGCTCCTCCGCCTGTTCCTTTCTTTTAGCCTCTTCTTCCCCCATCTTTTTTTCCAGCCGCTCGAGTTTGTCCCTCAACTCCCGGATCTCTGTTCCGGTGTCTCTTTGCTGCGAAAATGACACGCCCGGCATAAGAAAACTCAGCATCATCGCAAACCATACACGTTTCATCTTTCTTCTCCTTTTGGTTTATTTTGTTCCATAAAGTAAAAGAGCCCGATGCCCCGCCATGCTTGACGGATCACCAGGCTCTGGGTTCGGGACCTCTGGCCTCTAACGTTCTTCAGATCTCACCGCCGACTTCGCGCTACGGTGGGTGCCTTTCAGAAAGGCATTGAGCATGCCCGGGTATCTTCAAGGCCTTTCGCATTAATGAGTCGTGCAACATGGCTACCTCTCGCTCAAAAACAAAAGAGCCCTATTCCACCACATACGGTCGCATCATCTCGTTGTCCTCGTGCTCCAGGATGTGGCAGTGCCAGACATAGAGCCCGGCGAGGTCGAACCGCGCCTTCACCCGCGTGATCTCTCCCGGATACGCGATCACCGTGTCCTTGCGGCCCCGTTCCCAGCTCTCCGGCGGCCGGGGCACGCCGTCGATCGCCTGGCGATCGACGACCTGGAACTGGACCTGATGGAGATGGATCGGATGCGCGTCCTCGGTGGAGTTGTGGATCTCCCAGATCTCGGTGGCGCCGAGGCGGAGGTTCTCGGTGATCGGATCCTCCCACCGCAGCGGCACCGGATTGCCGGCGGCGTCGAGCGTCCCGAGCTTCGCGGCAATCGGCCCGTCGAAGAGTGCGCTTACTTCCTCGTTGAGCGATAGCTCCCGCGTGTGTCTCGCGCGACCCAGCGGCCTCGGCGCGGGCAGTCTCAGCCGCGCAGGAGGGAGGCTCGTGTCCCGGCTCGCCAGGGGGACGACCTTGAACTTCATGACCTGGCCGGTGGTCGCGGGGTCTGCGGCCGGGAAATCGGTGTTCGCGACGCCGCCGCCGAAGGGCTCGTCCGGTCCCTCATTGATGAGATGGAGCTCGGTGC
>Ga0209751_10006173_pt1 | contig 11149 bp, 10 predicted proteins | sample RifCSP13_1_FD_184019 | JGI IMG/M metagenome (GOLD analysis project Ga0209751, IMG submission 184019) | Soil microbial communities from Rifle, Colorado - Rifle CSP2_sed 13_1 (SPAdes) (version 2) | ecosystem: Environmental > Terrestrial > Deep subsurface > Rock core/Sediment | place: Rifle...
TCGGGGACGTCGTGGTCTTGCGAGTCCCGAGCATCGCCCGGGAGCGGGCCCGCGACCTCGGGCGGGTCGTCGGGGAGGTCCTCCACGCGCGGACCGTGGTCGAGGACGTCTCCGGGGTCCACGGGCCCTTCCGGACGCCCGACGTCCGGGTCCTCTGGGGCGACGGCACGGAGACGGAGCACGTCGAGGACGGGATCCGGTTCCGGCTCGACGTCGCGAAGATCATGTTCTCCTCCGGGAACCTCGCGGAGCGGACGTCCCTCGCGGCGCGGGTGCGGCCATCCGAGGTCGTCGTGGACCTGTTCGCGGGGATCGGGTACTTCGCGATCCCCGTCGCCGTGCGGGCGCGGCCCTCCCGGGTGTACGCCTGCGAGGCGAACCCCGCGGCGTTCGCGTACCTCGAGGCGAACATCCGGAGGAACCGGGCGTCGAACGTGGTCCCCCTCCGGGGCGACTGCCGGGAGACGGCCCCGGCCGGTGTAGCGGACTGGGTCCTCATGGGCCACTTCGACGCCCCGCGGTACCTCGACGTCGCGGTCCGGGCCCTCCGGGACGAGGGCCGGATCCTCGTCCATGGCCTCTTCCCGAGGGAGGACGTCCCGGGGCGCGCGGAGGCGGAGGTCGCGGCCGCGGCGCGGTCCGCCGGGGCGGACGTCCTCGAGGCCCGCGCCCGGGTCGTGAAGTCGTACGCGCCCTCGATCCGCCATGCGGTCGTCGAACTCCGCGCCCGCCGGGGACCGAAAGGCCTTTCTGGGCGCGGCCCCTCGGGTCCCCCGTGATCCGATGAACTGCCCGAAGTGCGGGACCGATCTGCCCGCGAACGCCTCGTATTGCACGACCTGCGGCGCGTCGATCGGGGCCACGGAGCTCGACCGGCTCGCGAAGGACCTCGCCCGCGCGGCGCGCCGGGCCGTCGACGTCGGCGTGGGGGCCGTGGACCGGGCCGCGAAGGAGATCGGCCCCGTCGTGGACAAGGCGGCGAAGAAGGTCGGGCCCGCGATCGGCGAGGCCGCGAAGGCCGTCAAGCCCGTGGCCGAGGAGGCCGCGAGGGCGACGAAGCAGGTCGCGGAGAAGGCCATGAAGGCCGCGAAGCCCGCCGTCGCGAAGGCCGCGGAGGCGACGGAGAAGGCGGCCCGAAAGGTGAAGGACCGCGCGAAGCAGGGCTGAAACCTTTATCCGAACCCTCCCGGTTCCGTGTCCCATGTCCGTAGACGACCGCCTGGACCTCGTCCTGCGCGGCGCGGAGGAGGTCGTCACGCGGGACGAGCTGCGGGCCCTCCTCTCGAAGGGCGGTCGTCCGCGGGCGTACGTCGGGCTCGAGCCGTCCGGGCTCATGCACATCGGCACGGGATTCATCGTCGCCTCGAAGGTCACGGACCTCGTCCGCGCGGGGTTCCACACGATCCTCTTCCTCGCGGACTGGCACGCGTACATCAACGACAAGCTCGGGGGCGACCTCAAGGCGATCCAGGCGTGCGGGGAGTACTTCAAGGACGGCTTCCGCGCCCTCGGCGTGCCCAACGAGGTCGAGTTCCTGTACGCGAACGAGTTCGTCTCCCAGCCGTCGTACTGGCAGAAGGTCCTCCAGGTCTCGAAGGCCTCGAGCGTCTCCCGGATCAAACGGGCCCTGACGATCATGGGGCGGAAGGAGGAGGAGGCGGACCTCGACGCCTCGAAACTCGTCTACCCCGCGATGCAGGTCGCCGACATCTCGTGGATGGACCTCGACCTCGCGTACGGGGGGATGGACCAGCGGCACGCCCACATGCTCTACCGGGACGTGGCCCCGAAGCTCGGGTGGAAGCAGGTCGTCGCCCTCCATACGCCCCTCCTCCCGGGGCTCGAGGGCGGGGGCCGGATGGACCCCGTCGCCTCGAAGATGGCGAAGTCGAAGCCCGACGCGAGCGTGTTGATCAACGACCCGCCCGCCGAGGTGCGGCGGAAGGTCTCCAAGGCGTACTGCCCCGCGAAGGAGACGGAGGGGAACCCCGTCCTCGACATCGCGCGGATGATCCTCTTCCCTCGGCGCGGGGAGCTCCGCGTGGAGCGGGACCCGAAGTACGGCGGGGACGTCGTGTTCACGTCCTTCGGGGAGCTCGCGGGGGCCTACGCCCGCGGGGAGCTCCACCCCCAGGACCTCAAGGCGGGCGTCGCGGAGGGCCTGAACCACGAGCTGGATCCCGTCCGGGCGTACTTCGACGCGTACCCCGCGAACCTCGAGGCCCTCCGGAAGGCCCTCGGACGGTAACTCCGTGAAGGAGAACGAGCAGGCCGCGGTCCTCGCGACGTTCGCGGCGGCCCTCCTCGTCGTCGTGGGGTATTCCGGGGCGCGCGGGGTCGAGCGGTTCTTCACGGCCTTCGTGGAGATCTTCGGGCCCGTCCCGGGCCTGCGGATCCTCGCGTTCGCGGTGGGGGTCGTCGCGGCCCTCGGCGGGTTCGCCGTGTTCCTCGGGGGCGTCCTCATCTACCGGGAGCGGGTGCGGACGGGCCGCCTGCTCATCCTGATCGGCTCCGGCGCGGGGTTCTTCAGCCTCGTATTCTTCCTCGTCGGGAACCTCCGGCGGGAGGAGTTCTCCTACGTCCTCGAGGTCCTCCCCGGGATCGTCGGGGTGGCCCTGGGGATCGCGGCCCGCTTCCGGGCGAGGGCGAACCCCCTCCTCTGAGCGTCAGAGGGGCGGCGCGGCCACGGGGACGCCCGAGGGCCGGGAGTCGAGCCGCCGGCGCAGGGCGACCATGTATCCGAATCCCGCGAGGACGAGGAGTCCGATGAGGGCGAAGGGGATGCCCGCCTGGCTCGCGGGATCCGGGGCGAGGGCCACGGCGATCGCGCCCGCCGCGAACACCCCGATCGCCCCGCCGAGGATCTGGAACGCGAAGAGGAGGCCGAAGGCCGCGCCCTGGAGTCGGGCGTGGCTCGCCTCGGAGACGAAGGAGAAGAGGGCGGGGTACGTGAGGAAGAGGGCGGACCCCACGGTCCAGAGGCCCGCGAGGACGAGGGCCGGATGGCCCGCGAACGCGCCGACGAACCCCGCCGCCGCCACGCCCGCGTAGGAGGCCGCGAGGGTCCGGAACCGCCCGAAGCGCCGGCTCAGCCGCCCGAAGAAGAACGCGGCGAGGGCGCCCGCGAGGATCCACAGGGCGATGGCCACGCCGGACACGTCGTCCGCGAGGCCGAACCGGTGGTGGAGGAGGGGCGGGCCGAACGTGCTGAAGACGTTGAACGCGGCCCCTCCGAGGGCGAGGGGGAACAGCCAAAGGCGCACCTGGCGGAGCATGCCCCGGTAGTCCGGGGGGTCCGCGTGGGCGGGCGGGGGCGACGGGCGTCCGCGGACGAGCCACAGGCCGACGGCCACCGCGAGGAGGTTGATGCCGCCCCAGAGGAGGAACGGGGACGCCCAGCCGAACGCGACGGCGAGGACCGCGCCCGACGCCATCCCGAGGATGACGCCGGAATCGCCGAAGGCGGACTGGAAGCCCATGGACCGGTCGAGGGACTCCCCCGCGAACTCCCGGCCGATCCACGCGATCCCGACGGGGTGGTAGAAGCTCGCGCCCACCCGGGAGAGGGCGACGAACGCGAGGAGCGTGAGGAACGTCGTCGCGGTGGCCACGAGGAGGGATCCGAGGCCGAGGATCGCGATCCCGATCGGGAGGAACCGGGAGGGGTCCCGGCGGTCCGACATCACGCCGAAGACGAACTGGAAGATCGCCGCGACGAGGAGGGCGAGGCCGCTCAGGAGGCCCGTCTCGAACGCGCCGAACGCGAACGTGGCCTGGAGGACCGTGATCTGGCCCGCCATGACCGTGACCCCGCCGTCGTTCGCGAGGTGGTAGAGGGAGTTCGCGACGAGGATCCGGCGGTCGCGGACCACACGGGCCGCGATGCGTTCGCGACATATAGCCTTCGTCCGGTCCGGGCGGGCCCCGCAACCTTTAGCCGCGGAACGGGATTCCGGCGGGCATGGTGCGCCGGGGCGGGGCGAGGTCCCGCGGGGCCCTCCGCAGGAAGGTCGCCCTCGTCACGGGGGGCGCGTCGGGGATCGGTCGCGCGACGGCGGCCCTGTTCGCCCAGGAGGGCGCGAGGGTCGCGATCTTCGACCGCGACGGCCGTTCGGGCCGGAGGGTTGCCGCGGAGATCCTCGCAGCGGGCGGAGAGGCCGTGTTCCTCCAAGGCGACGTGACGAAGGCCCTCCATTGCCGGCGGGCCGTCCAGCGGACCGTCGCGCGCTTCGGGCGACTCGACATCTTGTTCAACAACGCGGGGATCATCCGTCGCGCGGCGGTCCCGGACACCACGGAGGCGGAATGGGACCGTACGATGGCCACGAACGTGAAGTCCGTCTTCCTGCTCTCGAAGTACGCGATCCCGGTCATGGTCCGATCGGGGGGCGGCGTCATCGTGAACACGGCCTCCGGCTGGGGGCTCGCGGGCGGGGCGAGGGCCGCGGCGTACTGCGCCTCGAAGGGCGCCGTGGTCAACCTGACCCGAGCCATGGCCGTGGACCACGGGCCGGAACACATCCGCGTGAACTGCGTGTGCCCGGGGGACACCGACACCCCGATGCTTAGGGGCGAGGCTCGACAGCTGGGGACCCCGGTAGGGACGTTCCTGGCGGAGTCGGCCCGGAGGCCTCTGGGGCGGCTCGCCCGTCCCGAGGAGGTGGCCCGCGCGGTCCTCTACCTCGCGAGCGACGCGTCCTCCTTCGTCACCGGGGCGGCCCTCATCGTCGACGGCGGGGCGCTCGCGGGCTCCCCGTAGTCCGAGGCGCCCGGCCCGATCCCTTCGATCGGCCGTGCTTCCGGAGGTAGGCCCTCCAGGTCATCGCCCACCGAGCCGGGTCGTTCAGGGGCGCGGGGTCGAGCGGCGTGGCGGAGGAGTGATGCGGCGCCGTCCGGACCACGTCGGGCTGGGAGTAGGCCTCGTCCGAGATGCGCCGCAGGACCGCGGCCCAGTAGTCCAGGTCCGACTTCGAGTACGTCTCGCACGGTTCCGGGGTGAAGGGTTCCGGGACGACCCACGGATGGTGGCTCAGGAAGTAGCTCTGGATCCCGTAGTCGACCATGCGGCGCTCGACGTCCTCCGTCCCGAGGCCCGTCTCCTCCTTCAACCGCTCCCAGCTGTAACGGATCTGGTCCACCCGCCGCCTCACCGAGTACGGTTTCCCGACGCCGCGGATCGGGAGGAGCTTCGTCTCGAGATAGCTGTTGTTGATCATCGAAATCTCCGCGGCCTCCCGCAGGCCGTCGGCGCCCATGCTCGTGGCCCATGCGTAGGCCCGCACGACGACGGGCACCGCCCCGAGGAAGTCTCTCACCTTCCCGATGCTGTCCGGCCGGTCGTAGTCCAAGCGGTACCGTGTCCCGTCGAAGGCGACGACGGGGACCGGAAGGTACCGCCCGAGCTCCTTGCGCACGCCGACCGCGCCGCACGCGGGTCCGTCGCTGCCGTGGGGCGAGGAGAACGTCTTGTGAAGGTTGAAGAAGCCCATGTCGAACCCCGCCTCGCGGGCCCGCGTGACCCCGAGGAGGGCGTTCGCGTTCGCCTGGTCGTACGCGCACAGCCCGCCCGCGTCGTGCACGATCCGCGTCCACTCGTCGATCTCCGTGTTGAAGATGCCCGTGTCCTCCGGGTTCGTGATGAACAGGCCGGCGGTCCTCTCCGAGACCGCCGCCTCGAGGGCCTCCGTCGTCGGGCGCCCGAGATCGGGATCCGGATACAGGGTGACGACCTTGAAGCCCGCCGAGGCCGGGACGGCGGCGTCGCAGGGGTGGGAGAAGATCGTCGTGATGATCTCGTTCCGGGACGCGAGTTCCCCCGTCCGCTCGAGGTGCTTGCGGAGGATGCACGCGTTCGTGAACACGGCCGCGGACCCGCCGCCGGCCTGGAACCCGAACTCGTCGAGCCCGGAGATCTCCCGGAGGAACGTGTGCCCGAACCGGTACAGGATCTCGAGGACGCCCTGGATCGTGTCCTCGTCCTGCAGCGGGTGGATCTCCGCGACCTCCTGGAGGATCTGCTCGTGGACCTTCGGGCTGTACTTCATCGTGCAGGTCCCCTCGCCGAGGTCGATGTTGAGCTCCATCCCGAGGACTTCCTGGGAGAGGCGGAGGAAATGGCGGAGGACCTGCGGCTGGGAGAGCTCAGGGAGCCCCGGCGGCGCCGCGCGTCGCATCGCCGAGGGCACCATCGATCGCGCATCTCCGACGGCGCGACGGATGCCTGCCTCCACGGGCGGGACGAGGAGACCCCGTTCGCCCGGACGCCCCAGGGCGGAGATCACGGGCTCGTTCCAGGCGGGCGCGCGGTACCTGCGGAGCTCGTCGGTCCCCGTCATCGGACCGCCTCCTTCATCGCGCGCACGAGGCGGTCGATGTCCTCCTGCGTGTGGGCCTCCGTGACGGCGTACAGGGCGGCGCGTCCCAGGTGGGGGAACTCGGTCGTGAGGTCGTGTCCGCCGAAGATGCGATGCTTCCGGAGGGCCCGGTTGATTCGCTCGACGCTCGTGCGGGTCCGGGTGAGGCGCACGACGAACTCCTTGAAGAAGGTGGGGAACGCCACCTCGACGCCGCGGATCTCCGAGAGACGATCGGCGGCGTAGTGGGACCGCTGGAGGATCCCCTCCCCCACGTCGCGGAAGCCCTGGGGCCCCAGGAGGGCCATGTACGCGGTCGCCGCGATCCCCCAGAGGGCCGTCGCGGTCCCGACCCAATCCTTCGCCTGGTCGCGGGCGATGTACGACGTGCGTTCGTACCGGCAGTGGGCGAACGCGAGCTCCCCCGGTGTCTGGGTGGTCGTCACGCTGATCAGGAGGGACGGGAATTCGCCCACGTACCGCTCCTCGTCCCGGGACGCGAGGAACCCGGCGAGGCCGCCGCCCGCGAGCATGTGGACGCCGAGGGGCTGGGCCTCCCCGCAGACGATGTCCGCGCCGTACTCGGAGGGCGGCGCGAGGACCCCGAGGGAGATCGGGTCGACCCCGACGACGCTCTCCGCGCCGTGCGCGTGGGCGATCTCGGAGACGTCCGCGCCGCGGGCCTCGATGACGCCGAGGTAGGAGGGGTTCTCGAAGTAGACCGCGGCCGTGCGGTCGGAGATCTTCGCCTCGAGATCGCCCAGATCGAGCATGCCGGTCGCCGGGTCGCTGGCCACGGTCACAAGGTCGATCGCGCCCGGCATCGCAGGCAGGCCCGCGAAGTTCCGGAGGACCGCAAGACGTCTCGGACTCATCGCGGACGGGACGAGGACCTCGAATCGTTTCGTGAGGCGCGAAGCCATCCGGATCGCGTTCCCCGCGGCCGCGGCCCAGTCGTACGTCGTGACCCCGACGACGTCCATGCCGAGGAGCTCCCCCATGAGGCTCTGGAACTCGAAGTACGCCTGGTATCGGCCCTTGTCCGAGTAGTTGCCCCCGGAGTAGGCCGTCAGGAACTCGGACCGGCGGATGATCTCGTCGACGACGGCGGGGACGTAGTGCTGCCAGCAGCCGCCGCCGAGGAAACTGAGGTACTCCCGGCAGGTCTGGTTCTTGCCGAGGACGGCCTCGAGGTGCCTCCTCAGGTCGTGCTCCGCCGGCAGGGCGTCGGGCAGGCGCATGCGCCGGTTCAGGAGGAGGCGCTCCGGGATCATCTCCCGGTACAGCTCCTCGGCGCTCGTCGCACCGATGTCCCGCAGCATCTCCGCCCGGACGTCGGGCACGGAGTTCGGCATGTATGGATGGACGCGTCCGCGTTTCGTCATCGTCGTCCCTCGGTCCTCCCCCGGGACCGTCACGAGGCGATATGAGTCCTTGCTTCGTACTCAGGCGGCCTCGACGGGGTAGACGACGCTCCGGCCGTATCCCGTGAGGATGCGGAGGTAGCCCTCGAATGCGCGGTCGAGGTCCGCGTCCCCGGTGTCGACCAGGAGGGGCCGCCCCCGGAGGGAGGCGATCTTCTCCGGCGTCGCCACGACGACGAGCCGGTCCCGCCCGATGAGGCGGAGGACCCGCGGGCTGAGCTGCTGGTTCCCTCGGCCGAAGAGGAAGCCCTGGCTCCCGATGACCGTGACGACGAGGATCGCTCGGAGGTCACGGAGGACATCGAGGAGCTGGGCCTCGTCCGCGTCGGCGACGAGGATCCGCCGGCGGTACACCGCGTCGACGCCGAGGAGAGTCTTCGGTAGCCCGAGCCGCTGCAGGATGGGACGCGTCGTCGTCCCGGGCCCCACGAGGTACGCGTGATCGTCTCGCATGTCCTCGATGACCTGGCTCGCGATCGCCTCCGTCGCGTGGGCTTCGTCCGGGATCGATCCCGACTTGGGTCCTTGCAGGAGGTGCGCCTCCTCGGGGACCCGGAGGTATCCGTGAAGTCGGGCGACGACCCGGTCCTCCCGGAAGGCGGCCTCGTCGATGTCCATGACCTCCCTCTCCCGGACGCGGGTTGTCCGCCCGTGCAGGTACTCCGCGGCGAGACGGCCGGCGGCCCTCGGGCTCACCGCGAAGACGGCGGACTGGATCTTGACTCCCGTGGGGATGCCGAGGGCGACGACGCGGCCCCCGACCGCGTCAAGGACGTCCCGTGCGGTCCCGTCGCCGCCCGCGAAGAGGAGAAGGTCGACGCCCTCCGCGGCCATTGTCCGCGCGGCCTCCTTTGTGTCCTCCGCGGTCGTCTGGGGCCCCTCGATGCGTCCGACGACTCGGGGCTCGAAGCCCGCCGCGCGCGCCTCGTCCGCTCCCATGCTGCGCGGGTACGCGAGGAGCGTGAGGTCCTCGGGTGCGAGGGCCGAGGCCCGGAGGGCTTCGGTCGCCCTCGCCGGCGATTCCGGCAGGGCGCCCTTCTCGAAGGCTTGCCGCACGATCTCCGCGCCGTCGCTGCCCTTGAGTCCCACGCGACCCCCGATCCCGGCGATCGGGTTCACGACGAGACCGAGCCGCTTCCGCGTGCGAGTCACGTCCTGCCCGCGGAACCTCTCGGAGGATATTGAACCTTCACCGCGCCCGTGCGACCGTCTGCGCGCGCAAACGCATCCACCGCCCCTGGGGAAACTCCAAATAGGTCCGGCCTCATGGGCTTTGTCGGCCAGGAGACCGCGGACGGCCGACGGTGCCCCTCGTGGGTGCTGAGGAACGTCCCCCCTCCCGCGAAAGGTGGCCCCGCGCAAGCGGGGGGCCTGAGAGGGCCGGCAAGGGCGCAGAAACGACACAGCCCGCGTCGAGGATGATTCGCCCGGCGATGACGTTGGCGCGGGATCTGGTGAGACGGCGACCCCCCACCGGAGCAAGTCCAAAACGGCGCAATGCGCCAGGTAGGACGCTCAGTCCAATGCCGTCAGAACAGAAGGGGGCGTACGGCGGTCACCTGGCCCCTCTGTCGTTCGACATGGAGAGAAACGTCTGGGGACTCGAGAGAACGCTGGGAAGACAGAGCGCGCGTCGTTCCGCTCATGCCATCTCAGTCCTCGCGGGCGTTTCTCCGCCCTTGGGCAGAAGCCAGTCTCATGCGCGTGGGGTGCAGCGTATCACATTCATCTTGACAGGCGTCTCCATGTCGCGCTCGCCGAACGGTTTCAATCCTAAGGAATCCCTTCCGGAACCCGGGGGGATCTCGACGGCTGTGTGCCCTTCATGCGGGTCGAGCGGACTTCTACTCAAGAACGCGCAATGCACCGGCTGCCGTCGTGCTGGTTGTGTCACCTGCCAGACCGCGTACGCTGAGTTCCAGTCCTACAAGCCGGTCCCCGGCCAGGCTCCGAGGGCGATTCAGAACGGACGGACGGTGACATACCATCCGGGCAGTCCAGGAGGCTACGTGCCAGACAAGCGGACTCCGTATCGCTTCTGCTCCGTGGACTGCTTCGACCGCTGGGCGTGGGGTCACATCGCGAGCGGTCAGGCCCCGCTCGGTCGGGGCCAAGAGTGGACCCTTGCGGGATTCGTCCTTCGGCAAGACGTCGCCAGTCGGGCGGTCACGATGTATCAGAATCACATCCGGCAGCTGAAGCTCCAGCACGCGAAGCGGCTTATCGATGCAGAACAGACCGAGGCCGCGGCCCAAATCTACCAGGAGCTTGGGATGTGGAAGGAGGCAGGCGACATCCGCCGGCAGTCTCGTCGCCAGGTCGTCACACAGGTGCAGGTTGACCTGAATGGCCTCATCGACCAGCTCAGGAAGGCGGGGCTTTCCACGGACTTCACGTGTCCCGCGTGCGGAGGCCGCATTCAGATTTCGGGATCCACATTCGTTGCGCGCTTGCACAGCTGCGAGTTCTGCGGATCGGCGATCCAGACGGCGGATGTGACGGCATTCCTGCTTGCTGTCATAGGTCAGCGATAGTCTTCCGGACGGGGACCTCTGGAGACCTGAGGGATGCCGTGGGAGACTCATCCGCGGCGATCTCGAGGACGGCGTGATTGTCCTCAGCCTTGAACGGCATGCGGAAGACGGAAATCCGGAAGGGTACATTTCCTGGTCGTGAGTAGGGAGACTATCGCGATCCTCCTCCGACCCGCGACCCGCATCGACATCCCCGAGATCGTCGCCGTGGCGTCCACCTCTACGAGTCCCGCGGAAAAGGAAGGGTTCGGCGCGCCCAGCCCCGACTCGCCCTTCCACGACCCGGGCCGCCTCGAGGCGGCCTGGCAGGAGCCGAACGTCGTCCGCGGGGAGGAGCTCCTCGTCGCGGAGTGGGAGGGCCGCGTCGTCGGCTGGACGACGATCGAGGACCGCGGGGAGGCCCTCGAGCTGATCAACATCGACGTCCTCCGCGAGCTCCAGGGTCGCGGGATCGGTACGCGGATCGTCCAGTACGTCGAGGAGCGCGCCCGCGCGGAGGGGAAGCGCGCGGTGACCCTCGGGACGAGCCGGAACGCGCAGGGCGTCCCGTGGAAGTCCCTCCCGTGGTGGCAGCATCTCGGATACCGGGTCACCCACGAGGAGGAGAACGCCTGGACCCGCGCGATCGGCCCGGGCGTGACGGAGATCCGGATGCGGAAGGAGCTCCTCTGACGCGAGCGGAGTCGGCCGACGATTGGAGCGGACTCAGACCTTCCGGCTATTCCGGAACGTGGCCCGGGTCTGGAGGTCCGCGGTCAAGGCCTCCTCGGCCTGCCGGATCTCCTCCTCCGGCGCGTCAGGCTGGAGGGAGTGGAGGATCATGTGGATCGAGGCGGGG
>Ga0209751_10006174_pt1 | contig 11148 bp, 5 predicted proteins | sample RifCSP13_1_FD_184019 | JGI IMG/M metagenome (GOLD analysis project Ga0209751, IMG submission 184019) | Soil microbial communities from Rifle, Colorado - Rifle CSP2_sed 13_1 (SPAdes) (version 2) | ecosystem: Environmental > Terrestrial > Deep subsurface > Rock core/Sediment | place: Rifle...
CGGGTATGGCGTACGCTAAGATTCTGCGCAGCCCGCTGGCGCACGCGCGGTTGGTGAAAGTCGACGCGAGCAACGCGATGGGCATGAACGGGGTCATTGCGACGCTGACACGCGATGATATCAAGGACCTCAACTACAAATACGGCGCAACCTACAAGGACCAATCCATCGTTGCCGTGGATAAAGTGAGATACGTCGGGGACCCGGTGGCGGCGGTGCTCGCCGAAGATCCGTCCATCGCCGAACAGGCGCTGGAACTGATCGAGGTCGAATACGAAGAGCTGCCGAAGGTGACCAACATCGAAGAGGCGACCGCGCCGGGGGCGATTCAAGTTCATCCCGGCGATGTCGCGCGGGCGGAGCTGCGCGGTTCGGTTTATGGCGCGCCCGAACGATTCCGCGGAACCAACATCTGCTATTACCTCGGCTTTAGCCGCGGCGATGTCGAGAAAGGCTTCGCCGAAGCGGACCATGTCTTCGAGGACACCTTCCGTTTTCAGAAGGTCCAGCATTGTTCGCTGGAAGCCCATGTCAACATCGCGCACTACGATGGCGATAAGCTCACGGTCTGGGCCTCTTGCCAGGATCCCTTTACGCTGCGCGATCATCTGTCGGGGATTTTCCGCCTGCCGCTCAGCCGCGTGCGCGTGATCGTTCCCTGGGTTGGCGGCGCTTACGGCGGCAAACTCTACGTCAAGGCTGAACCCATCGCGGCGGCATTGTCCTGGCGAACCCGCCGGCCGGTGAAGCTTGCTCTGTCCGTGAGCGAGAGTTTCAAAACAATCACGCGCCATCCGGCGCGCGTCACGGTGAAGACCGGCGTGAATAAAGACGGGAAGCTGGTGGCGCGCGCGTGCCAAGTTTTCATGGACACCGGCGCTTACGCGGACGCGGGACCGCGGGTCGCCCAGAAGGCAGGGTACCGCGCTCTCGGCCCGTATAAGATTGCGTACGCCAAGGTCGAAGCCCATGGCGTCTACACCAACACGGTTCCCGCCGGTGCCTTTCGCGGCTTCGGCGCGTTGCAGGTGACCTGGGCCTACGAGTCGCAGATGGATATGATCGCCGCTCATTTGGGCTTCGATCCTTTAGAGTTTCGCTTGAAGAATCTGTTGAAGAAGGGCGATCTCTATACCGCTGGCGATACGCCGGTGGACTGCGATCTCAACGAAGGGCTGCTCAAGGTCGCCGACGCGATCAAGTGGAAGCAAAAGAGCAGCAAGCCGAACCGGGCCAAGGGCATCAGTTGTTGTATCAAAGATGCCGGCGGCACTTACAAAGTCGCCGGCGCCGCGGTGAAAATGTCTTCCGACGGCAGCGTGGTCTTGCTCACCGGCACCGTGGAGTTGGGGCAGGGGCCGCGCACGGCGCTAAGCCAGATCGTCGCAGAAGAGCTTGCAGTGAATCTAGATCAAATCGCCGTCGCCCAACTCGACACCGACGTGACGCCGTACGATATTTCGACCAGCGCGAGCAGCTCCACGGTGGTTATGGGCACCGCCGTGCTCCGCGCCACGCAGGACGCCAAGAAACAGTTGCTCCAATGCGCCGCGAAGGTCATGAAGAAAAAACCCGACAGCCTTACGCTCAAAGAGGGCAAAGTCGTCGCCAAGGGCGGCGAGGGCATTTCTTACAGTAAGGTGATTGTTGATTTCTTCGGCAGCAAGGCCGGTGAGATCATCGGCAAAGGCCTCTACAAGGACAAGCGCAGCAAGAAGGCGATCCTCGGCTCGACGACCACCTTCTGGGAAGTCGGCTGGGGCGCCGTTGAAGTTGAAGTGGATACCGAGACGGGTGTCATCCGGCTGCTTAACTACGTCTCAGCGGCGGATGCCGGTAAAGCGATCAATCCTGATCAGTGCGTCGGCCAGGACGAGGGCGCGGTGATGTTCGGCATCGGCCATACGTTGATGGAAGAAATGGTTTACGAGGACGGCCAATTATTGAATCCAAATTTCGTTGATTATCGCGTACCTACCTTTAAAGATCTGCCAGATCACTTGCACACGATCTTGATCGAAAACGGCAACGGCCCCGGGCCCTACGGAGCGAAAGGTTTAGGCGAGGGAGGTTTGCTGCCAGTGGCCTCGGCGGTGGCCAATGCGGTTGCGCGGGCGGTAGGGGTGAGAATTCAGGACCTTCCTTTAACCCCGGTCAAAGTTTGGCAGGCGATGCAAGCGAAGCAAAAATCGCGCGCTTCGGCCTGATCTCTCTTCTACAGTTCCAAAATCGTATTGCACCGCTTGCACGTCGGTTCAAAGCGTTCAAGTCGTTCCAGCAGTTCCAATCGTTCCAAACGTTTCAATTCGGAGGAGCAGGAGGTTGTGATCCGAATTTTGCGGCGAAAGATTGGCAAACCAGTCGAGGTGATCGGATTGATTTCCGACACGCACGGGCTGGTGCGGCCGCAGGCGCTCGATGCGTTGCGCGGCGTCGATCTCCTCATCCATGCGGGGGACATCGGCAAAGCGGAGGTTCTTGACGCTCTTGAGCCCATCGCGCCGCTGCACGCAATCAAGGGCAACAATGATCACGGAGCTTGGGCAAAAAAATTGCCCGGCACCATGATCCTCACGGTTGGTGGAGTAAGGCTCTACTTGATTCACGATGTCCACGAGTTGTCCTTCGAGCCTTCCAAAGACGGCATCGCCACCGTGATCAGCGGCCATTCGCACAAACCGTCTATCATTGAACGCGCCGGCGTGCTCTTCGTCAATCCCGGTAGCGCCGGGCCGCGGCGTTTCAAATTGCCGGTGGCGGTGGGGAAGCTTCGAATTGCCGACGGCAAGCTCAAAGCGGAGATCATCGAATTAGACATTTGACCATTCCATATTGACTTTCATCCGCCCACGAGATAAACAAAAGCAATCCTTTTAACCTGATCCTGTGAGATCGGAAAAGGTGTTATGACTAACTTCAAAGTACAAGTTTTTTATTCCATATAACCCTTTCGGTGAGCCGGAAGGGTTTTTTTTGCCATGGCCCAGGAAAAACAGATCCTGTTTGAGCGCGACGAACTCGTTCGAACCGTTAACCGGATGGCGCATGAAATCATCGAGCAAACCGCCAGCCCGTCCGAGCTGGTACTGATCGGCATTCGTTCGCGCGGTGTGCATTTGGCGCGCCGCTTGGCGCGCAAAGTCGAGGAAGTTACAAAAACAGCCCCGCCTGTGGGTGTCATCGATGTCACCCCCTACCGGGACGATCGTGCGCGCGAGCAGGACCGGCGCGCCGTCGGTGCTTTTGAAATTCCCGTCGACGTGGATGAAAAAACCGTGGTGCTGATCGACGATGTCATCTTCCGGGGCCGCACCATCCGGGCGGCGATGGAAGCGGTCGCCCGATTGGGACAAGCAAAAAGGATTTTGGTTGCGGCGCTGGTGGATCGCGGCGCGCGGGAGCTGCCGATTCGGGCCGATATCGTCGGTAAGAATATCGACGCCGGGGCGGGCCGGCGGGTCAACGTTATGCTCGAAGAGTCGGACGGCGTCGACCAAATCACCGTGAGCGACTGGTAGTGGCGCAGCGCCGTTTGCTTGGAGAAAAACTATGCCCCGGCGAAACTTGCTTTCGATTGCCGATTTGACCAACGACGAGATCGAAGAGATCTTCGAATTGGCGGACACGGCTGAAAAGCTGCGCGCCGACAAACCGGCCGGCGGCCGCATCATGGCCACGCTGTTTTATGAGCCCAGCACGCGCACGCGTCTCTCCTTTGAATCCGCGATGCACCGCTTGGGCGGCTCGGTGATCAGTTGCTCGGACATGAAATCGTCGTCCACAGCCAAAGGGGAAACCGTGGCCGACACAGCTAAAGTGGTGTCGAGCTACGCCGATGTCCTGGTCGTGCGCCACTACTGGGACGGCGCGGTGCGGGCGATGGCAGAGCACGCCGGCGTCCCGGTCATCAACGCCGGCGACGGCGGCCATGAGCACCCGAGTCAGACGCTCTGCGATCTCTATACCTTGAAAAAGGAAAAGGGGCGGCTCAAGGGTTTGACTGTTGTCATTTGCGGCGATCTCAAGCACGGCCGGACCATTCACTCGCTGGTTTTTGCGCTCGCGCGCTTCGGCGCCAGCGTGGTCACGCTGGCGGCGAACGGCATGGAACTGCCGCAATACGTTCTCGAACGGTTGGAGCGTGAATACGACTACAGCTTGGCCCCGGTCGCGACCGGCGACTTGAACGCCGTGGTTACCGAGACCGACGCGCTCTACCTGACGCCGAAGCAGCCCCATCAGCTTGCGCTGTTCACCCAGCTCGATCCCGGCCTTCAGACCCGCTTGAACACGATGGTTTCGGGTCTGCGCTACGATGCCTTCTACATGACCCGGAAGCAAAAAGAACGCATGAAAGAGGGAACGACGGGGAGCAGCTACCCGACCATCGGCAGCGAGTTTCTCAGGGAACAACGGTTCAAGAACACCGTGGTCATGCACCCGCTGCCGCGGGTCGATGAGCTTTCGCCCGAAGTGGACCAAGACCGCCGGGGTATTTACTTCAAGCAAGCCGCATACGGCGTGCCGGTGCGCATGGCGCTGCTCAAGTTTCTCTTCGCGCAAAACGAGGCGAAAAAGGCCAGCGCAAAGAAAGCCGCAACCTGGTTCGAAAGCCCGGAAACCCTCGGTCCCCAATGCGCCAATCCCAATTGCATTACCGTGACGGAACCGGCATCGGCCCGGAGAAAATTCGATTTCCTTCCCGGCGGGCCGGGAGGCGCCTTGATCCTTCGTTGTCTTTACTGCGATCACCGCATCAAGGTCCAACTGGTGGGGCATGTGAAATCGAAGCGTTACTGTGCCTACGACATTGCGCTCAGCGATACGATAAAAAATTGGTTTACGAACAAAGAGCTGGTGATTTTCGATTCCATCAAGGCCGCGGAAGAAATCGGCTACGAGCCCTACAAAAGCGGTCCCCAGCGCAACATCATGGACCAGACGGCGATAGAAAACGCCGTGCGTGATATCGCCCGGCAGATATTGGGCGACTGCGAAGACCCCGATCGCCTGCTCGTGCTCGGCATTCGCAGCAAGGGTTCCTATCTGGCGCAGCGCATCGCAGCGGAATTAGCCGCCGCGCAGAAGCGCAAAATCGAAATCGGCGAGATCGAAATCTATGGCGCCGGGGACGAAATCCGGCGGCCTTCCCCCGCCGACCCGGAAGCCGGTCCGTTGAATCTGAAGGACCGCGAAATCGTTTTGGTGGATGATGTCATTTACACCGGGCGAACGGTGAAAAACGCGCTGGATATTATTTTCAGATCGGCGCGGCCAAAATCGGTGCGCCTGGCGGTTCTGATCGACCGCGGCCACCGCGAGGTGCCGGTCAAACCCAACTATGTCGGCAAACATATTCCCAGCTCGGAGCGGGAGCGGGTGCGGGTGAAGCTGCGCGAAGCGGAGCATGACGAAAAAGATAAGGTGGTCATTTATTCGATCATCAGCCCGGTGGAACAACAGGCGGGAGGGCTCGGATGACTGAGCCGAAGGCCATATTGGCGCTCGCCGACGGCCGATACTACGAGGGGATCGCTTTTGGAGCGGCGGGCGAAGCGGTCGGTGAAGTTGTGTTCAACACCAGCATGACCGGCTATCAGGAGATTCTCACCGATCCGTCCTACGAAGGACAGTTGGTGGCGATGACCTATCCGGAAATCGGCAATGTCGGCGTCAATCCGGAAGACGTGGAATCCGGACGCCCCTTCATGAAGGGCTTCATCGTCAAGAATTACACCTCCCGGCCGAGCAACTGGCGCGCGGCCGAGCCGCTGCACGAGTACATGAAACAGCATGGCATCGTCGGCATCCAGGGGATCGATACCCGTTCGCTGGTGCGCCATCTGCGCGACCACGGGTCGCAGGAGGGGATCATTTCGACGCTGATTGATAACCCGGACGATCTTATCGCCAAAGCGAAAGCTTCGCCGGGCCTGGTCGGCATTGACCTGGTGCGCAACGTCACTTGCCCGGCGCCCTACGCCTGGGATGAGGGAAGGTGGGAGTTGGGTGAAGGCTACAAGCGCCGCGCGGCTCAGACCGAGCCGGCAAAGAAGCGAAGAAGTAGAACCGGCTCGTTCCGCTCTCCGGTGTTTTCCGTCGTCGCTTACGACTACGGCATCAAGTACAACATTCTGCGCAACCTCGCCGAGTCGGGCTGCCGCGTTAAGGTGGTCCCGGCGGCGACGCCGGCGGAAGATGTGCTGGCGCTCAATCCCGACGGCATTTTTCTCTCCAACGGTCCGGGCGATCCCGACGCCGTTCCCTATGCCAAAGAGAACGTGCAAAAATTAATCGGTAAGAAACCGATCTTCGGCATCTGTCTCGGCCACCAGATCATGGGGCTTGCGTTGGGCGGGAAAACTTACAAGCTCAAGTTCGGCCACCACGGCGGCAACCAGCCGGTGATGGATCTCACGACCCGCAAAGTCGAGATCACGGCGCAGAACCATGGCTTCGCCGTTGACGCCGGCTCGCTGAAAGGCGCCGCCGAACTGACGCACATCAATCTCAACGACAACACCGTGGAAGGGTTGGCGCACCGGGAGCTACCGATCTTTTCGGTGCAATACCATCCCGAATCGTCGCCCGGGCCGCACGACGCCAATTATCTTTTCAAAAGATTTACCGATCTGATGGCGAAGCATCGAAGCCGATAAGCGTCCATGCCCAAGCGCACCGACATAAGATCGATCCTGCTCATCGGCTCCGGTCCGATCGTCATCGGCCAGGCCTGCGAGTTCGACTACTCCGGCACCCAGGCGCTCAAAGCGCTCAAAGAGGAAGGGTATCGGGTGATTTTGGTCAATTCCAACCCGGCCACGATCATGACCGATCCTGAATTCGCCGATCGAACTTATATCGAGCCGATCACCACTGACATCGTCGAAAAAATTATCGCCAAGGAACGCCCCGACGTGTTGCTGCCGACGCTGGGCGGTCAAACGGCGCTGAACCTCGCCATCGATTTGGCGGAAAAGGGCATCCTGGATCGCTACGGCGTGGAGATGATCGGCGCCAAGCTCGAGTCGATCAAGAAGGCGGAGGATCGGGATCTGTTCAAAGAAGCGATGCGCAAGGCCGGCCTGGATCTGCCGCGCAGCGGCTACGCGCACAACATGCGCGAGGCGATGAAAATTCAGAAGCGGCTCAACTTTCCCGTCATCATCCGCGCGTCGCGCACGCTGGGCGGCAGCGGCGGCAACTTCGCTTACGGCGCTGAGGACTTCAAAGAAGTTGCCCAGCATGGCTTGGACATCTCGCCGGTGCATGAAGTTCTGATCGAGGAGTCGGTCCTCGGCTGGAAAGAGTTCGAGCTGGAGGTGATGCGCGACCACAAGGACAACGTCGTCATCATCTGTTCCATCGAGAACTTCGATCCCATGGGCGTCCACACCGGGGACTCGATTACCGTAGCGCCGGCACAGACGCTGACCGATAAGGAATATCAAATCATGCGCGATGCCTCGCTCCGCGTCATCCGCGAGATCGGCGTCGATACCGGCGGCTCGAACATCCAATTTGCGGTGAATCCGAAGAACGGCCGGATGGTGGTCATCGAGATGAATCCGCGGGTGTCGCGCAGCTCCGCCTTGGCGAGCAAGGCCACTGGCTTTCCGATCGCGAAGATCGCGGCGAAATTGGCCGTCGGCTATACTCTGGATGAGATCCGCAACGACATCACCCGGGAGACGCCGGCGTGTTTCGAGCCGACCATCGATTACGTCGTCGTCAAGGTGCCGCGCTTTACCTTCGAGAAATTTCCCCAGGCCGAAGATCTCTTGACGCCGCAAATGAAATCTGTCGGCGAGGCGATGGCGATCGGCCGGACGTTCAAAGAGTCTCTGCAAAAAGCGATGCGTTCCTTGGAGATCAACTCCTTCGGCTTCGAGCCCAAATTACTGATTGCTCCGGAACGGCGCGAGGAGGCGCTGCGGGTGGTCGGTGAAAAACTGCGCAATCCCAATTCCCAGCGCCTTTGGTACCTGGGGGACGCATTCCGTCTGGGCATGACGATCGACGTGATCCATCAATTATCCAGCTTCGATCCCTGGTTTCTGGAAAAAATTCGCGAGATCGTGGAAATCGAACCGGAAATTCAGACGCACCGCGGCCGGATTAGCGAAATTGACGCGAGCAAGCTGCGGTCATGGAAACAGATGGGCTTTGCCGACGCGCGTATCGCGGCGCTCACGGGAGCCAGCGAAGCAGAGATCCGCAGCCTGCGCAAAGGGAAAGGGATCGAAGCGGTTTTCAATTCCGTCGATACCTGCGGCGCCGAATTCGCAGCCTTCACACCTTATCTCTATTCAACGTACGAGGGCGAGGATGAGTCAAGCCCCACGCAACGCAAAAAAATCATGATCCTCGGCGGCGGGCCAAACCGCATCGGCCAAGGGATCGAGTTCGACTATTGCTGCGTGCACGCCGCCTTTGCTTTGAAAGAAGAAGGCTATGAGACCATCATGGTCAACTGCAACCCGGAAACCGTGAGCACCGACTACGACACGTCGGACAAGCTTTATTTCGAGCCGCTCACGATGGAAGAGGTGATGAACATCGTCGATCGGGAAAAACCCGACGGCGTGATCGTTCAGTTCGGCGGGCAAACCCCGCTCAAGCTGGCGCTGCCGCTGGAACGTGCCGGCGTGCCGATCATCGGCACGTCCCCTGACAGCATCGATCTCGCCGAAGACCGTGAACGATTCGCCGCGCTGCTCAATCGCCTCGGCATCAAGCAGCCGGAAAACGGTATCGCCCGCTCCTACGATGAAGCGTTTCAGATTGCGGGCAAGTTGGGATATCCCGTGTTGGTCCGGCCGTCCTATGTATTGGGTGGCCGGGCCATGCAGATCGTCTATGACGACGACGCGCTGAAAAATTATATGACTCACGCGGTGGCCGCCTCGCCGGAGCATCCGGTGCTCATCGATAAGTTTCTCGACGACGCCATCGAAGTGGACGTCGATGCCCTCAGCGACGGTGAGGATGTGGTCATCGGCGGCATCATGGAGCATATCGAGCGCGCCGGCGTCCATTCCGGCGACAGCGCTTGCAGCTTGCCGCCCAAATCGATTCACCCCGACATTCAAGATGAAATCCGCCAGCAAACTATCGTCCTGGCAAAAGCACTCAACGTGCGGGGGCTGATGAACGTTCAGTTCGCGGTTCAAGAAACCAACGTGTTCGTTCTTGAAGTGAACCCGCGGGCCTCGCGCACGGTGCCGTTCGTCAGCAAAGCCATCGGGGTGCCGCTCGCGAAGATCGCCGCGCGGATCATGGTGGGAAAGAAACTCAAGGAGCTGGGGCTAACGCGGGAAATCCTGCCGAAGCATGTTTCCGTCAAGGAAGCAGTGTTTCCGTTCAATAAATTTCCCGGCGTCGATACGATTCTTGGGCCGGAAATGAAATCCACCGGCGAAGTCATGGGGATCGACGACTATTTTGGACTCGCCTTCGCCAAGGCGCAGCTCGCCGCCGGCATGCGCTTGCCCAAGACGGGCCGGGTGTTTATCAGCGTCCGGGACGATGACAAGGCGGCGGCGGCATTCATCGCACGGAGACTTTACCGGATCGGCTTTCAGATTGTCGCCACGGTTGGCACGGCCCGCTGCTTTGAAAAGCGGGGAATTTCCACCGACATCGTCAAAAAGATTCAAGAAGACAGTCCCCATATCGGCGACCAGATCAAAAACGGCGAGATCGCCATTGTGATCAACACGCCGGAAGACGCCCGCTCCCACGCGGATTCTTACGCGATCCGGCGCCAGGCTCTTGACTACCAGGTGCCTTACTTCACGACCATGGCCGGGGCAGAGGCCGCTGCCGATGCCATCGAGTACCTGATGCAGCGCGATTTCGAGGTCAAGCCGCTGCAGGAGTACGGAGCGCCGAGGTTGCTGTAGTGTCTTGAACCAGCCGTTCGATGAATCAATCAAGGCATCGCAACCGAGTCTTCCCCCCCTTAGAAAAAGGGGGGAAGGGGGGATTTCGTACCAGAGGCGAAAGCAAATCCCCCTCAGTCCCCCTTTTTCAAAGGGGGATTCAACCGCGCTCACAACCGTAGGGGTCCGCATGGCCCGAACGTCCCGAAGAATCCAGCGAGCTTCTGCCAACCGAATCTCCAATAGCGAGCCGTCAACGAACGCGGGCTTGCAAACTCCGCTCCGATATTTGCAGGGCATCGGGCCGAAGCGCGCCGAACAGTTGGCCGGCATCGGTCTACTGACCGTCGAAGATCTGCTCTACCATCTGCCTTTTCGTTACGAGGACCGGCGCCGGATCAAAAAGATCGCTGCGGCAGTAGTTGGACAGGAGGAAAGTTTCGTCGGGCGACTGGTCGCTTTGCAGAAAAGATTTAACCCGCGCCGCCGAGCGCAGATGCTCACCGGACGGCTCGCAGACGACAGCAGCGTCATCGGACTGGTTTGGTACCGCGCGCCAGGGTTTCTCGCCAACCGTTTAACCGCCGGGCAAATCCTCCTGGTTCACGGCAAAGTCGAGTCGGGCGCAGGCAGCGAGCGGCGCATCGCTCACCCGGAGTTTGAAGTCCTCGAAGCGGAAGACGCCGCCGATCTCGCAAAGATCGTCCCGGTCTATCTCCGGCCGGCCGGCGTGTCGCTTACGCTCATGCGCAAATGGGCGAACCAGGCGGTGGCCGGTTACGCCGGGCATCTGCCGAGTTGCCTGCCCCGTAGCACGATGGAACGTTTGAAACTGCTCGATCTGCCTTCGGCCCTGCGGGATCTGCACGGGCCGGCGCCCGAGGCGAATGTCGCAGCGCTGAACGATTTCTCCAGTCCCGCCCATCGCACCATCATCATCGACGAACTGTTTTATCTGCAATTGGGTTTAGGATTGAGAAAAACAAACAACCGCGCGTGCGCCGGTGTCGCGCTGCCGCGCCAGCGCACCGAGCGTTTGGCGCACATGAATCGCCTCTTGCCGTTCCGGCTCACCGGGGCTCAGAAACGGGTGCTCGATGAGATCTTCGCCGATATGGAATCCGCGGCGGTCATGCAGCGGTTAATCCAGGGAGATGTCGGCGCCGGAAAGACGATGGTGGCGTGGTACGCTTCGCTGCGCGTCATCGATAACGGCTATCAGGCGGTCTGGATGGCGCCCACGGAGCTGCTCGCCGAGCAGCAT
>Ga0209751_10006176_pt1 | contig 11144 bp, 8 predicted proteins | sample RifCSP13_1_FD_184019 | JGI IMG/M metagenome (GOLD analysis project Ga0209751, IMG submission 184019) | Soil microbial communities from Rifle, Colorado - Rifle CSP2_sed 13_1 (SPAdes) (version 2) | ecosystem: Environmental > Terrestrial > Deep subsurface > Rock core/Sediment | place: Rifle...
ACGACCCCGTCGACGATGACGGTCACCGGCCTTCCGAAGGGGACGATGACGGGCTCGGCGGCCGCCGGTGGGACGGGCACCATCGCCGCAAGAGCGAACGCGACGAGCAGCGCGATTCGCGGCAGTCGCCTCAATCCGCCACCTCCGCGGGCGTTGGCTCCGGGAGGGGTGTCGCATCCGGGAGCGGGGTCGGTGCCTTCTCAGCGACCTCCCACATCGAGATGACGGGGAAGAACCGGCAGAATGCGAGGAGGAGGAGGCCGAACCCTGCGACGGCGCCCGCGAGGACGGACCACTCCACCCAGCTCGGCCAGTACGGGGCGATCACCGACGGGGTCTGGGGGGTCGCCATGGTGGGCACGACGATCAGATACCGCTCGATCCACATCCCGATGTTCACGAGAACGGCCGCGATGACGACCGCAGGTACGCTCTTCGCCCTGGTGACCGCGACGAAGACCGCGGGAACGATGAACCCCCCGATGATCATCCACCAGAACATCGCGGCAAACTGGCCGGAACCGAGGAGGGTGAGCCAAGCGACGTCCTGCGTCTCGCCCGGGTAGATGGCCGTCAGGTACTCGCTGAGGGTGAAGTAGAGGAGAACAATGTCGAGGGCGAGCAGCATGAGGCCGAGGTTTCGGAAGTGGATGGGTTTGATGATGCCCTCCAAATGGAAGAGCTTCCGGACGCCGGCCATTACGATGATGAGCGTCGCGACCCCGGAGAAGATGGCCCCCACCACAAAGTAAGGTCCCAGAATCGTGCTGTGCCAACCCACACGCAACGTCATGCCGAAGATCCAGGAAACGACGGTGTGGACGGACACCGCCACGGGGATGATCAGAATCGCCATCGCGCCGAGAGCTCGCTCGAGTCTGCGACGCTGCTCGGGGAGGCCCTCCCACCTGGCGGCCAACCGCGTGTAGAGCCAGCGCCGGAACCGGGCCTTCACCGGCATCTTGTCCCGCAGCGTCGCCAAGTCCGGGATCAGGGGGAGGTAGAGGTAGAGGAGGCTTCCCGTGAGGTAGAACGTGATCGAGGTGAAGTCCCACAGAATCGGGGACTCGATTCGTCCGAACTGGGCGATGTACAGGAGGCGGTCCGGCCGGCCGAGGTCGATGATCACCATCGAAGCCCCGACGATGAGGGCGAAGACCGTGATCGCCTCGGCGAGACGAGTGATCGGCTTGCGCCAGTTTGCGTCGGTGACGCGGAGGATCGCGGAGACGAGGGTGCCCGCGTGGCTGATGCCGATGAAGAAGACGAACGTGCTCACGTAGAGGCCCCAGGAGATCCGATCGCGCATCGAGGTCACGACGAGGCCTTGTTGGAGCTGGACCGTGTACGCGTAGGCGGCCCACGCGACGATGGCCGACAGCACGCCCACGAGGGCCCAGTACCAGCGGCCGGGCCGAACGAGAGGCAGCATCACCGACTTCTCGAGGTGTGTGACGACGATCTTGGCCACGAACGATCACCTCCGGACGGGCAGATAGTAGACCCGCGGCTCCGTCCCCAAGTCCTCCTTGTACCGGAACGTCTGCTGCGAGGAGAGGACCGTGGAGAGACGGAGACGCTCGTAGCCGTTTGATACGAAGTCTTCGTTCGCATCCCCGAAGTAGATGGCCAGCATGGGGCAGCCCTCCACGCACGCGGGGAGGCGACCGTCCTTCAGGCGGTGGGCGCAGAACATGCACTTCTCGACGACACCTTGGCGGTGGTCACGGTGGCCAAATATCGGGTCCGGGGGGTGCTCTTCGGGGGACTCCGGTGGGTTCGGCTTCGCCCAGTTGAAGACGCGCACGTCGTACGGGCACGCCGCCATGCAGTACCGGCACCCGATGCACCGAGCCTCGTCGATCAGGACGAGGCCCTCCTCGGTCCGGAAGGTCGCATTGACGGGGCACACCTTCACGCACGGCGGATTCTCGCAGTGCATGCACGGGCGCGGCAGGAAGAACGTGCCGCTCGCGGCCGTCAGGGTGAACACCTTCAACCAATTCTGCCCCTCCGGGACGTTGTGTTCCTTGCGACAGGCGACCTCGCACCTCTTGCACCCGTCGCACCGACGGAGGTCGATCAGCATGGTCCATCGGCGCCGCCGGTCTGGAGATCCCGAGGCCGGCTCCGGCGCCTCCGCGAGAAGGAACGGCGCACTCCCCGCGGCGGCGATCGCAACGCCCGCGAGGCCCGTCCACCGGAGGAACTCCCTGCGCGACACCTCGAACGCTTCCCGTTCACTCGGTTCAGCCACTCGGCACCCTCCGGTCCTTTCCGCGCATCTTGGCGGCCCAAGTCATCCGGTACTCGCAGTACGAGTCCCCGTGACCCATGCACGTGACCCGCGTGGTCCGCACGTCCCCGAGCGCCTCGTCGATTCCGTCGTGGAACCCTTGATCGAGGGAGTCGCAGACGAGGTCCGACATCCGCTCCGCGACCTCGAGGAACGGGCAGCTGAAGGAACGGAAGGCCAGGGCGCTGGAATCGCGCGAGAGGACGAGGCTCGAGACCCCGAAGGATCGCATCGCTCCGTCCACGACCGCGCGCTGGAACGCCTCCGGAGTCCACCGCCGGATCCCAGACTTCTCCGCAGCCTCCTCGATCAGTGCCCTGCCGAACTCCGTCCCCTTCCTCCGAAGGATCTCGACGGAACGCTCCTTGCCGATCTCCTCCGCCATCGTCCGGAGGGCGATTTGGGCGAGCAGCTCGAAGTTACGGCTCGGGAAATTCGGGAGGCGGGCGTGCCGCGAGGCCCGGTACAGCATCGCGGGCCGGCCGGCCCCCTTATGCTCCGCAGGCTTCGTCTCCTCGATGAGCCCCTGGTTCAGGAGGAAGGTGAGGTGGTAGCGCACGGTCGCCCGGTGGAGGCCGAGCTTCTTTGCGAGGTCCTGCACGGTCAGCTCGCGCGTCGTGAGCGCATCCAGCATCTGGGCACGGACCCAGCTCGCGAGGGCCGTGTACGCGTGCGGTTTGGCGGCGGTCGGGGGCACCGGCGCGATCGCCTGGGGGGGAGGTCGGGACGAGGGCTCGTCAATCATCGGAGGCCCCCGGGAGGAGGTCGACGGGGGTCAGGCGGGCCCCTCTCATGCGAGACACGGGACGGACGGGGAGTCCCGCTGGAACGGCCCATGCGGACGACCCATGCCGAAGGCTGATTGAAGGCTCAGTAAGTACAATCGTTGTTTCTGATTACTTTAATCATTCGATTCAATCTTTTCCGCCAAATTCGGCGGGCGAACCCCTCAGCCCTTCATCCGCGAGATTCCGAAGGATTGGAGAACGATCAGGGCCGTTCCCTCGAGGATCTCGTCCCGCCCCTCGACGGGGCCGTCCGCGAGCAACGGTACCGCGAGCGACTGTACTTTCCAAAGATTCATGAGACACTGGCGGGGACGCAGAGCCCAGAGGTGCATCCGTGAGAGTCAATCTCGGCATTTCGGACCGCAATCGTGAGATCGTCGCGGGGAGGTTGAACGACCTCCTGGCCGACGAGTACGTGCTATACACGAAGACGAGGAACTATCACTGGAACGTCGTGGGATTGCAGTTCAACGACCTCCACAAGTTCTTCGAGAAGCAGTACGAGGAACTGAACGATGTCGTCGACGAGGTCGCAGAGCGCGCTCGGTCCCTCGGGGAACGGTCACGGGCGACGATCGCCGAGTTCGTGAAGTCCACGCGGCTGAAGGAGCATCCGGGGGAGTACCCGGACGCCAAGGGGATGGTCACGAATCTCCTCGCGGATCACGAGGCGCTGGTTCGAACCCTGCGCACGGACCTGGCGGCGTGCGCGGAGAAGCTCGGGGACATGGGCACGAGCGACTTCCTGACGGGGCTGATGGAGCGCCACGAGAAGATGGCGTGGATGCTCCGCGCGATGGTCGAAGGCTAGGACTCCGCGCCCATTGAGGAGTCTCGCGGCCGCGGGTCTCGTGGCCAATCTGGCCAAGCGGCGACCTCGGCTGGCCGCTCTCGGATCGGCTTTCCGGGATCGGACGATCGCGTCCCGCCGTTTCGTGCGAGCTCTACAGGTCCTCCGGATCCAACTCCTCGTCCTCCTCCGGCTCCTCGGATGTCGCCGTGTCCTGCTCTTCTTCGGTCTCGGATTCCGGCTTCTCGGCGCTCTTGGCCTTTGGTGGCGGAGACGCCCCGCGGCGCCGCCACAGGAATCCTGCCACGAGCCCCCCGATCACAAGGAGAGCGAGGACGGCCCAGACCCACCCGCCGAGGCCGGCGGCCACGTTCGGGTCGCTGCCGTTCCGGTACTCCTCCAGGTTCGTGAGCCCGTCGCGGTCCGGGTCCCCCGACGCGTCCGTCGGATCCAGGGGATCGAGGCGGTTTTCCGTCTCCCAAACGTCGGGCATGCCGTCGCCGTCATCGTCCGTGTCGGTGCCGTCCGCCGTCCCGTCGCCGTCCGTGTCCCGCAGAGCCGTCACGAGGCGCGTGTCCGTGTCCGTGTTTCCCGCCGCGTCGCGCACGGTGAGCGTGACCGTGAAGGCGTCCGCACGAACGTAGACGTGGGTCGTCGTGGGACCGTACCCGGTCGTCCCGTCTCCGAAGTCCCAGGTGTAGTTTACGACCCCCACGTCGTCCGTCGAGGCCGTTCCGTCGAAGCTCACGGTCGCGTTCTCCACGACCGTCGCGTCCGCGCCGGCATTCGCGACGGGGGGCGTGGCGTCTATTGCGATGACGGTCATCGTGTCTGCGTTCGTGTTGCCCGCGGCGTCCCGGACCGTCAGCGTCACGACGTACGTGCCGGGCTGGGCGAAGGTGTGTGTCGGCGCACCCCCGTAGAGCGTCACCGCACCTCCGTCCGTGAACGTCCACGTGTAGTTCGCGATTCCAACGTTGTCCGTCGACGCGGAACCGTCGAACGCAGCCGGTGTGCCGGCGTCCACGTTCTGGTCCGGACCGGCATTCGCAGTCGGGGGGGTGATGTCGCGGACCGTGACCGTCATCGTGTCTGCGTTCGTGTTGCCCGCGGCGTCCCGGACCGTCAGCGTCACGACGTACGTGCCGGGCTGGGCGAAGGTGTGTGTCGGCCCGATCCCGTACAGGGTCACGGGCCCGCCGTCCGTGAACGTCCATGTGTAATTCGCGATCCCGACGTTGTCGGTCGATGCGGAACCGTCGAACGTGACGAGGACATCCTCATCCACGTTCTGGTCCGCGCCGGCATCCACGACGGGAGGCGTGGCGTCGCGGATCGTGACGGTCATCGGGTCGGCGTTCGTGTTGCCCGCCGCGTCCCGCACCGTCAACGTCACCACGTACACACCGGGCTGCGCGAACGTGTGTGTCGGCCCGATCCCGTACAGGGTCACGGGCCCGCCGTCCGTGAACGTCCACGTGTAGTTCGCGATCCCGCCGTCGTCCGTCGATCCGGAACCGTCGAACGTCACCGATGTGTCCTCGTCCACATTCTGGTCCGCCCCTGCATTCGCGATCGGGAACGTGAGGTCGCGGACCGTGATCGCGACGGGGTCGGAGGCCGCGTTGAGATCCTGATCCAGAACCGTGAGGGTCACGACGAACGTCCCGGGGTTCGCGAATACATAGCTGGGGGCGACACCGTACAGCGTTCGGGGCGAACCGTCCACGAACGACCACGTGTAGTTCGCAATCCCGACGTTGTCGGTCGATGCGGAACCGTCGAACGTGACGAGGGTGTCCTCGTCCACGTTCTGGTCAGGACCCGCGTCCGCGACCGGCGGCACGCTGTCGAGGGTCACGGTAACGGTCATCACCGCCACGTCGGCGTTCCTCGCGCCGTCCGTGACGGTGAGAGTCACGGGAAAGACTCCGAGGGCGTTGAACGTGTGGAACGGTGAGAGGCCGTACAGCGTCACGGGCCCACCGTCCGCGAACGTCCACGTGTAGTTCGCGATGCCGATGTTGTCCGTCGAGCCGCTCCCGTCGAAGGTCACCGCTTCCGTCCGCAACACGCCCTGATCGGGCCCCGCGTCCGCCACCGGGGGCTCGTTGTCGACGTCCAAGAATGCCCAACGCGTCCCGTAGGCGTCCCCGTAGTCCCACGCCTGCAGCCAGAACCCGTAGGTCCCCGAGGGCACGACGTCGTCCCGCACGAGGTCGAGGCCCACGACGGAGAACCAGGTGCCGTTGAGCCACATCCCCGGTCCGAGGATGTTGTCGAAGTCGTCCAGACTGACGACGATCGACGCAACCCGGAACTCCCCGGTCGGGTCGCCCGGGAGCTGCGGCGGACCGCCAAAGCTGAGGAGCTCAAGCGCACCGGTGCTCGGATTGAAAAGCGCGATCGCGCCCACAGGGCTGGGGCTCGAGGCGTTGCGGTATTGCCCCGAGACGAGGCCCCAAGGCCCGCCGACGGCGGTCCAAAGGGGGACCCATTCGCGCCCCGAGGCGTTACCCATCCGCCCCGCAGGGATCCGGGCGTCCCAGGCAAGGTCGAGGTCCCACACGCCGGGCGACGTCTCGAGGAAGCCGTAGTCCGACTCGGCGACCGTCGTGAGGAGAGTGAAGTTGCGGACGCCCACGGATTCGTTGCGCAGCACCGCGAGCGAGAGCGCCCGCCGGTCGAGCCAGGTCTCGTTGACTTGGCCGGTGAGCGCCGTCGGGTTGTTCGCGCTCACGTTCACGGCCGGTGCGGCGTCGAGCGCGATCACGTTTGGCGGCGTCGCGTCGACCTGCAGGGTGACGTTCAGCCACAAGGTCTGCCCCGAGGAGACGCTAAACGCGGTCCAGTTCGGCGCGTGCCCCGACGCGCGGGTGAAGAGCGTCTGGTCCGCGGCTACGACGTTCATCGCGTAAAAGCCGGATCCGTCCGCGGTGGTCTCGTTGAACCAGGTGCCGTACCCCTCCGCGCGGACGCGGGCACCCGGGAGAGGGCCCGAGTTGTTCACGAACCCCTGGACGGTCGCGTCGTCCGCTAGGACGGGATACATCGTGAGGTTGTGCCAGTTCTCCCCCACCGCCAGATCGAGGTCCGCCTGCACGTCCTGGTAGCCGCCTAGCGTGGCGGTCAAGGCAGCGGGACCGGAAGCGTACATCATCTCGTAGTACCCGGAGCCGTCGGAGGTCGTCGGGTTGTCGAAGAGCGTCGACGCCGATCTCACGCGCACGTCGACTCCCGTCAAGGGATTGCCCGTGGCGAACTCCCGGACGAACCCGCGGAGCCGGGCGTCCGCGACCTGCAAGGTGAGGTTCAGCCACCGCGTCTCCCCGTCGGCGATCGAGAAGAACGTCCCGTTCTGGACGTACCCCGGGTTCTGGGCACCGAGGATCAGCGTACCGGCGATCGTGAGCATCTCGTAGTACCCGGCCGGATCCGCCGGCGTCGAGTTTGAGTAGCTCGCCATGTCGCTGACGAAGACGAGGGCACCTGCGAGCGGGGACCCGCTCCCCGCCTCGGTGATGTAGCCCCGCACGGTCGAGTTCGTCCGCAGGAGCGTGAAGTTCTCCCAGAGCGTCTCCCCGCCTGCGATTGGCACCATACGCTCCTGGCGGCCGTACATCGGGGCGCTAGCAGCGATCCGGTAGGTCCCTGCGGCCACGTGAATCATGAAGAACCCGGTCCCGTTCGTGTTCGTCCCGTTGAACTGGGGGCCCATCTCGACGGACACGAACGCGCCGACGATCGGAAGGCCCGTGCCGGCCTCGAGGACGAACCCCTGGAACGTCGCGTCCTCCGGCCCCAGCGGGTCCAGGGACATGTTCGCCCAGACGGTCTCGTTGCCCGCGATCGTGAAGACGGTCTCGTTCACCTGATATCCGGGAACCTCCGATTCCACGCGATACTCACCGGGGATCACGTCCATCTCGTAGTAGCCCGCCGCGTCGAGGGAGCTGACGTTCACGTAGGTCGGGAAGGCGAACGCAGGGGTGATTCCGGTCATCCGACCGGTTGTAATCGGGAGACTCGTCACGTTGTCGACGACGAACCCTCGCACGGTCGCGTCGCGTGGTGGTGCGGGATCGAGCGCCACGTCCCGCGTCGCGTTCGCGGTGACGTCGAGCGACACGTCCAGGTACAGGAAATACGCCCCGTGGGCCACGGCGAAGAAATAGTTTCCCGCCGGGAGCTCGACTCGGTACTCCCCCGTTGCGTTCGTCGTCGTCTCGTTCAGGTACGGCACGGTATTGCCTTGAAATCGAACGATCGCCCCGGGGACGGGGAGCGATGTCGCGTTGTCCGTCACGGTCCCCGAGAGGGCGAAGTCTCCCGGCCCGGCCGAAGCTCGGGGCGTCGTTTGCACAACGAACGCCGTCAGGAACACCGCGCCGAGAAGGACGATTACGGTCAGGCTCACATTTGCTCGAGCAACTCTCTCCGAGAACGCCATGTTCATTCCATCCCAGAATCCCTCAGTCGCACGTCGTGGGAAAGGCCGCGGGGGGCCGGCCCTTCTCGCTGCGGGAAACGACTCGCCATCTTCATCGGATACTTAGATGTGTCGATACGAGAAGTCGTTACGAGATAACGGTGTAATCACACCTCGGCGGTCCGATGACGAACGCAGTCGCCGGGACTTCAGCCATCGTCCATCCGCTCCCGGCTAATCATGCCCGAGGTTATTCCGCGACCGCGTAGTAATACTCGCCCGCGGATTTCTGCTCCCGGTCGAGCCGCGAGTCCTCCTTGTTGATCCGCGGGCGGTTCGTCTCGTTGTCCCGCCGGAACGTGACGCCGACGTCCCGCAGGAACTCGTTCATCCCCGCGCGCATCTCGAACGGACCGCGCCCCACGCCCCGCACGCCGGGCTCGCCGCCAAAGACCATGATCGAGTCGCTCACAAGGTCGACGAAGTACACGTCGTGGTCGACGATGAGGCCCGTCTTCCCCTCCTTCTCCATCACGCGGCGGATCGTCTTCGCGGTCTCCATGCGCTGGTTCGAATCCAAGTACGCGGACGGCTCGTCGATGAGGTAGATGTCCGCGTCCCGCGCGAGGCACAGGGCGATCGCGACCCTCTGGAGCTCGCCGCCGGAGAGCGAGGCGACGTCCCGCTCCATCATCGGGCGGACACGCAAGGGCTCCGCGATCTCCGCCTCGAAGTACCCGGACTCGGCCTTCTTCCCGACCGCCTCCACGAGAAGGGCGCGCACGGTGCCCTCGTACGCGCTCTCGAGGTACTGCGGCTTGTACGACACCGCCCACTTCCCCTCGACCGTCCCTCGCGTCGGCCGTTCGACGCCCGCGAGCATCTTCACGAACGTGGTCTTCCCCGTCGCGTTCGGGCCGACAACGCCGACGACCTCGCCCTTCCTCAGGCGACCGGCCTCGACCTCGAGGGCGAAGCCATCATACGCTTTTGTAAGCCCCTCGAAACGCAATAGCTCGGACGCCTTCCACTCCCCGCGCGGCGGCCGGACCTCGAAGGCGATCTCCCGGTCGCGGAACCGGATATTCTCCTCCTTGATGTACCCGTTCAAGTACACGTTGATCGCCGTGCGCACGGGGTGCGGCTGCGCGACGACGCCGTACGCGCCCTCCGACCCGTACAGGAGGTAGACCTGGTCCGCGAGGAAGTCGAGCACCGCCAGGTCGTGCTCCACGACGACGACCTGCTTCCGCGCCGCCATCCCGTGAATCACGCGCGCGATCCGGAGTCGCTCGTGAATGTCTAAGTAGGACGAGGGCTCGTCGAAGAAGTATACGTCCGCATCCTTGAGCAGCGTGGCGGCGATCGCCACCTTCTGAAGCTCCCCGCCGGACAGCGTGCGAATCTCATGGTCGAGGAACGAGCGCATGTTCAAGGCCTCCACAACTTCGTCGAGGCGCCCGCCCTCGTCCACCTTCTTGAGGAGTGCCCGCACATGGCCCGAGTACACCTTCGACAGCTTGTCCACATACTGCGGCTTCAGAGCCGCTCGCAGCTTCTTGTCCGCGATCCGCGCGAAGTAGTCGTGCAGCTCCGTGCCCTTGAACTCCTCGAGCACCTCGTCCCAGTGCGGGCGCTTCCGGCGGTAATGGCCGAGGTTCGGGCACAGCTCGCCAGAGAGGATTGAGAGGGCCGTCGTCTTCCCGATGCCATTCGGGCCCAGGATCCCCGTGATGCCTTCTTTGCGTGGCGAGGGGAGGCGGAACAGCCGGAACTCGTTCCTCCCGTACTGGTGGATCAGCTCCTCCTTCAAGGGTTCGGGAAGGCCGATGATCCGGATCGCGTCGAATGGGCATTTCCGAATACAAATTCCGCAGGAAATGCACGTCTCCTCGCTGATCGCGGCCTTCCCCGTCTCCTCGTCGATCCAGATGACCTCCGTCCCCGTGCGCTGCGGCGGGCAGAACGCCATGCACTCGTGGTTGCAGCGGTTCGGCTGGCAACGATCCTTGAAGACGACCGCGACGCGCATGAACGGATTCCGATGGGGTCGCCGATATTAAGGCTGCGCGCCTCCGACACGCACGATCGGCTTCCCCACGCCAACCTTTATCGGAATCCGTGCGTTTGGCGGCGGCGATGATCCCGGGCGGCCGGATGAACCCGCGGCAGATGAAGCACATGATGAAGCGCATGGGAATCGAGTCCGAAGAGATCGAGAACGTCGAGGAGGTCCTCATCCGCACCACCACGAAGGAGTACGTGTTCACGCAGGCGCAGGTCACGATGATGACGGTGCAGGGACAGAAGACCGTGCAGATCGTCGGCGAGCCGCTCATCCGGGACCGCATGGGCGCAAAGGCTCCACCCCCGAAGCTCGTGATCTCCGAGGAGGACGTCGCGCTCGTCGCGGAGAAGGCCGGCGTGTCCGATGCGGAGGCGCGCAAGGCTCTCGAGGAGGCGGACGGGGAACCCGCGGAGGCGATCATCCGCCTGATGAGTCGTTGAGGCGCCAATCCCGGTCTCTAACGGGATCCAGACCGTGGCACATAGTCGCAAGAACGTGAATGGGGGCGCTGGGTTCAAATATCCTGAGCAGGCGTCGTCGCGAGCCGGACGCGAGCATGCCCAAGAACCCCGACGAGATCGAGGCGAAGATCCGCAACCGGTTGAACATCGACGAAGCCGGGAGCCTGACGGTCAGCGGCCTCCGAAGCGTGATTCTCCCCGTTCGGACGCTCGACGACCTCAGCGCGGCGGGCGAGCGGATCATCGGTTCGGGCATGGCGGGGCTCTTGTACTTGGCAGGCGAGCAGGCGGGGGAGGCGATGGCGGATGTCG
>Ga0209751_10006177_pt1 | contig 11143 bp, 9 predicted proteins | sample RifCSP13_1_FD_184019 | JGI IMG/M metagenome (GOLD analysis project Ga0209751, IMG submission 184019) | Soil microbial communities from Rifle, Colorado - Rifle CSP2_sed 13_1 (SPAdes) (version 2) | ecosystem: Environmental > Terrestrial > Deep subsurface > Rock core/Sediment | place: Rifle...
GGCGCGGACTCGTGTTCAGTGGTCATGTATGGTTGTTGCTCCTCCAGAATTTGCTCTTAGCGCGCGTGAGTGCGTAAGGCGCTGGTTACGATACCACACGAGAGCGGTGCAACCCCGGGGTAAACGCGGTCAGCCCTTGGCGTCCGCCAGGTTGGTACCGGTCGACAGGTCGACGCGCAGAGGCACCTTCAACTCGGCAACCCCCTCCATGAGCGTCCTGGTGAGCGCCTCGGCGTCCGCCAGCTCATCCTCGGGAGCCTCCAGGATCAGCTCATCGTGGATCTGCAGTAGCAACGTTGTTGCAAGTCCCGCCTGCTGCAAGCCCGAGTCCAAATCGACCATCGCCTTTTTGATGATGTCGGCAGCCGATCCCTGCACCGGGGCGTTCAATGCCATTCGCTCACCCATTTGCCGGATCCGGAAATTGTCACTGGAGAGTTCGGGCAGGTAGCGGCGCCTCCCGAAGATCGTCTGCGTGTAGCCGCGATTGCGCGCTTCGGTGACGACGCTCTGCAGGAACTCCCGCACGAGCGGGAACTGCTCGAAATAGGTTTCGATGTGCTGGCGAGCCTCTTCACGCGAGATCTGGAGACGATCGGCGAGGCCGAAGGCTTCCATGCCGTACAAGAGACCGAAGTTGATGGCCTTGGCCCGTCGGCGCATCTCGAGGGTCACGTGCGCCGGTTCCAACCCGAACACCCGGGCCGCCGTCTCAGTGTGAATATCGGTTTCGGTACCCCGGAAAGCCTCGAGGAGGCCCGGATCCTCGCTCAGGTGGGCCAGGACCCGCAACTCGATCTGCGAATAGTCTGCGATCACAAACCGCCAGCTCTCCCGCGGCACGAAAGCCCGTCGTATCGTCTTTCCACGCTCAGAACGCACCGGGATGTTTTGCAGGTTCGGTTTGTCGGACGACAAACGACCGGTAGTAGCCGTCAGTTGGTTGAAGCGCGTGTGGATACGACCATCCTCGGTAACGAGCGGCAAATAGCCATCCACGTACGTCGAACGCAATTTCTCCAACTCGCGATACTCGAGTAGATCAGACACGATCGGATGAGCGTCGGCGAGTTTCTCGAGGACCGATGCGTCGGTCGAGGGCGCCCCTTTGGGAGTTTTCTTGAGCACGGGCAAGCCGAGCTGATCGAAGAGGATTTCGCGCAGCTGCCCGGTTGAGTTGACGTTGAACGGCTCGCCGGCTGCCTCGTGGATGCGCCGTTCCAAATCAGCCAGCTGGTCCCTCAAGCTCTCTCCGAGTTCTTCGAGGTATTCGCGGTCGATGCCGATTCCGGCCGCCTCCATGCGGGCCAGCACCAAAACCAGCGGCATCTCTATATCGTCCAGCAGCGCCAGTTCGTTCCGCTCCGCAAGCTCGGCTCTGAGCCGCTCGGCCAGCTTACCGACGATAACCACCCGTCGACCGGCTGCTTCGATGTCCGGACCGCCGCCGAAGTCGAGCATCCCCTGTGCGCCGGCATCGTCGTCCCGGTCGGGCGATTCGAGCTCGACGTTGAGGTAGCGCCCGGCCAGATCCTCGAGCTGGTAGGTACGGGCGGCCGGATTGAGAAGATAGGCGGCCAGCGCCGTGTCCGTGGCCAGTCCATCGAATCTCATTCCGGCCACCAGCAGATACCGTATGAAGTCTTTGGCGTCGTGTAACACCTTGGGATGGTTCGGTTCACCCAGCACGGGCGCCAGCATTTCCAGGTTGGAACCGGGCACGAAGGCGGCGCGTTCGTCGCTGCGGGCAATGGCTACACCGGCGAGCTGGTGCCCATCCCAGACCGGCTCCAGCACCAGTGGCACCCGGGTGGCCAGCTCCCGTATTTCCGCCGGGTCGGTGACCACTCCCGTTTCGACCTCCAGGACTTCACCCGCCGGTCCGCCGGACACGGAACCCAACGCCATGAGCCGGTCCCACAACGAGTGGAACTCCAAACTCTCGAAGATGTCCTTTGCGGCCTCCCGGTCGAAGCCCGCCCAGCGCAGACCCTCCGTCGCGATGTCCAGGGAAAGGTCCCGGACCAGACGCATCAGGCGCCGGTTCAGGAATACCTGCTCGCGGTGGGCGGTGAGGCTCTCGCTCAGCTTGGGCGTCTGTTCATCGAGGTGGTCGTAAAGGCCTTCGAGGTTCCCGTAGCCGGCGATGAGTCGCGTGGCAGTTTTCTCTCCCACTCCGGGTACCCCGGGCAAGTTGTCGGACGTATCGCCCCGCAGCGCGGCGTACTCGGGATACTGGTCTGCTCGGATTCCGTATCGTTCTTCAACCCAGGCTTCGTCGGCGACCACCATGTCAGAAATGCCGCGTCGGGTATAGAGCACACGGCAATGGTCGTCGATGAGCTGAAAGGTATCGCGGTCTCCGCTGACGATGAGCACATCCCAACCTTCTGTGCTCGCCTGTGACGCCACGGTGGCGATCACATCGTCGGCTTCGAACCCGGGCAGCTCCAGCTGGCGCATCCCCAGCGTGTCAACCACCTCCCGAATCAGCGGCAGCTGACTGCTGAACATGTCGGGCGCCTTTTCCCGCTGCGCCTTGTAGTCGGCGTACGCCTCTTTCCGAAAGGTCGGCTTCGGGGTGTCCCACGCCACCGTCACCGCATCCGGGTGATGGTCACCGAGCATTTTGATCAACATGGCGGTGAACCCGTACACGGCATTGGTTACCTGCCCGGCACTGGTAGCCAGGTCATCCGGCAGGGCGTAGAAGGCCCGGTAGGCGAGGTTGTGTCCGTCCAGAACGGCGAGGGTCGGCATCGAGCCGCATCATAGGTCGCCGAGGTGGCTCAGCAGCTTGTCCCGTTTCCGCTCCAAGCGTTGGCGCCTCGAACTGACATCGGCGAGGGCCTTTTCGAAGCGGGCGACGTCGGCAGCGGTGTCCCGGGCGAAGGATCGGTCCTGCCAGTCCTCGCTCACTGCTGCGTCACGTTGGGCGTCATCGTCGATGTGGCGGTGGAACCGCAGTTCCTCGGCAACCAGCTCCTCTCCGCGCGCTAAAGCCTCGATGGCATCATTGATCTTGAAGAGTTTGGCCTCTACACCCATCAGGTCGTTCCGACGTCGGCGGCTGCGTACCATAATGAGGCATCCAGCCGGGATGGCGGAACGGTAGACGCGACGGACTCAAAATCCGTTGTCCGAAAGGGCGTGCGGGTTCGAATCCCGCTCCCGGTACTCTGCAACTCCTGTCATCGGGTGAGACCCGGCGGTATCCACCGGGAAGTAACGCCAGAGCGAAACAATCTCTTGCTCAGGATTTCCCCGCCATCTGCCGATGGAGTTGATGCGCTGGGCCGGGAGGGGCATTCAACGGGTTCGCCTGCCTGGGAACCCTCCCTGGCCCGGCAGGAACCGCCCCTCGCAGTGCGGCAATCATCCCGCCGGCCTGCCTTCGATCCCACTCCCGGTACCGGGGTACCGGGCGGCGCCAGCCCATCCCTGATTCCCTCACGGTCTGGTTGGTTGCTCCTATCCTGCTCTCCATGTCGCGACTGCCTCCCAGCAAGCCCGACTACCGAAGTCTGCCCGACATGCCCGTTGAGCCGCATGGTCAACGAATTCCCCCGGTCCCCCGCGGCTATCGGCGGTGGCTCCTGCCCTCCCCCAACGATATCGTCTTCCTCACCGCCTTCTTTGCGGCACTTGCCCTCGGAGCCGCCCTCACCAGCCGCGACGGCGACCTGGGAAGACATCTCCGGTTGGCGGAATGGATGTTCGAGAACCGGACCGTGCCGCTCACCGACGTATTCTCATACACGCGGGCAGGGTCGCCGATCGTCGCACATGAATGGCTCGCTCAGCTGGTGCTGGGTGTTGCCCACCGGGTGGCGGGCTTCAACGGAATCGGCCTGCTCACTGCGATAATGGTCTCCGCACCGTGGGTGATCGTGAGCCGGGCGCTGCTGAGACGTGGGGTCCCGGTTTCGGCGGTAATACCACTCTCCCTGCTGGGCGCCGTTGCATCCGTTGTGCATTGGGCAGCCCGGCCTCATGTGTTCACATTTGTGTTTTTCGCCTACTGGGTGATAGCACTCGCCGACTACGAGCAGGGCCGCCGCAAGAGCGTATACGCCCTCATCCCCTTGACGCTGATCTGGGCCAACACGCACGGAGCATTCATCGTCGGGTTCGTTCTGGTCGGCATGTACCTGGTCGCCGCGCTACTCGACCGTCACCTTGCTCGAGCGCGACATCTGTCGCTGGTTCTCGGAGCCTCGATAGTGGCATCACTGGCGAACCCCAACGGCCTCCGATTGATCGCCAAGAGCTTTGGCTATATCGGAGACGACTTCCTACTCAGGTTCACCACGGAGTACAACTCACCCGACTTCCACCTCAAGGGCTTCTGGCCCTTCCTTCTGATCGTCCTTCTCGGGGTTGTCCTCTCACTGCCGCGGCGCAATTCCGGACGGATCCTCTTCGTGGGATGGGCGGCTTTGGCGATGTATTCGTTCCGCAACGTCCCACTCTTCGCACTGATCGCGATTCCGCTCCTCGCCGAGCAACTAATCGCAACAATGCAATCACATCCTGAGTTCCTGGGCCGCCCCCGCGCCTGGCTGGCCCATCGGGGTGAACCCTGGTCGGAGGTCAACCGCACCGTCATCGGAGGAACGATGTCATTGTTCGTTGTCCTCGTCGTCGGCCTGATGATGGGACCGGCAGAACGTGAGAGCCCGTTCTTCTTCAGACAAGACCTGTTCCCGATCGAAACGATGGACGTACTCGCAGCCGCTCCACCGGGAGACCGGGTGTTCAACCAGTTTGCGTGGGGTGGGTATCTCCTCTACTGCTGTTGGCCCGACATCGAGGTGTTCATAGACGGGCAGACGGATTTCTATGGACCGGAGCTGACACGGGAGTACGAAGAGACCTTCACGGGGCGGGCGGACTGGAATGAAGTCCTCGCCGCCTACCAGGTCGATTGGGTTCTGATCGAGCCCGAGGCGGCTCTGGCCCAGGTCCTGGCGGAAAGCGATGCATGGGTGGAGGTTTCTCGCGACCGTTCTGCGGCGGTATTCGTTCGGGCTCTGGATTCATAGATTCGGCGTCGGATTCGACCGAGATAATCTCCGACCGTGGGTACCGTTCATGGTGACAGCGGTCACCCGACCACTTGAACCGGCCCACTTGCCGCATCCCCCACTCCCCCGGCCGGGACGGTTCCTCTCCCCGGCGGGTGGCCGCTGTTTACAGGGTGGCCGGCTCCGGATCTCCTCCGTCGTCACCAAGCCGTTTGATGGCCGCAACGAACAGCGCCACCAGCCCGTAGGTCGGCGCGAACGAAACGAGAATACTGGGCAGTTTGGCGGCAAATACCACCGGGCCCCAGAAGCCCAGCGAGGCAACCAGGCCCAACAGCCACCATCGATCGGCCGACATCCGTAGATCCAACCGGGCCCCAACGATCACCAGCGCCGGGATGGCCAGCACCAGATAGTTCAGCCACGACAGCGGCGACAGGAGCAGGGCAACCGCCGTTCCCGCCACCCACACCTGATCGGGCCGGACTGCCCACTTGAGGTAGAGAGGAACCAAGATCACCGCCCCGATGCCGGCCAGTATCCACCCGAGGGTTTCCGACGACAGGGCGGTGCCGAAGGACAAGAGGGAGTAGTTGCCGAACGCCCCGTACCACCTGCTCGATGAACCAATGACCTCGGTAGCGAAATCGGCCACGTTCGACCATCCCAGCACGGCTAAGCTCACGACGCCGAGGACCACAAGAGTTGCGGCGCCGGTGCCTACTCCCACCCGGGTGCGGCGCCGGACCAGTCCCACCAGCCACATGCCCGGGAACAGCTTGAGCGCGGTGCTCAAACCCCACCACACACCGGCCGCCCCGAATCCCCGACGGCGCAAAGCCCGCCACCCGAGGAACCCGAGCAGCAAGACCAGGCTCTCGATATGGTTCCTAGTCACCAGGAACCGGAAGCTGGTGGTGAGCAGGGCAGCACCCGCGAGAGCAACGCCCACCTCTGGCGAGAAACCGAGTTCCCGTCCCGTGAGATAGGTCACCGTCAGCAACACCACTACCGACAAGCCGGCCAGGAGCAACCAGGCCGTGTCGTAGGGAAGCAAACTCAGCGGCGCTACCAGCACTACGGTGGGGGGCGGATCGGCCGGATAGGCGTTGTAGCCCTTTACGCCGAATCGTTCCTCGATTTCTGCTTCCAACGACCCGTACACCGGCCTGCCGTCGAACAGTCGCTCGCCACCGAAGTAGTAATTGGGGAAATCCGGAAGGGCCCTACCATCGAGCGACTTCGGAGCTTCCCGGGCGAAAAACACGCCGAAGAGAACAACCGCCACCGCCGCCCCACCAACGAACACCCACCGCTTCACCGCAACGCCCCGGTCAGGTCGGCCACCAAACTCCCCACCTCGCTGACGGCAGCCCGCTCGTCGGGTGCCTCCAGGACCCGCCGAACGAGGGCCGACCCAACGATGATCCCGTCCACCTGCCCGGCCAGGGAACGAGCCTGGTCGGGTGTCGAGATGCCGACCCCCATTACCAGCGGCAGTCGGGTGACGGTCCTGATCCGGGCGGCGAGTTCCCGGGCGTGCGTGCTGGACCGGCTTCTTTCTCCGGTGACTCCCAGATCGGCGATGCCGTAGATGAACACCGGGTTGGCAGCGGCAATGGCTTCGAGACGGGCCTCGGTGGTGGTCGGGGCGGCGAACAAGACCATACCCAGTCCGGTTGCTTCGATCGGTTGCTGAATGGCTTCGGCTTCCTCCAACGGCAGGTCGGCAACGATCAGACCGGAGGCGCCTGCTTCCATGCATCTCTGCGCAAACGTGTCTGGGCCGATCCTGAAGATGGGGTTGGCGTAGGTCATCACCAGGACCGGCTTTCCGGTCCTTTCGACCACGGCGGCGACAACCTCGAGTCCCGCCTCAATGGTCGCCCCGCCGGCCAGAGCGCGCTGATTGCCCGCTTGAATCGTCGGACCGTCCATCATCGGGTCGGAGTAAGGGATACCAACCTCGAAAGCGTCGGCCCCCGATTCCGCCATTGCCACGAAGAGATCGGCGCTGGTCGAAAGCGATGGCAACCCGGCCGTCATGAACGGCAGCAGGGCGGTACGTCCCGATGAACGTACGTCGGCAAACAGTCTCTCGAGTCGAGTCCGGCTCACCGTGCCATCCTCGCCAGCTGTTCAACGTCCTTGTCGCCTCGACCGGACAGGTTGACCAGCACGGTACGTCCCGCCAGGGTCTCGGATTCTCGAACGATCCAGGCAATGGCGTGAGCCGATTCGAGAGCCGGGATGATGCCCTCGGTGCGGGCCAGTAACTCCAGGGCGGCTAGGGCTTCATCGTCGGTGGCCGACTCGTAGCGGGCGATTCCGGTCTGCGCAAAGAAAGCATGTTCCGGTCCAACGCCGGGATAGTCGAGCCCCGCCGAGATCGAGTGGGCTTCCAGCACCTGGCCTTCGGCATCCTGGAGGAGGTACGTCCTCGTCCCATGCAGAATCCCGGGGGTCCCCGCCCCGATCGATGCCCCGTGTCTCCCGGAGGGTATGCCGAGACCGGCGGCTTCGACTCCGATCAGCTGAGGACCCAACCCGGCGAACGGGTAGAAGATCCCGATGGCGTTGGAACCGCCCCCGACGCACGCCACCACGTAGTCCGGCAAGTGACCGTTCAACTGCGACAGGGCTTCCTCCCCGATCACCTTTTGGAATTCGCGCACCATCCACGGGAACGGATGTGGTCCGACCACCGACCCGATGACATAGTGGGTCGTCTCGACGGTGCGCACCCAGTCCCGCATCGCTTCACTAACGGCGTCCTTGAGCGTTCCCGCGCCGGTGGTGACCGGAATTACCTTGGCACCCAGCATCCTCATCCTGTGAACGTTGAGCGCCTGCCGGTCGATGTCTACCTCGCCCATGTACACATCGCATTCCAACCCGAAGGAAGCCGCCGCGGTCGCCGTGGCGACACCGTGTTGGCCGGCGCCCGTCTCGGCGATCACGCGCGGTTTGCCCATGTCGCGGGCCAGCATGACCTGGCCGATGGCGTTGTTGATCTTGTGGGCACCGGTATGAGCAAGGTCTTCACGTTTGAGCAGAATCCGCACTCCCAAACGCTCCGAGAGGCGGCTCGCTTCGTGTAGAGGCGTTGGCCGTCCGACGAAATCACGCAACACCCGTTGATACTCTCCCAGAAAACGGTCGTCGGACCAGGCGTTCTCGAACGCCGCAGCAAGCTCATCGAGAGCGGGGATCAACGTCTCCGGAGCAAATCGGCCACCGAATTCGCCAAAGCGACCCTGGCCGTCGGGTCTCTCGAGTTTCATCGACCTCGCGCCCTCTCCACGAATGCCCGGATCCGCTCCGGGTCCTTTATGCCAGGGGAGGACTCTAGGCCCGACGAAGCATCAACCCCCCACGGGGCAACCCGGCGAACGGCCTCCTCTATGTTGTCGGGCGAGAGCCCGCCGGCCAGCACATACGGACGCCCGAGGTCGGGAATCAACCCCCAGTCGAACGGCTCACCCGTCCCCCCGTGGGTGTCTGCCCGGTACGTGTCGAGCAGGGGGACTTGTCCGGCGGGTACGCCGCGCAGATCAATCCGGCCGAGCACAGCCACGGGCCGGAGCACGAAGAGTCCCTCCCGCTGCGCCCGCGCGGCGGCTTCCCGTCGATGATCGCCGTGCGGTTGGACACCGCCGGCGCCTGTGGCGTCGACGGCCGCCATCAGTTCGGACGGCGTGACATCAACGGTGACGATCACACTGAGGACGGGCATTTCATGGGCCAGCAGGCGCGCCCTGGATTGAGTCACGGCCCGGGGAGAATCCGGAGCCAAGACGAGCCCGATCGCATCGGCACCGGCTTCGACGGCCGTGGCCACGTCACTCTCGCGTCGCAGACCGCATACCTTGACCCAGGTCATCCATCCTCCAGCAAGCCCGCCAGGAGCGAACCCGGGTCGGGGGCACGCACGAGGCTCTCCCCGACGAGGACGGCATCGTATCCGGCAGCCCGCATCCGGTGAACATCGGCTCGAGTCCAGATGCCGCTCTCGGCTACCGCCACCATCGCCCCCTTCAGCAACGGCGCCAGCATCTCGGCGGTACCGAGATCCACTTGGAAGGTTCCCAGGTCGCGGTTGTTGACGGCGATGACGCGAGCGCCGGCCGCCCGGGCCCTATCGACTTCGATGGGGTTATGGACTTCGACCATGGCCTCCATCCCCGATGCATGGGTTTCGGAGAGGAGGCCGGTGAGCGTTTCATCGTCCAGGGCAGCCACGATCAACAGCACCGCATCTGCGCCGGCCGCCCGCGCTTCCCAGATCTGAATGGGGTCGAGCAGGAAGTCCTTACGAAGCACGGGAACGTCCACCGCTCGGCGCACCCGGCGCAGATCGTCCAATGAGCCCAGGAAGTGACGCGGCTCGGTGAGTACCGAGATGGCGGCTGCTCCTCCACGGCAGTACTCACCGGCCAGGGTGGCCGGGTCCAGATCTGCGTCGATGGGCCCACGGGACGGCGATGCCCGCTTGACCTCCGCCACCACCGACAACCCCGGAGTTGTGAGGGCTGCTACGAAATCCCGAGGAGGGTCTTGCCGGACGGCCGCCGCCCGCACCTCGAACGCCCGCCGCCGGAGGGCAGGAAGGTCCCGGCGGATCTCGGCGATGATCTGGGATAGCACCAGGATATCGTAGGGCGGCGCCGCCGATCGGCGGTCTACCTCGCCAAGGGCCGGCATCTCGATCAGAAGGATTCTGTGAACTCGCAGAGCGGCACTGAATGGACGGTGGCCGGAGCCGAGCCGCCCTCCCAACGTATTTCGATCGGCGAGCCGGGTTCGACCTCGCGGCGTACCAGCGCCAGTCCGACGGGGGCGCGAAGCGTGAGTGACTCCGACACCGACGTGATCCTTCCAACCACTGCACCTCCAGCCAACAGTTCGGCGTGCTCAGGGGGGAGCACGTTGGTTCGGATCACGATGCCCCGCAGAAGCCGGTTGACGTGTCCACGGCTGTCGATGCGGGCAACGAGCTCCTGACCCAGATAGCAGCCCTTGGTGAACGAGACCGTCTCGGGTACCAGGCCCGATTCCTGAGGGATCGTCTTTTCGTCAACGTCCCGGCCCATAACCGGCTCACCGGCCTCGACCCGGACGGCGTCGACGGCCAGGGATCCAACCCGGCGGGCCCCGGCGCTTTCGAGGTCCTGGCGATCAGAACCAACCACCAGGTAACGGGCCAGCCCACCGAGGGGAAGGCGGGCGATCAGATGGTTGCTGCTGCGCACCCAACCGGCCGGCTTCGGGAGCTTGGCCTTTTCGAGTACCGCGCCGGCGAAAGGACCCCATACGCAGAGCATTTCACCCGCAACAGGTTCGACGACGGCGTCCACCCGGAACACGTAGCGGCCCAGTTCAGCGGCCACCAGCTCACCCCGTCCCCCATCGGCTACCAGGATGATCTCGCTCTCGCCTTTCAACACCCAGAGGATTGCCCGTAGCTTCCCGTCGGCGCCCAGCAGCAAGGATCGCCCTACACCTCCATCCGGAAGAGCTACCACATCCTGGCTGAGGATGCCCTGCAGGAAAGACTCAGCGTCGGTACCCCGCACCGACACCAGATCGTGACGACCGGCGGTCAAACCAGCTCCGTTTCTGACCGCCAGGTACTCGGCAGTCACGTCGCCAAAGGTCTGCGCGTCCCTAGACACCGGCAGCCCCCTCGATGGCGGCCAGAGCCGCCGCGGCCTTGTCCATGGTCTCTGCGTATTCCGCAGCGGCATCGCTGTCGGCCACCAATCCGGCACCTGCCTGCACCCAGGCCTTGCCGGCGGTGATCACCACCGTTCGCAAACAAATGGCGGTGTCGATGTTGCCTGAGAAGTCGATGTACCCCACCGCCCCAGCGTAAGGCCCACGCGCCACCGGTTCCAGTTCATCGATGATCTCCATAGCCCGCACTTTGGGAGCACCGGAGACGGTCCCGTGCGGAAAGACCGCCCGCACAACGTCAATCGGACTGATGCCGGACCTGAGCCGTCCCGAAACACCGGAAACGATGTGCATGACATGCGAATAACGCTCGATGACCATCAGATCGTCTACGACCACGCTGCCGAATTCAGCCACCCGCCCCAGATCGTTTCGGGCCA
>Ga0209751_10006179_pt1 | contig 11142 bp, 9 predicted proteins | sample RifCSP13_1_FD_184019 | JGI IMG/M metagenome (GOLD analysis project Ga0209751, IMG submission 184019) | Soil microbial communities from Rifle, Colorado - Rifle CSP2_sed 13_1 (SPAdes) (version 2) | ecosystem: Environmental > Terrestrial > Deep subsurface > Rock core/Sediment | place: Rifle...
ACCGCCCCACCCCAAAGGCCCGGCGGCTCCTCCAGGAAGGCAGCCGACGCCTGTTCGGCCGGCAGCCGGAGCCCTGGGACGGCACCTGGCACCTCATCGCCTACTCCCTGCCGCGCGAACGACGCATGACCCGCCACCGTCTGCGCACGCGCCTCTCCTGGCTCGGGTACGGGACGCTGCAGCCGGGCACGCTCATCGCCGCCTACCCGCGCACCCAGGAGGTGCAGCGTCTGCTGCGCGAGCTCGAGGTCCATCCTTATGTCCACTTGTTCGCCGGCGCGCACCTCGACCCCGCCGAGCAGGACCGGGTCGTGGATCGCTGCTGGGACTTGCCGGCGATCGACGTCCGCTATGCCGCCTTCGTTGAGCACTACGCCCGCCTGCTCCGGGAGACTCGCAGCCGGCAGCAGCGTGACGGCGGTCTCCCGTTGAGCGAGAGCTTCGTCGCCCGTTTCCGAGCCACCTCCGACTACGCCGAGTTCCCTCGCATCGACCCCTTCCTGCCCGATGAACTGCTGCCGCGCCACTGGCGCGGCGGCGTGGCGATGCAGCTGTTAGCCGAGTTGCGCGCCATGCTGCAGGCCCCGGCAGAACAGTACCTGCGCACCACCTTGCTCCTGGGTTCCCGGTTGCCGCGCCGTCCGAGCATGGACAGCGGCCCCACGCCGGGCGCCCGGAGACCCGCGCCGGAGAGTGCCTTCGGATGATCTCCGAAACCCTGCTGCCTATAGCGCCCGTCGACGGACGGCCGCTCGACGACATCCTTCGATCGCTCGTCGACGCGTTCGAAGACACCACTTTCCCCACCGTCGCCGATTGGCGCCGACAGGGCGGAAAAGTCGTCGGCCACTTCCAGGTGTACTTCCCAGAAGAGATCGCCCACGCCGCCGGCCTGCTTCCCTTCAAGGTACGCGGCGCGCCGGTGGAGGCGGTGCACGCCGAGTCTCGATTCGGCTCCTACCTGTGCTCGATCCTGAAGACCTCGCTCGAGCTCGCCCTGGCCGGGACGGTGGAACTCGACCTGTTCGTCAGCCACCCGATCTGCGACGCCGCCCGCAACCTGGCTGCCGTCTGGGGGCGCAACGTCGCCTATCCGTGCGAAATCCTCTACCTTCCGCAGAACGCCAACTCCCGCCACGCCCCTGCCTACCTGCGAGACGAGTACGGGCGTCTGCTGCGCGGCATCGAGGCGATTGCCGGCCGGGCGGTCGGCGAGCAGGACCTGCGCCGCTCGATCGCCGTCTTCAACGAAAACCGGCGCCTGCTGCGTCGCCTGTACGCCATCAAACGCCAATCGCCCTGGCTGCTGGCGGTCGACGAGGCGTACGTCCTGACCGCCCTGGGCGGCATGATCCCGCGCGACCAGCACAATGACCTTCTGCGAGACCTGCTGCCGATGATCGAGGCCCGACCGGCCCACCCCCAGGACAAGATCCGCGTCGTCTTCGAAGGCGGATTCTGTGAGCAGCCACCGCTCGACCTGCTGCGCGCCATCGGCCAGACTTGCTACGTCGTCGACGACGACCTGCTCATCGGCCTGCGCTGGCTTCTGGAGGACGTCCCCCTCGAAGGCGACCCGCTCCTGAACCTGGCGGTCGCCTACCTCGAGCAGTCGTCCTACAGCCCGGTCCAGCATGACCTGCGGAAACCCAAAGAGAAGATGTTGCTCGAACGAATCCGTGCCTCCGGCGCCCAGGCTGTCATTCTGAGCGCGGCCAAGATGTGCGAGCCCGGACTGGAAGACCAGGTCGGCTACGCCCGGGCTCTCGACGAGGCCGCCCTGCCCTACTTCATCAGTGAGTTTGAAGAGAAGATGACCAGCTTCGACCAGCTGCAGGTGCAGTTGGAGACCTTCGTCGAGAACATCCTGTTCGCGTAGGCCGGGAGCATGCTGAAATCGCTTTCTCGCTTTCACCCCCCTCACCCAGGCCAGCAGCCGGTTCGGCGGGCCAGTGCGCACGGCCTGAGGTCCGCGCCATGACGGAACTGGTTTCGGTTCGCCCGGAGATCGTCGGACGCGGCGCCCAGGATGGAGCTCGCCTCTTTCGCGAGTGGTTCCAGGGGATGACCGATGTCGCCACGGACGGCGGTCGGGCGGCCTACGTCTTCGTCATGGGCAGCCTGTCCGAGGTCCTACGCGTCTTCGACTACCCGATGGTCTTCCCCGAAATCCATTCGCTGCAGACGGCCGTGCGCCGGACGTCGCTCGAGTACCTCAACCAGGCCGAGGACGTCGGCTTCTCGCCCGACATCTGCGGCTACGTCAAGGCCGATATCGCCCTGCAGCTCCGTCACGGCGAACACCCGATGGGTCGCATCCCACCGCCCCGTCTGGCCGTCCTGACCAACGCCTGCAACACCTACATCAAGTGGGCCGAGATCTGGGAGCGGATGTACCAGATCCCGATCTTCACCCTGGATATCCCCGGGACGCGCAAGGCCGGCGGCCAGACCTGGCCCGGCAACGGCGATTTCGAGAACGACAAACGCTATGTCGCCGGCCAGCTCCAGGAGCTCATCGCCATCTGCCAGGAGCAGACCGGCCAGCGATTCGATATCGACCGGCTGCGCCAGGTGATGGCCGACACCAACACCATGGTGCGCGGCTGGCGCCGTGTGCTCGAACTCAACGCCAGCCGGCCGGGCGTCTTCAACGCCCTGACCGACGGCACGATCTACCTGGGCGTGTCGAACGCCTTCCGCGGCACGGCGGCCGGCGCGCGCTACTTTACCGAGCTGGTCGAAGAGATGGAGTACAAGGCCGCCCACGGCATCGGCACGATCCCCGACGAGAAGCACCGCCTGATCTTCGTCGGGGTGCCGTGCTACCCCATCTTCCGCCGCTTCAACGAGCTCTTCACCGAGTGGGGAGGCATCTTCGTTTCGTCGACCTACCTGTGGTTCGCCAGCGGCGGCACCAACCTCGGCTTCGAGTACGACCTGTCACGTCCGTTGGACAGCCTGGCGGAGGGCGTGCTCATCAGCGTGCGCCACGCCATGGACAGCATGTTCTACCAGGACCGGGCTCTGGTCGAGATGGTCGAGCGTTTCCAAATCGACGGGGTCGTCTACCATCCGATCAAGAGCTGCCGAACCACCTCGGCCGGACTGGCCGACAACCGACGGGCCTTCATGCAGGCGACCGATATCCCCTCGCTGTTCATCGAATCGGACATGATGGACCCACGCGTCGTCTCCGAAGCGCAAATGAAGAATCGCATAGACGCCTTCTTCGAAGGCCTCAACGCCCGCCGCTTGCAGCGGGCGGCCGGGTAGAGCAGTCTCCATGGCGTACGCTGCGGGCGTGGACGTCGGCTCGACCCAGACCAAAGCCGTGCTCCTCAACGAGCAGCGCCAGATCGTCGCCCGGGCGCTGATCGACACCGGCGCCAACGTCGTCTCCGCCGCCGAGAACGCCTTCTTCCAGGCCTTGGGCAACGGAGGCGTTCAGGAAGAAGAGGTCGCCTACGTCGTGGGCACCGGCTACGGCCGCTATCGCGTCACCTTCGGCAACACCCAGGTAACCGAGATCTCCTGCCACGGGCGCGGCGCCGTCCACATGTTCCCCGCCTCGCACACCGTGCTCGACATGGGCGGGCAGGACACCAAGGCCATCCGCGTCCACCCGACCGGCGAGATCCTCGACTTCTGCATGAACGACAAGTGCGCCGCCGGCACCGGCCGCTTCCTCGGCGCCGCCGCCGCCGCCCTGGAAATCCCTCTGGATGAACTCGGTGCCACGGCGCTGCGCGCCGAGCGGCCGGTCAAGATCAGCACGACCTGCACCGTCTTCGCCGAGTCGGAGGTGCTCTCATGGCTCGGCAAGGGCAAGAAGGTCGAGGATATCCTGCTCGGCGTCCACCAGTCGATTGCCTCGCGCTCGATCGGCCTGCTGCGAAGAGTGGGCATTGAGCCGGAGCTCACGTTCACCGGCGGCGTGGCCAAGAACGTTGGCATGATCCGGGTCCTCAACGACGCCCTCGGCTTCACCATGAACGTCAGCGATGACTCCATCTTCATGGGGGCGATTGGCGCCGCCCTGTTTGCCCTCGACCATGTAGTCAGCAGCCGTGTCCCGGCGGCCAGTCGCGAGGCGGAGGCATGAACTACAGCGCCGGCCTCGACGTCGGCTCGACCTACACCAAGGCCGTCTTGCTCTCCGATTCCGAACGCCTCGTCGGGAAGGCGATGGAACACACCGGCTTCAAGCTCGAACAGGCGGCCGAACGCGCCTTGCGGGCGGCGCTCGAGATGGCCGGTCTCCAGCGCAGCGATCTTGCCTATGTCGTCACCACCGGCTACGGCCGCTACCAGATCCCCTTCCGCGACATTCAGGTCACCGATCTGACGGCCGACGCCCGTGGCAGCCGGCTGCTCTTCCCCGGGACGAACACCGTGCTGGATATCGGCGGCCAGACGATGAAGGCCTTGCGCCTCGACGAGGCCGGGCGCGTCCGGTCGTTCCGGCTCAACGACAAGTGCGCCGCCGGCACCGGCGCCTTCCTTGAGAAAACCGCCCGCTATATGGGCTACAGCACGCAGGAGATCGGTCCGCTGGTGGCTACTTCCAAGGAAGCTGTGGCCATCTCCGGTGTGTGCGCCGTCTTCGCCGAGTCGGAGGTCATCAATCACCTCTCCCACGGCGCCCCTCCGGCTGACATTATGCACGGCGCCATTGCCTCGCTGCTCGACCGCTCGGTGCAGCTGATGAAGCGCGTGCAGATGCAGCCCGAGGTGACCGTCGCCGGCGGGATCCTGCGCTTCGAGAGCATGGCCCGCATTCTTCGGGAAAAGCTCGAGGCGGAGGTCAACCTGCCCGAGGGCGAAATGGTGCAGTACGTCGGCGCGTTGGGCGCCGCCGCGCTCGGGCTGCATCGACTGCGGCGGATGGCCGAGCCGCCGGCGGCCCTCACACCGGCGGGCACGTCGGAGGCGTCGTGACCGAGGCGATGGCTCCTGAGTCCGACAGAAGGCAGCGCCAGCGCGACGGCTTGCCGCAAGGGGCCGGCGGCCGCCGGCTGGGCGTTGGGATCGAAGAACCCGACCCGGCGCTGCCGGCCGAAGGGTGGGAACGCCGCTTCATCGCCGACGGCCAGCGCTCGGCCGAGGTCGTCGAGCTCTACCGCCAGCTCGGCTACGAGGTCCGCCTCGAGCCGATCCGGGCGGCGGAGATCCCGGAGGGATGTTCCGACTGCCAGCTCGTCTTCCTGCTGCAGTTCAAGACGGTCTACACCCGCAAGCGTCCGTCGGCCCGCGACGGCGACTAAAGGAAGGAGCTTCCACCCTGGCCGCAACGCCCCCAAGCTCTCGCCGTTCGCCATCTTCGTCCGAGGAGGATTCAGCATGACCGATCAGACGCACTTCGCCCTCTCCGAGAAAGACATCCCCAAGGCCTGGTACAACATCAACGCCGACATCCCCGTCGATCCCGGCAAGACGATGTGGAACGCCGTACTGCATCCGGGCACGATGGAACCCGTGACGCCGGATTTCCTGTCGGTGCTCTTCCCGATGAAGTTCATCATGGAAGCCGTGAGTACCGAGCGCTGGATCGAGATCCCGGAGCCGGTGCGTGAGATCTACAAGATGTGGCGGCCTTCGCCGTTGATCCGCGCCCGCCGCCTCGAGCAGGCGCTCGACACGCCGGCCCACATCTACTACAAGTACGAAGGCGTCTCCCCCGTCGGATCGCACAAACCGAACACCGCCGTGGCGCAGGCCTTCTACGCCAAGGAGGAAGGTGTCGCCGGCTTCACCACCGAAACCGGCGCCGGGCAGTGGGGCTCGGCCCTGGCGATGGCCTGCAACTTCTTCGGCCTCGAGTGCCATGTCTACATGGTCAGGGTCTCCTACGACCAGAAACCTTATCGTCGCATCATCATGGAGACCTTCGGCGCCAGCGTCACGCCCAGCCCGTCCGACAAGACCCAGTACGGCCGCAAAGTGCTGGCGGAGGATCCCAACAGCCCCGGCACGCTGGGCATGGCCATCTCCGAGGCAGTCGAGGCGGCCGCCACGTCGGGCGGCAAGTACAAGTACTCGCTCGGCTCGGTGCTCGGACCGGTGCTGATGCACCAGACCGTCATCGGCCTGGAGGCCCTCAAGCAGTTCGAAATGGCCGGCGAGTACCCGGATATGGTCATCGGCTGCGTCGGCGGCGGCAGCAACTTCTCCGGCTTCGTCTTTCCCTTCCTGCATCAGAACTTCACCGCCGGGAAGAAGACCCGCGTGATCGCCGTGGAGCCGACGGCCTGCCCCACCCTGACCAAGGGCAAGTACGCTTTCGACTTCGGCGACACGGCGGCGATGGCGCCCATCGTCAAGATGCACACGCTGGGGCACACCTTCGTGCCTCCGGGGATTCATGCCGGCGGGCTGCGCTACCACGGGATGGCCCCCCACGTGTGCGCCCTGTACGACCACGGCGATATCGAAGCCGTCGCCGTCAAGCAGCTGCCCACCTTCCAGGCAGCGGTGCAGTTCGCCCGGGCCGAAGGAATCCTGCCGGCGCCCGAATCGGCGCACGCCATCCGCGTCGCCATCGACGAAGCGCTCAAAGCCAAGGCCGAAGGCAAGAAGCGCGTGATCGCCTTCAACCTCTCGGGCCACGGCCTCTTCGACCTGGGCGCCTACGACGCCTACATGAAAGGTGAACTGAAGGACTACGAGTACCCGCAGGAGCTTGTGGCCGAGGCCATGACGCATCTGCCGAAGGTGCCGGCGGCCATTGCCGCCGCGTGAGAAGGACGGGGGGCCCAGGCGTCGAAGGCCGCACGCATGGGGGGGCCTTGGACCCCGGGCCCCCGTCCTCACGAGAATGAGACTGGACCCGGCGTCGCTTCGCCTGCGCATCGTCCCCCTCAGCCGGCTCCGGCTGCACGAGGACTTCGACCCGTGGCGCGCCCGGCGCCTGGAGGTCAGTCTCCGCCACCAGCACATCCTCAAGAACCCGGTCATCGTCGTCGAGGCGGGAGAGGTCTACATCGTTCTCGACGGCGCCACCCGCGTGACCGCCCTGACCGAGCTCGGCCTCCCGCATATCCTGGTTCAGGTCGTCAGCTACGACGATCCGTCCGTCCGGCTGCGCACCTGGCAGCATGTCCTGGTCGGCCTCCCCAGTTCGAGCCTGGCCAACGCTCTCGGCCGGATCGCACCGCACGGGGCCTTCGCCTGCGACCTGCCCGAGCTCCAGGCAGCCCTGAACGCGCGCCGCTCTCTCTTCGGTGTGCTAGCCAGCGAGGGACACGCCTTCGCCTTTCCCAACCGCCAGGATCCGAAAGAGGACATCCGCCTCCTCAGCCAGGCCGTCGCCACCTACCGCGGCAAAGCCGAAGTCCATCGGGCGGCCGAGGTCGACCTGCCGGCGCTGCTCACCCTTCACCCCGGGCTCACCGCCATCATCCTCTTCCCTCCGTTCACCCCGGCCGATGTGACCCATTGCGCCACCAACGAGACCAAGCTGCCGATGGGGATTACTCGCCACCTGATCGCCGGCCGGGCCTTGGGCGTCAACGTTCCGCTCGAAGTCCTCGCCAGCGACCGGCCTCTGGAGGAGAAGAACACCTGGCTGCACGATCGCCTGCAGTCCCAACTGCGCCACAACCGGGTCCGGCTGTATGAAGAGCCGACGTTCGTCTTCGACGAGTAGCAGGATGCCAAGGGAACCGCATCGCCTCGCGGCGCAGCCTGCAAGGCCCCTCCCGGTGACCCTGGCGGACATAGTCCCGGGGTCGTTCCGGGAGCAGCCTGTCGGTCCTCTCCGCATGCGGCGGCCGTCATCCGCCGAGTCGAAAGGCGGAGAGGGGCGGATGGCCGGGCGAGATGTTCCAGCGCGTTTGTCGGCAGGCTGGCGGGCATGAGCATTCAAGTCCTTCTCGGGAATGAGGCGATCGCGTTGGGACTGGTCGAGAGCGGCGTGCGCGTCGCCACCGCCTACCCGGGGACGCCTTCGTCGGAGGTCCTGGCCGCCGTTGGCCGCTTCGGCGAGCGGATGGGTCGCGAGATCTACACTGAGTGGTCGACCAACGAGAAGGTCGCCTTCGAAGTGGCGCTGGCCGCCAGCTGGTCGGGGTTGCGAGCCGCCGTAGCGATGAAACAGGTCGGGCTCAACGTCGCTTCCGACCCGCTCTTCAGCGCGGCTTACACCGGCGTGCGCGGCGGTTTCGTCGTCATCCCGGCCGACGACCCCGGGCCCCACTCGTCGCAAACCGAGCAGGACTCACGCCTTCTGGCGCTCAGCGCCAAAGTGCCGGTGTTCGACCCCTCGACCCCCGACGAAGCGCGGCGGATGGTCGGCGCGGCGCTGGAGCTTTCCGAACGCTTCTCCACCCCGGTGCTGCTCCGGCCGACGACGCGTCTGTGCCACGCCCTGCAGGCCCTTGCCCTGGATGAACAGGCGACGCAGCAGGCCCCGGTCGCACCCGTAGGGTTCCGCAAGGACCCCAGCCACTGGGCCGCTACGCCGCGTATACGCTACCAACTGCATCTCGAACTCGTGGAGAAGCTGCGCCAGATCGAAGGCCTTCTTGAGGAGTCGCCCTTCAATCGGCGCCAGGGGGAGGCGGCGCATGCTCGCCTCGGGGTGATTGCCGCTGGCGTCGCTTATGCCTCCGCCGTCGAAGCGCTCGGCGAGCTGGGCGTGGCCGTGCCGATCCTGAAGATCGGGACGCCCTTCCCATTGCCTCGCCGGCTCGTCGCCGAGTTTCTGGCCGGGGTCGACCGGGCCGTCGTGCTCGAAGAGCCTGACGCGTGCATCGAGCTCCAGATCCCCGACCGCAGCCGCGTCTTCGGCCGGCTCGACGGCACGGTACCATCTGCCGGCGAGCTCTCGCCCGAAATTGTGTTCGATATCTTGCATCGGGCATTGGAAGCGACCGGCCACACCCTCGCTCCGCTACCCGACCCTGTCTTCGAGCGCCACATCGCCGGCCTTCCCCTGCCGCCGCGCCCGCCTCGGCTGTGCCCCGGCTGTGGGCACCGCTCGGCGTTTTTCGCCCTCAAGCGAGAGTTTGGTCCGCAGGCGATCTACCCCAGCGACATCGGCTGCTACACGTTGGGCACCAACCTGCGCGCCGTCGATACCTTTCTCGACATGGGCGCGGGCGTGACGATCGCCGACGGCCTGTACAAGGCCTCGCGCCTGACCGGCGACCGCCGCCCGATCCTGGCCACCATCGGCGATTCAACATTCTTGCACGCCGGCCTCTCCCCGCTGATCAACGCCGTCCACACCGGCTCCCGCTTCGTCCTGGTCATTCTCGACAATCACACGACCGCCATGACGGGCGGCCAGCCAACCGCCGCCACGCCGTCGCAGCCGTCGCAGCGCCAGGTCTCGATCCCCGAACTGGTCCGCGCCTGCGGCGTGACCTTCGTCGAGACCGCCAGCTCCTACGAGCACCAGGCCTTTCGCCAGGTGCTCCGCCGCGCCCACGATCACACCCAGGCCGCCGACGGCGGCGTGGCCGTCGTCATCGCCGACTGGCCGTGCGTGCTGCACGACCCGGCGCCGTTGCTCGAACATCCGGTGCCGGTGTCGATCACGCAAGATTGCGATGGGTGCCGCTACTGCGTCGAAGCCTTCGAATGCCCGGCGCTCGTCCTGCGCCCGGATGGCAGCCGCGTCGACGTCGACCCCGCCGTCTGCGTTGATTGCGGCCAGTGCATCGACGCCTGCTACAAGGGTTTCATCGTGCCGCGCCTCGCCGAGATCGCCCCCAGCCTGTGAAGCACGTCTCGCCTGCGCCGGAGACGCGCCTGATCCTGGCCGGCCTGGGCGGGCAAGGCGTGGTCTTTGCCACGCGCCTGGTGGCGCAGGCGGCGGTGGCGCTCGGTTGGCCGGTGATCGCGGCGGAGACCCATGGCATGAGCCAGCGCGGGGGCTCCGTGCTCTCCCATGTCAAGTTGGGGCCGTACCTATCCTCGCTGATCCGCCGCGGCACGGCCGACGTGCTCCTGGCGTTCGATCCCAACGAGGCCGTCCGAGCCCTGCCGTTCTTGCGCCCCGGCGGCGTCTGCGTCGTCAACGCCGAAGACGGGCTCGGCTACGATCTCGACGCCCAGCTGGAGCAGCAGGCCATTGCCGTCCATTCCTTTCCCGCTACTTCGATCGCCCTGGCCCTGGGTTCGACCTCGCTGGTCAACACCGTCGTCGTCGGATTCGCCACGGCGCTCGGCTGCCTCCCGATCCCGCAGGGCGCACTGCGAGCTTACCTGGAGGACCTGCCGCCGGGGCGGCGCGAGCGGAACCTGCAGGCCCTGGAGGCGGGCGCCCGAGCAGCCGAAGACACCTTGCGTATCTCCGCCCGAGAGACGGGGTGACGGTAGGACACCCATGCGCGCCTTCGACCTCTACTCCCCCACCAGCCTGCCGGAGGCGCTCAGCCTGATCACCGAGCTACACGGCGAGGCCGTGCCGCTGGCCGGCGGGACCAACCTTCTGCCCCAGATGCGGTCTGGCGATGTCACGCCGCGCGCCATCGTCAGCCTCCGTCGCCTGGAGGAACTGGACGGACTGTCGTTCGATCCTCGACAGGGACTGCGCCTGGGTGCTCGGCTTACGCTGCGCCAACTGACGCGCTCGCCGGTCGTCCGCCAACATTACCCCTGCTTGGCCAAGGCGGCGGCGGTGATGGCCTCCGAGCAAATTCGCAGCCTGGCGACGGTCGGCGGCAACCTGTGCAATGCCGCACCCTCGGCCGATCTCGCCCCACCCCTGCTGGTGCTCGACGCCCAAGTCCGGCTCGTCGGACCGACCGGCGACCGCCGCCTGCCGCTGGAGGCCTTCTTTCTCGGGCCAGGTCGGACGGCGCGGGCGGAATCCGAGCTGCTCGTCGAGATCCTGCTGCCGCCGCCGGACGGGACCGCCGTCTACCTCAAGCATACGCCGCGCGCGTACATGGACATTGCCGTCGCCGGGGTGGCGGTTCGGCGCATTCCCTCCAACGGGCATGATGCACGGGTCCACATCGCCCTGGGCGCGGTGGCGCCGGTGCCGATGATCGCCCGGCGCGCCCAGGAGGCCTTACAGGACGGAGATGAAAGCCCGGCGGTGATGGCGCGCGCCGCCGCGGCCGCGGCCGAGGAGTGCTCGCCGATCGACGACGTGCGCGCTTCGGCCGCCTACCGACGACGCCTGGTGGA
>Ga0209751_10006180_pt1 | contig 11139 bp, 11 predicted proteins | sample RifCSP13_1_FD_184019 | JGI IMG/M metagenome (GOLD analysis project Ga0209751, IMG submission 184019) | Soil microbial communities from Rifle, Colorado - Rifle CSP2_sed 13_1 (SPAdes) (version 2) | ecosystem: Environmental > Terrestrial > Deep subsurface > Rock core/Sediment | place: Rifle...
CCAGTCGCCCACCCAAGAGTTTCTGCCGCTGCAACTTCCCCCTCAAGCGCCTCTTTTGTGCAGTAGACATGCTCAAACAGCCAAAACTGTGCACCGCCGTTCCAAAGAGCCTCCGCAGGAAGAGCGGATTGCCTTGGCGCTGTAGGATTTGTCTTCAAGACGCGATTATATTCCCAACCTGAAAGAAAGATGGCGTTTCGAGGCATAGGTGTTTCCTCCTCTCGATTCTATCCAGTGCTGATCTGTCGCCTAACTCTATTTTCAACCGTTAACGGTTTATTGAGTTTTGAAGAAATAACCTGATGCTCCTGTCAGACGAAACGCCTTGTTTTCAGGCACTTTTGAGTAGGTGCACTGTCAGATTAATCTTTCAAAATTCAGTAGCATCCATTTGGACCACGTAGTAATCGCTGCAAAAAAACGCTAAAACCAGCACATAAACCAAACCGAGCCGCCCGCGATAGCAGCGAACGGCTCGGAGTATTTTCATCCCCACACCCTGCATCCCTACCGCGTAAGCCCTGCCCAATCGGCGGCGTCTAGTGTGACTGAGCGATGGGGATTATAGACCTTTTTTCACTACCGGGGTAATATTCCAGAGACCCTTTGTACATACCTGTCAGGGTCCAGGACATCGTGAAGTGTTTTATCTCGAAAAAGGCTCAAGACATCGTGAACTATTTTCGGGCCACAGTTTGTAAGTCGAAATTGAGCCATGCTATCTCCCAAAAGGAGACCGCATGGACAATGAACAGGAACTTCGATTACGCCGTCAGGCGATGCGTCTGCGCTTGCAGGGCATTCCGCATACCGTCATTCTCGAAAAGGTACACCGCAGCCCCGGCTGGTTAAGCAAGTGGCAAACACGTTTCGATCAGCAAGGTTTTGCAGGACTCCGCAGTCACTCGCGGCGACCGCGTCATACGCCGAAGGCTTACGCGCCGCGGATCGTGCACTTGATTGTCCAAACGCGCCGGCGCTTGGTCAAGCAGAAAGTCGGCTTGATTGGCGCTCGCGCGATCCGGCGCGAATTGCGCAAAGTCTTGGGCAAACAGACGCCCTCCTTGACCACTATCAAACGGGTGTTGCAAACCCACGGCTTGGTGGCCACCGCGACCGAGGCGACCCGGCCTTATTTTCCGAAACCGCTGACGACCCTCACGGGAACCTTGCATGCGCTGGATTGGACGTGTCGCTATATCGAAGACGGCCCCAAGGTCTATGCCTTTCACACCCTGAACCTGCGCACGCGGGCGTGCACCCAAACCATCGCCGCCGACAAAAGCAGCGCCACCGTCGTCCGACATTGCGGGCACACCTGGAAAACCCTGGGAATCCCGCACTTTTTGCAACTCGACAACGACGCCGCCTTCTGTGGCGGCTACAAAGCCCCACGCGTCTTCGGGCAATTCGTCCGGCTGTGTTTGTACTTCGGCATCGAACTTATCTTTTTGCCCATCGCCGAACCCGAATGCAATGGCGAGGTCGAAGAGTTGAACGGCCTGTGGGGGCATGCCTTCTGGGAGCGCCGCCGGTTTGCGTCGTTCGGCGGAGTAGGCCGTGCCAGCCCAGCCTTTGTGCGCTGGTATATGACGGCCTACGCGCCGCCCTTCTTGGCCGATGTGACCCCCAAGCAAGCGCAACGCCGCGAACCCAAACGGCGCTTGACGGCCAATCAGATGACCCACGTGCCGCAGACCTTGCCCATCACTGCTGGACGTATCCATTTCATTCGTAAGGTCAAGCCCGATGGTACGATTGCGGTACTCAACGAAACCTGGCAAGTGAGCAAACGCTTGGCGGGCAAGTACGTGTGGGCAACGGTGATCACCCATTGCCGCCGCTTGGAAATCTGGTATCAGCGTTCCGCTCATCATGCGTGGTGCCTGCGCAAGACCTATGCCTATGACATCCCGGAAACGGTGGCGCGGCTCAAACCTGAATTCGCTCATCCTAACCCGGCTTGACATTGTTCACGATGTCCTGGGCCTTCACCGAGCTAAACCACAGGCTCACAAGAGTTCACGATGTCTTGGACCCTGACACACCTTTAACTAAACCAGCTCTGATGGATAAGCACTGCCTGGCTTGGGAACATAGGAATAGCAATCCATTGCCGCCGCGTTGACACGAGTTCAATAATTGCTTTGTTTACTCCTTCAGCTCTTCGATTGTAATCATCAAGGACAATGAAAGACTTCTCTATCATTGCCTCATGCAAAAACAGCAGGGTTTCAATCGTAGCTTTATATGTATCCACATCAACATGAGCAAATGAAATTGGCCTTAAGTTGATGCCTTGGCAAGATTGAGGAAAGAAACCCCGAATGACTTCAAACTTTCTTTTTCGGCTCTCAAACAATTGGCGTACGTTCTGTTCGCGCGCGTCTTTGAACATTGCCATACTGAAGTTGTTATCAAGTTTCGGGTCAATCGCTTGAAATCCCTCGAAGGAATCGCAGATAAACACCTTTCTGTGTGGGCAGCTATTTGATAAATGGAGTGCCCCGCCCCCTTTGTATGCACCCACCTCAATAATTTGTCCCTCTGGATTACTTAGCCTGCATAACTGCCATAGATTAGCAAGCCTTTCAGTATCGAGTAGAGTAAGATCCGAGATTTCTCGACATGATGATTGGAAACCGGGATCAGCCAAGACTTCTACCCCCTTAGGATCCAGTGGCCGGAGAACGGGATAGTCTCGGTTAAATCTTTCAAGGCGATATCCAAAAGCGCCCAAGATATGTTTTAATGTTTTTCTTGCTAGCACGATCATCCCAACATGCGGCTTGCTCAGTTGACTCAAGCGTATGAAACTTTTGCTGATGTGAGGTACGGCCCAGTATATCTCACGCAAAGATAATCTGCGATCCGGGCGCGTTGACTCTCACCTCCAAAGTCTGGTGTTTCGGGAACGCTTCGTGCAGCCGAGGGTGCGTATCGGGAGGCGCGAAGAACAATAAGAACCCGCCACCGCCTGCACCAAGCAGTTTCCCGCCCAGCACCCCGGCCTCCCGCCCTTGCCGATACATTGTATCAATCTCCGAATTCGAGACGCCAGTATCCAGGCTGCGCTTGGCCTCCCAGGCCCGATGCAGCAACTGGCCGAATTCGACGAGGGAACGGTTGCTGGTCAGGATGTCCCATCCCTCGTCCACCATCGCGCGCATGGCGTGGAGCGTTTCTGTGTTGAGACTCACGCGTTGCAATTGCTTGGCGACGACTTCCGAGGCTTTGCGCGTGATGCTTGTGTACACGATGAAGAGGTGCTCTTGAAACTCCTCCAGCCGCGCCGGGGAGAGTGGCACTCGGCGAACCAGAATATCATGCTCTGTTCGGAACTCGATCAGATTGAAACCGCCCACCGCGGCCGATACTTGATCCTGGCAGCCCACGTTATCGTGCAGCAAATGGCGCTCGACGTAGATGGCCTCGTAGGCCAGGTCGAGCGGGCGGACGAATTCGCCCTTGAAACTGTGCAGCACGTGGAGAAGGGCGACGGTAAAAGTGGAGGAAGAACCTAAGCCAGTGAAAGCCGGCAGGTCGGCCACCGTGTGCAGCTCAATGTCCTTTTCCAGCCCGCAGAACTTTAAACATTCGCGGTAGACGTTGTGTTGAATATCTTCTACGCGGCGCGCTGATTCGACCTGCCGGTATTGGACGCGGATCGAATAGTCGAACAGATGGCTGAGGAAGGGACTGGCCGTCACATAGGAAAACTTGTCTATAGCGGTGGACAGCACAGCCCCGCCTTCCTTGAGGAAAAATTCGGGATAATCCGTCCCGCCGCCGAAGAAACTGATGCGAAGCGGGGCGCGCGAAATGATCATCGCCATCACTTTCCTCGGAAGGTACGCAGAGCGTAGCTTAGTCGGGTCGTCATCTCAGCCCGGTCGGATGCCCACAGCACAAGCCAGAAGATTCCCGAACCGGTGAGGCCAATGGCCATCAGGCGGGCCAGCGCGGGCCAGTGATCCCAGCGCAATAGACTCGGCAGCAGAGTCAACGTAAGGCAGGCGACGGCGGCAGACAGCAGGGGGAGGCCGAGCGTTTGCCTGAGCGCCAACGGCACTTGCCGGAACACGTACACGCTGCTCATACCTAAAGCCACCAGGTTTGTCAACCCCACGCCGACCAACGTCCCGGTCACGCCCCACCAGCGCGTCAGCGGCGTGCCGACGAGGATGAGCGTCGCCGCTTGCGCCAGCGTCAGCGTTAGCGTCGTCCGCGTGTGCCGGCGGGCGACCGAAAGCCAGAAGCCAATGTTGGCCAGCGGCCCAGCGAGCGCATACACGGCGAGATAGGGCAGGTACCGTGCACTGGTGCGCCAGGCATCGCCATACAGGAGGTGGACGACGTCGACCGCGCCAAAGGCGAGCGCGAGCGTCATCGGGACGCCGAGGACGTAGAGCACCCACAACGAGAGGCGCACTGCATGCGTCAGGCGCGGCAGATCGTCCTGGACTTTGGCGAAGGTCAGAAAGCCGACGCGCCCGATAACGGTCGTCAGTAGGATGTTGGGCCACTGCGCGGTGCGGAACGCGCGGTCGTAAAATCCCAGCGTTTCATAACCGGCGAACGTGCCGACGAGAAAGTTGTCGAAGCCGGCGACGACAGTGAGGGCAGCGGTGAACGAGAGGCCGGTCGGAAGGCCGACTCGTAGAAGTTGCCGGGCCAGTTCGGGCGCGAATGTCCACCGCCACTCGAAGACCTGCGAATAGCGCCGACGGCAAAGCCAATAGGCGCCGATAGCGCCGACGAGTGCCGCCATCGTGTTGATGGCCAGCAGACTCCAGAATCCCTTGCCGCTGAGCGCAGCCCAGAGCGCGACGCCGTAGGCGGTCGAATAGGCGAGGAGGGCCACGGCAAATTGCCGGCCCAGTTGGATCTCTTTCTCCAGAACCATACTGAGCGGGCCGATGAGAGCGGGGAGGCAATCCGCCAGGATCAGCACGACGATGCCGACGCGGACTTCGAGCGGGTAGCTGAGCCAGGTCAGCGCGCCTGCGACGACGAGGCCAAGAGTCAAAGAAAGGAAGGAGATGATCAGGTCGAGCGCATAGTACGTGCCCAGCAGTTCGCCGTCGGTGCGCGGATGCTGGATGGCGGCGTACTGCAACCCCAACTTGGGGCGCAGGTTAAGCAGCCCGCTCCAGAACGTCCCCATGGACAAAAAGCCGAAGGCCGAGGCCGGGAGGAGACGCACCAGAACTAAATTGGCGCAAAAGCCCATGAACTGGAGGGCGTACGAGCCGAGGCCGGTCCAGACAGTGCCGCGCACGATGGTGCGGGCCAGCGCCGACTGCTTTTGGGGTGTCGTACCGGGATGGGCCAATGCGCTACTCACAGGGGAGGTATTTCACCGGAACAACGCGTTCTCGACCAATTCGCACAGGATGTGCTCGATGACCAGGTGGGCCTCCTGGATGTGCTGCGTATTGGCGCTGGGGACGGCGACGACGACGTCGGCCATGCGGCGCAATTGCCCGCCGTCTCCGGTGAGCGCCAGCGCGCGCATCTGGGCGACTTTGGCCGCGGCCATCGCCCGGACGACGTTAGGCGAATTGCCGCTTGTGCTGATGCCGATCAGGAGGTCGCCCGGTTTGCCCAGCGCCTGCACCTGGCGCGCGAACACGTCGTCGTAGCCACAATCGTTGGCGAAAGCCGTGAGGAATGAGGTGTCGGTCGTCAGCGCAATGGCGGGCAGGGCTGGGCGCTCGAAGTCCTTGGTCAGGCGGCTGACGAATTCGGCGGCCATGTGTTGGCAGTCGGCGGCGCTCCCGCCGTTGCCGCACAATAACACCTTATTGCCTGAGCGGAAAGTCGCGGTGATCAAGTCCGCCGCCGCCCGGATGGTTTCGCGCTGGGTCTCGGCCAGCGCCTGTTTAACGCGGGCGCTTTCCAGCAGATGAGCATGGATGAGATCGTCGGAGGAGGCCGGCGTCATGCAGATTGACCCTGCGGGCTGAAGAAGTTTGCGGCTTCGGCGTAGGATTCGGGTGTGCCGATATCCAGAAAACGGCCCTGGCTCTGATAACCGTACAGGTCCTGGCCGATCCACGCGGGGAACATCTCGCGCTCGATGGACACAGCGCGGTCAAGCGGGATCGTTTCAATGGAGGCGCGGCTGAGCAAATAGATGCCGGCGTTGATCCAGCCAAGGCCTGTCACCGAGCCTTTTTCCTGAAACGAGCGCACCTTTCCATCCGGATCGGTCTGAACCTGGCCGTAGCGGGCGACATCTGGCGTGAAGGTGAGCAGCAGGCTGGCGGATGCGCCTCGCCCGCAGTGCCAGGTGTAGAAAGCGCGCAAGTCAGCCTCGCATACGGAGTCGCCGTTCATTGCCAGCACCGGATCCGATTGTAACACGGGGAGCGCGAGGCGGATGGCGCCCGCAGTGCCATGCGGGGTCGGTTCTTGCGAATATTCCAGTTGCAAAGCGCCGTAGCGCGTTCCGAACGCGGCCTGCACTTGCTCGCCCCGATAGCCCGTGCAGAACACCACACGCCGCACGCCAGCCTGGGCGACTTGGTCAAGCAGATAACTGAGCATCGGCCGCCCGTTGATCTCGGCCAGGACCTTGGGGCGATCGGCGACGGCGGAGCGCAGGCGCGTGCCCAGCCCGCCGACCAGGATAGCGGTCGTGATCCCGGACAGGTCATTCGCAGAAGTCATACGTTTTTGAACAGCCCGCGCCCCAACATGCGATACCCCTTCAGCAGTTCCTGAATGCCCTCGTCCAACGAGCGGTGGGCCTCAAAACCGGCCTCGCGCAGGCGCTGGTTCGAGACGATATAGTTGCGCTTATCCGGGTCGTTGCCGATTTCCGAGAAATGAATGTAGAAGTTGGGGACGTAAGCCTTGACTTTGAACGCCAGTTCCTCCTTGGACAGGTTGGCGGCGTCCAGCCCGACGTTGTACGGGCGGCCGGCCATGCGGTCGAAGTTCCGCAGGCAGTGCAGGAAGCAGTCGGCCACGTCGCGAATGTGCACGTAGTTGCGCTTGAAATCTTTCTCGAAGATCACGATGAAACCGTCGGCGACGGCGGCGTAGACAAAGTAGTTCACGAGCAAGTCGAGGCGCATACGGGGGGACAACCCAAAGACGGTCGCCAGCCGGAGCGTGATCACGTTCGGGCTGTCCAGCAGCTCCAGTTCCGCCTGAACTTTGGTCTGCCCGTAGAGCGAGACAGGTTCCAGCGGCGTGTCTTCCGTGCAGTAAACGTCCCCGGACTTGGTCCCGTAGCCGCTGTTGGTGGTGGGGTAGATGATGAGTTGGCTGGGGCTCCGCAGCTGTTTCAGCAGTTGAATGGCCTCCACGTTCACGGAGCGCGCCAGCCAGGGGTCGCGCTGGCAGGCGGGCGCGCCCACGATGGCCGCAAGGGGGATCATTGCGTCCACTCTCTTGAGCAGCCAGGCCAGCGTGGCTTGGTCGCGCGCGTCGCCGCGCTCAAACTCGAAGCCAGCGTGCGCGCAGAGATGGAACAGCGCCGGCGTGCCGTACATCAGGTTGTCTAGAACCAGGACTTGATGCCCGGCGGCGAGCAAGTGCTCGCACAGGATAGAGCCAAGATAGCCCGCGCCGCCCGTAACTAGTATTCTCATTCGATGATCCGCCCGCCCTCGCTCAGGGGAAAACTTAAGTTGATTAGTGCACCTTCAAAGATAACCTTAGGGCTATCATCACCGCCCGTCTGTGTCCCCATACCCATTTCAAGACAGGTAAGCCGGACAATGTCTGCCAGGTCGCCGTCGCCGCAGATGACCAGGCTGCGGTAGCCTCGGCGTCTGGCCTCGGCGATCAATTGCCTGGCCCGGGCCCGGGTTTCGCGGTACAACCGCATCGAATAATTGAGCGAGTCCATGGCCAGTCTGGTGCGGAGGGCAATGCCGGCCGGCGTGATGATGTACCTCAGCCGCCGCCGCTGCAGTTGCTTGACGCGCACGTAGCCTTTCTTGATCAAGCGCTTGACGACGAAGTTGATGGTGCCGACTGCCACGCCCAGCTCTTCCGCCAAGTCGGCCTGGGTCACTTCAGGATCGGCTTCGATCTGTTCAAGAATGTGCAATTCACGTGCGGCAGGCGGTGAGGTAGGCATTCTATGTCTCAAAATTCAGTGATTGAATTATAGGATAGTTTATCGGGTTGTCAAGCTCGGTAGAAATGGCCAAGTGACTTAAGTCCTCGACAACAACTCGGCAATGCGCGCCACGACCATGTCCATCGCCACTTCGTTGAGGCCGCCTTCGGGGATGATGACGTCCGCGTAGCGCTTGGACGGCTCGACGAATTCAAGGTGCATCGGGCGGACCGTGTCGAGGTATTGCCGGACGACCGACTCGGCGGTGCGCCCGCGCTCGGCGATGTCACGCTGGAGGCGGCGGATGAAACGCAGATCGGCGTCGGTGTCCACGAAGATTTTGACGTCGAACAGTTCGCGCAGGCGCGGGTCGGCGAAGATCAGGATGCCCTCGACCAGGATGATGGGCTGTGGCTCGACGTGGACGGTTTGATCGGTGCGCGCATGAGTCGTAAAGTCGTACACAGGCAGGTCCACGGCCTGCCCGGCCTTGAGCGCCTTGACGTGCTTGATCATCAGATCGGTGTCAAGCGAGTCGGGGTGATCCCAGTTAATGAGATCGCGCTGGGCCTTGGGCAGATCGGAGAAGTTGCGGTAGTAGGCGTCGTGCGGGACGTAGGCGATGTGCTGAGCACCCACGCGGTTGAGGATCACTCTGGCGACCGTCGTCTTGCCGGACCCGGTGCCTCCGGCCAAGCCAATGATAATTGTAGTCATAGGCATGCGCTGATTATACTAACCGCCTGACCCCGGGGCGCAGATTATTGATCGGTTGCGCTATACTATGGATATTGCGCCGCGCTTGCCGACGGCGTTGAGTCCGGAGAAACGGCCATGAGAATCTTGATTGCGGAGGATGAACCGGTTGTGCGCCAGATTGTGGGCCGCGTGCTCAAGCAGGTGGGGCACGAGGTGGTTGCGGCGGAAAATGGTCAGGCCGCGTGGGAGCTTTTTCAGCGCGAGCGGTTCCCCATGGTCATTACCGACCTGGTGATGCCCGAAATGGACGGTCTGGACCTCATCCGCAAAATTCGCGCGGCCGGTCAGGAGCCCTATGCCTATATTCTCATCCTGACGGTCATTACTGAGCCAAAGTACGTGATGATGGGTCAGGAAGCGGGCGCAGATGATTACCTGACAAAACCCGTTGACACATTAGAACTGCTGGCGCGCGTCAGAATCGGGGAACGCTTCCTGAAAATGGCGGCTCGGCTGCGCGAGGCCCTGCGCAAAGCGGGTGAAGACTCTGAAGAGTCCTCTGCCTAGCCGGGTCCGAATTCTCTTTAACGACTAAGAGCCACCTTCGAGACTCGAACTCGAAACCTAGCATTTACGAAACGCTTGCTCTGCCGATTGAGCTAAGGTGGCGCGAGCGGGATTATACCATACCCAGGCTCTCGTATTTGCGAGCTGATTTTGCATCTCTCCCAGCCGGGCAGAAAGGGAAAAGATAAACCTATGCTTGAACTCGCCATCATGATCGAGGGGCAGAACGGCCTGAACTGGCCGCGCTGGCAGCGGATTGCCAGGGCAGTCGAAGACCTGGGCTTCGCCGGGCTGTACCGCTCTGACCACTACACCAACGCCAGCCCGCCCGACCTGGACTCTCTCGAATTGTGGGTCTCGCTCACCTGGCTCGCAAGTCATACCCGGCGCATCCAGTTCGGCCCCTTGGTCTCGCCGGTTTCTTTCCGCCAGCCCACGATGACGGCACGGATGGCGAGCGCAGTGGATGACCTGTCCGGCGGGCGGCTGATCTTGGGCCTCGGCGCGGGTTGGCAGGCGCGCGAGCACACCCACTACGGTTGGGACCTGCTCGATGTGCCGCGGCGGTTTGCCCGTTTCGAGGAAGGTTTGCGGATCGTCATCCACCTCCTCACCGACGATCAGCCGCTCGACTTCGACGGCGCGTTCTACCGGTTGAAAGAGGCGCGGCTTTTGCCCCGACCGCAGCGGCCCGGCGGGCCGCCGATCCTGATCGGCGGCAACGGCCTGCGGCGCACTTTGCCTTTAGTCGTCCGCCACGCCTCCGAGTGGAACGCCGTCTATATCCCCGCTGCTAAATTCGCCGGACTCAACCGGCGGCTGGACGCATTATTGGCGGCCGGTGGCCGCCAGCCCGACGCGGTGCGCCGTTCGCTGATGACCGGCTGCTACTTCGGCCGCGACGAGGCGGAGGTTAAACGCAAGACGGAAGCGCGCAGCCGGTCAGCCGCCGAAATGCGCGCACAGGGCATCCTCGTCGGCTCACCTTCCGAGATAGTAGACCAGTTGGGCGAACTGGCCGCGGCAGGCGTTCAGCGGGTCATGCTGCAATGGCTTGACCTGGACGACCTTGACGGCCTGGAGGCGATGGCCCGGACGATCCTGCCGCAATTGAAATAAGGATTTCCACCCGGGCACGTTTTATGCAACGGACCGCGTGGTGACATTTGCCGTCACCCTTCGCAGTGCTATAATCCCAGTGAGTTGGGATAGGGTTAGATGACCTTTGATCTGGCGGGTTTCGACAGTATTCCATTCATCAGCGCACCGGTCGGTTTCTTCGGTTATGCGCTGATGGTGTTTTATGCGCTGGTCACGCTGTCCACGCTGGCCCTCAATCTGAGCGACTTTGGCCGGCTGCGCCTTCAGGGGTGGGCCGGGTTTATCGCTCTCGCGCTGCTGGGCGTCGTGTTTGCCCAACTCTCCGTCCTGCACTTCCCCGCGAACATTCTGCCCCCGCCAGGCCTCCCGGCTGAAACCCAGCGCCCCGGGCTGGCCTTGTTTGCGCTGATTCCGGCGTTTCTCGCCGGAGGCTGGCTGGGGATCGGCCCGGCAGTCGTGGTTGGCTGGCTCACTGGCCTGTCGCGCGCCATCTGGGAGACCCGCTCCTTGGCGACGCCATTTGAGTTCACGCTGCTCGCGAGCAGCGTGGCGTGGTGCGCCCGGCAGGATTATCGGGGCTGGCCGGCCGCTCTCCTGCGCCACCCGGCAGCCTCCGGGCCGCTGGTCGGTTTCATCTTCTGGCCGGTTCTGTACCTCTCCTATTATGCGTACTCGCATACGACCGGCCTGCT
>Ga0209751_10006183_pt1 | contig 11137 bp, 9 predicted proteins | sample RifCSP13_1_FD_184019 | JGI IMG/M metagenome (GOLD analysis project Ga0209751, IMG submission 184019) | Soil microbial communities from Rifle, Colorado - Rifle CSP2_sed 13_1 (SPAdes) (version 2) | ecosystem: Environmental > Terrestrial > Deep subsurface > Rock core/Sediment | place: Rifle...
CCTCGTCGATCTTCGATCGCGGGATCACGGGGGAGTGGCAGGAGGCGACAACCTGGAGGTCCAGCCCCTGCACCCGGTCCACGTGGCGCTCGAATTTGTCGGGGTCCAGCAACTTGAACCAGGGGCTGTTCATGCAGTTGAACATCTCGAGCCCCCCCTTCCAGTGAGCGCCGTCGAGCTGGCTGATGTCGTCCATCGGCCCTGGCAGTGGGGTCGCAAACGAATCGACGGCCCAGTACACCCCGGTGCGGTCGTCGTAGAGGCCTTTGGTGATCGGCGAATCGAAGAGGGGTGGCATGATGGCGGTCAAAGTGCGATCGCCGGCGCGCCACGACTCTCCATCGTTGACCCAGCGGCAGCGCTCTAGCGGGAAATTGAAGTCACACGAATGGCGCTCAATCAGAAACCAGGTGGAGATCAGCGTGGCGTTTGGGCAGGCCTCCATTGTCGCCGCGAGGTTGCCAGCATGGTCAACGTCGTCGTGGGACAGGAATATCCAGCGGACATCGCCCGGATCGACGATCGAGAACACATCTTTGAGCCACTGCTCGCGGTTTGCCGGCGTGCCCGTATCGACGATGATCGGCTCCTTGCCCTTGATCACGAGCGAGTTCAAATAGACATAGAGCGGCCCGATAATCGCCTCCTGCACCTGCTGGATAAGCCAGGTGTCGTCGGCGATCTTGAGCGGCGGGTGATGGACTTTGGGCTTGACGGGGGCGAACGACATAGCGATTTTTCCTCCTAGACTCACAGTGGTACGGCCGGAGACGTGGCGCCAGGTTTACGTGGGGAGATACATGAGGTGGCCCTCCTCGTGTGACCCTGTAGCAGGACGCTAGTATACCGGGTCGGCTATGGGACGCGCAACGGGTTCACAATGGACTCTCGTTTGCAGTCGTTCTGCTCTTCGGCCCGAAACAAGATCGGCCCCGGCTGCAGTGGTGCCACTGAGGCCCTTTCCGTTGTCCAGAATCTGGCAGGGGCGGCAGGACTCGCCCAGGCGGGCGGGCGTCTGCCCGAACCCGCGAGCCTTCGGCAGGCTCAGGGCAGGCTCTGCGGTTTTGGAGAACTGGTTGCCGGTCGCCAGCAAACGAGTGTTACGACATGCGTTAAGAGTCAAGCGCGCCAAGCTGCAGTTGCTCCCGAGCCTTCTTATAGGACCCTTGAACGTCTAGCTGACTCCCCGTGAAACACTGTCGGGCAACCTTCGCCCGCTCGGCGTCGGCTGTTGCTCTGAGGAAGTCGTCGTCGAAGTGGAACGCTGTCAACGAGTCCGCGAAGCCCTGGCTATACTCCATTAGCACTTCTGCCGCTTGCGGTTCCCCCGTCACCCAGCGACACAGAAGGTACAAATACACCAAAAGGCTGTCCGCTCCAGCGGCTATCAACGTCGGAACAACTCCCGCCGCTGCTTGATCCTTGGCGACCAACCGATCGCCTTCGCTTGCCGAAAGACAAAAGATACCCTGATTCAGTATGCAAACCGCCGCTGGAGCGCCTTCAGGCGTGGCGACATAGTAGTGGCAGTAGTCGAAGAACGAAAGCTTCATGTTTGGGCAACGATAGGCGAAGGCTGTCGTTACGGGACGCTGGAGCGGCACCGCAGCCGAGTACTTGAGTGCCCGGAGACTACCGACTTTGGCCCAAATGTCTTCGAGTTCGCTAGCGTTTAAACTCGACTTCGTCTCGTGAGCCACCAAGACACTTTCGACCATTGCGACTACCATATCGTTGAGGCTAAACAACAGCGGCCAAGCCTGCCGATCCAATACGACAGCGTCGAACTTCCGTGACTGTCCCCCGTCGCAGTCTGCGATCACAACATTCTTGTGTACAGACGCACGACCAGGAAGCAAGTTCAACACGTCGAGAATCTGTGACTCTCGGCTCTCGCCCTTCGTTGACGTTTGTTCGACGGCTGCCGAGCCCTCGAAACTAGCATCCAGGCGTTTCGACAGCGATCGGAGCCATTGCAGACTTGGATTTAGCGCCAAAGGACTACTGCACCTAACCAAGGACCTGGCATTCGACTGCCTTCCACATCGGCCCGCGCGCGCCGGAGGGCCCTATTTCCAGACCGATCATTGTGTCTACCCGAACAACGCGCAGCCGTCGCCCGTTGTAAGTGAGATCTCCGGATAGATCACCCTTGACCAGTACTTCGTCGAACGTCACCGAGGCACCTGTCACTTGGTATACGCGATCCGTCTCCCCGACGACACCTCCGTCCTTCCGCAGCTCACGGTTGCCCCCTGTAACACTTAACGGTTTCTCAGGCATCACTCCAACCTCCTTCGTTTTCGCTTCGCCATGCGGTGTTCCCGCCGCAGCATCGGTCGATAAGGCCCGCTTTCGTATCTGGGATTTGGCAGGGGCGGCAGGACTCGAACCCGCGACCTGCGGTTTTGGAGACCTAACCCTCTCTCCGCTGTGCCCGCCAATCTGCACGCCCAAGCGCTGTGCGCCAAGATCGCGGGTGTCCGGACAGGAGAATTCTACAGCACGGACCCCCCCGATTCAATTGCCTTACGCTCCCAGCGGGCGACCCTCTATAATGTGGCCAACCAAAGCAAGGCGGGTTGATGAGCATGGCGATTGGCCAGGACCATCTCCGAGAGATCGTCCTCGAACTCGTGTCGCGGCCGAGACACGAGAAGGTTCGCGCCCTCCTCCTCCGCCTGCTCGTTGAAGGACTCGGCGCGAAGAGTAGCGAGATCGAATTCGAACGCCAGCTTCCTGAGGTCCACGGCCGTACGGACGCCCTCCTCGGATACACCCTCTTCGAGCTGAAGTCAGACCTTCGGCGCGAGACGAAGGCGGCCGAGGAAGAACTGACCCGCTATCTCTCGGACCGCGAGAAGGACACCGGCGAGAGGTTCGTCGGCATAGCCACCGACGGCGCGGCGTTCGTGCTCTACGAACTCCGCGCCGATACTCTCCGCCAGCTCGCCACTTTCACTCCCTCGCCCGACGCGCCGCGCGACCTTCTAGCCTGGTTGAGCTCCGTCGTCGCCATCGCCGCCGACCTTGCACCCGACCCCGACACCGTCGCCCGCCAACTTGGCCGGGCGAGTCCAGTCTGGTACCTAGTTAGGCAAGAGCTCGCTGACCTCTGGTCCAACGTCCGCGACCATCCTGACATTCGTCTGAAACGCGACCTTTGGGCGCGCCTCTTGGAGCAGGTGTACGGAGCGTCAGTCGACAACGATGATCTGTTCTTCCAGCATACTTACCTGACGATCGTCGCTAAGACGATGGCTGTTCATGTCCTCGGCCTTAGCATGCCCGAGCCGGCCGATCTCCTGGCCGGCAGACCCTTCGACGAGGTCGGCATCGATGGAGTGGTCGAGTCCGACTTCTTTGACTGGCCTCTTGCCTCAAGCACCGGTCCCGAACTGGTCCGCCGAATCGCTATGGAGGCGGCCCGCTTCCGCCTACGCGACGTGCAGACCGATGTCCTCAAGGGCCTCTACGAGTCTCTCGTCGACCCCGACCAGCGCCACGACCTGGGCGAATACTACACACCCGACTGGTTGGCCGCGCGCATGTGCGAGCAAGCCATCGACCATCCTCTTGGCCAACGCGTCCTTGACCCAGCTTGCGGGTCCGGCACCTTCCTGTTCCATGCTGTCCGCCGTTTTCTCGCCGCTGCTGAAAACTCCGGCATCCCCAACCGCGATGCCCTCACGCAATGCTGCCAGCTCGTTCGCGGCATCGACGTTCACCCCGTCGCCGTCCAGATCGCCCGCGTCACGTACTTGCTCGCTCTTGGCCAAGAGCGCCTTCGCGACCGCCCGGCGCTCTCTATCCCCGTCTACCTGGGCGACTCTCTCCAGTGGAACACCACCGGCTTCATGACCGCCCGCGAAGTTGAGATCGAAGTACCGGACTCGGACGAGTCTCTGGACTTCCCCTTTACCGTCGCCCAGGACCCGGCCCTCTTCGATGCCGTCATCAGCCGCATGCTGGACCTCAGTGAGCAGGATGCCCCCGCTGACGCCCTCCGGGGCTGGTTGCAGCGCGAGCACCGGCTGAACAGCCGCGACACTGAGAAGCTCGCACGGACGTATGACAACCTGCGCGCCCTCCAGCGCGACGGCCGCAACCACGTATGGGGGTTCGTCGCCCGCAACCTCGTCCGGCCCGCCTGGCTCTCCCGCGACGACGAAAAAGCGGACGTGATCATCGGCAATCCGCCTTGGCTCTCCTACCGCTTCATGTCCCGCAACACACAGAAAGCCTTTCGCGCGGCATGTCAGGAACGTGGCATTTGGGCGGGCGGCAAGGTAGCCACCCACCAAGACCTTTCCGGGTATTTCTTCGCCCGCTGCGTGGAGCTCTACTTCAAGCCTGCCGGTGTCATCGCCTTCGTGATGCCCTACGCCAGCATGAGTCGCCGTCAGTTCGAAGGCTTTCGCAAGGGAGTCTTTGGGCAACGCAAGGCCAGAGGGAAAGCTGAACGCCTCACCTTCGTCCGCTTCACCGAGGCCTGGACCTTCTCCGACGTGCAGCCCCTGTTCCCAGTCCCCTCCTGCGTCCTCTTCGGCCACCTCATGTCGGCTGACAGCAAAGGCCCTGTGCTCCCTCAGACCGTGAAGGCCGCCTCCGGTACGCTGATGCACCGAAACGCCACGCCTCAGGAAGCCGATAAGCTACTCACCTGGCGAAACGCCCGCTGGCCCGCAGTGTCAGACGACGGGATCGGCTCTTCCTACCGAGACGAGTTCCGAAACGGCGCCACCATCTTCCCCCGTGTGCTTTGCGTCGTCGAGCCCGCAACCGTCGGTTCCCTTGGCGCCGACCCGGCCGCCCCAGTCGTCCAGAGCCGCCGCACCGCCCAGGAGAAGCCACCCTGGAAAACGCTCTCGCCCCTGCGCGGCAACGTGGAGGCCCCGTTCCTCCGCCCCCTCTACCTCGGCGAGTCCATCGCTCCCTTCCGCCTCCTCCAGCCCGTCCTCGCCGTCATCCCCTGGGACCGGAGCGCCCAGCGCCTCCTCGACGCGGACGCTGCCCAGCGCGCCGGCCACATCCACCTCGCCCGCTGGCTGGCCGACGCGGAGCGCCTCTGGCGCGACCACGGACGTTCCGGTATGACGTTCGGGGGCCAGCTTGATTACTACGGCAAGCTTACCGCCCAGTTCCCACCTCCGCCCCTCCGTGTGGTGTACACAGCTTCCGGCACGCTCCCAGCCGTAGCGATTTTGAGAGACGCCGCGGCGATCTGTGAGCACGCTCTCTACTGGCTTGCCGTCAGGACGGACGCCGAGGCCCGCTATCTGTCTGCGTTACTCAACAGCGAGACAGCTCGTGCACGGGTCGCCGAACTCCAAGCGCGCGGTCAGTGGGGCGCGCGCCACTTCGACAAAGTGATGTTCTCTCTACCCATTCCACCCTTCGACCCCAAGAACACGCTCCATCAGCAGCTCGCCCGCGCTGCCCAGCGCGCCGAGGGCGTCGCCTCTGAGGTGCAACTACGCGAAGGCGAGCACTTCGTCCGCGCCCGCCGGCGTATCCGAGATGCCCTCAAGGAAGACGGCGTCGCTGACCACATAGACCAACTGGTCGCTGAACTCTTGGGGAGCCAGCCAGACTCCTAACTTTCTCAGCTTCCCCCACCTTTGCTTCGCCCGTTGACTCGGCACGCTATAATGCTGCCGTACGCGCTGCAGTTCGACCGCAAGGGATCGTCTTGAAGCCACCTGCCACCTGGCAAGACATCGCGAATAAAGTCGTTGAATTCCTCGGTACACCTGGCACCGTACTCTTCGCGGGCGCCGGCGTCGGACAACGAGCCGGACTCCCATCGTGGGCAGAATACCTCGACCACCTAGCGTCAGTCGCCCAAACACACGATCCCAACATCGCGGCAGCCATCCGGGACCGGATCAAGGCCAACCGCCTGGCAGATGCCGCCGGTCTCTTCAAGCTCTGTCAGATGTCCGAAGCCGACAAGTATCGCGCCCTGGCTGAGCCATTTCTCCCTGGAAGATACGACCCTAAGTACCTGAAGCCACTTGTTGCCTTACCCTTCAACGCCATAGTCACTACCAACTACGACAAGAGCCTTCTCGACGCCTGGGCCGGGGTTCACCAAACGGCGCCGGACACAGCCGAACTGTTCGAGCCCACAATGAAGGCCGCCATCCATTGGCCGGATCCCTTCGTTGCGCGGGTCCACGGCCGAGCCGAGCTACCCGAAACTATCGTGGTTTCATCCGACGACTTCAAGAAAATCCAAGCCAATGACGACTATATCGAGTTCCTCATGAACATCTTCAGGTTCAGGCGCTGCCTTATTATAGGCTACTCCTTCCTAGACCCCGCCATAACCAATGTCTTGGTCTATATCACCCGTTCCTCTGCCAAGGGCGTTCAGCCTACTCATTTGGCTCTAGTCCCGGAGGGCTCCGACGAACTCGCCGCCGGCCTCGCTGAACTCAGCGTTGAAACGTTGCTCTATGCTAAGTCGACCGACCCCGCGAACCCCCATGAAGCCCTATGGAGCGGTATCTCACAGGCGGCAACCCGCCTCTCCGGCAAGGAAGCAACGACCCACTTTCCGCTACCCCTTGAGCCGGCCCGACACCTGCTCGCGGCCTCATATGTCCGCGCCCGCATGGGTCCACAATTCACAGCCTTGCGTGAACTCGTTATCGAGGGCGCTATAATGAGCCTCCTTTCGGATGCCCTTCCGAATGGTCTGACCGAGGGGCAGATCGCACAGGAAATCCATAACTGCATGGCACTCACCCTCGATGAGGCTCGCACCGTCGTCACCCCACCGCTTGCGGCCCTCGTGCGATCGCGCATTTGCCGACGCGAAGGTGACCAGCTCTACGGCACCCCGACCAAGAACACCCTGAAGCGCGACATCGATGAGCTCGCTCGCGCCGCCATGCAGCGACTTCAGTTGAGACGCGGCGGCAGGACGACCGACGAGTCCACTATTCCCGACTCTGTCCCCGCCCTACTGCACGACCTCTTGGAATACGCCATCCTCTGGCGAGGGTGGGACCTCGGAGCAGAGCTTGCTGGCGCACCGGTCCACCCTGATCTTTGGACTATCCTCATTGATTACCTCGACGCACATGCCACAACCATCCGTCCCGCACTCCGATTCGACATGGCCTCTGCCAGCCTCGACCTCCTCACCCGCCCAACGAACAAAGAAGCTGACATGCTGGCTCCGATCGGCCGTTTGGCCTATGCAACGTACGTCATACTCCAGCACGCGAGAGGGCCATTGCTTCATCGCCGCATCCTGCCGGAAGCAATCTACCTCGACACGAGCGTCGCCATGCCCTATATCGTGGAAGGCCATCCCCTCCGGCCAGCCTATGTCGACGCCTTGGACGCCTGGCGTGCAGCCTGTCTTGCCTCCGGCATCGAACCTCGCCTAATGCTCGCAGACGTTTTCATGAACGAAATCCTAGCTCACCGTCGACGAGCACTCGAAATCGTCGCCGATGCCTCTCTGGAGAACCCTGAGAAACTCGGCCGCCACATTCTCTTCTTCGGCGCAGAATACACCAACGTATTTGTCGGCGCTTACGCTAGCTGGGTTGGCCGCCTCTCGAAGAACGCTATCCCCTTCCAAGAGTGGCTGGCGAAGTACGCTCCCTATACCAACCGCGATGACCTTTCCGCGTATCTGTCACATCACGGCATCGATCCGGTCGCTCTCCAATTCGACTCGAAGGGGACAGAGCTACTCCACTCTACCCTTGCGGCTCTCCGCACCGCATATCAGCGAGATGAGCGATCGCGATTCGACCCAAAGTTCGACGTGCTGATCGCAGACGAGGCGAAGCAGCTTACTCAACTGACAATTGAACTCCGGCAAGGTCGAAGAACGCTTTTCGTCACCGCAGACAGGAGACTGCGGCGACTCTCAGTCGGTCATGCCCTCGGCTATGCAGGAGCTGCTACGATTTCCCACATCGGCCTTGTCCAACTCGTCGATCTCCTCGTCGGCATGAAAGCGGACTCTCCGTCGATTTCTCGTCTAATCTGGAGCCTGCACTCGAACGACCACAACGTGACGCTACGCAACTTCCTCATAACAATCGCCCTTAAGCGCCAAGAGGAGGCAATCGTCCTCTCGCTTCCCAGCATCCTCGATAATGTCGTCGCATCCGCAGTGGACGACGCCGCCCATGAGAAGCTTCGTTTCTGGTCTCGCGTACCCGAGCAGCAGGCCAGGATGGCTCGGTTCCTCGATCGAGTCGAAGACCAGTTCTTTGACGAGATGGAGGCGGCGGTCGCCAAGTTCCGCCGTGAGCTCAACGACTAAGACTACCTTCCAAGTAAGCGGTCCGGCCCGCTCCGCAGGTCCGGCGACCGCTGCCGCCGAGTCTGCTTCTGTGACGAGCGCGTCAAGGGTCTTCGATGCGCTTCGCGCACGGCCGGGTGGCCGCCCTTGACGCGCTACCAACGTTGACCAGGTAGCCGACGCTGTACGACATCGAGCGGTTCTGTGAGCCTTTTCGAGAACAGCACGTCGCCCCGAGAGATGTCCTTAACGAGGTACTTCGCCGCGTAGGCAGCGCAGTCCGCCACGGACCGGGGGATTTCCAGACGGTCGTAGCCGTAGCGGCCGAACCAGAGCCGCCCGATGCGCACAATGTCGCCGTCGTCCAAGCCACCGAGGTCGAGCAGGGCATGGAAGTGGGGCCAACCGTTCTTCTGGTACTCCATGCCGCAGACGAACTCGACACGTCGCCCCAGCGCCCCGGAGGCGTCGTTGACCCACCCGAGGAAGTCCTTCTTGGCCCTATCCCCTGGCACCACCCGAGGAACCCAGGTATTGCACCAGAGCCGTTCTAGCGGATACCGGCGCTGGTCGTAAGTCATCGTCCCGAAAAGGTCCCAATCCCGGAGATCGGCGATCATCTCACCAAGTGCAACCCTCGCCCCGTCTGTCATTTCCTTCCCTGCCAGCCAGGTCAGCTCGTCAATCCTCGCCATCTACCCCTCCCTTCAGTAGAGACAGGTAGCCCGTCCAGAATGCGGGCTACCTGTCGGGCCGCCCGCCTCTTCCCCGGCGGTCCTGCCCTGGCGATCAGCGGACTCCCCGCCGCCCCATGCCGACCGTAACCCCGGAGCTGACTCTGTGACCTAACGCGCACGCGCCTTCGCTGAGAGCAGGGCGAGGCGCGCGAAGTACGCCCTTCGGGCGAAACCCGCGCGCCTCGCGCGCTCTGTCGCGCTGAGCCGACCGTCGGGATCGACCTCGCGCTCGAAGCGATCATCGAACGCGGCCCGAGCAGCGGCGGTCGCCGCAGTTCGGTTCTCGGTCCGCGCCCACTTCGTGTAGGCCGCTATTCTCGCTTGCACCCGCCGCTCGTTGGACACCGCCTCCACCGTCATACCTCCTCGAAAGACTGAACCCGACCCCTCTAGGAGTCGGGTTCAGCTTGGCAGTGGCGGCTTCCGGATGATTACGCCATAGAATCCGCTTCCATCCGCATACGTCCGTTCTTTTGCGCTTCGCAGGCGGGGCACTCGCCCTTCTTCTTCACGGCGTCCCATCCGTAGCCCCGTTTTCGAGCGACGTTCCCTCGCGATACATCGGGATAGCCAAGGCGGTGCATCTCCCTGACCGTTGCGTCTGGGCTGAGCTTCCGACAGTCGCGCAGGTGATAAGCGATGACCGTCTCCGGTAGCCCCGCGACCTCCCAGAATTCGCCTTCCCTGGGCCCGCCTGAGTCTACCTCCGACAAACGTCCCTGCCGCTGCAGCTCCTTGATCTTCCACTCTGACAGCGGCACCGCAGACCCGTCCTCGCGAATTCCTTCGATCTCGTACCGGGTCAACCGACGATGGTACTCGATCGTCAGCGACCAGCGTCTGAACTTCTTCCGCAACTCGTCGCCGGAGTACTCCGTCCACCTGTCGAGCCAGACCCACTGCCCCCACAGCCTGTAACCGGCCCACACCCAGTAGACCACCCTGACGAGTCGCGCTCGATACGCCCGATACTGGCTCGGTTCGATTTCGCTTCCCATCGTCACCTTAGAGAGTCCAACGGCGAATGCGCCCGGTGCGCCTTAAGCGCGCGCTCCTGCGCCTCGGACTTGGTGTACCGCTGAGCCATCGCCAGCGTTGACCACCCCATGAACCGCGCCAGGTCCAGCTCGCCCATGCCCTGCCGCAGCATCGCCGTCGCGGCGTAGTGCCTGAACCGATGTATGCCGCGCCTCTGGACCTTGCCGGTACGACCCACACGTTCGACGATCTGATACAGGCCGGACGGTGTGACCGGCTGGCCGGCGCGGTTCACCCACAGCTCCGGCCTTCCGCTGCGACGCCGCCGGATGTATCGGTCGAGGAGAACCTGCGCAGCCGCGCCCAGGCCGACGAATCGATGGCGGCCACCCTTGCCGACGACCCGGATGCGCTCTACGTCTAGTTCCACGTCGTCGACGGTCAGGCCGCACAGCTCGCTTGCCCGCAGCCCCGTGTCGGCCAGGACGCCGATCATCGCCGCGTCGCGGGCGGTGAGCCAGTCCTTTCCCCGGCAGGCTGCGAGCATGGCCCTGACTTCTTCGTCCGTGTATGGATCAGGCGATACGTTGTCGAGAGTCGGTGTCTTCAGCCGCGCCATCGGGTTTTCGGCGACCTCTCCCTCTTCCATCAGCCAGTTGAACCACGACCTCAGGGCGACGTGCGAGTTCCGAACCGTGTTCTTGGCCTTCCCCGCTTCTCGCCGTCCCGCAAGGTAATCCGCTAGGTGCTCTGCCGTCGGCGGCCACGGATAGCCAACTGCCGAGCCATGCGTGATGAATTGCCCTAGCACGAGGTCGTACCGCCGGATCGTCGTCTCCGACTTCCCCTCGGAGCGCAGACGGCGCAGGAAACTCTTTCGCAGAGTGTCCGGGCCTACGCTTACGGCCTCACGATCTGACCGCATAGACCGCAGGTCTTGACGCGCTGTGCCATCTCCCATCTTTTGCATGGTGCCTCCTCTATACCAGAAATCGTACCTAGAGACACCCGGGAAATGGCACTGGCAGGGGCGGCAGGACTCGAACCCGCGACCTGCGGTTTTGGAGACCGCTGCTCTACCAGCTGAGCTACGCCCCTGCGCTATTCGAGTATAGCAAACGCGCGCCGGATACGGGTCAAGGACGCT
>Ga0209751_10006185_pt1 | contig 11137 bp, 14 predicted proteins | sample RifCSP13_1_FD_184019 | JGI IMG/M metagenome (GOLD analysis project Ga0209751, IMG submission 184019) | Soil microbial communities from Rifle, Colorado - Rifle CSP2_sed 13_1 (SPAdes) (version 2) | ecosystem: Environmental > Terrestrial > Deep subsurface > Rock core/Sediment | place: Rifle...
AGAGACCCTCCAGGACATGATAAATACCAACTCGACGGTCTGCCTGACACTGGCAGGTGCAATGACCCCGATTGGCCTTGGTCGGACGATCTCGGAAATGGTAGAGAAGGGCTTTATCGACTGGATCGTGACGACCGGCGCCAACGTTTATCACGACCTCCACTTTGCATACAACCTGCCGGTGAGGCAGGGACACTTTGACGTTGATGACGATGTCCTCTACGCAAAGCAGATCGTAAGGATATACGACGTTTACATAAAGGAGATGGGCACGCTGCAGGCGCAGGACTTTATCGTGCAAAAAGAGATGAAGAGGGCAAAGGACGTACCGCCAAACGCATCCACTGCAGACATTGGCTACGCGCTTGGCAAGGCGGCCAAGGAAAACGCCCGGTACCCGGAAAAGTCGTTCCTTGTCAAGGCGTACGAGCACAGGGTGCCAGTATACATGCCGGCGATAGGCGACTCGTCAATCGGTCTCAATATGTTGCCACTGCTTCTTGAAGGTAAGGGCGTATTTCCAAACGTCATACTTGACGTCGCCGAGTCAGCCGCCATCTTGTGGAAGAGCGAGCGCTCTGGCGGGCTGGAGCTTGGCGGCGGAGTGCCCAAGAACTTTTTCCAGCAGACTGGCCCGGCATTATATCAAATATTGAAGATAAAGGAGGGCGGGCAGGACTACCTCATACAGATTACAGACGCCCGGCCGGACACGGGCGGCCTCTCTGGCGCCACGCTCCAGGAGGGCAAGAGCTGGGGGAAGATCAAGACCTCTCATAAGGGCAACGTGATAGTCTACGGCGACTCGTCGGTCTACTTCCCGCTGCTCTGCTCTTACGCAATGTCTGTGTGCAAGCCAAGAAAGCACAAGCGGATATTCGAGAAAAAGGACGGGTGGGTGCAGGAAATGAAAAGGATGTACTTTAAAAACAAATAGTCAGACGAAACTTTCGGCCTTAGCCGTCCACCGGCCAGACTTTTTATCAAGCTCGAGCTGGCCCACTAGGCTGCCTTTTGAATAAACCTTGGCGTGCTCTGCGCCGCCAAACATCGCCGACAGGAGGTCGCGCTTTTCGTGGTAGCCCGACTCTACAACCTTGGCTCCCAGCTTGCCGCTGGCTTTTTTGATTATGCTGCGCGCGACGGACCAGTCGCCGCTCCATGCTATCATTTCAAAACTGCCGAACTTTATCGTCTCCATCGTGTAGCCAGCTAATTTTGCTTGAAACTTTTGGCTGTTCTTTTTCGCGTACACGTTCATCCACTCGACCACGTCTACCGCCTTGCCCTGCTGCACCGCGAAACTGTCAGCCCCTGCCAACGCTTTTTCTTTGCCGCTGAGGCATATTTGAAACCTTTTATCAAGCGCTCACTAACAATGTACATGGAGACGGAGCCGAGGACGTTTCCGTGCCAAAAGTGCGGCCGCCCCTTCGTGGCCCACCAGCCCTATGAGGAGTACGACATTGCCCTGACCAAGCCATGCCGGATCAAAGACCACGACGCGCCCCAGCTGTACGAATGTGAAAACTGTGACCATCGGAACGTCCTGTACTGGTGCCGCGGCGGGTAACTGCTTTATTCAATATTGCAATACAGTATGCATGGCCCAAGGAGAGCCGGAGTAGACTATAGCGAGCCAAACCTCGACCCGCTTGTGTGCGACATTTGCAGCAAACCGTTTGACAGCCTTGACTAGCTGGGCGAGCACCAAATGATAGAACACGACATGTAAATACAGGGGCCAGGATCGTCCGGTTAATGCGCACTTTCATCGCAGTCGACGTGTCAACCGGCGCGATAGCCAGGCTGCAAAATGAAATAATGGTCGCAGGCTGGAGCCCAAAAGACATCAAGCCTGTCGAGGCCAGCAACTTTCATTTCACGCTCATTTTCCTAGGCGAAAAAAGCGACAACGATGTTGACAGCATCAAAGCCAAGATGGCACAGGTACAGTTCGAGCCTTTTCCGCTCACCTACACCGGCGTCGGCGCGTTCCCAAAGCCGGCGTCGTCCCGGGTAGTCTGGGTCGGCGTCGATCAGGTGGGTGGCGAAAAACTAACCGCGCTTGCAAATGACGTGGTGGCAAAAATGGCCGAGCTTGGATTTTCTGCCGACAAGCCATTCTCCCCACACTTGACTATTTTCCGCGCTAGGGGCCGGCCATTCCAGACAATCGACATTTCTGCAAAATATCAGGGCAGGACATTTGGCTCCGATCTCATAGACAGGGTGCACCTGAAAAAGAGCGACCTCGCACCCTCGGGCCCGGTCTACTCGAACATTTATACCGTAGAAGCAAAGAAATGAACCACGATGTCCAACGTCAGCGCAATAGTAGCCAAGGCACTGCCTCTTTGCGAGCCCTCGCCTAGCGAAGAGCGCAGGATAAGCGCGGTAGCGGAGAAGGCAAAGGCGCTTGTTGGTAAATATGTCTCCAGCCTGGGCGATGTCGTCGAAGTGGTGTTTGGCGGCTCATTTGCAAAGGGTACATGGCTTCATGGCGACGCCGACATCGACATTTTTTTTAAAGTAAATCCTTCTGTTGCGGTTGAAAAGTTTGAAGAGCTGGGCAGAACCATCGGCCAGAAGGCCCTGAAAGGTCACGAGCCTAGGCTGCGCTATTCAGATCATCCCTACGTCGAAGCGTTCGTGAAAAATGTCAGGATCAACGTCGTACCATGCTATGACGTCGAGCAGAGCAGGTGGCAGAGCGCGGCAGACAGGTCGCCCTTCCACACCGAATTCATCCGCGGCATTTTTGATGGCGAAAAAAGAAAGCAGGCGAGGCTCTTGAAAAAATTCTTCAAGGCAGCCGGGATATACGGCGCGGAAATTTCCACTGGCGGCTTTAGCGGCTACGTTTCAGAAGTGCTCGTGTTGGTATACGGCTCGTTTGAGGGCGTGCTGCGCGCGGCGGCGGACTGGCAGGCGCGGCAGGTGGTCGCAGCCGGCGACTACGATCCAGACATTGTCAAGGGGTTCAACAGCCCTGTCATAATCATCGATCCTGTGGACAGCAGGCGGAACCTTGGGACTGCAATTTCGCCCGAGAGCGCGGCCAAGTTTATGCTGGCTGCACGGGCATTTCTTGACAGGCCGTCACTACAGTTCTTCAAGGACAATCAGCGCGGCACTGCTGCAAGCAAATTACTTCCAAATGTACTAGTAGTGGAATTCTCGCACAGGGAGCGGAGCCCCGACAACATCTGGGGCCAGCTCAAGCGGAGTGTAAACGCGATAGCAAAGCAGCTTGAGCTGGCGGATTTTGTAGTGCTGCGAAGGTCGTGCGTCACCGACGAAAAAAAATCGGCCGCATTTGCTTTCCTCTTCGAATCGACTACTATTTCGCCTTATACAAGAAAGAAGGGGCCCGAAGTTTTCAGGAAAAACGATACTACGAGCTTTCTCTCCAGCAGGAAAAAGCCGCTGGTAGCTTGGGTTGACAAAGAGATGAGGGTCGTCAAGCTGGTGAACAGGAAGGCAACGGACGCGAGAAAGTTTGTCAGGTCGCTCCTGAAAAACGCGGAAAACAGTGGAGTTGCAAAGGACCTGATTGGAGGCAAGCTCCGAATTTATAGCGGGAGCGACAGGAAAGTCAAGGGAGTGGCAAAGGAGGCCGTTGGCGGGGTTGTTTCGACAGAACGTCTCATTTTCGGATGAGCTGGACATAGGGTCGCCAGAGCTCGTGCCGCTCATATCCTACCCGCGCTTTTCAGACGTTGAATACAAGAATCGCATCGCGGAAATGGAATCGCTCGGCGTAACGTCGATAATGCTGGGCGGGAGGACAACCATCAACGGCTCGCGCGTGGCCGGCAAGGGGCAGGTTGGGCTCGTGCTCCAAGCAAAGATCCGGGACAAGACCTGCGCCCTCAAGATAAGGAGGATCGACGCGGACAGAAAGACGATGGACGAGGAAGCGCGCCTCCACAAGATTGCAAACGGCGCCGGCGTGGGCCCGCGCCTTGAAGGTCACACAAGGAACCTGATTGGAATGGAATTTGTCGACGGCCAGAGCATCGTCAACTGGGTGGAAGGCGCCGCAAAGGGCAGGCTGCGCAGGATGGCAAGGTCGGTCCTCGAGCAGTGCTACAGCCTTGACAGGGCGGGGCTTGACCACGGCGAGCTCAGCCGGTTGAACAGACACGTGATAGTGTCTGACAATCCATGCATTATCGACTTTGAAAGCGCAAGCACGGCGAGAAAGACTTGCAACGTGACTGCGGCAGCGCAGTCGATTTTCCTGCACGGAGCCGTCGCCGACAGGGTAAAGAAAACCCTTCAGGCTGACAGGGAAAAAACGCTTGTCGCTCTCAAGACTTACAAGCGGGACCAGTCGAGGGCCAACTTTGACGCGGTTCTGGGCTCGCTTCCATTTTAGGCAAGAGACAATGCCTGAGCGCGTTTCAAACAGTAAAACGGCAGCGCTGAAGCACCTGGCAGTCGTAGACGCGCGACTTGCCGTGATAATCAAGTCGGTTGGCGCTTACGAAATCAAGCTGCGTGGGGACCCGTTCCAGTCGCTTGTGGAGGCCATAATATACCAGCAGCTTGCCGGGGGCGCGGCAGACACGATATACGGCCGGTTTGACAAGATCTACGGCAGGTTTCCCCGGCCGTTGCAGCTGCTGGCAACTAAGGATTCCAAATTGCGTGCAGCCGGCCTTTCTGCAAGGAAGATAGATTACCTCAAGGACCTTGCCTCGCGCGTGTCAGACGGCAGGCTGAAGCTTGGCCGGCTGCCGGAATTGCCGGACGATGAGGTGGTTGAACAGCTGGTGCAGGTGAAGGGGATCGGCAGGTGGACAGCAGAAATGTTTCTGATCTTTTGCCTTGGCAGGCCGGACGTGCTCCCAGTGGGAGACCTTGGATTGCGAAAAGCCATGCAAAAAGCGTATTCGCTTGCCGAGCTTCCGTCGCCGGAAAAAATGCGCGGCATTGCACAGCCGTGGAAGCCCTACTGCAGCATCGCCACCTGGTACATGTGGAAGTCGCTGGAGAAGTTCAAAGGGATAGGATGATCACTTTATCTCTGTTATGAGCATCTTGACCGTGTTGACGTCAAGGTCCAGCTGCTCTGCTATCAGCTCTTCAGAAATCCCGGAATGGTGCAGGTTCCTCAATGCCTCTTTCTTTTCCTCATCGACGATGTTGCCTGGCGGGTAAAGCGAAAGCTCGTTTTCAACCGACTTTACGTATTTCAGAACTTTCTCAACGAGCTGGTCTGCGTCAACCTTTGGTTCGACAGAAATTACGAGCACGTGCTCCTTGACAGGAATGCTTATTAGCTTGACCTTTTCATAGCCGTAAGCGACGGACTTTAAGTTGCCAAGCTCCTGCGTGAACATCTTCCTCAGGTCCACGATGTATGCAGACTGGGCGAGGCTGATCTCGGGGCTCCGCCCTTTCAGGTATTCCTCGGTGTCGTTCTTTCTGGCGCTAGCACACAGGTGGCCGGACTTTTCCATGACTCCTGCAAACCTGATCTCGGGATCGAGCAACAACACGTCCTTTGAAAACTGCTCCGCTTTCATATGTAAAACGCGTAAACTAGGGAATAGCATATAGCCTTTACGCGCAATTTCCCACAAAAAGGAGAAAAAGGTCAGGAGGCCTTTAGCTGCTTCGGGTCCCTGATCCTGCCCCTGCCTGTCTTTCTCGGGGCAATGTTGCCGACCTTGCGTCCTGGCGGGGTTGTCCTGCCGACTGACGACTGGCGGCCGATGTGCTGGTGCCTTCCACCGCCGTGCGGGTGGTAGACAGCGGCCTGGGCGATGCCTCTTACTGTTGGATAGAGCCTGCCGTGAGCCTGCATGTATTTTGCACGGTTGCCTGCCTTCAGGAACGGCTTTTCCTTGCGGCCTGCGCCTGCTACTGCGCCTACCATGGCCCGGCACCTCTGGTTGAGTATGAGGAACTTGCCCGATGGGAACTTAATCGTCACGCCCTCGGTCCCGTGCGCAAACACGACTGCGGACGACCCTGCTGACTTGATCAGCTTGCCCCCGTCGCCTGCGTTCTTTTCAATGTTGCAGACGACGGTGCCGTCTGGGACTGATTCCAAAGCCATAATGTTGCCGGCCCTTGCTGTCGTGCCGGTGCCGGCTTCAATCGTGCTTCCGACGATCGTGCCGTCCGGAGCCGGGACATAGGAATACTTGTTGTCGTCAAACAGTATCTTTGCCAGAGGCGCGTCTCGCCCCCTCTCGTGAATAATGTCAACTACCCTGCCGGTGTGATGATCTTCAAGCTTGAAATAGGGGTACTTTGCGGGCGCAATCTTGCCTACGATTATCGCCCGGAATTGCTTGCCTCCGCGGCCCCTTCTGCGAACTAGCGTTCTCTTGCCCATTTTTCAGTAACCAGCCGTCGAATAGGTGATTTTAAGCTTGTGTTATTGATTGCCCATACTGGCGAACCATTCTTCCTGCGCCTTTTTCATCTCTTTTGTCGACATGTCGCGCTTGTGGGTCGCAATCGACCAGAGGTGCCCCGACGGGTCCATCAGCTGACCGTTGCGGTCGCCCCAGAACGCGTCCATCACAGGCATGGTCACGGTGGCGCCGGCGGCAACTGCCTGCTTGAACACCTTGTCGACGTCCCTGACGTACACGTACAGCGTAGTGCTGCTCCCGCCGATCGATTGCGGCGAACGGGTCTTCCACTGGGGATTCTCCTCTGACATCATTACGCTTGAATCGCCGATCTTGACCTCGGCGTGCATTATGGTCTTGCCGTCTGGCATGTACATCCTGTACTTTTCCTTCGCGCCAAACGCCTTCTTGTAGAATTCAATCATCTGAGCCGCGTTGTGGAGAATGAGGGTCGGGGTTATGGTGTGGTAGCGTTTTGGAATCGGGCTGACCTTCCTTTTGGAAGCCATGCCGTACAAGCGAGCAGATAGCATTAAAAAGGTTCTGTACATAGATACTATATCTTGCCGCTGCTCTCAGGAATTGCTGCGGATATCTCCCATATCCACAAAAAATATATGATTTAGCGTACGCATTTCATAACGTATAATGAAAAAGTCCAGAGTTGCCACTGCAAACCCTAGGCAAAAGGGCGTTTCTGTCCCAAAGCCCAACCCAAAATGGGGCCGGGAAGAGGAGACAGAGGTCTTTGCCAAGAAAGTCAAGCTTTTCAGGCAGGGCAAGATTCCAGAGGACGATTTCAGGCGCTTCCGCCTGCAGCACGGGGCCTACGGCTCGCGCCTGCACATGGACTACAGCATGGTCAGGATAAAGGTGCCCGGCGGCGAGATGACGCCGGACCAGATTGAAAAAATTGCAAGCCTCTCGGAGGCATTTTCAATAGGCTCTGCGCACGTTTCGACCCGCCAGAACATCCAGCTCCACTGGGTGCAGCTGGAAGACGTCAGCGAGGTCATGAGGGGTCTGGTCGAGACTGGCCTTACGACAAGGGAGGCATGCGGCAACACCATCAGAAACGTCATGTGCAGCCACTTTGCCGGCGTCTGCCCCAACGAAGCATTTGACGCCACCCCATACTCGATGGCGATTGCCCGGTTCTTTTTGCGCAATCCGATGTGCCAGAACCTGCCCCGCAAGTTCAAGATCAACTTTGCATGCTGCGACCAGCATGGACTTGTAAGGGTTGCGGACATTGGCCTTGTGCCGGCGACAAAAGAGGAGAACGGCGCGACGGTTAGAGGATTCAAGATCTACCTTGGCGGCGGCCTGGGAGCCGCGTCTTTCATAGGCCACCTGCTTGAAGATTTCACTCCGGAGGGCAGGGTCCTTGCTACTTGCATGGCCACGGTCAGGCTGTTTGACAGGCACGGCAACCGGGAGAACATGGCAAGGAACAGGATGCGCTATCTAGTACACGAGATGGGCTGGGAGAAGTTCCAAAAGATGGCACTCAAGGAGCGCTCGATAGTTGAAATGACCACTTCGTACTTTACTGCGCAGCTCTTTGACGTCAAGTCCCAGGAAGACACTAGGCAGCTGCCAAAGGCGCCCCGGATGGCAAAGCTGCCGATGTTGAACGACCAGGTCACAAAGGAAAGCCCGGCGTACGAGCGTTGGCTTCATACCAACGTCGTTCCGCAAAAGCAGGAGGGCTATTTCACGGCGTTCATCACACTTGGAGCCGGCGACATTACCGCAAGCCAGCTACGGGTGCTTGCATCTGCTATTAGAGACTATTCCGCCGAAGCCGTCGCGAGGAACACGCCCCAGCAGAACTTTGCGGTGCGATACGTGCGCGGTACGGAACTGCGCGACTTTTACGAAAAGCTCGGGTCCGCCGGCCTTGCAAACCCCGGCGCGCTGACCATTGCGTCCGCGGTGGGATGCTCCGGCACCACGTCGTGTAACCTTGCAATAACAAACTCACACAGGCTCGCAAAGGAAGTGCAGCGCAAGTTCCTAGAGCTCGGTCTTGACACCGACGATTCCCTGCGCGACGCGACGATCAAGGTAAGCGGCTGCCCAAACTCTTGCGGTCAGCACGAAATCGCGACCGTCGGGTTCTTTGGCGGCGCGACCCGGATGAACAACTCGATGGTTCCAACGTACACGATGCTGTTTGGAGGAAGCGCCGGCGAGCAGGGCGAGCTGGGAAAAGCAGCAATGCGCGTACCGGCAAAGCGCGTAATCGACACGGTGTTGAGGGTAATCGAGCTGTACAGGCAGCAAAGGTCAGAAAGCGAGACGCTGCACCAGTGGGTGGTCAGCGTGACAAAGGGCCGCGGAGCCGGGGGCATCAAGAACCTCGAAGACATGAAGGCGGCCCTCGCGCAGGTGATACAGCTGCCTGCCCAGGAGCAGGACCCTGACGCCTATAGGGATTATGGCAGCGACTCTGGCTTCTCTGCCAAGACTGCGAGAGGAGAATGCGCAGCTTGAGGGCGGGGGCGGCAAAAAAGAAAGCAGCAAAAACATCATCAGGCTCTGCTGTCCAGCTTCCAATAGTGTGCGATGCCGACACGCTGCGCTCGCTGGTGCGCAAAAAGGCGGTGCGCGTTGTCGACGTGCGCAAGGCTGACGACTACAAGCAGGAACACATACCGACTGCGGTCTCGCTGCCCCTAGCCCGTGTGCTTGAAAACGACACGCCGGAAAAAATAGTGGGCATCATGGAAGAGCTTGGCATATCAGACAAGACGCCGGTGGTGATATACGACGACACTTTTGGCGCCTTGGCTGCCAGGGTTGCGTGGACGTTTCAATACGTCGGCCACATCAACACCGCGCTGCTCGAGATGACTTTCCGGCAGTGGAAAGAGCTTGGGCTGGAAACCGAAAAGCAGGCGCGCACTTTTCCAAAGGCAAGACATTTGCTCAACGTCAACAGGAACATCTACGCTGACGCTTCGTACGTCGAGAATGTAAAATCGCAGCCCGGCAAGCTGCTCGTCGACTCTAGGGAGCGGCTGAACTTTCTGACCGAGCACATACCTGGCGCAAAGAACATTCCTTACACTATGGTGGGATCGAACGGCAGCATCCTGCGCAAGGCCGACGAATTGAAAAGATTCATTGAAAACCGCGGCATAACAAGCAACGCAGAAATTATCACTTACTGCGGAAGCGTCGGGACGCTTTCTGGCCTGACCTACTATGCGCTCAAGCTGGCAGGCTTCCAGAACGTCAGGCTATATCCCAAGTCGTTCAAAGAGTGGAAGGCCCTTGGCAAGCCGAAGGAAGAGTTCAAGGACGCCGCGTATTGGGACCTGTCGGCAGAATAGTCATGTCAAAGAGGCTCATTGTCTGTCTCACGGGGATGCCGGGCGCCGGCAAGTCGACCGTCGCGTCCTTTCTCAAGGAAAAGGGCTTTGCACTAGTGACCATGGGCGACGCCGTGAGGGAGGAAGCAAAGAGGCAGGGCCTCGAGCCCACGGACGCCAACCTCGGCAGGCTGATGCTAAAGCTGAGGCAGGACCTTGGGCAAGGCGCGGTGGCGCATCTGGTTTTGCGAAAGCTGGAGCGGGACGGCAACTATGGCAATGTTGTCATTGACGGCATACGCAGCATACCCGAAGTCGAAGTTTTGAAAAATGTCGGCCGCGTCAAATTACTTGCAATCCACGCGTCGCAGGAGACTCGCTTTAAGCACCTGGTGGACAGGGCCAGGTCAGACGTCCCTGCAAGCAGCGACGAATTCGCCGGCCGGGACAAGCGCGAGCTTTCAGTCGGGATAAGCGAAGCGATCGCGCTCGCAGACGAAACCATTTCCAACAACGAGCTGACGCTTGAGCAGCTAAAGCAGCATGCCTACGACATTGTCAAGGAGTGGCTCGGGGTGGCAAGAAAAAGTTGAAAAAGCCGGCAATAGAGTCGCCGATAGAGCTAAGGGTCGAAGCTTCGGTCAACCCGTCTGAAGATCCGCAAAAAGTCATAGGCGCGATTGAAAGCATCATAGAAAAGTGCTCACCAGAGTTCCGCTACGGCAGCAGGGTAGTGGGGGGGACCGCCGGAAGCGAGCCGCTGTCTGTCCTATACGAGCAGGTGCGGTCAAGGTCCGCGATGGGCGTCCTGCGGAGGATGCTGCTTGACAACCGCGCCGGCGACAGCACGTGGTTCTTGCTCAACAAGCAGGCCGCGACTGCCGGCATTGCAGCATTCATAGATGATGAGCAGGAGTCGCCCCTTGGGCCAATCAAAGTGACCATAAGCTGCGAGGAGCTGGACGTCCTCATCGACTGGCTGGTCCCTGAGGCGTAGCACGAGGAAAGCTTCTTTTACCCCCGTCCGTATCCGGGCTCCATGGCAACAGAAGGATATTGCGTCAAGTGTAAATCCAAGAGAACAATGAAGGACGAGAAAAAGGTAACCATGAAGAACGGCAAGCCGGCCACCCAGGGCATCTGCCCGGTCTGCGGAACAAAGATGTTTCGGATAGGCAAGTAAACATTTTTTCATTTTTCTTTTTTCATTTTTTGTTCTTGCAAAATGTCAAGGCATAATACCCTCAACTGCAAACCTGTATCTGCTTGATAAGGATAAGGGATCTGGTCAAAAAGTACGGCGACCTGACTGCAGTTGACGACCTCACGCTTGACATCAATGATAACGAGGTTTTCGGGCTGCTGGGATCGAACGGCGCCGGCAAGACCACCACCATCCACATGCTTGCGACTCTGCTAAAGCCGACTTCAGGCACCGCA
>Ga0209751_10006187_pt1 | contig 11134 bp, 9 predicted proteins | sample RifCSP13_1_FD_184019 | JGI IMG/M metagenome (GOLD analysis project Ga0209751, IMG submission 184019) | Soil microbial communities from Rifle, Colorado - Rifle CSP2_sed 13_1 (SPAdes) (version 2) | ecosystem: Environmental > Terrestrial > Deep subsurface > Rock core/Sediment | place: Rifle...
CAAGCGAAAAGATGAACGCTCGGTGCGATTGAACAAGCAATACCGATTGACGATGAAGCTGGAAATGGACGAGAAAGGGAATTACCTGCTCATCCTGGATATTGAAGATTATCACCGTTAGTTCTAGAAGGGAGCAACAATGATCACCACACGCAGACCGGCCCGGGTCGTATCGCCTGGTCAGGTTATCGCAAAGGAACTGGAAGCGCGCGGCTGGACGCAGCGCGACCTGGCAGTCATCATGGGTCGGCCATACCAGGCGATCAATGAGATTATCAATGGCTCGAAGCAGATTACGCCGGATACAGCCCGCGAGCTGGCGAAGGCTTTTGGCACCTCAACGGATTTCTGGATGAACCTGGAAGCCAACTACCGGCTTTTCATGGCCGAACAGGAGGATAAAGAACGAGAAATCGAGCGACGCAGCCGGATTTACTCCATTGTACCGGTAGCCGAACTGGTCAAGCGCGGATGGATCCAGGGCTCTGAGGATACTGACGAGTTGGAAAACCAGGTATGTGCCTTTCTGGAAATTAAGTCGCCACACTATACTCCCCAGGCATACGCCGGCTATCGCATCTCTGAAAATCGCGGCCCGGAGGAAGCGGCGAAGGTCGCCTGGGTTAAGCGCGTGGAACAGCTAGCCCGGCAGCAACCAGCAGCCGGGTATGATCGAGAGCGCTTGCAAGAGGGGATAACGCAGATAATGGCTCTGGCGCAGTCTGAGGAAGATGTGGCGAAAGTTCCAGACTCCTTGCGAGACCTGGGTGTGCGTTTCCTGATCGTCCCGCACCTGCCGCATACTTACCTGGATGGCGCCGCACTTTTTGTGGACCGTAATCCCGTTATAGCGATTACCATGCGTTATGATCGCATCGATTGGTTCTGGTTCACGATCCTGCATGAGCTGGCGCATATCCTCCGCGAGCACACCGCCCATCTCGACTCGCTATTCGGGCGAGAGGGTGAAGATGGAAGCGAAGAAAACCACGCTGCAGAAAAGGAGGCAAATGCGCTGGCTCGCCAATGGCTGCTCGACCCCGGCGCACTGGAGGGTTTCATCGCCCGCGTGCAGCCCTACTTTTCAAAAGCTGAAATCGAAGCCTTTGCCGCATCCCAGAGGCGCCATCCGGGGATCGTTTTAGGGCAGCTTCAGCATCGAGAGGTGGTGGGCTATAAGCACCTGAGATCGATGCTGGTCAAGGTCAGACCCTATCTGGAAGATTGGGTTGACACGCCGGTTCCTCGAGAGCAATGATTTAAACAACTCGTTTGGGATTTTCAGAGGTAGCTGACTGGAGAAGGTTTTTCGCTGCGAGGTTTAAGTATTTTAGGAGAATTTGCCTTTACATGTTAGTATAATCAAAGATCGGGGAGAAATTTTATGGTTTTATCTGAAAATAGCAGCGATGCTATACTGACATGGGGGCTATCAAAAACAGCGAATGGTAAGAGCAGCATAATATCCTGACACAATTCCCGATCAGACTAAAAGTCGCCTAGTTTTCTAAACGGGCGTGAAGAGGGGCAATGGTCAGCAACTTTAATGATTTCAGTGACTCGTGGGTCCTAGGGATTGGAACGCGAATCACACGAATTTATGCGAAAAACGCAAAAGAGGGTGCGACTCATTTCGTGCCTTTCGCACTCTTTCGTGAGTTTCGTGTTCCTGTGTTCTTCGCCCGGGGCCGACCCACGCCTGAGTCACCCGCCTGGCGTAAGGGTTACGATTTCAGCCCACTTTCTTCTGCGGCGACCGGCGCCTAGCGAGATATATGCGCCAGTTGAGCGAGCCTTAGCGGATAGCCTCAGCCAGCTTCCTTCTGCTCACTCTCCCATCTCCACACTGGCATACAGCGCCGCCAGGTTGTCCGCGACTGACCCCACCTTGTTATAAACGCTGGAGCCCGCGACCAGCACGGTGGCACCAGCCTGGACGGAGAGGGGGGCGGTGGTCAGGTCCACCCCGCCATCCACGGCGATCGGGGTCTCCAGGCCGCGCTCATCCAGCTTCTGGCGCAGGCGGCGAATTTTAGCGAGCTGGCTGTGGATGAACGCCTGGCCGCCGAAGCCGGGGTTGACGGTCATGACCTGGATCAAGTCGGCCAGCTCCAGCACCTCCTCCAGTGTGTCGAGGGGGGTTTCTGGGTTGAGGGCGACACCCGCTTTAACCCCAAGCTGGCGTATCGACTGGAGCGTACGGTGCAGGTGCGGGCAGGTCTCCTGGTGGACGATGATCCGGTCCGCGCCGGCGGCGGCGAATTCGGCCAGGTAGCGCTCCGGCTGCAGGATCATCAGGTGAGCGTCCAAGGCGAGCCCGACCAGGGGACGCAGCGCCCGGATCAATCCCCAGCCAAAGGTGATATTGGGGACGAAATGCCCGTCCATGATATCGACCTGGATGGCACTCGCCCCGGCGGACTCGGCCTCCTGCGCCTGCTCGCCCAGGCGGGCGTGATCGGCCGCCAGGATGGAAGGCTCGATCGTGATTCTCGGCTTCGTTTTTCTCTTGTTACCCACCAGGGTATCACCCTGACTCATAATCCATCCTTAATTGATATGAACCACGAAGTTGCCATGAATGCCATTCACCCCAGAGGATGAAAATTTCACCACCAAGGCACCAAGACACCAAGGATTACTAATTTTATTTTCAGGACAGAATACGAAGTTCTCCAAAATGACTTAAGTTCGGGCGTGGTTAAATTAGCGCAATTGCCGAATTTTCCCATCCAGGCTGGCGATCAGGGCGTTGTAAGAGCTGGCAAAGGCGCCCACGCCATTCTCCTGCAGTTTCTGGGTAACGGAATGGAGGTCGACGCCCAGCTCGGCCAGACGGCGGAGATTCTCGTGGGCTTCCGGCAGGCCGGCTTCCAGCGTGGGAGCGAGGCGCCCATGCTGGCGAAAAGCCTGCAAGGTGGCGTGCGGAACGGTGTTGACCGTGTGCGGACCGATCAGGTTATCCACGTAGAGCGTATCTGAATAAGCCGGGTTCTTGGTGCCGGTGCTGGCCCACAAGGGACGTTGCGTGCGCGCCCCACCCCTCGCCAGCGCCTCCCAGCGCCCCCCAGAAAAGATACTGCAGAAGTGGGTGTAGGCGACCTTGGCGCTGGCGATGGCGATCTTGCCTTGCAGCTCATCCACACCGAGCCGCTCCAGCTCGCGATCCACAACCGTATCCACCCGGCTAACAAAAAACGAAGCCACCGAAGCGACGTTATCCAGCCGAAGCCCGGCGGCGAGGCGCTGCTCCAGGCCCCTCAGGTACGCCCTGGCCACGGCTTCATAGTGGAAAATCGAGAAGATCAGCGTCACGTTGACGTTGACACCCCCGGCGATCAGTGTCTCGATGGCCGGCACGCCGGCGGGGGTCGCCGGTACCTTGATCATCACGTTTGGCCGCTTGAGAGCGGCGAACAGGCGGCGCGCTTCAGAGATAGTGTTCGGCGTATCGTTCGCCAGGTCGGGCCGCACCTCCAGGCTGACAAAGCCATCCTGCCCATTCGTTCTCTCGTAGACCGGGCGCAGCAGGTCCGCCGCCTGGCGGATATCCTCCAGCACCAGGGCTTCGTAGATCCCCGTCGAGTCGAGATCCTGCTTCACCAAGACCTGCAGATCGGCGTCGTAATCCTGGCTGCCGTTGATCGCCTTCTCGAATATGGTCGGGTTGGAGGTCACGCCCGCCACACCCTCAGCGATTAACTGCTGCATCTCGCCGGAGAGCAGCATGCCCCTCTGGATGTTATCGTACCAGATCGATTGGCCGTATTTACGCACCTCTAAGATGGGATTGGACATGATTTACCTTCCTTAGTAAAGTTGACAAAAACCGAGTTTTTTGGCTGCAGGGACCAAAATTTAGCACAATTCGATTGCGACGTGGGGTCCATTTTCCATAGTTACACGAAAAACTCGGTTTTTAGCCGCCAGGATCATCTCGAGTCATCGCGATCCGTTCGGCCTGGGCGAGATCCTCTGGCGTGTTCACATTCCAAAAGGCAAGCCCATCCGGATCGTACCGGCGGATTTCGTCTTCCGCCAGGAAGCACATACTCACCTCGCTGAACCAGGAATCGACCCGCCATTTATCCGCCTGGATGGCGCGCTCCACGGCGGGCAGGCAGGCCTCCCGCCGGTAGGCCGCATGGAAAGGCTCCGTGCCACCCGACGTCAGCGGGATCACTGCGTCGCAATCCGCGCTCAGCAGCCTGTCGCGCTCGATCTCCAGCAAACCCGGGCTGACGAAGGGCATATCGCAGGCTACCACACCCACCAATGGATGGGCGGCTGCGCTCAAGGCGGTATACAAACCACCCAGGGCGCCCCTGCCGGGCAGCAGGTCAGCCACCAGAGGCAGGCCAAGGAAGCGATAGGCTGGCGGGTTGTTGGTGGTCACGATGATTTCATCCGCCAGGTGGGCCACGCGCCCGAGCACTCTCTGGATCAGCGGCTGCCCTAAAAAGGGGGCCAGCGCTTTATCGCTCCCCATGCGGCGCGATTCGCCTCCTGCCTGAACGACCAAGGTTAGCATAGCTGGCCTGTGGGGATAGCCGTGGTAGATTAGACTTTCCACAGGAAACCCCTGTATTCCGTACAGACTTGATTATAATATGATAAAGCAAAGTGTTTTAGTATTATTGGGGCGCGAGGGACAACCCGGATTATTGGTATCACCACCCGCGCCTCCACATGGAGTATGAAATGACTGCGCTGGCTGATGTTTTGGACGATTTAACCGTTGAAGGCGAGCTGTACCAGCCTTTGCCCGACAAAGCCCTGCGTTGCTACGCTTGTGGTCATCGCTGCCTGATCCGGGAGGGTCGCCGGGGGATATGCAAAGTGCGCTTCAACCAGGATGGAAAGCTGTACGTGCCGTGGGGTTACGTGGCCGCGTTGCAAGTAGACCCGATCGAGAAAAAACCTTTCAACCACGTCTTGCCGGGAGGCGACGCCCTGACTTTTGGGATGTTGGGGTGCGATTTTCACTGCAATTACTGCCAGAACCACCTGACCTCCCAGGCGATGCGCGACCCCGCTTCGGACAGCTCCATTCACCTAATCACCCGGGTATCAGCGGAACAGCTCGTTGCTTACGCCTTGCGCAGCGGCGCAAACGTGGTGGCTTCTTCCTACAACGAGCCGTTGATCACTTCGGAATGGGCGGTGGCGATTTTTCGCCAGGCGATGAAAGCCGGGCTGAAATGCGCCTACATCTCCAACGGCAACGCCACCCCAGAGGTGCTGGAATACCTGCGCCCTTACATTGTCGCCTACAAAATCGATTTGAAGACCATGCAGGACAAGCATTACCGCCAGTTAGGCGGAGTGTTAAACAACGTGCTGGATGGCATCCGGGCTGCGCACGATTTGGGCCTGTGGGTGGAGGTGGTCACCCTAGTTATCCCTGGCTTCAACGACAGCACAGAAGAATTGATGGATGCAGCTCCATCTCCGCGGACATCCCCTGGCATGTGACCGCTTTCCATCCCGACTACAAGATGAGCGACACCCCGCACACGCTTTCGAGCACGCTGCTGCGCGCCGCCGAGATCGGACAGGAGGCTGGCCTGAACTACGTATACGCCGGCAACCTGCCGGGGCGAGTGAGCGAATATGAGAACACTTCCTGCCCGAGCTGCCAGACACTGCTCATCGAGCGCTATGGCTACACCATCCAGGGATATCACCTGACCGAGACGGGCAACTGCCCCAAGTGCGGGATGCGCATACCCGGCATCTGGACCGGCCAGCCCGAGACGGTGCGCACCGGCGGCATCGGTATGCCCAGGCTGGTGATCCGCTAGTCCCCTTCAACGCTTCACCCTGGCCCGGACGACGAAACGGTCGACTCCCCCAAAACGATATTTGTAATCTTCATTGCCGCGCATGAAGTCAAAAGCCTCGCGCTTGTTATCGTTAGCCCATTGTAGCAGGTAGCCCAGCAAAACCCAACCCGGCGAAAGGCTGCCGAAACGGTAATCAAGCCCTGAATTGTAGACCCAGATGTGATTGGCGTAATCGAAGTTTAAATAGCCAGCGGCTTTCACGCCCCCGATTTCCATGAAGGCAAGCTGCAGCCAGCCAGCGTCAAAAGCTGCTTTCATCACCAGGCGCATTTGGGCGCGCATCGCATCGGTCAGGAAGGCCTGCTTCTCTACATCCTGGGCCATTAGATCGAAAAGCGCTTCGATCTCGGACTCCAGACTGCGCTTATCTCCCACAATGTACCAGCGCACAGGCTGCTCTTGATTCTCGGTCCGGCGGATTTTGCGGCGGATTTCGTGGCGCTGCTTTTTGTCGATTCCGGCCAGATAGGTTTCCCAATCCCCCGGAAGCGGGATGTAAGGGCAGTGCTGCAATTTCTCCTGGGTGATCGCCAGCCCTCGACGTTCCGCTTCCGCTTGCAGGGCAGGCAAGGAGGGCGAATCTTCCAGTATGTTGTACAAATCCAGCACCTGCCAATCCGGGGCCTGTGGGCCGTAAAGGAAATCCAGCATCCCGGAGACTAAGCGGGGCAAATCCGCGGGTCGAGCGAGGATATCCAGGTAATCTGCAATCTCGATACTGCCCAAGAGCATCAGAGCAGCCGCCCCTTCCCGATTTTGGGTGAGAAATAAAGGCGCAGCCCCGCGCAGCGCGCCGTCCTCTCCATAGCCGGTGAGGACAAACAGGTCGCCGTGCTCCCATTCACCGCCGCCGAGCGTGCGCCACCATGTGCTGATGAACTCATGGCGCAAAAATGGCACATGACTTGCACTGACACGGAGCAATTCATTCCATTCCACCGCCAATGCGTCGAAATCTTGGATCTTGCGAATGACCTGGATATGCATACCCTTTCCCGGCGTACATTGTTGGCAGCAAGCCCAAAGCGTCTGTATGGTTTTCTCATGGTCACGACATGTCACCATGAAGCGCCGCTCTTTGGCGCCGAAGGTTCTCGATCCCGGCTCGTTTGAGATGCTTCGGCAGCAAAGAACGCTGCCTCAGCATGACACCAAAGGACTTTGAGAGAACCGTGAAACCGGCTGATTTCGGTCTGGCTGCCCAGAGCATGGCTCTCTGGGAGTTTCCGTGGAACACCACGGCGATTCCCAAAGAACCCACAGCATTTTACCAGTATAATGTCAGCTACAGATGTGAGGGCTCTCTGGGAGTTTCCGTGGAAAGTCCCGGATTTGGGGGTGTGAGCATGCGTGCGCACGCTCACACCCCCAAATCCGGTGTTCCACCACGGCGATTCCCAAAGAACCGATGTGAGATGTGAGGCGCAGAAATAGTAATTCCCAAAAATCTAAAATGCTATGGACCTGAATATCTACCCCCTGGCCCGTCAGAACGACCACGATTTACACGAACTGGCCGGCGTGCACGCTGCCATCCCGCCGCGTCGCCCGGCGCGAGGGCGCGCTCCAGATCGCCTGATCCTGCACTTCGCTTTAGAGGGTGGCGCTTTGTTCTCATCCGAACAAAGCAAGCAAATCCTGGAAAGGCTGGCCCAAATCTACTACAAGACAGGCGGATCGGTCACCGCTGCAATGCGGACGGTGGCCGAGACGCTCAACCAGCAGCTTTTAGACCGCAACCTGCGCGAAGCCGGCAGCGGGCGCCAGTTTGTTGGCTTGCTGAGCATCGTCGTCTTGCGCGAAGAGCGGGCTTTCATCGCCCAGGCCGGGCCCATGCATGCCTACCTGATCACCGCGGGCGAAATCAAGCACATCCACGACCCTGCGCTTGCCCGGCGCGGTCTGGGCATCGCGCGAACCGCCCCCCTGTTTTATTCCCAGGTTGAGCTGAGCGTCGATGACATACTGCTGCTCTCAGCCCAGTCTCCCACCGGCTGGAGCGAAGAAGCCTTGCAAAGCCTGGTCGCCCAGGGGCCAGACAACCTGCACCAGCGCATTCTGGCGATCTCGGGCCCCAACCTGGAAGCAGCTCTCATCCAGGTACGCAGCGGGCCGGGCAAAATCTACCAGCTCAAGCCAAAAACAACCCCTGTTCCAACCGTGGTGGAGAGCGCAGCGAGCGAGCAGGCGTTCCTCCAACCTGCCGCCGAAGAGGCAGCGCCAGGCGGCATTTCCGGGCCGGCGGAGCTTATCGCTGAGCCTGACCTGGAAGTCGCCCCGCCCGAGGAGGATATTCTCGAGCCTGAAATGCGGCCCGAGATCGAGGAAATCCAAGAGCCCGTCCATCCCACCCGGCGACAATATGCTCCTGCGCCAACCCGGCAGTCTGCACCCGGCAGCGCGACGCCCCCCCAGGTCCGCGAACGCCCGAAAGGGGGCCTGGCTTCAAGAGCGCTGGCCAGGATTGGGGGCGCTTTTTGGACCACGCTTGGCTCCCTCGCCAGCGGCGTGAGCAGCCTGCTGCGGAGAATGCTGCCCGACGAGTCCATCTTCACGCTTCCAGGCCCGGTGATGGCTTTGATCGCGGTGACCATCCCGCTCGTGGTGGTGTCCGCGGCGACTGTGGTGTATTTCCGTCGCGGGCGGGCGGCTCAGTTCGAGATCTATTATGCGCAGGCTATGCAGGCGGCTGGCTACGCCCAGGCGCAGACCGACCCACAAGCCCGCCAGCAGGCCTGGGCTTCCGTGCTCACTTATCTCGACCAGGCTGATCAGTACCAGAGCTCTCAAGACTCGGTAAATCTGCGCGCCAGCGCCCTGCGGGACCTGGACGCGTTAGACCTGACCACGCGGCTGGCGTTCCAGCCAGCCATCGCCGGCGAAATACCCGCAGACGCGCAGATCACGCGTATCACCGCCAGCGAGGAGGAGCTGTACCTGCTCAATGCGACCGATGGCAGCGTGCTCAGGGCGTTCGCTGTCGCCCGCGGGTACGAACTTGACCCCTCCTATCAATGCGGCCCGGGCCTGGTGGGCAGCCAGGACGCCGGCCCTGTGGTCGATATCGGCCTGCTGTCTAATAACAGCGCGGGTGAAGCGACGCTATTAGGCATGGACGCCAACGGTTATACGCTGATGTGCCAGGCAGGCAAGCCGCCAATTTTCACACCTATGGCGCCGCCGGCCACGGGCTGGGGCAAGCCGCAGGCTTTTACGCTCAGCCTGGATGGGACGTATGTGCTTGACCCCCAGGTAAACGCGGTGTGGATCTACTGGAACAACGACCTATCCCAGCCGCCGCAGCTCTTCTTCTCTGAAGAGGTGCCCGCAATGGCAGATGTGATCGACCTGGCCGTTGACGGGAACGATCTATTCCTGCTCCACGCCGACGGGCGGATGACCCAATGCACGTTCAGCGAGCTGGAGGTTTCCCCCACCCGCTGCGTTGACCCGCTCCCCTACACAGACACTCGCCCGGGGCGCGAGGGCCAGGCGTTTGCCAGTCCGCCCGCTTTCACCCAGATCCTCGCCACGCAGCCGCCCGACCCATCCCTGCTGATCCTGGAGCCAGAACGGCAGTCCATTTACCTCTTCAGCCTGCGCCTGACGTTCCAGCGCCAGTACCGCCCGGAAATCCAGCCCGGCAGCAGCCTTAGATCCGCCGCCCTGCCCGCGGCGACAGCCTTCGGCATATCACCGGACAAGAGGTTTGTATTTATGGCTTTTGGCAACCAGGTGAGTTACGCGGCTGTGCCCTGAGACAACCTTTCAGGGCGCAAGTGTATTGGTCGGCCAGGGGGTGAGGGTAGCGTAAAGAGGGGTCACCGCCCCAAAAGGCAGCGGGGTACTCGTCCTCGCGGCAGGCCCTTCCCCACTTGCAGGGGGCGAATCCGTTGGGAGGGGCGCCCCCGGACCGAGGTCCGGCAAAGCTGTCGCACCAATCGCCGGCGCGCGGGTGGGCTGGCGGATCGAAAATATGGGCGTTGGAGCGGCCCCGCCGGCAGATCGCCTGGCAAGCCAGTAGAACCCACCCGTGATCCCCGCACTCGCCAAGAGCAGCGCGGCGATGATCCCACAGGTTACTGCCACTCGCCTGCGGGGCTGCAGCCAGGCCGGGAGTGAAACCCGGCGAGCCTGGCGCTCACGGGGAGGCACACGCAGGGAAAGGACGGTGATATTATCATGACCGCCCCGCAGGTTGGCCAGCTCCACCAGACTTCCCACCACAGCCTGGTCGCTCCGCCCTTTGAAAGCTGCCAGTATCTCCGCATCACTCACCAGATCCGTCAGGCCATCGCTGCAGAGAAAGATCAAATCCCCCGGTTGTAAATACACCCCCTGATTAGACACCGCCTGCCGATCGCTTTCTACCGGGTTGAGGCGCAAGCGGATATCGGGGACAACGTCTTGTTTGGATCCCAGGTAACGCCGGATGATGTGGGCATTCGGGTGGTCCCGGGCCTGCCCGGGTTGGAGAGCACCATGTTCAATCGCCTCCTGAATCCAGGTGTGATCGGTGGTGAGCTGGCGGATCTTGCCGCCGCGAATCAGATACACGCGCGAATCTCCCACCGAAGCGATGAACAAGCGCGAACCGATCACCAGGGCGCAGGCGACAGTCGAACCCATGCCCTTTTGCGCCAGGTCCAATTCGGCCTGATCGATGATCGCCTGACCAGCCTGGATGATGGCCTGGTTAAGCAGCTCCACCGGTTGGCTTGCATCGCCGCTGGCGACCACCTGGCTGATCGTTTCAACTGCCAGCTCGGCTGCGATTTCGCCGGCTTTGTGCCCGCCGATCCCGTCTGCTATGATCGCCAGGGCGGCAGGAATTTTTTGCGCCCCATCCGCGTAGAAAGCCGAGATGCCATAGCGATCTTCGTTGTTTTTCCCGCTCCTGCCAGGATGGGTCGAGGCAGCCAGGTGGAGATGAGCGCGCTCGGCGGGTATCACAGCAGATTCATCTCCTGCACGGACAGCCTGCGGACGCGTTTTGGCGCCCGCTCTGTGAAGCGGAATCCCACGCGTCCAATATAAACCAGATCACCGTCTTCGAGCATCACGCCATCGGCGGAAACCAGCGTATAGTTCACCCACGTGCCTGCTACGGATCCCTGGTCTATAAGACGGAACGAGCCCTCAGCATCCCGGACCAGGCGTGCGTGTAATCCGTCCAGAGACGGATCGTCGATGGCGATGATCGCCAGCCCCGGGTCCCTGCCAAGCGTGATCTCATGCGAAGTGATCGAGATAGGCGCTGCCGAGGGTCTCCCTTCACCTTCGTAAAT
>Ga0209751_10006188_pt1 | contig 11134 bp, 8 predicted proteins | sample RifCSP13_1_FD_184019 | JGI IMG/M metagenome (GOLD analysis project Ga0209751, IMG submission 184019) | Soil microbial communities from Rifle, Colorado - Rifle CSP2_sed 13_1 (SPAdes) (version 2) | ecosystem: Environmental > Terrestrial > Deep subsurface > Rock core/Sediment | place: Rifle...
GCAGATGATAGACCGGGTCGCAGCCCAAGACATCGCCCGTGAACTGCTCGATGCGCTCGACCAAGGCGGGACGATTCCCTCCATCGTCGAGCGTAATCCCGGCTTCGGCTGGGACGAGGCGTACGCGGTTGCCGGGGAAATCCTGAAGCTGCGCCGCGCGCGGGGCGAGCGCACCGTCGGCCGCAAGATCGGGTTCACCAACCGCAACATCTGGGCCGAGTACGGCGCAACCGCCCCGATCTGGGCGCACGACCCGACGAGGACGTGGGAGTCGACCATCGTGTCCTCGCCGATCCAGGCCCCGACGTTCACGTACGAGGGGGGCATGATCACGACGCCGGCTGCGAGATGGGTGCCGGCGCGGACGCTCGTCCCGCCGGGGACGATCCGCCATGGCCCGCCGGCGAGGTCGCGCAGCGCAAGCCCGGCACGGTCGCGATAGGTGAACGGGCCGACCGTCCACTCGCGCGTCTCGCGGTCGCGGAACCGGTCGAGGATGGCCGACTTGACTTCGGGCCGGACACGCCAGCCGTGGGGGGCGGTCGAATCGGGTTCGGCGGCCCGGATCCGACCGGCCTCGAGGTCGTGGAAGATCGATGAGACGAGTTCGGCCGTCATCCCACCGCCTCCGGAGCCGAGATCGTCGACGACGGCGACGCAGGCGCCGGTGTCGACCATGGCGGCGAGACCGGGCCACCTGCCGTGTCGATGAGGCCGAGGCCGCGCAGGGTGGCCGCCAGCCGCCCTCGAGCCTCGCCCTCGAGCGGCAGGAGCGGCAGGCGGGAGGCGTCCGACTCGACCAGGCCCATGAGCGCCAGGGCCGCCTTGACCGGGACCGGATTCGGCCCGCCGCGGAAGTTCGCCAGCATCAGCGGCAGCCAGCGTTCGTGGATCCGTCGGGCGCCGTCCCAGTCGCCGGCCCGGGCCGCCGCGCACAGCGAGACCATCTCGCCCGGGATCTCGTTCGAGGCGACGGAGATCACCCCGTCGCCGCCAAGGGCGAGGACCGGCAGCGTCCAGGCGTCGTCGCCGGCTAGGACGGCGACGTCGCGCGGCCGCTCGCGGCAGATCCGGGCGATCTGCTCGAGGTTGCCCGAGGCCTCCTTGACCGCGATGACCTGGGGGTGCTCGGCCAGGCGCAGGAACGTGTCGGCCTCGACGTTCGCGCCGGTCCGCGACGGGACGTTGTAGACGACGATCGGCAGGTCGCCCTCGTCGGCGATCGCCCGGAAGTGGGTCTCGAGCATCCGCTGGTCCGGGCGGTTGTAGTAGGGCGTCACGACGAGCGCGGCATCGGCACCGAGTTCGGCCGCCCGGCGGGTCGCCCGAATCGTCGCGGCCGTGTCGTTCGTGCCGGTCCCGGCGATGACCCGGACCCGATCGCGGGACGGACGCTCTGCGACGACTTCGACGGTCGCGGCGATGAGCCGCTCGCGTTCCTCGGTCGAGAGCGTCGGCGACTCGCCGGTCGTCCCGCACGGGACGAGCCCGTCGATGCCGGCGAGGACCTGCCAGCGGACGAGCCGGCGGAATGCGGTCTCGTCGAGTGTCCTATCGAGGGTGAACGGGGTGACGAGGGCGGTGAACGCGCCGCGCAGGACGGGGCGGGTGCGGCCGGCGGTGCGGGTCGGTCGAGGCATCGGAGTCTCCCTTCAGGTGGTTGTGCAGCGGGCGATGGTCAGGTGGTGGCGGGTCAGGCGGCCGTCGAGGCCGCGGTGGTCGTGACGGTGGACGCCGGACCGCCCGCGAGCAGCTCGTCGACGATCGCCTCGAACGAGTGGAGGCCGGCCGGCCGCTCGGTACGGGCGAGCCATTCGGCGGCGGCCAGGATCCCGGCGGTGTAGACGGATCGGTCCCGGGCGGTCAGACGCAGCTCGACCGTCTCGCCGGGCGCATCGAACCCGACGAGATGCATCCCCGGCGATGCGCCCGCCCGGACCGCGACGACCTCGAGCTCGTCCGGTCGGGGTGCGGTATGCGGGACCGGATCCCCGATGGCCGTCTTGCGCGGATGGGCCGCCACGATCCGCTGGGCCAGCTCGCCGGCTGTGCCGGATGGCCGGTCCGTCTTCGTCCGGCGGTGCCATTCGACGAGGTACGGGTCGTACGCCTCGAGCGGGCCGAACAGCGCCACCGCGACGTCCACGAGCCGCCCGAACAGGGCGACGCCGAGGCTGAAGTTCGAGGCGGCGACCGCCGCTGCGCCGTGCTCGCGGAGCAGCCCATCGACCAACGGTCGGTCGGTCGCCCAGCCGGTCGTGGCGATGACCGCGCGGCGACAGCCGGCTTCGAGCGCGACCTCGAGGTTCCGGGCGACCGCCTCGCCGCGGGACGCCTCGACGACGAGGGACGCCCCGGCGAGATCCTCCGGGTCGTGGGCGCCTCCGGCCGGTCGGCCCAGGATGCGGACCGAGTCACCGCGGTCGCGGAAGGCCTCCGCAGCCGCGCGACCCAGCGCGCCGTCGCCCAGGATGATCGTGTCGTACATGACGGTCGTCCCTCGTTCCACTTGAGGGCCGCCAGTTCCGGAGGCAACGAAAAAGCCGCGGGTCACCGTTCGTGGTGCCCGCGGCCCCTGGAGCCTCCGTTCCCTGGAGGCCCGATCGGTCGTCGCTCTGCGCGCGCCGTCTAAAGCCCCAGGGCCCGTGCCTCCTGGCAGGGCCGCCGGAGCTTCTTCTTCGACTCGGTCGAGAAGAGGCGGCAATTCATGCCGCGATCATTGCGCATTTCGCCTGGTCGATGCAACCATTTCCGCCAAGAGGTCGGCGGACGTTCGGAATCGGCGGAATCGTGCACCTACGTTTCGCCATCGGCGTCGACAGGCTCCGTACGGAGGACTCTGACCTCGAAGTCGAGCGCGGTGCGTCGCTCGAACACCACGAGGTTCGCGCCGTCTGTTCGGGCGGATGGAACGATGATCGCGTCGATGCCTAGCCATTCGGCAGTTCCACCAACGAGCCGACACGAAGCGTGGTCGCTGGAACGAAGGTCACTGTCGGAGATACGCCAAGTGCCTGAAGGGTGGCCTTGTCACGGAGGTCCAGGACCCGCTCGAGCGTGAGGGTGACTTCGTGGAGATGGCGAGTGCCCCGGATAGGTGGTGGCTGAAGGCCGGCCAGGTACCGCCCTTCAGCAAGGGCGGTATCACGTTCGAGCGCGAGGTAGATGGCTGGGACGTTCGCCGGGTTCCACCGGGCCCCCTTTCTGTTCGCAGCGGTTACGGCTTGGCCAGGCAGGGTGTGCTTCCAGGCCAGCCCGTCATAGCGGACCTCTGCGAGGCGGGCGAGCGCCTCGGCGACCTTCGGGTCGGGCTGGAAGTTCACGGTCGCCAGCTCGGCCAGCTACACGACCGCGCCCGATCGGAGTTGATCGATGAGTGCGATCACGTCATCCATCCGTCCGTTCTTGATCCGGTCGAATGGCCGCTCGCCATCGAGCAGTTGATGGCGGGCGAACAGCCACATCCGAGCTTCGTCCGGCTCGTAGAAGTCGGCAAGTTGAGAGATGAGCCAGTCCAAGTCGAGAAGCAACCGAAGCCTCTGCTGCTCTGGTTTGACCGTGCTCCGACGCCACCGCGATATAGTCTGCGACGTCGTTCCGAGTAGGTCGGCGACCTCACTGGCAGAGATGCTGGCCCCCTTCTGGATCGAGTCAAGACGTACCGCGACTGCTCCGGGCATGGGTCCTCCTGTACTGATTACGGCGCGGCTAACCGACAGAGCGCGGACGAGGCGCGACGCTGGATCGAGCCAGGCGGCGTCCGATTGCCGGTGATGGGGCATTGAGAGGGACGCTCGGTCGCGACAGAGTGGACAGGGTCTGGTCCTCGCAGGCCGCGTGCTCCTTCACCCGCGATCGACGACCATCGAATGGCGTCCAGGCCTGTCAGCAGCCGACCGGCAGGCGACCAGAGCTCTTGGACATTCGAATCCAGGACCGAGTCGAGATTGGCATCGACAGAGACCTCCACGAGTTCTTGGTATCGAGCGCCAAACCGAGCATCGAACACGAGGCCCGTCGGAGCCCGTCCCTCAACGATCAACTGCTGGAGGATTACGTGATCGTTCCACCCGGGCCGGATGTACAGGCCGACTGGCGGCGGCACGGGCGGCAGGAGATGGAGCTGAGGACTCATCGGCATAAACTCAAGCGGTGCATTTACGTGAACACTAACATAGACACAGGCGTGAGCACAATAGCCTCGACGTCGCCGACTGACCATCGCGGCGACGATTGATCCCGTACGCGCGTCGGCTGGGCCACGCCACTGCATCCGGTCGAGCCGCTGTCCAGCACAAGTTGGCGGAACGCGCCAACCCGAGGTCCGTTAGTGAAGCGCGCATCCACCCGATGAGACAGGCGTCAGACCCAGCGCTCGCGGATGCTGCTTTGGCCGTCGAACGTTGGAGTTGTGCCTCGCCGATCGAATGCTCCGCCGAGCTTGCTCCGACAAACGCCGATGACAGACGCGACACGTAGATGGCGCCCCCGGCACGGCGAGGACCTCCGGGCCGGGCTCCGCAGCCGCGCTGACGGTATGGTTCACCACCTGACCCGGCTGGGTGGGGCCGACTTGGTGTTGACCGACAGGGGACGGAGGTTCGGTGGTGCGGACGCAGGCACGGGTGGTGATCGTCGGCGGGGGCGTGGTCGGATGCAGCCTGCTCTATCACCTGGCCAAGATGGGCTGGCGGGATACGCTGCTCCTCGAGAAGAACGAGCTGACCGCAGGCTCGACGTGGCATGCGGCGGGGCTGTGCACCCAGTTCAACGCCAGCCTCAACGTGACGCGCCTCCTCATGTATGGCGTCGATCTCTACAAGCGCCTCGAGGCCGAGACCGGTCAGGCCGTCGACTTCCGCGAGGTCGGCAGCATCCGCCTCGCGACCGTTCCCGACCGGCTCGACCAGTACCTCGAGGCTCGCGGCCGAGCGCGGATCGCGGGGCTTCCGTTCGAGATCATCGGGCCCGACGAGATCGGCCGGCTGTGTCCGATCCTCTCGCTCGACGGCGTCCTCGGCGCCGCCTACACGCCGACCGACGGCTACGTCGATCCGAGCGGCGTCACGCAGGCGCTGGCGAGGGGTGCCCGCGACCTCGGCGCAGAGATCCAGCGCCGAGCACCCGTCCGGGCGCTCCGTCCGACGTCGAGCGGCGAATGGGAGGTCGTGACCGACCAAGGCACGGTGACCGCCGAGATCGTGGTCGATGCGGGCGGGATCTGGGGACGGGAGATCGGTGAGCTGGCGGGGGTCGAGCTGCCGATAGTTCCCATGGAGCACCAGTACCTCGTCACGGACGGGATCCAAGCCCTCGCGGCGCCGCATCGCGAGCTTCCCGTGATCCGCGATGTCGAGGCGTCCTTCTACGTGCGCGAGGAGGCGGGCGGGCTCATCGTGGGTCCCTACGAGGCCCATCCGAAACCATGGTCCGCGCACGGGATCCCGGCCGACTTCGGTCAGCAGCTGCTCGCGCCGGATCTGCCCCAGATCGAGCGGATCGTCTCGCTGGCGCAGTCGCGGATCCCGGTTCTCGCCGATGCCGGGCTCAAGCGGGTCGTCTGCGGGCCGACCAGTTATACGCCCGACGGCAATGCCCTCGTGGGCTGGGTTCCGGGGCTGCGCAACTTCTTCGTCCTCGCCGGCTTCAGCTACGGGATCGTCCAGGCGGGCGGCGCCGGCCGCTCCGGCGCCGAATGGATCGTCGATGGTCAGCCGAGCGATGACCTGTGGGAGCTCGACGTGCGCCGCTTCGGCCCGCACGCGGCCGCGCTCCCGCACCTGATCGCCCGCGCAAGCGAGGTCTACGAGCGGGAGTACGCGATCCCGTACCCGTTCGAGGAGCTGCCGGCCGGCCGGCCCCTCAAGACCGACCCGCTCTACGACCGCCTCGCGGCGCGTGGCGCGGTCTTCGGTGCGCGCAACGGTTGGGAGCGGCCGCTCTGGTTCACGCCGCCGGGAGCCGCCACCGGCGACGAGCCGACCTTCCGCCGTCCCGCGTGGCTGCCCTACGTGGCCGCCGAATGCCGAGCCGTGCGCGAGCGGGCCGGCCTCCTCGACATGACGAGCTTCGCCAAGTACGAGGTGAGCGGGCCGGGCGCCGAGGCGTTCCTCGACCGACTCTGCGCGAACGCGCTGCCGAGGGAGGGCCGGATCGCGCTGACCCAGATGCTCACGCCGCGGGGCGGGATCGAGTGCGACCTGACGGTGACACGCCTGGCGCCCGATCGCTTCTACCTCATCACCGCCGCCGGTACCGAGGCGCACGACCTCGAGTGGATCGAGCGGCACCTGCCTCCCGACGGGAGCGTCGTCGTCGACGACGTCACCCGCCGGTGGGGGGTCCTGGCGATCGCGGGACCGCGGTCCCGCGAGATCCTCGAGTCCGTGTGTGACGATGACCTGTCAGCCGGGGCCTTCCCGTTCATGGCGGCACGCGAGATCCGTGTCGGGTCGGTCCCGGTTCGGGCGCTGCGCGCCACCTACACCGGTGAACTCGGCTGGGAGCTCCACCATCCGATCGAGTACTCGCGGGCGCTCGATGACCTGCTCATCGAGGCGGGTAGCCCGCTCGGACTTGCCGACATCGGCTACCGCGCCCTCGAATCGCTCCGACTCGAGAAGGGCTACCGGCTGTGGGGCGTCGACATCATGCCCCAGTGCACGCCGCTCGAGGCGGGCCTCGAGCGGTTCGTTCGCTTTGAGAAGGGCGACTTCATCGGCCGCGACGCGCTCCTTCGCCAGCGCGACGCTGGGATCGCTCGGTGGCTCGCGTGCCTGACCATCGACCTCCAGCCCGCCGACGACCTCTTCCCGCACGGCGGCGAGCCGATCTACGCGAGAGAAGCGCTCGTCAGCTACCTGCTCGCGGCCGACCGGGGGCACTCCGTGGGCCAGACGATCGGGCTCGCCTATCTGCCGCTGTCGCTCGGCGAGCCGGGGATGCGCCTCGAGGTCGAGATCCTCGGGGAGCGGCGCAGCGCATCGGTCGTCGAGGCACCGCTCTACGACCCCAAGGGGGAACGGATGCGCGGATAGTCGTCGAGGTCGAACCGCAGACGAACGCGAGGTGGTGTCGCCATGAGCGCAGGGACGAACGTGACGCAGGGGACCAGCCCGGGGCTCGATGCGGGCGCGCTGCCTGAGCACGCCCAGGTGGTCATCGTCGGCGGCGGGGTGATCGGCTCCAGCATCGCCTACCACCTCACGAAGCTCGGCTGGCGCGATGTCGTGCTGCTGGAGCGTAGGCAGCTGACGGCCGGGACGACCTGGCACGCGGCGGGACTGATCACGTCGGCGGGCTGCGCCACCGAGACCATGCTCTGGATGGCCCGCTACACCCGCGACCTGTGCGCCTCGATCGAGGCCGAGACCGGCCAGGCGACCGGCTTCCGCCCGATCGGCCACCTGTCCCTGGCGACCACGCCCGGACGGCTCGAGGCGCTCCGGCGCGAAGCGGCGTTCGCTCGCGGATACGGCGTCGACAACCAGGAGCTCTCGGCGCGCGAGTTCGGCGAGCTGTGGCCGCAGGCGAGGACCGACGACGTCCTCGCCGCCTTCTACGTCGCCGATGAGGGGCGCGTCAATCCCGTCGACCTCACGATGGCCTACGCGAAGGGCGCCCGGATGGGCGGCGCGAGGATCCTCGAGGGCGTCACCGTGATCGGCTTCCGCACTGCGCGGGGGCGGGTCACCGGCGTGGTCACCGACCGGGGCGCGATCCAGACCGAGTGCGTCGTGAACGCTACCGGCATCTGGGCGCGGCAGGTCGGCGCGCTGGCAGGCGTCTCCGTGCCGCTCCAGGCGGCCGAGCACTACTACCTGATCACCGACACCGTCGAGTGGGCGAGCCCCGACCTCCCGGTGATCGAGGAACCGGACCGGCACGGCTACTACCGCGAGGAGGGCGGCGGGATCCTCGTTGGCCTGTTCGAGCCCGTGGCCGGACCCTGGTCGCTGGACAGCATGCCGGGCGAGGTCGCGTTCGCCAGTCTGCCGCCCGATTGGGAACGCGTCGGCCCCTACCTGGCTCGGGCGATGGACCGCATTCCCGCGCTGCACGAGGCTGGCGTCCGGGCGATGTTCTGCGGACCGGAGAGCTTCACGCTCGACATCGGGCCGCTGCTCGGCGAGGCGCCGGAACTCGGGGGCTTCTTCGTCGCGGCCGGGATGAACTCGCTCGGCATCCTCCTGAGCGGCGGCGTGGGGAGCCTGATGGCCCGGTGGATCGTCGACGGCGTCCCGCCGGTCGACGTGACCGGCCTGGGCATCGACCGGACCCAGCTGTTCGAGACGAGCCGCCGCTTCCGGGCGGACCGGACGGTCGAGCAGCTTGGGGCGCTCTTCGCCGACGCGGCCTGGCCGAACTGGCACCCGAGGACAGCTCGCAACGTCCGCCGGTCGGTGATCCACGACCGGCTGGTCGCGGCGGGCGCGCACTTCGCGGTCTCCTCGGGCTGGGAGTACCCGGAGTGGTTCGCGGTCGACGGCGCGCCGCCGGAGATCGTGCTCGGCTGGGGACGCGACGGCTCCTTCGCGCTCCAGGCGGCCGAGCACCGCGCCGTGCGCGAGGCGGTCGGCATGCTCGACGTGTCGCTGATGGCGAAGTTCCTCGTCCAGGGCCGTGACGCCGAGGCCGTCCTGAACCGGATCTGCGCGAACGACGTGGCCGTGCCAGTCGGCCGGGTGGTCTACACCCAGTGGCTCAACGAGCGCGGCGGCATCGAGGCCGACCTCACCGTCACCCGCCTCGGCGAGGCGCGGTTCGTCGTCGTCGTGACGGACCTCGTCCACCGCCGGATCGCGCCCTGGATCGAGCGGCATGCGCCGGAGGGCGCCCATGTGACGGTCACCGACGTGACCTCCGGGACGACGCTCCTCACCGTCCAGGGCCCGCGGTCCCGCGAACTGCTCCAGCGCCTGACGAGCGCCGATCTCTCGAACGACGCGTTCCCCTACCTGACCGCCAGGGAGATCGACGTGCACTACGCCCGGGTGCTCGCGATGCGGGTCACGTACGTCGGCGAATTGGGCTGGGAGTTGCACATCCCGGCCGAGTTCTCGCTCACCGTCTACGACGCGCTGATGGAGGCCGGAGCGGACCTCGGGTACCGCAACGTCGGCCTCGGCGCGATGAACAGCCTCCGCCTGGAGAAGGCCTATCGCGACTACGGCCTGGACATCGACAACACCGACACGCCGCTCGACGTGGGCCTCGGCTTCGCCGTCGCCTGGGACAAGCCGGGGGGCTTCATCGGGCGCGAGGCACTGCTCGCCCGGCGACATGCCGGCCCGCCGAGGCGACGACTCGCCCAGTTCCTCCTCGAGGACCCGGAGCCGCTGCTCCACGGTGGCGAGCCGATCCTCCGCAACGGCCGGTGGATCGGACACATCCGGGCGGGCGCGTACGGTCACACGCTCGGCGGAGCCGTCGGTCTCGGCATGGTCGAGGACGAGGCGGGCATCCCCGTGGAGGTGATCCAGGGCGGCCGGTTCGAGATCGACATCGCCGGGAGCCGCTACTTGGCGCGTGCCTCGATCCGCCCGCTCTACGATCCGGACCGTCTCCGCGTCAAGAGCTAGGGCCGTCGACGAACACCGGGTTCCAGAAGTGCTGGCGGTCAGCCACCAGAGCCCGGCCGCCGGCCCTCGTCGGGCGTCCGGGTGGTCCGGTCGCAGCCCCGGTTGCCTCTCACGACTCGTCGGACGGCTCCGGCACCGCCCAGTGCTCGGCGATCCGGCCGTCCGCGAGGCGGGCAGCGTCGATGACGTCGACCTCGGTTCAAGCGCGAGAACCGCCTGTGCCTGCCGGTAGTCCCGGTAGGGGAGCACGACATGCCGATGTTGGCGCCCCCGGCAGGATTCGAACCTGCGACCTTCCGCTTAGAAGGCGGTTGCTCTGTCCGCTGAGCTACGGGGACGCGGCGCCATGGTACCCCGGGCCTACGCGCCGACGCGGACGACCCACCGACCGCGCGCACGGCCGGCGAGGATGCCGTCGAGCGCCGTGTCGAGGGACTCGAGCGTCACCTCGGTGAGCGACTCGCCCAGGCCGCGCGGCCGGAAGTCGCTCGCGATGCGGCCCCAGATCCGCCGCCGCTCCTCGATGGTCACCGCCACGGAGTCGATGCCCAGCAGCGCCGCGCTGCGCAGGATGAACGGGAAGACCGTGGTCGAGAAGCCCGGCCCGCCGGTGTTGCCGCTGGCCGCCACCGCCGCCCCGTAGCGCAGCGTGCGCAGGATGTAGGGCAGCGTCGATCCGCCCACGCAGTCCACGGCGCCCGCCCACCGCTCCGACTCGAGCGGCCGGGGGCTCTCCGCCGTGACCTCCGCCCGGTCGAGCACGCCGGCCGCCCCCAGCGCCAGCAGCGCCTCGGCCGCCTCGGGCTTGCCGGTGGCGGCCCAGACCTCGTAGCCGCGCGCCACGAGCACCCCCACGGCAGTCCGCCCCACGCCGCCCGTTGCTCCGGTCACCAGCACCGGCCCGCTGCCCGCGACGAGGCCGCGCTCCTCGAGGCGGAGCACGCTCATGGCCGCCGTGAAGCCCGCCGTCCCCACCGCCATCGCCTCGCGCGGCGATAGCCCCTCCGGCAGCGGCACGACCCAGCCGACCGGCACCCGCTGGTACTCCGCGAAGCCGCCGTGCCGCAAGACGCCCAGCTCGTAGCCGTGGGCGAGCACCTGCGACCCGACCGCGATCCCCGGGTCGGTCGAGGCCACGACCTCGCCCGCGAGGTCGATGCCCGGGATGAGCGGCGAGATGCGCGCCACCCTGCCGTTGGCCGTCGTGGCCAGCCCGTCCTTGTAGTTGACGCTCGACCACAGGATCCGGATCTCGACCTCGCCCGGGGGCAGGTCGGCCTCGGCGAAGGGGCGCACGCCGCGCGCGACGGAGCCGTCGTCGGCCTTCTCGGCGACGTAGGCGCGAAAGCTGGCCGGGATCGCGCTCATCGGGCCTTCCTCGAGTGTTCCCTCGGGACGACGGTGGTGCCGATCGCGCGGCAGGTCACGATCGGCTCCGCGAGCACGTCGGCTGCCGAGGGGGAGACGTCGTACCGTGAGGCGATCACCTTCTTCGCCTCGAAGTGGACCGTCCGGCTGGTGTTGCCGATGCGCACCACGCGCCCGGTCGCCTC
>Ga0209751_10006193_pt1 | contig 11128 bp, 8 predicted proteins | sample RifCSP13_1_FD_184019 | JGI IMG/M metagenome (GOLD analysis project Ga0209751, IMG submission 184019) | Soil microbial communities from Rifle, Colorado - Rifle CSP2_sed 13_1 (SPAdes) (version 2) | ecosystem: Environmental > Terrestrial > Deep subsurface > Rock core/Sediment | place: Rifle...
TCGCCCTCAACTACTCCACGTTCCTGGGCGGCCTCAACATCGACTTCGCGAAGTCGATCGCCCTCGACCCCGCTGGCAATGTGTACGTGACCGGAGAAACGGAGTCGCCGGACCTCCCGGTCACCCCCGGCGCGTGGGATACGGATCTGGATAACTCGAGTAGTAACCCCCTGAACTGGACCGATGCCTTTGTCGCGAAGTTCGTGTGGCCTTCCGCAGAGCTGAGCGTCGTCCCCCCGGACATCGCCCTCGTCCCGCCAGGGCCCGCGATTGCCGGCACGGTCGTCACCATCAGCGCCACGGTACGCAATCTCGGCGATGGGGATGCCTCCCAGGTCTGGGTCCGGTTCCACGATGGACCGCCATCGGGTTCGAACCAGATCGGCACGGATCAGCTCATTCCCCTCATCACCGCCCTCGGCGGGGCAGGCAACGCCACCGTCGACTGGACCGCTTGGCGGCCGGGGTCTCACGACGTCTGTGTCTCCGTCGATCCCGGCGACGACATCGCCGAAACGAACGAGACGAACAACATCGCATGCGCCCAGGTCCTCGTGGTCTCAGTAGCGCCCGTCCCGGTCGTAGTCGGAGGCGTCCTGTCGTGGATTCTTCTTCTTGGGACCATCAGCGTTGGGGCGCTGCTCGGCCTGAACGAGTCCCTTCGCGTGTCGTTCCTCACGACCTTTGTGATTCTTTGGGCGCGGCTCAGCCGTAGTGACATCCTCGACAACAAGAAGCGGGGCATGGTCGTGGGCTACCTCGCGGCGAACCCCGCCGCCAACTTCGCGGCAATCCGCGCGGACCTCAACATGGCGATGGGGACCCTGACGTACCACCTCTGGGTCCTCGAGAAGGAAGGAGAGATCAAGTCCTGGAGGGACGGCCGGTTCCGGCGGTATGCTCCGCACGGGCATCGCGTGGCGGAGATGCAGCCCACGCTCACGGACATCGAACTCCTACTGCTCCAGAGGATTCGCGGGACGTCGGGGCGCACGCAGAAGGAACTCGCGAAGGACGTCGGGGTCAGCCAACCCGCCGTCAGCTATCACATGGCCCGGATGGCCCAGATGGGCATCATCACCGTGGAGAGGCGGGGGCGCGCGAAACGGTACACCGCGAACCTCGAGGTTCCGGGCGATGCGGGACCACAGGTTGATCCGGGAGATGTTCCCGACTTCGAACCACCTGAAGAGACCGACGAATGGCGGGCGCGGCGCTAGCCTGCGGAACGTTCTTCATCGCACCGACCGTGCGGGATCCGTACGACCGGCGTAGCCTCCCTTGGGGACATATAAGACGATGCACCAATAAACACTGATATTCCATCAGCTGACTTTCCAATCAATAGTTGCCCGCGCCTGCATCTGCCGAGACAGGAGATGGACCGATGAGACTCACGCGACGATGGATTGCGGTTGTGACCATGTGGATGATTGCCGGCAGTGCCCTCTACGGGGCCTCCGCGGGCCCTTCCGGGCCGGGGGGCGGTAGTGACGTGTATCCCCTGTTCAACCAGGAGGCGATGGACTCGGCCCCGTTCCCGAGCGACTTCCTGACCGTGCCGGACGACGCCCAGGCCACGGGCTTGCGTGTGATGCTGCCCAAGCCCGACTGCGCACAGCGTCCGTCCGACTGCGAGGACATCGACGTCCTCAACACACTGGACGGCTTCAACCTCCAGCCGCGGCTGGCCATCCCCTTCAGCGGGGCGATCGACCCGTCCTCCGTGACGTCGGACACGGTCTTCCTCCTCGCCCTCGACGGCGGCAAGCCGGCGGCGAAGGTCGGAGTCAACTATGTCGTCTGGGACCCCGCGACCCGCGTCCTGTACGCGGAGTCGGACCAGTTCCTGAGCCAGGCCTCACGCTACGCCCTGATCGTCACGACGGGGGTCCGCGACGCGGCCGGGGATCCGATTGTGCCCAGCACCCAGTTCGACGGGTTCCGGGAGCACCCCGCCAACGACGCGGCGGCGCACCGGTACAAGCAGGCCCTCTTGGACGCCGTGTACGCGGCCCGCCACGCCGGGACCCCGGAGAAGGAGATCGCGGTGGCGAGTGTGTTCACGACGCAGTCCATCACGGCGGTGGCCGAGCGGACGCGGGACTACGTGCGTTCCCTCGACGCCCGGGCGGACTTCGCTCTCGGACCCGGAGGGGCGCGGACCGTGTTCGCCTTCTCCCAGGTCACGTCCATTGTCTACCGCCAACACACGAGGGTGTCCCCCGACGGGTTCACCAACGTCAATGTCCCCCTCAACGCCTTCGCGTTCGAGCCGGGGACCGTGGGTTCGATCGCCTACGGGCGCGTCTCCGCGCCGAGCTTCCTGAGGCCCGATGTGACGTTCAACGTCGTCGGCACCAAGGAAGGCGTGCCGCCCGTCACGGCCATGGAGGACCTCTACTTCAACCTCCTGCTGCCCTCCGGGCCGGAGCCGGCGGACGGTTGGCCCGTGGCCATGATCGGCATCGGCGGCAGCGAGAACAAGGAGACCTCCGCCCCGCTGCTCGCCCCGATCCTCGCCAAGCACGGGATCGCCTCGATGATCATGAATCCGGTCGGGCGGGGCCTCGGTCCGCTGAGCACGAACACGGTGAGGCTGGCGGACAGCTCCGTGACCACGTTCCTCGCCGGCGGACGGAGTCGGGACGTCGACGGGAACAAGGTCATCGGGATCGCGGAGGGCGGGCTCGCGCTCGCCTCGAACCTGCTGCTCGCCTGGGCGCACGCCCTGAAGCAGACGGCCCTCGACCACATGGTCCTCGTCCGCGCCGTCCAGCTGGGAATGGACGTGGACGGCGACGGCGCCCCGGACTTGGATGCCGACCGGATGTACTACCTCGGCTGGTCCCTGGGCGTCCAGTTCGGCACCCCCCTCGTGGCGCTCGAACCCGCCTTCCGGGCCAGCGTCCTGAATGCGATGGGCGGCCCGCAGATCCACCTCCAGGTCCTGGGGAACCAGCGGGACATTGTCGGGAGGTTGCTCGCGAGCCGGATTCCCTCCCTGATCAACGTGGGAGGCATCGTGTTCAACGAGAACTTCCCCCTTCGAGACCAGCCGCCGCTCGTCAACGCCGTGGCCGGCGCGATCGCAATCCAAGAGTACATGGACAGGCGCGAGTGGGCCATGCAATCCGGGGAACAGGTCGCCTACGCCGCCCGCCTCCGGACAGTCCCCGGGAGTGACGACGGCGTTCGAGGCGTTCTCGTCCAGACGGCGAAGGGTGACGTGACCCAGCCGAATCCCGCGGCGAGCCGGGTGATCCGGGCCGGCGGCCTCGAGGCGCACACGACGTACTACCGCCACGACCTCGCGTGCGCTGCCGATCCCTGCACGACGGCCGCGCGGAAGAACCCCCACACATTCCTGATCGAAGGGGTCCGCTCCGACCCGTACTTCGCCGCCGTTACGCGGGGCGCGCAGGAGCAGGCAGCCCAGTTCCTCGCGAGCGACGGCCTCGTCGTGATCCACCCGACGCCGACGAACCTCTTCGAGGTGCCGATCGTGCTGCCCCTCCCGGAGACAACGAACTTCATCCCGTGAGCGTGCGCACCAGGCAGGTCGCCGAGACCCCCTCGCCATTCGCTCGTTGCCACCGCCCGAGGGCGGCGGGCGAGTGGCGGAATCCGGGAGGATTGCCGCCAAGGACGCGACCGCGCGACGTCAGATTGCTTCGCCGTGTACTGCGACGTGAAGACGCGTGACCGATCAAAGCGCTTCGAGGAAGTCCTCTTCCGGAATCCCGAGGTCGCGCAACGCGGCGCGCACATGGCCGCGCGGCACCGGGTAGTGGAGGCCGACGGTCGTCGTGCCCCCGGTCGCCGGGTTCAAGAGGGTCGCGTGCGGCCCCTCGCCGGAGATCCCTCCGGATGCCCAGCCGTCTCAGGGCATTCAGGAAGTCCCGCTGCCGGATTTCGCCCGGGAAGCGCGCCACTACGCCTTCACCGTGACGATCCGAGTGTTGGCCCCGCGCGCCGCCGCGAGGGACTCGATGGCCTTCAGGTGCACGACGATGGCTTCCTTCGCGTGGCGGATCGCCTCCCCTTCCGTCCGGCCCTGGGCATGAACCGGGAGTCCGACGACGTCTGCTAGGTACCGCCGGGTCGCCCGGTCGAGGGTCACGGCGACTCGCCAGTTCGTTGCCATCGGGACAAGGACCCGTCTGATGAGTCTTAAACGTTTCTCCGGTGACTGGCCCGCTCTACGTGTCGTCCTTCCGGGGTCGCGATCCTGCGTCTGTACCTGCCGCGTACACGCGGAACCGCATCCCCCGCCGCTCGACCCGAAGGACGCGGTCCGCGACGAGCCGCCGCACGTGGTACAGGGCGAGCTGGTTCGAGATCGCGACGACGCCCGCGAGGTCCCGCACGGTCATCCCAGGGACCTCTGCGAAGTGCACGCCGATATCCTTATGATAGGAAGTCGTGGTAAGTTTTATCACGTCAAGATGTAATGCCGCGCAGGGCGAGGAGGGGAGGAACATGCCAAAGGCGATCGTGTTGTCGGAGAGAGGGAACATGCTTGCCGCAGTAATCGGGATCGCGCTGACCGTAATGAGTCTCGGCAGCGTCTTCGCGCCTCCCGGTGGGTCCAGCTCGTCCATCCTTGCAGAGATGGACGAGAGTGGGGGCGAAACTGATGAAGACCAGGGGGGGAGTCCACAAGAGGGACCGCCCCCAATCGATGTACGGACCCCCATAGATGGGTCTGCGCCCGAATGCGACGACGGACAGAACCTGCTTGAGGATCTCATCAACGTGATCGTGGCAGCAACCTCGCTGGGCCTCGCAGATGTCGAAATCCCTGAACCCGGCTGGACTTGGGTGGATTCGAATGCGAGGCTTCGGACGGTCACGGGTGTGGTAACCAGAAGTCAGATTACGCACACGGACTTCCCGGCTGCGCACGACTCCCACGACCAAAATACGGATGTCTTGGTTGACCTGGGCCAGGAAGACATTCTGTCCGATGTAGGGAAGGATAGCGCGACCGACCAAAGAGACCCTGACACTTTGGAGGTCGAGTGGGAAATCGGGACGCTTCCGGGCGAAACTGGGAAGAACGCGCCCGAGCGGTTCTTCCCGAAGTGGGCCTGGCCGAACGTAGGCGACAGAGTGTGGGTGAACGGCAACTGGATATTCGACTGTGGTCACCCGGAGGCATTTCCTCCTCCGTTCGGTGCCGCGCACTACCGGACGGAGATTCACCCGCCGCGCGCGATCGCATCCATGCGCCAGCAGGCTCGCACCCTTCCGGGTACGGGAATCACGCCCGTTCCGGTTACAGCTACCGACCTTTACATACACGGCCGATCGGGTTTCGTCATTGAGAGTCTAATCTGCGGACCTGGCGTTGTCTTCAATCCGTTTCAGACCTGCATTGAAAGCCCCCATCGCGGGACACCGATTGACGACGATTTCGAGTTCCTGATCCGGCTGCCTCCCAGACCATCGGAACAAGTAGCGCTTTCCGCGTTCGTCCAAGACGGTCCAGGGAACACACTTACTGGGTCGGCCCTTGCGCCCGACTTTGTCCTGCTTCCAGACACCAACGCGACCTGCCTCTCAATGCTCCCTCCGATGCCGAGCCCGAAGTGTGTCAAGGTTACGATTCCCCTGGATGGGAGTGGGGCAAGGAAAGAAGATGTTTATGCGCGGCAGATTTACATCGGCTGGGTGTTTCCGTCTGACTCGCTCCGCCACTTTCAACTGACCCTGAACCGAATGGATCTGCACGAGGACCAGGACTTGGATCCGGGCGACTGCGAATGCACGTTCTTCTGGATGAACGTGGACCGGTCCACCGACGAGTGGATCCGACTGTCGGACTTCGCGCAGGGAAACATGAATGATTATGATGACGACAACTGGTTCGGTGATGGAGAGATGGACTTCTCCGGAGCCATGTTCGACTTTTTCGTGGCGAACGGCCAAGATTTCACAGTCCGGGCCCATGGATACGACCAGGATTGCCTGGATGACCTCTTCGGGGACCACGTCCTGCTAGACGCGACGGTCCTCGGATACATCTACTGCTATTTCCCTCTGGGCCCGGCTCTCTTCAACTACGGTGACAACGACAACTACAATACGATTCATGCTGTCTTCGGTCCCCCCGATTACGGGGTTGGGAATCAGGATGTGCCGGCCCGCTCATCTGGCCCCTTTTTCGGCAGCGAGTATGAGTTGGAATTCTCAATCGCAGAACTTCCTGTGGAGGACCTGGAGAGAGCGGACCTGCGGGTAACGAAGCTCTGCCAGCCTCACGACTCCGTGTTGGCAGGGACTCAGGTGATGGAGTGCTCGGTCTTCGTGGACAACCTGGGACCTGGACTGCCGAGGAACGTAGTCGTGGAAGGCACGCTGCTCACCGACATCGATCCAAGTGCGTATACCTTCGGCGTTCCAACGTTCGCGTTCAATCCCACGACAGGCTTGCTGGGTAACCTCGAGCCTGAGCAGCACGATTGCACCGTGCTACCTCCCGATGCGACAACGGTGAAGGGTCAACAATTCCGGTGTACCTTGGGCAGCATCCCGGTAAACGGGAGGCTAGTAGTCCTTGAGTCCGTCGAATCAGACGAACCTGGAGCCTTCGACAACGAGGTCGTGGCCTATTCGACTACGACAGATCCGGACGTGGGGAACAACCAGGCGATCGCTCGGCTCGTCTTCGAGCCCGTGGCAGACCTCTCAGTGGACATCACAGACACGCCTGACCCCGTTGTCGCCGGCACCGAACTCACGTACACCGTGTCTATGGTAAACACCGGGCCGTCGGACGTCACGGATGCCCATGTTGTGCTTACGGTTGGTCTGCCCTCGGAAGTCACGGTCGTCTCCCTAGCAAGCAATGTCGATAGCTCATGCATCGCGGGCACCCCTGGGGACGCGAACAACCCACTTCGATGCGTACTGAGCGGCGTCCCAATGTTGGGGACAGGGTTAGCAGTGGTGTCGATCGTGACGGAAGTGAGGCCAGACGCGGCTGGATTGATTCGCGCGGACGCGAGCATAGCCAGTGACGCCTTCAGCCGTTTCCAGTTTAACGACTTCGACACGGAGGCAACGACGGTTGTGCGTCTTGCGGATCTGTCAGTCTCCGGCGTCGATTCCATTGATCCGGTCGTTGCGGGGATGACATTGACGTACACGCTTGCCGTGGTTAATGATGGTCCTTCCACAGCGGCCAGCGTCAGGGTGGAAGCTGTCTTGCCGCTTGCAGAATCGTTCCTCCGGGCAACGCTGGCGAACTGGCCAGGGACCTGCGTCCTCCTGGACCTCCCAGTCAATACTGTATCCTGCCAGCTGGGATCCGTCCCCGCGAACACCGATTCTCCCATAGCAATCTACATCGAAGTCGTCGTGGCATCAGATGTCGCCGAAGGAGCAGAAGTGGAGACTCTGGTCCAAGTCTACTCTCTGACAGCAGACCCTGACGGAACAAATGACGCTGCGCTCGTTCGCACCCTCGTTCAGACCGTCGCCGACGTTCGAATCGAATCAACATCGAACTGCGCCGTGTGTGTCCCACCCGTCGTCATCGTCTACACAATTCACGTATTCAACACGGGGCCCTCGGATGCCCAGGACGTTGTTGTCGTCGACACGCTTCCCTTGTCCCCGGACACGCAACCCGTGAACTACGTATTCGACACCGGAGGTTGCATGCTCGACTCTGACACGAACATTCTCACCTGCGATCTCGGGACACTTTCGGCAGGGAGCGAGTTGAGCTTTGACATCTTCATCGAGACGGTTGGCGGCTTGGGCGTCATCCTGAACACGGCCGAAGTCACGACGGGGACGAGCGATCCGGACCTCATGAACAATCGAACGGTCAAGGCGGTGTACGTCGGGAACTAACCGGGGGGCAAAGGAATGAACAAGGAGCTTGCAGCCATAATGATTGGAATGGTGGTGCTGGTTGGTACGAACCTCGTGGTCTTGCAGGTGGCAACGAATCCAACCGTGGTGGTCGTTCCGATACCCGAGCCAGAACAGCCCCCGGCAGCGAGTCTGATCGTGCTCGCCGAGAACGAATCGGCGAAGTCGTGGCCCGTTTCCGACAACTACACGTTCAACGCCGAAGGCTTCGAAACCTGGCGACTTTCCGCGAATGGGACCTTGATATCGACGAACGCTACCTCGTCCATGATGTCCATTTTCATTTCGACCAAGAACGGCCCCGTTGAAGTCTTCCTGACGCGTGTCGACTTCGAGCTGAGTCGGCCCAGAACGTTCCAAGAGGGGAACATAACTGTGCCGATCCCCAGCCCGCCCGGTGGCACCACCCAAGTCCTCCCCGCGGACTCGCAGGAGTTTGTCCTGCGCGTCACTGCCTTCCTCTGCACGGGTGAGTTCTGCGACTTCGAGGCGAACTACAATTTGTCAGTCTACCTCATTCCGTAATGGGGTCCGGAGGAGTGGACCAGGGAGACGGGACGTGAAGGCTGCTGAGCCGCCGAAGGCACGAGTGATGGAGTCGGCTCGACTCAAGGCGATCGGCCCGCCCTTCGTTGCGCTCTTCGTACTGGCCATCGCCCTCCCCCAGCCTTGGTGGTCGGTGACCCTGTCATCGCCTAGCGACGAGATTTCTTTCGAGTTCGGGCTCCGTTCCATGTGCATCAGCAGCCCGCCGGTGTGCATAGAATACGCCCCGCTAGCGTCCGCAGACTCGGACTATATTCCATTGCGGAACGTGTTCGCCGGGGTTCTCGCTCTCCTTGCAGCGGCGCTCGCCCTCACATTAGGGTCGTTCTTGCTCGGACTTCGTCGCGGCCGCTCTCCCTACGCCCTCCTTGGCTCGATCATCTGCGCTCTGGGAGGGGGGTTGGCCGTGGTCGCCGCGCTGGCGTACCTCTTGCTGGGGCTCCCTAGTGCATACCAAGCGGCTGCGGGCCCTCCCTTTGCGAACGTGGTCACGGGATTCTTTGGATCCACGAGTGCGGAGGGGACGTCCGTGACCTACCGCGGCGCGATCGGATGGTGGCTCTGCCTAGTCGCTGCGTTCTTCCTTTGGACAGGAGTAATGTTAGGCTTCCTCGAGACCCGGACCGCCAGGAAAGCCGGCGGCGATTGAAGAACTGGAACCCGTGCTCGTGGCGGCGCTCCGCCTCCGGTGGTCGTCGTGGTGCAGGAAGCGACGGACGGGACGGGGGGGCCGAACGACGGCGCGCATGTCGTGGCGGTCGGGCCGTACGGGCCGTATCCGGGCTGTAACTACAACGACACGGCCTCGGCGTTCTGGCCCCGATTCGGGTACGTGAACCTCGGGAACCGGGCCGCGAACAACACGATCGCGAACCTGACGTACAGGGCACCGTCCGGGGGCTTTGTGGCGTACCTGGACCTGCCCCTGGGGGACATCCCGGCGTACGCGAGCGGGTACGTCGAGTTGGACTCGATCTGGGTCCAGTGGGGACGGGACGTGTGCCCGCGGGAGCACGAGTTCCGCGTCTCGATGCGCTGGGATGCGTGAATACGGTTGGCGTAGAAGAACCCCAAGTTGAAAGCGTATCCGGAAAGCCTCTGCTCGCCCCGCGGGACGGGGCGCCTGCACAGTAGGGCACGCAGAGCCCTAGTGGCGGCAATTTGGCGGTCGAGACTGGACCGCAAAGCCCTTAGTCGTCTCTCGTCATCTCGCGCAGGTGGGCGTGGAGGGCGAGGTCTTGGAGAATGCTGGTCCCGCAGTGTCGACACAGGACTGGCTTTCGTACCTGGAGTCGGAACGCCAAGCCGCTCGGGAGACCGCGTTCCGGCTGTCTGCGGTCGCGGCGGCCGTCCCCGCCACGGTACTTGCGGTCCTCTCGATTGAGGACTACCGGGCGTCGATTCCGGATCACGCATGGTGGATAGTCCTGACGCTCGTCATCTGGGCGGAGGCCCTGACCTTTGCCGCTATGTACCTGTGGTATCAGCTCTTGGGCACCTTGAAGTGGGTGACCCGGAGCCAGTTCGATCCAGAGGGAGACTATTCGGAGAAATCCGTGAATGACTATGATCACCTGATGGTGCGAGACGCTGGCTTCCTACTCCAACTGATGAGCCCTTGGACCAAGCACTGGAAGCATGGCTTGAGTCATTCCCTCCGTCGCCCCTTCAAGTCGGAACAGCTTACCTTGGATCTCATCGCGGAGCGACGGAAGCTCAAAGACTGGAACGAATGGTCAAGAAAGCACTTGAACGACGCCGCCCTCGAGCGGCTCGGTCGCCTATTCGAGTGGAGCGCTACCTCCGTGGATCGCCTCCCGGAGAGACCGCTCGACCGCGTGCCATCGCGGATTCTTCGAGGTTTTGCGTGGGTGCGGACATCGTTCCTGGTGGGCCTTTTCGTGAATGGGGTCGCCCTCGTTGCCGTCGTTCTAGTTGCTGTAGCCATGGGGGTGCCCGGCATCTACACGGAACCTGTCGACGCGCTCTCAACGCAGGCGACTATCTCAATCTGCGCCGCCATCGGTTCAGTCATTCTGACTGCCTTCCTCCTGCGCAGGTTCATCAACCGAGTTTCCGAGTCCTTTGCGCATCTCGCAGGGATTTCCATCGAGCTGGAGAAAGTCGGCTCGATGCGCACCGCAAGTCGATGAGGTTCGCGGCAGCATGTCCTGTCATCACGATTGAGGCTCTGACAACTTCCGGGTCCCTGATTTCATCTCGCTCAACGCCCGATTCCGCACGAGCCCCTCGATCCCCCGTCGCCGAAGGCTCCGCCAATACCCCGCGAAGCCGAGCGTCTCCATGAGCACCTCATGCCCCCGCTGAAGAGCCTCGAACGAGAGGTCCATGACGATCCCGTCCCGCACGAGGACGACGAGCCGAGAGTAGTCCTCCGAAAACGCGGTCCTGCGCCCGGTCATGCTCAGGTCCGTCTCCCGTCGGGTCTCGAAGAGATCCTTTTCGGACCGGCCCCGGAGTTCGTTTGCGAGATAAGAGGTCAGGTCCACAGAACGACGTCGGTGGAAATGTAGAAGTTCTTGTCCTCGCTGAGGACCTGCGAGACGCCCGGCATCGCCTTGTCCAACGGATGCGCGAAGGAAGGGACGCACAGGTTGAAGAACCCTCAATCACTCAGGGGTGATCAATGGACATCCGTGGTGTCGCGTCCGTCTGCGGGCACTGCGGATCACCT